>Ga0302232_10000413_pt1 | contig 32343 bp, 27 predicted proteins | sample II_Palsa_N2_3_FD_193575 | JGI IMG/M metagenome (GOLD analysis project Ga0302232, IMG submission 193575) | Peat permafrost microbial communities from Stordalen Mire near Abisko, Sweden - II_Palsa_N2_3 | ecosystem: Environmental > Terrestrial > Soil > Palsa > Peat permafrost | place: Sweden...
ATCGCCGATGGCGGTACCGATGGCCACCACCTCGTCAGGCGTAATGCCGCGCAGGATGGCGACTAGGGGTAAGGGGGCGAGCCAGGACGTCAACATGGTGCGGTTTCCTCAATGGCGCGCGAACCCCATAAGGGATGCGACCAGGGTAAAGGGGGTGGGGATGTCAGCAAGATGGAAGCGCTCGATGCGTGGTTGAGCCGTTGCCGACGAGTCCACGGGAACGCGCGATCTGCCACAGGCCGTGGGCCGCGGCGTCCGCGAGTGGTTCGACCACGCTGATACCGAAGTGGTGGGCGGCGGTCCGGTAGCGCGCGCACAGCGCGGCATCGCCGATCACCTGGACGGGTCCATCCAGCCGGTAGCGTTGGCCGGCTACGACGGAGCGCAGTTCCTCGCCCAGCAGGAGGCCGGAGAGATAGTCGGGGACGGATGACGCCGCCAGCGCGCCATCCAGCATCAACGCGCGCGCCGAGAACAGACGGCTGAACGCGCCGGCTGCACCACTGTCGCGTGCGGCGATCACGCCACGCGCGAACGCTGCCTCGTCGGCCACGGCATCGCCGATCGCCGCGCCGAGAATCGAGTGCTGGAGCAGTAGCGTGTATAGCTCGCCGGTCATCAATGTGCAGAAATCGGTGACGCCGCCATCGCTCACGTTCACCCATTTGCAGTGCGTGCCAGGCAACAGCCAGGTCGACTGGCGGGCCAGTGTCGGTTGCAATGCCAGAGCGCCGACCAGCTGGGTTTCCTCGCCCCGCATGACGTCCGGCCCGCGAGGTTCGCGCAAGCCAGGAACGATATGGACCGGCAAGCCATCGGCCGCGCGCACGCTGACCAGTGTTGCGGCCAATTGTGCGGTGTCGGCCGGAAGCTTCAGATAGGGCGCTTCAAGCCAGCCGTTGCGGCTGCCGACCATGCCGCAGGCCAGCCGCGGCAGTGGCGGCCAGCCATGGGTGATGTCGGCCAGGGCGGCGTCGAAGCCGCCGTCTGGTAGTTGTCGGATGCCCCACGGGCGAGCACGCGTCTCGCGGATGGCGCCTTGGCCGTCCAGCCAGTACGCGCGCAGGCTGGACGTGCCCCAATCAAGACCAAGCAGACCGCTCATGGAGTCCTGGATTTCCTGGATCGGTGGAGGCGGATATTGCTGCGCGAATCGGCCACCATCTTCAGCATCGCCTCGCGTGCCACCTCGGGTTGGCGCCGGCGAATCGCGTCGTACACCTTGAGGTGTTGTGGCAGGGCAATATTGAAATTGGCCGCGTCGCGCGCCGACAGCACGAAGTACGTTCCCAACGACGTCTCGATCACCGAAAAGAGCGACGTCATCAATTCGTTGTTGGTGGCCTGCAGCATGCTTTCGTGGAAGGCCAGGTCGGCCACCGTCCATGCGTCGAGGGTTTCGGCAGCGGCCATGGCGTCGTAGGCAGCCTTGAGGGTGGCCAGTTGTTCCGGAGTGCGCCGACGCGCGGCGTAGGCAGCGGCGGCCGGTTCGATGATTTCGCGCATCTCTACCAGCTTCTCGACGAAGCTCTCCGTCGGCATCGAGGCACAGCGCCAGGCCAGCACGTCGGCATCAAGCTGGTTCCAGTGGATCGCCTCGCGTACGCGTGTGCCCGTTTTCTGGCGGGATTCGATCAGGCCCTTGGCCGAGAGCACTTTCATCGCCTCGCGTAGTGCGGTGCGGCTCACGTTCATGCGCTCCGCCAGCAACTCCTCACGCGGCAGGCTCGCGCCCGCTACTAGCTCACCACTGACGATCAGTCGACCCAACTCTTGAATCACCTGGTTGTGCAGGCTGCGCGCGGCCATGGGCTTCGCCATTCGCTGTTCTCCTTGAGTAGCCTTGTGGGCGGTGATCATGCAGCCAGGTGCGGTTGATGAGGAAGCCGGGCGCCCCCGAAATTCAGGGATGACTATTTGTACTACAAATTATTTGGTACGTCATCCGTTGTGATTGGTTTGCAGGTAGGCAGAGGCCGACGGGGTGGTGATCGATAGCCGCACCGTTTTGTAAAATCACGGACCACGGTTTTGGGTCAGCTTCATGATTCGAATTGACGGCGGCGGATTGTCCGGCCGCGTGGGTTCCGAATGACCGGTATCGCAGGCATTGAGACGTGGTTGGTGCTACTTTGATTGTTGTCCCGATAATCAAAAGTGAGCACTCATGCCTCCCTCCGGTCGTGGTGGGCCGCGCCCCGGCGCTGGTCGCATTCCGCAGGAACCCACCCAGCGCCTGCGTGTGCCGGAAAGCCAAGTGCCGGCGGTGCTGGCGTACCTGGATGCGTATCGGCAACCGGCTTCGCTTGAGCAGCCGCGTCCGCTCTCGTTGACTCCCACGACCGTGGCGCTGACGGCGTTCACCAGCCGGGTGCCAGCCGGTCTGCCCAGCCCCGTTGACGACTCGGTCGAGGAGGTCGTCGACCTCAACACGCATCTGGTGATCAAGGGGCACGAGCCAAATACCTTCATCATCCGCGTATCTGGCTGGTCGATGATCGGTGCGGGCATCTTCGACCGTGATGAAGTGCTGGTGGATCGAGCCCTCAAGCCACGGCAGGGCGACATCGTGGTGGCGATCGTCAATGGCGATCTGTCGATCAAGCGCCTGGGCAAGGTAGACGGCCATATCGCTTTGCTGCCGGAGAACGCTCACTTCAAACCGATCGTTTTCAAGGAAGGCGAGACGCTGGAACTCTGGGGTGTCGTCACCCGTTGCCTGCGCAATCTGCGCTGATTTGCCATGGGCAACGTCGTCGCACTCGCATCCATGCTCGAAGGCCGTCAGGTCTGGCGCGGGCGTGCGGCACACGCACCGGCTGGCGATCAGACGACCGGCTGGCCGGGGCTCGATGCGGCGCTTCCAGGCGGCGGGTGGCCTGAGGCATCCCTGACGGAGATCCTGCTTCCCGCTGATGGTGTCGGCGAACTGCAACTGGTGCTGCCCACTTTGGCGCGCTGCACGCGAGCTGGCCGAACCGTGGTGGTCGTCGCGCCACCGTATATGCCGTATGCGCCGGGCTGGGAAGCGCGTGGTGTGGTGATGTCGTGCGTGGATATTGTCAGCGCCGATCCGCGCGATGCGCTGTGGGCAGCGGAGCAATGTCTGCGCTCGGGTAGTTGTGCGGCGGTGCTGGCATGGCCGGCGCACGCCGATGATCGTGCCCTGCGTCGACTGCAGGTGGCGGCGGATACCGGCAAGGCGCTCGCGTTTGTGTTTCGCGACCGACGCCATGCAGCGCATGCCTCGCCCGCGGCCTTGCGACTCGAACTGGAAACGCAGCCGTCGTTGCAGGTGCGCGTGCGCAAATGCCGCGGTGGCAATGCACCCAGTCGCCCTGTGCCGCTGCCTGCCAGCTGGTCGTGAGGGGGATACGCCGTGCTGTGGGCTTGTGTATTGCTTCCTCATCTGGCGCTGGATGGCGTCCTGCGGCGACGTCCGTCGACCGATGCACCGCTGGTGCTGGTGAGCGGATCGGCACAGGCGCGTACGTTATTTGCAGTCAACACGCCGGCGCGCGCTGCGGGTCTGTATCGCGGGCAACGACTGACGGCTGCGCAGGCGTTGCTGAGTCAGTTTGAGACGGTCGAGTACGATCCGGCAGCCACCAAACACTGGCATCGCCTGCTGGCGGCATGGGCGTATCGCTACAGCTCCGACGTGGTGCTGTTTCCGCACGCGATCGTGCTGGAAGTCAGCAAGAGCCTGGGTCTTTTTGGCCCATGGCCACGCTTCGAAGCGCAGTTGCGCGAGGACCTGGCCGCGCTGGGTTTTCGTCATCGCATCGCGCTGGCGCCGGGGGCGCAGGCGGCCTATGTTCTCGCCGGTATCCACGACGGCCTGGCGGTGATGACGCCGGATACCCTGCAGCAGGCACTGGCCCCGATCGCATTGCGTTATGCGCGTCTGCCGGATGACGCGGGCACGTCGCTGGCGGCGATGGGTATTCGCACGCTGGGCCAGCTGCTGCGCTTGCCACGCGATGGCCTGCAGCGTCGCTTCGGTGCGCAGTTGCTTGCCTATCTTGATCGGCTGACCGGGACCGATCCGGAGCTGATGGAAGCTTATCGGCCGCCCGATACTTTCGATCTGCGCATGGAGTGGACCCACGAGATCGAACACGTCGAGGCCTTGATGTTTCCGCTGCGTCGGTTGATCGGCGATCTGGCCGCGTACCTGGCCGGGCGCGATGGTGGCGTCCAGCGATTCGTGCTGGAACTGGAGCATCGCAGCACAGCGCCAACACGCGTGATCATTGGGTTGCTTGCTGCCGAGCGCGAGGCCGCGTTGCTGTTCGAATGCGCCCGTGGTCGTCTGGAGCGACAGCAGCTGCCGCAGCCTGTGGTCGCTATGCGCCTGCTCGCCCGCGAGCTGCCACCGTTCGTACCGGCAGGCCGTGATCTGTTCGACACGCGACCGGCGAACGCGATGCCACTCGATCAGTTGCGTGAGCGGTTGCGGGCACGCCTCGGTGAGCATGCGATCCAGCATCTGAGGCGCACGATCGATCCGCGTCCTGAGCATGCGCAGACGACAGCGGATAACGCGCGCTTGCCAGAGACGACCGAAACCCTGCCACGTCCCACCTGGCTGCTCGACCGACCAATTCCGTTGCATGGTCCATCGCCCACGATCCTGGCTGGCCCTGAGCGGCTCGAGACGGGCTGGTGGGATGGCGGTGACCTGCGTCGGGACTACTACGTGGTGCGTACGAGCCAGGGGCAATGCGCGTGGGTGTTCTGCCCACCGGGTGAGCCCGGTCGCTGGATGCTGCATGGGTGGTTCGCATGAGCGGCTACGCCGAGCTGCATTGCCTGTCGAACTTTTCGTTCCAGCGGGGAGCCTCCAGCGCGCGCGAACTTTTCGACCGTGCCAAGGCCTGCGGTTACACAGCGCTGGCGATCACCGACGAGTGCTCGCTGGCCGGCATCGTGCGTGCGCACGAAGCGGCACGTGATACCGGATTGAGGCTGATCATCGGTGCTGAGTTCCAGCTGGACGATGGGCCGAAGCTGGTGCTGCTGTGCGAGACGATGGATGGCTATACCGCGATGTGCGCATTGATTACCCGTGGCCGACGTGCAGCAGTCAAGGGCACTTATCGCCTCGTGCGCGATGATCTCGCGGGCGGCCTTCCTGGCACGCTTGCGCTGTGGATCCCCGGCGCCGTCCCGGATCACGAACACGGTACATGGTTGCGTACGATCTTCACCGATCGCCTGTGGCTCGCCGTCGAACTGCATTGCGGCCCGGATGATGCGCGTCGCCTGCAAACACTCGAGACGACAGCAGAAATACTCGGCATTCCGATGGTCGCCAGCGGTGACGTGCACATGCACGTGCGCCGCCGCCGTGCCCTGCAGGATGTACTGACCGCGATCCGCCATCGCCAGACCGTCGCCGAAGCTGGCGCCGTGCTGTTCAAGAATGGCGAGCGCCACCTGCGTACCCTCGATGCACTGACGTCGATCTATCCATCGCCGCTGATGGAAGAAAGCGCACGCATCGCGGAGCGCTGTCAGTTCAGCCTGACTGAACTTCGCTACCGCTATCCAGCCGAGTTGGTGCCGGACGGTTATACGCCCGCGGCTTGGTTGCGACAGCTGACGGAGGAAGGCGTGCGCTGGCGTTGGCCCGGTGGTGTGCCCGATAAGGTGCGTGCGCAAATCGAGTATGAGCTGGCGCTCATCACCGAGCTCGACTACGAATCCTATTTCCTCACCGTGCAGGACATCGTGCACTTTGCCCGCAGCCGAAAGATCCTTTGTCAGGGACGTGGCTCGGCGGCCAACTCGGCGGTCTGCTACGCACTCGGCGTGACCGAGGTCGATCCGGCTCGCATCAATTTACTGGTCGAGCGTTTCATCAGCAGGGAACGCAACGAGCCACCGGACATCGATATCGATTTCGAGCACGAACGGCGCGAGGAAGTCATCCAGTACATCTACACCAAGTACGGCCGCGACCGTGCGGCGCTGGCCGCCACCGTGATCAGCTATCGCGGTAAAAGTGCCGTGCGCGATGTTGCCCGCTCACTGGGCTTGCCGACGGATCAAGTGGACCTGTTGTCGAAGGTGTTCGCCTGGTGGGACGGTGAGGATGAGTTGGACGAGCACTTGCACGAGCACGGTTTCGACCCAACCAGCCCGGTGCTGCAGCGTGTGCTCAAACTGACCGCCGAATTGCTGGATTTTCCGCGTCACCTTTCCCAGCACGTCGGCGGTTTTGTGATCTCCGATCAGCCGTTGTCGCATCTGGTGCCAGTCGAAAATGCGGCGATGCCCAATCGCACGATCATCCAGTGGGACAAGGATGATCTCGATACGCTCGGACTGCTCAAGGTCGACTGCCTGGCGCTGGGCATGCTGACCTGCGTGCGCAAATGCCTCGACCTGTTGCGACAGCATCGGGGGCAGGATTTCACCATGGCGACGATTCCGCCGGAGGATCCGGCCACCTACGCGATGATCCAGAACGCTGACACGATCGGCGTGTTCCAGATCGAGAGCCGGGCCCAGATGGCGATGCTGCCACGTCACCGACCCGCGAGCTTCTATGACCTGGTGATCCAGGTGGCGATCGTGCGGCCCGGTCCCATCCAGGGTGACATGGTGCATCCGTACCTGCGTCGGCGTCGGGGCGAAGAACTGGTCGACTACCCCTCGGAAGATCTCAAGGCGGTGTTCGAACGCACGCTGGGTGTGCCGCTGTTCCAGGAGCAGGTAATGAAGCTGGCCATCGTGGCGGCGGGCTATACGCCGGGCGAAGCGGATCAGTTGCGTCGCGCGATGGCGGCATGGAAACGTCATGGCGGCATGGAGAAACATCGCGAGCGCATCATGCAAGGCATGTGCGAACGCGGTTACACCGCCGAGTTCGCCGCGCGATTGTTCGAGCAGATCAAGGGCTTTGGTTCCTACGGATTCCCCGAAAGTCACGCGGCCAGTTTCGCTGGCATCGTCTACGCGAGTTGCTGGCTGAAATGCCATGAGCCTGCCGCATTCACCTGCGCACTGTTGAACGCGCAGCCGATGGGTTTCTACGGCGCCAGTCAGATCGTGCAGGATGCGCAGCGTCATCGCATCACCGTGCGTCCGGTCGATGTGCAGCATAGCGACTGGGACTGCGCGCTCGAAGCCGATGCAACCTCGCCGATCGATTCGCCGGCGATCCGGTTGGGGCTGCGTCAGCTGCGGGGCTTTCGAGAAGACGTGGCGCACCGGCTGTCGACAGCGCGTGCATCCGCGGCCTTTGAGAGCATCGCCGATCTGTGCGCGCGCGTAGGTCTGGACAAGCGCCATCGGGAAGCGCTCGCTGAAGCGGGCGCACTGCATGGACTCACCGGCCATCGTCATCAGGCGCATTGGGCTGTCGCCGGCATCGAAGCACAGCTGCCGCTGTTCGGAAACGCCAGTCCGGAAGAGAGGGCCATTGAGCTGCCGACGCCATCGCAGGCGGAGGACACACTGGCCGACTACGCCCGCGTGGGCCTGACCCTGGGGCCGCATCCGCTACAGCAGATACGCGCGCGGCTACGTGCGTCGAGGTGTACGGACTCGCGTGCGCTGCGTGCACAGCCCCATGCCACCCATGTGCGCACCGCCGGCCTGGTGACGCAACGCCAGCGCCCCCAGACCGCAAGCGGCGTCACCTTCATCACACTCGAAGACGAGCACGGGCCAATCAACGTGATCGTGTGGCGACAGGTCGCCGAACGTCAGCGGCGCGTGTTCCTGGAGGCGCGCCTGCTCGGTGTCGATGGACGCTGGGAGCACGTCGACGGCGTCAGTCACCTGATCGCCCACCACCTCATCGACATGAGTGAGCTGCTGGGCTCACTCGATAGCCGATCGCGGGATTTTCATTGAGGTCGTTGTGCCCTGGCTGATAGGGACGCTGCCAGCACAAGCTGGCTAGCATAGGCATGCCGCTGACGTGGCCCGTGATGCACCATTACATCGCTCCCGGCCGCAAGTGCATGCTGTTGAGCAACTTATCCCAAGCCTGGATCGCCTGGGCTTCATTGACGGGTGACGCCGCCTGTTCCGGTGTCACGCCGTTTTGTTTGTCGCCATCGCTCAGCGCATCGCCCAGCATCAGCTGGATGTCGGTGTGCGGTTGCGCTGTGGTGTCGGGGTTGCCTGCGGCTAGCAGGTAGAAGCGAAACACCTGCGCACCGCCTTCCTTGATGGAAAACAGCACTTCCTCCGCATCCATGCCAGCGACCTGACGCTTGCCTGCGCGCAGGATATGCACGCCATGGTCATAGCCTTGCTCACGCAGATCCTTGCGCAGATCGGGCAGCGTTTTGAGCAGTGAGGATTGCTGGTCCACGTCTACTGCATCGCGCATGTTGATCACGAACAGGGAAGAACGTCCGGGTAGCAAGATGATGGATTGTGTGAGCGCCTCGCTCTTATGCGAGGGGCCGCCGATCAGCGCGCCGCTGATGCAGAAGCCACGCTCAGTGGGAACGGTCCAGTCGTCGCGATAGGTGATGTATTGGTATACATCGTTGGTGAGCCGAATAAACTCCTGCGCGCCGCCGGGGGCAATGCCGGACCTCATGGTCAGCATCGTGGTTCCAGCCAATACATAGGCCTCGGCTTTGAAAGAATAATCTACATCCCCATATTCTTTGAAAATCAACTGCCGAGAATTCGGTGTCGGGGAAACGGCCTGCTCCAGCCATGGGATATCCGTCTCTACAATCATGGACTTTAGGCCTTTTGCCAACATTTCATCTAAATTGATGGAGTTGGTGCGCTTTTTAGTACGTAACTCGTTTTCACGAGTTTCGACCTTGTACTTGAACGTTCCCGGGCTGACATCGCTGGCAATGTCGATCTTGGCACCCCAGTATTCGTAGCTTTCGTAATACATCTCACTATGCGCAGGGCGATCCATCACGAGGCGGCCGATGCACCACGGACGCGGATCGGCAAGCAGGGGATTATTGGTCATTACGGACTCCAGAGAGGCCGGCCGCGCACCGGCGGACAGGCCACATAGCAATAGAAAGAGAGACGCGCGCAGCGCACGCGTAGGGATCGGGTGGCGGCTCACGGGGCTTTCACCGGGATGCTGTGCGCGACCTGGGCCACGCTGTACAGCGTGGCCCAGCGCGTCCAGGGATGCGTGAAGCAGAACTGATGCACGTAGCCGCCCTGCACGAAGACCATCTGCACACCGTTGGCAGTCCCGATGGCCGTAGATACGCCGGGGATCACCCCGCGACCTTGCGCTTCGGCGGACCAGCGCGGCACGGTGCCATCGCCGTGGATGATGCCGTTGTACTTCCCCTGCTCTGGCGCGACCGGTTGCTGTTGCACGGTGAGGGTGACCATCTGGCCGCCCACCAGGATCTTGAGTACGCCGTGGTGATTGTCGCCATCTTTGGCGATCAATTTGGCAGCCTTTAGATCCTCCTTCTTCACACTTTCGGGAATATCGCCCTGCCACACCACGGTGCCGTAGGTTTCCAGGTCTTTCTGGCGCAGGCTCGCCTCCAGCTTGGGCGGTGGCTGCGTGCCATCGGCAGGTTTCAGTTCGAGCGCACCATCGCCGTACATCGCATAGGTGTTGGGGTGGTAGTTGTTGATCAGCTTTTTTTGCCGCTCTACCACCACCTTCATCGTGTCTTTAAAGTGCTGGTGCACGCTCATTGGAATCGGTTGATTATCTAGGCGCTTTTTCACGATCCCCGCCGGGTCCAGGATCGAACTGTCCGGCAACAAGCCATACCACGCGTCCTTGGTGTAAATCTCGTCTCGCGCGCTGTGCTCAGGCAAGGCCATGCGTTCTTTACCGGCCTTGTCCTTGAAAATCCACCACGGCTTGCCATCGTTGTAGTCCGGCATCGGCGACAGTTCCAATGGGCCTTCGGCAAAGCCGGACAGGGCCACGAATTCCGCGTCATTGCGACCCATCAGGCTCTTGCTGACAAAATCCTCGCCGCCCGTGCGAAAGCGCTTGGCGAACACCGGCGCGCCGGTGGCCGGTTGCGCACCGTGGATCACGCCGTACATGCAGTCGGCACCACCGCACAATTGCGAGGCCATGCGCGCCACGAGGCCGCCCATCGAGTGCGTGATGATGATGGCCTTGTCGGTCTTGTTTTCCCGGCAGATCTCGCGGATGCCCATGATGCGGGTGGTCTTCTTGGTGTGCTTGTCGATGAAATCCACACCATCCAGCACTTGCCGCGCCGATAGCTCATTGGATTGCAGCCAGTTGTAGCCAATGGCATAGACTTCGTAGCGGTGGCGGAGCAAGGACTTGAACTCATCCGAATCGGCCGTCAGCGGGCCGCCGGCGCCATAACCGCCGTAGTCGGAGGGATGGGTGCCGAGCACCGCCTTCAGCGCGGCTTTTTCACCTTCATCGTCGCCCTTTGCCCATTCCCCGATGAGGTTGCCCAGGAACATCGGGTTGTTCAGTGTCTCCTGCAGCCACGCCAGGGTGGGCTGATAGCTCCAGCGGTGCACGGTGTTCCAGCCACGTCGCTTCGCCTCGTCTTCCTTCATGCCGCATTTGCCGACTTCGACCGGGCCGCGGGGATCAACCACCGCGTCCGTCGGGTCGAGGCGGGTCTCGCGCTGGGTAGCGCTCGCAAAATAGCCGCCAATGACGGAAGCCGCGCCCGCCATGTACGAGAAGACGTGACCCATATTGGGAGCCGACCACACATTTTTTCCCGTGATCCTGTTCGCCAGCAGCGTGCCCATCACGCCGGGCAGGAAGATGACGGGAATGGGCGAGCGCGGATCGCAGTGAATTTCCTTGCGGCGCTTGTCACTGTCGGGCGTGAGCGCGGCGGTGGCGGTGGATACGCCATGGGCATCGAACGTGCTGGAAATGCAGACCACGTCGCTGCTGCTCGTGCCGGGCGTGCCGGGTGCTTCGCTAGCTTGCGCGGACGAGTCGGCGTCTGGGGTGCTGTTCATGGCGCTACTCGTGGGGTATGCGTGATCGACGGGGATGGGACATGGTGTTCGGCGACGGTGTCGCCAGCCAATGCATCCGGCGGTCCGCGTGCTGCGGCTGCATCGCCTGCGGGTACTACCGCGCTATCGAGGTATTTTTCGTGGCCGACAAAGTTGAGCCGCGCGATATGTGCCTGCACAGCCACTCGGTATGCGCTGAAATTCCGAGTTGCCTTGATCGACGAGAAGCCGGTGATGCAGCGGTTGAAGGTGCGCGGCATGGACGGGCCTGAACTATCGGCGAATCCATCGGTTGCGGCCGGCGCGATCGTGAAGCGCGCGTTGTGCCCCAGGTAATCCTCGCGCGTCAGCGCCTCGGGGTGGGTCAGCTCGATCACGATGCGATAGGCCGAGCCCGTCCGCTCCACCGCCTTGAACGACACCACCGACAACGCCTTCGCGTTCGCCGGGCCGGTCACATCAAGGAAATGCGAGGGGTGGCCGGTGATGCCTTGCAGAAGCTGCGCGGGGATGCCCGCGCGAACCGACGTATCCTTCGTCGAATCCATCATGGTTCTCTTCCTTGGGAACATGCACCCGATCCATCGGGCTTGGGTTTCTGTCAATCAACTGCGAGATCTTCGAGCCACTAATGCTCGATAGTCGCCACAGATATGATTGACGATAAAAGCACTTTAACTACTTTTTATTTGGAATGAATGGTCGTGTTGGATTTTATCGCAAGACTTTCTTTTACTAGCGGCGATTTAAAACACAGTGCGTAGGAGTTGTCCTACACGGTTACCACCCTCTCCCAAGCCGCGTAGAAAAATCCTCACCGAAAATAATATTTTCGCGATATTGAAACGATTCTTATGGACGGCCATTTATTTCCGACGCTTACAACGCCGTGAGATTCGCGTAAGCCGCTACCAGCCATTTGCTGCCGGCGCCCTCGAAGTTCACCTGCAGCCGCGTGTGCGCACCGCTGCCTTCGGCGCTGATCACCACGCCATCACCGAAGCTGGGGTGGCTGACGCGCTGGCCGAGTTTCACGGACGGCTGTTCGTCGAGTGACGGCGAGCTTGCGGCCTGCCGACCCGCATAGAGCGGGCGGGTGACTTGTACACGCGGACGTACTTCGTCGATCAGTTCGGCGGGCATTTCACCGAGGAAGCGTGATGGTCGCGCCAGCATTTCGGTGCCGTGCATGCGGCGCGATTCGGCGTGGGTGACGAACAGCTTTTCGCGCGCGCGGGTGATGCCGACGTAAGCGAGCCGGCGTTCTTCCTCCAGTCTTCCTTCGTCATCGACCGAGCGCTGGCTGGGGAACAGGCCCTCTTCCATGCCGACCAGGAACACCACTGGAAACTCCAGTCCCTTGGCCGAATGCAGTGTCATGAGCTGCACGCAGTCATCCCCTATCTCGCCCTGGTTTTCACCGGACTCAAGTGTGGCGTGCGAGAGGAATGCGGACAGCTCGTTGAGGCCAGCGTCGATGTCTTCCTGAGTGGGCTCGAAACGGCTGGCGACGTTGACCAGCTCGTCCAGATTTTCCACCCGCGTCTCGGCGTTACCGCGACTGTCCTTCTCGTAGAAATCGCGCAGGCCGGTGTGGGTGATGGCATGGTCGATCTGCTCGGCGAGCGTGAGGTCAGCATCGCTCCCCTCTCCCAAAGAGAGAGGGGATGAGGGTTCGGCCGAGGCGAGGGGATTCGACAAAGTCGTACCCTCGTTCAAATGACTCGTCGCAGAGGACGGTTTGAACGTGCGCGCCATTCCGTTGATCAGTGTGAGAAACGCCTTCACCGCACTCTTCGCACGACCGGCCAGTTCATTGCCGCTGGCTAGCTCGGTGAGAGCGGTTTCCCACATCGAGGTGTTGTCGCCACGCGCGCGTCGACGCAGCGCATCCAGCGTGCGATCGCCGATGCCGCGCGGCGGCGTGTTCACCGCGCGCTCGAATGCGGCGTCGTCATGCCGATTCGCGGTGAGGCGCAGATAGGCCAGTGCGTCCTTGACTTCAGCGCGTTCGAAGAAGCGCTGGCCGCCGTAGACGCGGTACTTGATGTCGCGCTGGATCAGCTGCTCTTCGAAGTTGCGCGACTGTGCGTTGGAGCGATACAGGATCGCGCAGTCCTTCGCGCTGCCATGCTCGGCGACGTATTCGCGGATGCGCTCGATCACGAAGCGCGCTTCGTCCTGTTCGTTGTAGGCGGCGTAAAGCGCGATGCGCTCGCCATCCTCGCCTGCTGTCCACAGTTGCTTGCCGAGGCGGCTGCCGTTGCGTTCGATCACGCTGTTGGCGGCCTTGAGAATGTTCGAGGTGGAGCGGTAGTTCTGTTCCAGCTTGATCGTCTTCGCGCCGGGGAAATCGCGCAGGAACTGCTGCACGTTCTCCACCTTGGCGCCGCGCCAGCCGTAGATCGCCTGGTCGTCGTCACCGACCACGAAGACTTGCCCGGTGGTTCCCGCGAGCACACGAATCCACGCGTATTGCAGCGTGTTGGTGTCCTGGAATTCGTCGATCAACAGATAACGCCAGCGCTGCTGGTAGTGCTCCAGCACGGCTGGATTCTTCAGCCAAAGTTCGTGCGCGCGCAGCAGCAGTTCGGCGAAATCGACCAGCCCGGCGCGGCGGCAGGCGTCTTCATAGGCCTGGTAGATCTGCACGAACGTGCGGGTGACTGGATGGTTGCCGTGCTCGATGCTCTCCGGACGCCTACCTTCGTCTTTCCAGTTGTTGATCTGCCAGCTGGCCTGGCGTGGCGGAAATTTCGCATCGTCCAGGCCGAGCCCCGCGACTACGCGCTTGACCAGTCGCAGTTGATCGTCGGCGTCGAGGATCTGAAAAGTTTCCGGCAGACCGGCTTCACGCCAGTGCCGCCGCAACAGGCGATGCGCGATACCGTGGAACGTGCCGACGGTCAGGCCCTGGGTGCTGCCAGGAATCAGCGCGTCCAGTCGCGCGCGCATTTCGCCGGCGGCCTTGTTGGTGAACGTGACGGCGAGGATTGCCCACGGCGGTATCCGCTCGGCCTGGGTCAGCCAGCCGATGCGGTGAGTGAGTACGCGGGTCTTGCCGGAGCCGGCGCCGGCCAGCACCAGGTAGTGGCCGGGTGGGGCGCAAACGGCTTCGCGCTGTGCGTCGTTGAGCGGGTCGATCAGGTGGGAGACATCCATCCTGCCCATTGTAACGGGCTGCAAAAGAAAACCCTGCAGATGGATGGACGATCGCTCGATAGACGGTCGAGAGGCGCTTTCCCAAGGCGCCGACGCCGATGGCACTCAGCGCTTGTTGAGGAAACCACCCACCGCCAGCAAGCCGCCTACCACAATGCCGGCAATGCCTACCCACTGTGGCACGCCCTTGTCGTGGGTGGCCGTGAGCTTGGCCGAGCCGAGTTGCAATACGGTGTCGGTCTGCGTGTAGCTGGCGTGACCTGCGATGACCCAGATGCCGGCCACCAGCAAGATGACGCCGATGATGATCAGTCCTGCGCGCATGGATGCTCCCCTTGTTGGACAGGCTTGAGTATGCAGGGTACGTATGTGCAGAAAAAGTACAGGCACAGCCGAATCGCAGGCAAAAAATGGCCCCGAAGGTTAGGGGGAACCTTCGGGGCCGGGGACACAAAACCCAGGGGAGAGGTTTGTATCCGGTGGCGGCTCAGGGAGGTGAGCCAGCCGTGGACGCCGTTGCGTGCATCCGAAGACTTTGAACGCGGTTTGCCCGGATAGTTTCACATGTAGCAAAAATAGTTATGGGCGGTTCATTTGATGAAACATTAACCTGCAAACCCTTGTTGTACATACGTACGTGGTGAGAAAAACATGCGTATGCAGGCGTCAGTGTGCCTCATCCCAGTTTGCACCGACCCCTACATCGACCAGCAAAGGCACCGCCAGTTGCACCGCACCGGACATGCGTTCGATCACCGCAGCGCGTACGACATCGACCGCATCCGCGCGAACTTCGAACACCAGTTCATCGTGCACCTGCATCAACATGTGCACGTCGTCGCGATTGCCGATCCATGAGGCCATCGCGATCATTGCGCGCTTGATGATGTCGGCCGCGCTGCCTTGCATCGGTGCATTCACCGCGGCGCGTTCGGCGCCCTGGCGCAGCCCCTGATTGCGTGAGGTAAGGTTTTCCAGATACAGCCGGCGGCCGAACAGGGTTTCGACGTAGCCGTCGCGGTGCGCCTGCTCGCGGGTGGCATCCATGTACGCGCGTACGCCGGGATAGCGCGAGAAGTAGCGCGCCATGTAGTCGCTGGCTTCGCCGCGGTCGACACCGAGCTGACGCGCGAGCCCGAACGCGCTCATGCCGTACATCAGGCCGAAGTTGATCGCCTTGGCGGCGCGGCGCTGATTGGTGGTGACCTCTTCCGGCCCTACGCCGAACACTTCCGCCGCGGTGGCGCGATGCACATCGCCACCTTCATGAAACGCGCGCAGCAGGCCTTCATCGCCGGACAGGTGAGCCATGATGCGCAGCTCGATCTGCGAATAGTCCGCCGCCATCACTTTCCAGCCCGTCGGCGCGATGAACGCCTGGCGGATGCGCCGGCCTTCCTCGGTGCGCACCGGGATGTTCTGCAGGTTCGGGTCCGAGGATGAGATCCGTCCGGTCGCCACCGCGCCCTGGTGATAGCTGGTGTGCACGCGGCCGGTACGCGGGTTGACGATGCCGGACAGCTTGTCGGTATAGGTGGAACGCAGCTTGGCAAGGCCACGGTAGTCGAGGATCAATCGCGGCAATTCGTGCGTGTCGGCAATCGCCTCGAGCGCTTCCTCGTTGGTGGACGGTTGGCCGGTCGGAGTTTTCAGTTTTGCCTGCAGGCCCAGCTCGTCAAACAGCACTGCCTGCAGTTGCTTGGGCGAGTCCAGATTGAATTCGCGCCCGGCCAGGCCATAGGACTGCTGCTGCAACTCCAGCATGCGCTTGCCGAGTTGCTGGCTCTGCCTGCGTAGTTCATCGCCGTCGATCAGCACGCCGCGGCGTTCCATGGCGGCCAGCACCGGCACCAGCGGAATCTCGATTTCTTCGTAGACCTTGCGCAAGGTCGGCACGCTTTCGAGTTTTGGCCACAGCGCATGATGCAGGCGCAGCGTGATGTCGGCGTCCTCGGCGGCGTAGCGGCAGGCGGTATCAAGATCCACCTGCGAGAACGAAATCTGCTTCGCGCCCTTGCCGGCGACCTGCTCGTACTTGATCGTCTCGTAGCCGAGGTACAGCCGCGCCAGCGAATCCATGTCGTGTCGCGTGGCCGTCGCGTTCCATATGTAGGATTCGAGCATCGAATCGTGCTTCAGCCCCTGTACGGCGATGCCGTAATGGCTGAGCACGTTGATGTCGTACTTCGCGTGCTGGCCGAGCTTCGGCTTGCTGGCGTCCTCGAACACTGGTTTCAACGCGGCCAGCACGCTGTCGCGATCGAGTTGCGTCGGCACACCGGGATAGTCGTGGCTCAACGGTATGTAGCAGGCGTGGCCAGGTTCCACCGAGAGGCTGATGCCGACGATCTGTGCGCGCATCGCATCGATGCTGGTGGTTTCGGTGTCGAACGCGATCAGTTCGGCGTGGCGAAGCTTTTCCAGCCAGGCGTCGAGTTGCGGCTGGGTGGTGATCAGTTCGTAGTTGCCCGGTGCGGAAAGTGCCGCATCTGGGGCGCTCGCCGGTAGGAGCGCACCCTGTGCGCGACCGGCCTGCGGGGTGGCTTCATCCGAGGCCGATTCGCGCACAGGGTGCGCTCCTGCAGCGGCACTATCCAGATCCTTAAGTGCCGCCTTGAATTCGTAGCGGGCATACAGCTCGCGCAGTTGCGCCGTGTCCGCCTCGCGCTGGGCCAGATCGGTGGGGCCAAATTCCAGCGGAACATCGGTCTTGATCGTCACCAGCTCGCGCGATAGCGGCAGTTGCGGCAGCGCGGCGCGCAGGCTCTCGCCGATCTTGCCGCCGATCTTGTCTGCGTTCGCGATCACGCCATCCAGGGTGGCGTATTCGGCCAACCACTTGGCGGCGGTTTTCGGACCGCATTTGGGCACGCCCGGCACGTTGTCGACGGTATCGCCGGTAAGCGCAAGGAAATCGATGATCTGGTCCGGTCGCACGCCGAATTTTTCCACCACCCCGGCGCTGTCCATGAGTGTGTTGCTCATGGTGTTGATCAGCGTCACCTGCGGGCTCACCAGTTGAGCCAGATCCTTGTCGCCAGTGGAGATCAGCACCTCGAGGCCCAGTGCGTGCGCCTGCATGGCCAGCGTGCCGATCACGTCATCGGCTTCCACCCCGGGTACGCGCAGAATCGGAAAACCGAGCGCGCCGACGATCGCCAGCATCGGCTCGACCTGCGCGCGCAGATCGTCCGGCATCGGTGGGCGGTTTGCCTTGTACTTGTCATAAAGGGCGTCGCGGAAGGTCGGGCCGGGGGCGTCGCTGACAAACGCCAGATAGTCCGGCCGGGACTTCAGCGTGGAGCGCAGCATATTGACCACGCCAAACAGCGCACCGGTCGGCTCGCCGTGGGCGTTGGTCAGCGGCGGCAGCGCATGAAACGCGCGATACAGGTAAGAGGAACCGTCGATGAGAACTAGTTTGGCCATGCACCATTCTCGCATGCAGGCGCGTATCGTCGAGCTTCATGGGCCGTGCTTCACGGAAGGCCTGCGAATGCCCCTGTTATGCTTCGTTACCCGATCGAGGTTGCCGCCATGAAAACCGCTGCCCTGCTGGCCGCCGCCAGCCTTCTTCTCGCTTCCAGCGCTTTTGCGCAGACATCGGCGCCGAGCAACAACGTGCCGCCGCCGCCCGGGATGAATGACCCTGGGGTACAGCCCGTGGCGCCACCAGCCAAGGTTGCCCCGGCGACCAAACAGAACACCGGCAACCAGCAGGCCTTGCCTTCTGGCGATGCGGGCAACGCCAAGCAGATGTCGTTGCCACCGCAGGTCAGCGTGCACGACGAAGACGGCGACGAGGTTCAGGAATATCGTCGCAGCGGAATGCTCTACATGGTGGTGGTGACGCCGAAGAAAGGTATCCCGCAGACCTACAACGTCGATCCGGATGGCACCAGGACGCTGGTACCTGGTCAACCACCCGTGCGGCCCGTGATGTACAAGGTGCTGGAATGGGGCAAGAGCAAGCCGGCCGAGGCGGATTCGACTGAGGCCACGCAGAGCGAAAGTGGTCACTGAAGCCATTCGCTGAATGTCGTCATCGGCCGCGCACCATGAAGATGCGGGGCCGATTTCGACGAGGGCCGATGTTGAAGGGCGGATACTGAAGGGGCTGATCGATGCACCTGCGCGAAAGTTGGCTGCTGTTTGCGCTGGGCTCGGCGCTGTTTGCGGCGTTGACGGCAGTGTTCGGCAAGCTCGGCGTGGTCGGGATCAATTCGAACCTGGCCACATTCATCCGCACCATCGTGATCCTGCTGGTTACTGCCGGCATTCTCAGTCTGCGTCAGGAGTGGGCGAAGCCGACCGGGCTGCCGCTGCACAGCTGGCTGTTCCTGGTGCTGTCCGGTATCGCCACCGGGCTGTCGTGGCTTTGCTACTACCGTGCGTTGCAACTGGGGCCGGTGAGCAAGGTGGCGCCGATCGACAAGCTCAGCGTGGCTATCGCGATCGTGCTGGCGCTGATTTTCCTGGGTGAAAAGCCGAGCCTGCCGCTGCTGATCGGCGGTGGCCTGATCGTGACGGGCGCGATGGTGATCGCGCTGTTCTGAGAGCCTGAGTCGAGCTCAGCGCGCGGCATCCAGTTCGGGGTAGTGGCGGAAGATACCGTCTTCGTTGAATGCCAGCCGACGTGGCGAAGCCAGGTAGGCGGCTATCCGTGGTCGTTCGGCCACGCGTTCGGCCAGCCCACACAAGTGCGGCACCTTACGGCGCAGCCGGCGCATCGCATGCGGAAACGCGTAGTCGAGCCCGCACATGATCTGAAACAGCGAAAGATCGACGTGGGAGTGTCCGGACAACGCATGCCGGCCATCGCTGCGTACCAGCACATCCTCAAAATAGCCGAGGTACTTGGGCAGTCGATGCTGGCGGAAGTCCTCCGCACGCTGTTTGGCGGCGGCACGCTGATCCTCGTAGTACAGGCCGCTGGCGATCGGGTGATGGGTATCGTGTACTTCGGCGACCAGGTCGGCGATGGTCAGCTGCAGCTGATGCGCATAGTGCCGGGCAGAAGCTCCCGCGGGCACCAGCTTCAGGCGTGGCGCCAGGTACTGCAGAATCGCGGCGGTTTGTGCGATCAGCGTGCGGCCGCTCTTGAGAAATGGCGGCGCGAACGGTAGTGCGCCCGCGCGTTCGCCCTGCAGGAACGGCATGATCGCGTCGTCACCGAGTTCCCGCGCGACATCCACGTAAACCGCCCCGGCGTCTTCCAGCGCCAGACGCACGAACTCACCGCGTCCCTGGATGCCCGACCAGTAATACAGCTGATAACGCATGACGGTCTCCGGTGGGTGCTATCGCGGTGGTTGCCATTGAAGCTAGGTGTGCAAGGTTCAAGAGTGCGTGAGCGAGAGGTTCCCGAGCGCGCAGTCGACCAGCGTTTCAGGTCGATTTTGAGTGGCCACGGCGGCCTTGCGATAATTGCGCAGCGGTCTCACGAATCTTCACCCAGACCAGTTCAGCCACCGGCGACAGCGAGCGGTGGCGTCGGCGGATCAAGGTGATCGCGCGCCTGGCGATGGGTGTCAGCGGCCGAACCACCAGCTGCCCGGATGCAGGCAATGACAGGCTGGGTGTGACACTGATGCCCAGGCCCGCTTCGACCATGCGAAATGTGGTCTGCGGATGCCCGGTCTGTTGCACCACGTTCGCTTCGACCCCGTGCGTCGCGAGCTGGTGGTCGATCAGCCGACGGCTGCCTGAGTTGTGGTCGAGCAGCACGAGCGGCTCACCCTGCAGTTTTTTCCACGACACGGTGGCGAGTTTTGCCAGTGGATGGTCGCGACGGCAGACCAGCACAAATGGGTCGTGCAGGATCGTTTCACTGTCGAAGGCATCGCTGTCGGCCGGTTCGATCGCAAGACCGAAATCCACTTCGCCACCACGCACGCTATCCAGCACCAGGGTCTGCACCTGGTCGTGCAACTGCACGGTTAGCTCGGGATATTCGCGCGCACAGGCGGCGATGCACTGCGGCATCAGCCCGGCCGCGAGCGTGGGTGCCGCCGCGACACGCACCTTGCCGTGACGACGCTCGCTTTCGGAGTGGACATGGGCCAGCACGCTTTCGAGTTCCTCGAGCACGCGCTCTACGGCGCTTTGCAGATAGCGGCCCGCCTCGGTCGGCACCACTTCGCGCGTGTTGCGATCGAACAGGCGTACGTCGAGTTCGGCTTCCAGGTCCGCAATGTGCCGGCTGACTGCCGGCTGGGTCAGGTACAGGCTCTCGGCGGCGCGGCGGAAATGCCGCAGTCTGGCGACGGCCAGGAAAGCACGAAGCTGGCGCAGGCTGACATTCATGCCAATATCGTATCAGTACATAAGATAAAACGATTTGATTAATCAATGCCGGCGCGGTGCAATAGCCACACTTCATTGCTCCAGCCGTCGTCCGGATGGCACGCCGACCGCCATGCTTAGTCGCTTCCTTCCCGATCGTTTTACCTGCGCGCTGCTGTGCACCGTGCTGCTGGCCAGCGTGTTGCCATGCCGTGGTGCGGTGGCACAGCTGTTCAACGTGCTTACTGATGCGGCAATCGCGCTGCTGTTCTTTCTGCACGGCGCCAAGTTGTCGCGCGCGGCGGTGCTCGCTGGCATCACGAACTGGCGGCTGCATCTGACCGTGCTGGCCAGCACCTTCGTGTTGTTTCCATTGCTGGGATGGCTGCTGCGGCCGGTGCTGTCGTCGTTGGTGACGCCGGATCTGTATCTGGGCGTGCTGTTCCTGTGTACGTTGCCGTCGACGGTGCAGTCATCGATCGCATTTACCTCGATCGCGCGTGGCAATGTCTCCGCGGCGGTCTGCTCGGCGTCCGCCTCCAGTTTGCTTGGCATCGTCATCACCCCGCTGCTGGTGGGCGTGATGCTGGAGTCGCACGGGCGCGGCGGCATGTCGTGGGATGCGGTCGGTGGCATCGTGCTGCAGCTGCTGGTGCCGTTCGTTGCCGGGCAGATTGCGCAGCGCTGGATAGGCGAGTGGGTGCAGCGGCACAAACCGCTGGTCGGCCTGGTCGATCAGGGGTCTGTTCTGCTGGTGGTCTATAGCGCGTTCAGCGCGGCGGTACTGGAGGGTCTGTGGAAGCAGGCGCCACCATCGGTACTGGGCGGTCTGCTGCTGATCAACGCGGTGCTGCTGGCGCTGGCGCTGCTGGTTACCTGCTACGGCGCGCGCGCGCTGGGCTTCGGCAAGGAGGACGAGATCACCATCATGTTCTGCGGCTCCAAGAAGAGCCTGGCCAGCGGCGTACCGATGGCCAAGGTGCTGTTTGCCGGTCATCCGCTGGGCATGATCGTGCTGCCGATCATGTTATTCCATCAGATCCAGTTGATGACCTGCGCAGTATTGGCGCGACGTTATGCGCGGCGTGCGGCGGCGGGTGTGGGCGTGACGGTAGGTGAAGCAAACGCCGCGGTTGCCGATTGACTGAGGCGCCTGTTTAAACGCACCTCGTTGCCCAGTAGCAGCTGTTGCACTTTGTTCGGAGCGCAAATGGGCCTCGAAAAACCGGGCCCTTTTCCCGTCATCCCTGCGAAGGCAGGGACCCAGTGCTCCTCAGCGGCTTGAAGTTACTGGGTTCCTGCCTTCGCAGGAATGACGGTGGATTTCGGAGGGTCCTGATCTTCTATCCGTCATCAATACCGACAGCGTCTATTTCATTTCCGCTATCAAGGGCGATTTCGAATATTTTCGTTTCCATCATCAATGACGGAAATGGCGCATCCCGGTGAACACCATCGCCATGTCGTGCTCATCGGCGGCGGCGATCACTTCGGCGTCGCGCATCGAGCCGCCGGGCTGGATCACCGCGCGGATGCCTGCCGCGGCGGCGGCATCGATGCCGTCACGGAACGGGAAGAATGCGTCGGAAGCCATCACCGAGCCACGCACTTCAAGCTTCTCGTCGGCTGCCTTGATGCCAGCGATGCGCGCGCTGTAGACGCGGCTCATCTGGCCCGCGCCGATGCCGATGGTCTGGCGGTCGCGGGCATACACGATGGCATTGCTCTTGACGAACTTGGCGACCTTCCAGGCAAAGATCAGGTCATCCACTTCCGCCTCGGTCGGCGCGCGGCGGGTGACAATCTTCAAGTCATCCGCACCGACCATGCCGAGGTCGGCCGTCTGGATCAGCAGGCCCGAACCAACGCGCTTCGAGTTGTTGCCTGGATGAGCATGCAGCAGGCTGCCGTCGGTTGGTAGCGGAATCACCAGCACGCGCACATTGCCCTTCTTGGCGAACGCCTTCAGCGCTTCGTCCGCATAGCCCGGTGCCAGCACCACTTCGACAAACTGACGCTCGACGATGGCACGCGCCGTGGCGCCATCCACTTCGCGGTTGAACGCGATGATGCCGCCAAAGGCAGACGTCGGATCGGTCTGGTAGGCGAGGTCGTAGGCGCGACCGATGCCGTCCAGGCTCACCGCGACGCCACACGGGTTCGCATGCTTGACGATCACGCAAGCCGGCTTGGTGAAGCTGCGCACGCATTCCCATGCGGCGTCGGCATCGGCGATGTTGTTGAACGACAGCTCCTTGCCCTGCAGTTGGCGGAATGTGGCGAGCGTGCCGGGGGCTGGATAAAGGTCGCGGTAGAAGGCCGCCTGCTGGTGCGGGTTTTCGCCGTAGCGCAGATCCATCAGCTTCACGAAGCGGCCATTGACCTGGCCGGGGAACGCAGCATGGCCGGCAATGGCATCCTGCGATTCGTTGAGTTCGAGGGCGGACAGATAGTCGCTGATCGCGCCGTCGTAGCTGGATACGTTGTTGAACGCGGCAACGGCGAGCTTGAAGCGTGTGGCCCGGCTGAGACCGCCGTGTTGTTCGATCTCGGTCAGCGCGTTGGCGTATTGATCCGGCGAAGTCAGCACGCCGACGTCGTTCCAGTTCTTCGCCGCCGAACGCAGCATTGCCGGACCGCCGATGTCGATGTTCTCGATCGCGTCCTCCAGCGTGCAGCCAGGCTTCGCTACGGTTGTTTCAAACGGATACAGGTTCAGCACCAGTAGATCGATTGGCGCGATGCCGAGCTCAGCCATGACTGCATCATCCGTGCCGCGTCGACCGAGCAGGCCGCCATGGACCTTCGGGTGCAGCGTCTTTACGCGACCGTCCATGATCTCGGGGAAACCGGTGACGTCGCTGACCTCGCGCACTGCAATACCGGCCTCGCGCAGCGCTTTCGCGCTACCGCCGGTGGAAAGCAGCTCCACCCCGGCAGCAGCCAGCCGCTGCCCCAGTTCGATCAGGCCGGTCTTGTCGGAAACGCTGAGCAGGGCGCGGCGAACCGGAACGAGATGGGGCGTGGGCATGAGCGGTTTCCAGAAGGGGAAAGCCGCTCATTATAGCCGTCTGATCGCTTGACGGCTTTTGCACGTGCGCCAGCGTGCAGCGCGAGCGTTAAACAGCCTTTGCAGGTTATCGGGGCAGTCAGCTGCTTATAGCAAGCCGTGCAGCGCGAGCTTCTTGCGCAGCGTGGCACGGTTGATGCCCAGCGCACTGGCGGCGCGGCTCTGATTGCCATCGTGGAACGCCAATACCTCACGCAGCAGCGGTACTTCGACTTCGCGCAGCACCAGCGCATGCAGCCCTTCGGTGCATTCCGTATCGCCAATATCGGCGAGATAGCGACGCACGGTACGGCTGACGCATTCGCTAAGCGCACTTTGGCTGCCGGCGTTCTGCGGCGATGTCGGTTTTACTGCCTCGGTAACAGGCAGTCTGACGGCGTTCACGGACATTTCCCCTCACGTACAAAGCAACCGGCTACTTGGGCCGCTGCGTGTGATTATGACTGTTGACGCAAGCCACGGCATCTATCGAGTGCCGGGTGGAAGTATGCGCGAAGGGGTGAGTCTACCCGCGCGTGAGGATAATTTTAAGTGCTATTCGAAACCGAATTCGAACGCCACCGCTTTGTCGCCAGGATCTTCCACCTCGAACAACAGTACGGCGCTCGCGCCGGGTGCCAGGCCACGCTGCAGAATCGCGTTGTCATCGAGGTATTCGCGCGGCTGCAGTCGCCGCATCGCCATGCGCTGACCCTGCGCGTTTGACAAGGTGAGGGTGACTACCGGGTAGGGCTGAGTGAACGCCGCATCGTTGCGTACGCTGGCGCTGATCATCAGCGCGCCCGAGACGCTGGGGTGCGCTTGCACGTTGCTGTCGAGCAGGCGCATTTGTTGCGGGGCAGCGACCAGTGGCAGCTGACAGTCGAAAGTGGCGCAAATGCTTCGTAGCCAGCCGCCTGTCGTGGGATTGCGGATCAGCGGATCGCGTTCGGCCCAAGCCAGCTGCATACCGAGCAGCAATGCCAGCAGGGCGCAGACGACGACCCACGGCCAGCGCCGCTCGCCGGACGCGGACCTGTGTCGCTGGCGTAGGCGTTGGCGCGATCGTTTGGGTCGATGCGTCCGTTGCTCGCGGGCAAAGTGCGGCGCGAACACCAGTTGCGAGAAATCTTCCGGCAAGGCGGATTTGTCTGTGACTTCGTCTGCCTGGACAACGGCGGGCGAATCAGGCCTCGGTCGATAGACCACCAGGTCGATGCCTGGTGGTTCGAACGCCGGTTCGTTCACTGGCAGTTCGCGAAAAGGCTCGGGCGGAAGTTGGTCGGTGAGCGTAGCAATGCTGTCGAAGCTGGCTGCACAGTGCCCGCAGATCACGTGGCCGTGCGCCTGCGCAAGCGTGTGCGCATCTAGCGAAAACACGGACAGGCATTCGGGGCATTGGGTATACATGCGGGCCGCTTTGTTCTGTATTTGGCAAGCTTAGCAGGCTGCGGCAGGCAGCTTGAATGCGAGCAGGCACCGCAGCCACCACAAGCGGTCGATCAAGCGGGCCAAATTGTGCTGGCGTGGATCGTTCAAGCGCGGCGGCGACCGCTGATCCGCACCCAGTCTTCGCGGGTGTCCACGCGCAGTTCGTCGAACCATTCGGCGTAGCGCTGCAGCAATTCATCCTGCTGCCCGATCAGGATGCCGGAGATCGCGAATGGTGCATTCGGTTTTGCTGCGGTCGCGAAGGTGGGCGCGAGTTCGCCGAGCGGGCCGGCCAGGATGTTCGCGATGAATACTTCTGACGGCTCCGCATCCACATCTTCGGGAAGGAACAACGCGAGTCGTTCTGCCACGCCGTTGCGCTCGGCGTTGTCGGCGGATGCGGTGAGCGCCTGCGGATCGTTGTCGACGCCGATCGCACTGGCGGCACCAAGCTTCAACGCGGCGATCGCCAGGATGCCGGAGCCGCAGCCGTAATCGATCAGTGTCTTGCCGGCGAGCTCGATGCTGTCCAGCCATTCCAGGCACAGCGCGGTGGTCGGATGGGTGCCGCTGCCGAACGCAAGACCAGGGTCGAGCCGCACCACCACGGTGTCCTCATCGGCCGGTGGTTCGATGTTCCATGGGTAGATCCATAGCCGACGTCCGAACGCCATCGGCTTGTACTGATCCATCCAGGCGCGCTCCCAGTTCTCATCGGCGACATCGCGGAAGGTAAGTTGGTCGGGTTCGAGCCACGGCAGCAATTCGGCCAGCGTTTCGGTGAGGCCGCGACGATCGGTGCCGGCATCGAACAAGGCGTTCAGCGTGATCGTTGGCCACAGCGGCAACTCGCCCACGCCCGGTTCGAAGATCGCCTGCTCATCCGGCGTTTCCGCATCGGCATCCTGCAGCGTGATCGCCTGCGCGCCGAGATCGTTCAGCGCGTCTTCCACGTGCGGTTGCTGCTCGACGCGGATGATGAGGGAGAGTTCGAGAAAGGGCATCGTGAGTCCGTTGAATATTGCTCCCTCTCCCCGCTGGGGAGAGGGCTGGGGTGAGGAGACGATCTTGCGATGAAGTTACACCGGAGCGAGCTTTGATCAATATCCCGGCGAGCACCTACTTCTCACCTCAATCCGCTCCCCTTTTGGGGGGCGAGGTTGGCTTGTGCCCGCTCTACCCGCTGGCGGAGAGGGCTGGGGTGAGGGTGACAATCTTGCGATGAGGTTGGGTTTGATCAACGGGCTTTGATCAGATTTCCCGCGAGCACCCGCCCCTCACCTCAATCCTCTCCCCAAAGGGGAGAGGAGGCGAACGCAAAAAGCTTTTTCAATGTTCTTTCTGCTCTGCCATGCGCTTCTCCAGATAGTGGATGTTCTGTCCACCGTGCTGGAAGCCGGCGTCGGCCATGATGCGCTGCTGCAGCGGGATATTGCACTTCACGCCCTCGATCACGGTTTCGGCAAGCGCCAGGCGCATGCGCGCAATCGCGGTTTCGCGATCGGGCCCGTGCACGATCAGCTTGCCGATCATCGAGTCGTAATTGGGCGGAATCTTGTAGCCGTCGTAAAGATGCGTGTCGACTCGCACGCCGGGACCACCGGGTGCCTCGAAACGTTTCACCGTGCCGGGGCTGGGCATGAACGTCTCCGGATCCTCGGCGTTGATGCGGCACTCGATGGCATGGCCGCGCAGGACGATGTCTTCCTGCCTGATCGACAGCTTGTCGCCGCCGGCGATCAACAGCTGTTCGCGGACCAGATCGATGCCGGTAATCAATTCGGTGACCGGATGCTCGACCTGGATGCGGGTGTTCATTTCGATGAAGTAGAAATGGCCGTTCTCGAACAGGAACTCGAACGTACCAGCGCCGCGATAGCCGATGCGCAGGCAGGCATCGACGCATACCTTGCCGATCTCGGCGCGCTGTTCCGGTGTGATGCCGGGCGCGGGGGCTTCCTCGACCACTTTCTGATGGCGACGCTGCATCGAGCAGTCGCGCTCGCCGAGATGGATCGCATTGCCCTGACCGTCGGCAAGCACCTGGATCTCCACGTGGCGTGGATTCTCCAGGAACTTCTCCATGTACACCTGTTCGTTGCCGAACGCTGCCTTGGCCTCCGCCTTGGTCATGCTGACGGCGTTGCCCAGATGCGCTTCGGTGCGCACCACACGCATACCGCGACCGCCGCCGCCGCCGGCGGCCTTGATGATCACCGGGTAGCCGATCTCGCGGGCGATTCGCAGATTCTCGTCAACATCCTCGCCTAGCGGGCCACCGGAACCAGGTACGCATGGCACGCCCGCGGCCTTCATGGCGCGGATCGCTTCGACCTTGTCGCCCATCAAGCGAATGACTTCGGCAGTGGGGCCGATGAAGATGAAGCCGGACTGTTCGACTTGTTCGGCAAAATCGGCGCGCTCGGAAAGAAAACCGTAGCCAGGATGAATGGCCTGGGCGTCGGTGATTTCCGCCGCGGCGATGATGCGCGGAATATTGAGATAGCTGTCGACCGAGGGGCCGGGGCCGATGCACACCGATTCATCGGCGAGGCCGACATGCTTCAGGTTGCGGTCCACGGTGGAATGCACGGCCACGGTCTTGATGCCCAGACTGTGGCAGGCACGCAGCACGCGCAGGGCGATTTCGCCGCGATTGGCGATGACGACTTTTTCAAGCTTTGGCATATCAGGCGATCACAAACATGGGCTCGTCGAATTCCACCGGCTGGCCGTTCTCGACCAGGATGGCCTGCACGGTGCCGGCCACGTCGGCCTCGATCTGGTTGAACATCTTCATCGCCTCGATGATGCCCAGCGTCTCGCCAGCCTTGACCTGCTGGCCAACCTTGACGAATGCCGGTGTGCTCGGGCTGGCCGACGCATAGAACGTGCCGACCATCGGCGCCTTCACGACATGGCCGGCCGGCAACGCATTGGCGGCAGGAGCTTCGACGGCGGCAGCGACAGGCGCGGCAGCAGCGACAGGTGCTGCCGCAACAGCCACGGGCGCAGCGGCCGCAGGCGCGGTGTTTTTGGGCACGCGCGACAGGCGGACGACTTCCTCGCCTTCTTTGATCTCGAGTTCTGCGAGGTTGGATTCCTCAAGCAGGTCGATCAACTTCTTGATTTTGCGCAAATCCATCGGTTCAGCCTTATGGTCAGTCATGCCACCGCAGTGGCCGGATGTTGATTAGGGTTGGCCGGGTGGCCGGGTTCTGTTACGACGCGACAGCAGCCTTGCTGTTTGTCGCTACGGTGGCCTGCAGCCGATGGATCGCCGCTTCCAGCGCCAGCCGATAGCTGTCGCTGCCAAAGCCGCAAATCACACCGATCGCGATATCGGACAAGTAGGAGTGGTGCCGGAATGGCTCGCGTGCATGCACATTGGACAGGTGCACTTCGATGAACGGGATCGCCACTGCGGCCAGCGCGTCGCGCAGGGCGATGCTGGTGTGGGTAAATGCAGCGGGGTTGAACAGGATCAGCGCGATGCGGTCGGCGCGGCCTTGCTGGATGCGGTCAATCAGCTCGTGCTCGGCGTTGGACTGGAAGCAGACCAGTTCGTGTCCGGCCGTCAGCGCCAGCTCGGCCAGTCGGCGGTCGATGTCGGCCAGCGTCTCGCGGCCATAGATTTCAGGCTCCCGCGCGCCCAGCAAATTGAGATTGGGCCCATGCAGGACCAGAATCTTCGCCACGAAACCACCCACCTTGCGCCCGGATGCCCCGGGACCGGGCGAAGTGTGCGCGCAGTCGTGGATGTTGTCTAGTTCACCGCAGTTCGGCGATGTTTGGCGGAGAAGTGCAATATTCCGTTCGGATGCGTATGTCGATCGGTGGCTCAGGGCCTGTCGGAGCCTGTCAACGCTTGCCGTCAGTTTCCGTGGCCAGGCGCCAGCCATTGTTCCATCTGCGCCGCGGGCAGGGCTCCGATGTGGGTGGCCAGTACACGCCCATCGGCGTCGATCAGCACGCTGTAGGGAAGCGCGCCGCTGGTATCACCCAACTGCAGCGAAGTGCTCGGCGTGGCAAGCTGGCCGAGCAGGATTGGATAGTTCAGCGGATGCGCGCCCAGAAACGCACGCACGTGATCGGGCTCGTCCATGGCGATGCCGACGACGATCGGCCCCTGTTCGCCGAACTTTGCCTGCACCCGTGCCAGCGCTGGCATTTCGTCCAGGCACGGGCCACACCAGCTGGCCCAGAAATTCAGCAGCACGCGATGGCCGCGGTAGTCACTCACTCGGTGCGGTTTACCGTCCAGATCGGGCAGGCTCAATGCAGGCAGCGGCTGGCCGATCAGTGCCGCCCCCACTTGGTCGGTCTGTCCGCTGCGGTGTTCTACGTAACCGCCGATCACGGCGGCAAGCACGGCCAGGCCGATGATCAACCAGTTGCTGCGGTCCATCACGTGCAGGCCCTCACTGCTGTGCTGCTGCCGTCAGCGCCTGTTCGACCAGCGTGGAGGTCAGCACGGTAGACAGCTGCTGGCCGGCCCCGTTGTGTTTCGGAAACACCACGTACAGCGGCACGCCGGGCGAGTGGTATTGCTGCAGGAACGCGCTGATGGTGGGGTTGACGTCGGTCCAGTCGCCTTTCATGTAGACCGCACCGGTACGCTGCAACAGATCGCGGAACGCCTGGGTGTCCAGCACGGTGTGCTCGTTGGCCTTGCAGGTGACGCACCAGTCGGCGGTCATGTCGACAAAGACCGGGGTGCCGGCGGCACGCAAGGCGGCGAGTTTAGCCGGGGTGTAGGCAACCACTCCGTCCTCTGCCACTGCGACGCTGGACACTGGCGGCACATGGGCGAGCAGATACACCGGCACCAGCGTGGCGAGCGCCAGCACAACGACCAGCACTCGGCTGATCGTGCCGCGGGACCGGCTGCGCTCGAACCACCACAAGGTCATCGCCAGCAGCACCATCGCCACCAACACCAGGCCCACCGCATCGGCGCCGCGCTGGTGGGCCAACACCCATACCAGCCACACGGCGGTCAGATACATCGGGAACGCCAGCACCTGCTTCAGCGTTTCCATCCAGCGTCCTGGCCGCGGCAGCAAACGGGCCAGCCCCGGCACAAAACCGATCAACAGGAACGGTAGCGCCAGGCCCACGCCCAGCATCAGGAACACCAGCAGTGCTGAAAGCATCGGTGCGGCAAACGCATACGCCAGCGCGCTGCCCATGAACGGTGCCGTGCATGGGCTGGCCACGACCACCGCCAACACGCCAGTGAAGAAATCGCCGGCCGGGCCGGAACGCGAAGCGAGGGTTGCCCCGGTATTACCCAGCGAGGCGCCGAACTGCACCACGCCGGACATCGACAGGCCGACAGCCAGCATGACCAGCGCCAGCACCCCGACCACGATGGGCTGCTGTAATTGGGTGCCCCAGCCAAGTGCATGGCCGGCCGAGCGCAAGGCGAGAATGCCCAGACCCAGCGCGGCGAAACTGCTCAGCACGCCGGCGCTGTAATACAGCGCGTGGCGTCGAGCCCGGGTCGCGCTTTCACCGCTCTCCAGCACGCTGACCGCCTTGATCGACAACACCGGCAACACACATGGCATCAGGTTCAGCACCAGTCCACCGCCGAGTGCGAGCAGCAGTGCGGCGAACAGGTTTAGCGGATCTGGCGCGACACCGGCCGGCGGTGATTCTGCTGTCGGCTGTATCGCAGCGCCGGGCGGCGTGGCGGTGACATCAGCGCCGGTGGGGGGCTGACTACCGATCGCGCGCAGCGCGGCACCGAGTGAGCCGCTTGCGTGATTGGGCGTCGTTGGGCCCGGTGGGGCGATGGTCGAGGCCATGCCGGCCGTCAGCGGCAGATCCAGCTGCGCGGTATACGGTGGATAGCAGATCTTCGGATCAACCTCGTGGCAACCCTGGTACTGCACGCTCAACTTCAGCCGGCCAGTACCCGCGGCCACGGTGTATGGCAGTGTGGCGTCGATGGTGTGGTGATAGGTCTCCACGTCGCCGAGGTATTCGTCATGATGCTTCGTGCCGTCAGGCAATTGCGCCTCGCCGAGCGTCACACCATCGCCGGCCTTGAACTTCATGCGGCCGCGATAGAGGTAATAGTCCGGCGCGATCGTCCAGTGCAGCTTCAGTACGCCCGGTGTGGAGGCATCTGTGCTGAGCTTGTACGCCTCAGTGACCGGCAGCAGGCTGCCGGTGTCGTCCTGTGCGAAGGCGGAGCAACTTAGCGTCAGCCACAGGCAGAGCAGGACGGCGAAGTGTGCGGCCAGGCGGCCGGGGTGGATCAGGCGCATTGCAGCTCCAGCGTGGAATGCCTGCGTGGGGACGCGGGCGAACGGGGATTATGGCTCACCCAGGCGGCGTCTGAATAAGCTATTGCCCGGGCTCCGATGACTCTGCTCGTCCGGGAGGCGATCGATTCAGCGGTCCCTGTTCTTCGTCCGCCGTCGACGCCGGGTTACGGCTCGACCATCGTGGCATCGGCAAGCGGTGTTGCCCTTGAGCGAAAACGCAGCATCCCTGTGGTCAGCGCCACGCCCAGCAGGATCACCACGCAGCCGCCGGCCATCGCCAAGGTGACCGGTTCATGCAGGAAGATCAGGCCCCACAGCACGCCAAACACCGGAATCAGGTACAGCACTGCCATGCTGCGGGTGGCCCCCGTGCGTGCCATCAATCGGTAGAACAGCACATAGGCGAGCGACGTACAGGCCGCCGCCAGGCCGAACATGGCCAGCCACGCCTGCGCATTGGGTGTCTTGGCCGGCCACAGCCACACCGTGAAAGGCAGCAGGAACACGGCAGCGACGAGCTGGCTGCCGGTAGCCACGGATAGCGGCGTCACCCCGCGCAACCGGCGATGGCTGTAATGGCCGCCAAAGGCGTAGCAGACGTTGGCGCCGACACAGGCGGCCATGGCCCAGCCGGTCGAACCGCCACTATGACCGTGGCCAAAACCCACCGTGCCAGCCACCAGCCAAACCACCCCGGTGAGGCCGATCAACAGGCCGCTGGCGCGCATGGCATCCAGCCGTTCACCAAGCAACATCCAGCCGGAAGCGGCCACCAGCAGCGGCGCAATCGCATCGGAGATGGCAGAGACGCCAGCCGGCAAGCTCTGCGCGGCATAGGAGAACAACACGAACGGCAATGCGGAATTGGCCAGGCCCACGATGGCGATTGGCCGCCAGTGCGCACGCATTTCGATCAACCGTTGGCGTGAGAACAGCAGCGGCAGCGAGCACACGGTGGCGCCTATCGCGCGCATGCCGGCCAGCGGCAGGCTACCGAACTGGTCGGCGCCCATGCGCATGAACAGGAACGACGCGCCCCACAAGGCGCCCAGCAACAATAGCGCGGCAATGTCGGATTTCTGCATGTGCATGTGCATGTGCATGGCGAGGCTCGATGGGGGTTCGCGCGATCTTCCGCATCGTGGCCAAGCTAATCCACGGTAATGCCAGAATCTGTCAGCAGTCTTTGGG
>Ga0302232_10000433_pt1 | contig 31282 bp, 36 predicted proteins | sample II_Palsa_N2_3_FD_193575 | JGI IMG/M metagenome (GOLD analysis project Ga0302232, IMG submission 193575) | Peat permafrost microbial communities from Stordalen Mire near Abisko, Sweden - II_Palsa_N2_3 | ecosystem: Environmental > Terrestrial > Soil > Palsa > Peat permafrost | place: Sweden...
TGAGTTCTTTGCCCGCGACCGCGCCGCCGAAAGAGCTGACCATGTCGTCTGCGGCCAGCCCCGCATTCCCTGCGACCTGGCCACCCAGGCTGTTCTCCTCGACTCACGCTAATCGCTGCACGCTGTGCTATCAGGCCATCGCACCCGCACGCCGCCATGTCCCCTCAGGCATCTGCGGCCGAAGCGGCCAGCCAGCCCCGCCCTCTCGGCGCCAGCATCCTCCGGCAGTTCACAGAGCAGCGTAAGCGACCTGAATGCGGCATAACATGCAAGAGAGTGCGCCGGATCAGGGCCATGAGAGGTCGTCGCAGAATCCCGTGAGCGGTATTGCTCTCGCGGGCTGACGCTGCCGGCTGTCAAGTCGGCGAAGTACTGTATCTACCTGATTTTCATGAGTGCGGAGATGAAGTTGTCTACCAGGGCTTCAGGTGTACTGCAGTTATTTATCCACGACACCGTTACGCGATCAAGTAGCTGCCGGTAGCGCCGTTCCTCGCGCAACCTATCCTGTTCCGCCGTCAGGATCAGGGATCCGTTGAAGAACGCCTCGTGATGGTGGATCAGGGTCGCGTCACCGTCGCTCTCCAGCGCCCTGGCCGCCTCGCCTTTGCCGCCGGGCGGCAGCCAGTCCGCAGGCTCCCGCACTACCACGGCCACCTGCTCCACCACCGTCGCCGTGGTGCTCCAGGCCGGCCCGTAGACACTTTCCGGCGACACCAGCATCCGGGCGGCCCGGTCCTGCTCGGACAGATCGCGTGCGTAGGAGCCCGCCGGCGCGCTGGCGAAAAAGCCCGGACGCAGGGCCAGCACGCTCCCGGTCTTCATGTGCAGCATCGTTTCCCCCGTGCTGACCGAATCCCCGCGAGCCAGCGAAACCGCACCCCAGTCGTCGTTCAGCACCGCGACCGGATACTCACGATGCCGCAGCAGCCCCGCCACCAGCGTGGTCTTCCCCGCACCCGAACTCCCCGTGATCACCACACCCCGCCGGTCAGGCCCCGCGCCGACGCTCAAGGTACAGCCGTGCATGAACACCATGTCGTCCCCGCTCACGGCCGAGCAGATGCCCCGGACGCACACCTTGGCCAGCCGGTAGGAGCCAAATCCGAAGACCAGCATCATCTTGTGCTCCCGCGACCACCATCGCGCCTGGTCCCAGCGGCCATCAAGCCCGTAACCGCAAGCCGGCCGGGCCAGCGCGAACAGCGTGGCGTCGGGCTGCTGACCGGTCCCGGCCGCAGCCCAGTTGGCCGCGAACATGCGGCTGAGCCGGGCGTTATCGGAAACGAATGCGAGGACGATCCGGCCCGCGGGCACGCTGATCGACGCGAGCACCCGGTAGGGAAGCCGGATACCGGCCACCACGCCGGGCAGGCCGACCCCGGGCTCACGGACCGGTGACAGCGCGTCGTAGTAACTGAAACTCATCTCGTCGCACTCCTCGCGGGCAGCATCTCGGGACGGGCAGCAGCCACGCCAGCGACATACGGCAGCCGTGCCCGGGCCCTCGGTCCCCCGGGCAAGGGTCCAACGACCGTCTCCGGACTACCCGCGCCGCCCGGGACTGCGCGAAAGCAATGAACAGCCGCCAGCACAAGCGCCAGTCCAAAGCTCCGCGACGGACCGGCAGCTGTTCGGGGCCGCGCTCGGGTCACTGGGCATGGCCCAGCAGCTCATCGCCGACAACGAGATCGACCTGGTCGCGTCCCGTGCGCTGCTGTGGCAGACCGTCGCCCAGGTCGCCCAGGGCACCAAGGGCACCGAGGAGTTGTCCCGGGCCAAGGTGTTCATCAGCGAGGCCACCGGCCGGATCGTGGACCGGGCGGTGCAGCTGGCCGGCGGGGCCGGGGTCACCGAGGAGTCGGTCATCGGGCTGATCTACGCCGACATCCGCGCGTTCCGGATCTACGACGGGCCCTCAGAAGCCCACCGGGCCGCCATCGCCCGCCGAGCCCTGGCCCGGATCCAGCGGGCATCCGCATGAACGCGCAGGCGGGGGGACTGGCCGCGTGAGCCCGCGCACCGGAGATGGTGCTGCCCAGCGGACACCAGGAGCGCCTGGCACAGGCCACGGAACTCGCCGCCAGTGGCCGCCGGATCCTCGTGCTGGCCTGGGCGGCGGAGTCCCTGGACGGCGAGTCGCTGCCGCCGGGCCTGCGGCCCGCCGCGTTCATCGTGTTCGCGGAACGGCTGAGATCCGACATCACCGAGACCATCGAGTATTTCGCGGCGCAGGGCGTGGCGCTGAAGGTGATCTCCGGGGACAGCCCGCTCACCGTCAGCGCGGTCGCCGCGCGTGCGGGCATGCCCCAGGCCGGCGACCCCGTCGACGCGCGGGACCTGCCGGAGGACCCGGCCGCGCTTGGCGCCCTGGTGGAGGAGCGCTCCGTGTTCGGCCGGGTGAGCCGGCACCAGAAGCAGGCGATGGTCAGGGCCCTGCGGGCCCGCGGGCACACGGTGGCGATGACCGGTGACGGCGTCAACGACGTGCTGGCGCTCAAGCTCGCCGACCTCGGCATCGCGATGGGCTCCGGTGCGCCAGCCACCAGAGCGGTCGCCGAGCTGGTGCTGCTCGACGGCAGGTTCGCCACCCTGCCCGGCGTCGTAGCGGAAGGCCGTCGGGTGACGGCGAACATCGAACGCGTCGCCAACCTGTTCATCACCAAGACGGTGTGGGCGACCCTGCTGGCGGTCGCCGTGGGCGCGATGCTGCTGCCGTACCCGTTCCTGCCCCGGCACCTGACGATCATCGACACCCTGGCCATCGGTGTTCCGTCCTTCTTCCTGGCGCTCGCGCCGAACCGCCGGCGCTACCGGCCGGGGTTCGCCGGGCGGGTGCTGCGCTTTGCCATCCCGGCGGGGAGCATCGTGGCCGCAGCGACGTTCGCCGCGTACTACCTGGCCCGCGCGGCCGGCCTTCCCCTCACGCAGCAGCGCACCGCCGCCACGCTGGTTACTCTCACTCACAGCTTGTGCGTGCTGGTCCTGCTGGCAATGCCGCTGACCTGGCGCCGGATCGTCCTGCTGGGCTTGGTGGTGGCCGCCACCGTGCTGTTGTTCCCGGTCTCTGCCGTGCGCAATTTCTACGCGCTGGAACTCCCGCGCAGTGAAATCGGGGTCACGCTGCTCATCGCAGCCGTCGGGGCCGCTGCGCTCATCGGCTTCTGGCTGCTTACCCGTCGGACGGCCGGCGCAGCCCGCGGGCCATGACCGGGCCGGCCGCAGCGCGGCGGACGACCCGTGTGTCCTGGTGGTCCGGTTCTGGCTGCGGGTGTGCCGGGGCGCCGGGCATTGCGCTGTTCCGCTGGGAAAGCCTGCTCAACACCCCGTTGTTCGTGAGTTTCCCGGGGTTCGTTTCGAAACTGTGGCTGGCTGACGACGAGCACGGTTTCTAGCGGGGGCTCTATGAGTGGAATGGCCCGGCGCGGGCCGAGCACTGCGCGCGTTGGCTGTGGCGGGAGCTAGCCCTGGTGTCGGTACCGGGGCCGATCGGCTACCGGGTCGTGCCCGGGATCCGCCCCGCCGATGCCCTTAGCGATGCGTCCGCGACAGTGCCAGAGCAGGTCACAATGTGGCCGCCGATGGTCCCGCGCTCCCAGTGCGCGGCCCGCCGGCAACAGACTTGGCCGCATCAAGGGTCAGGACGGGTCGGCATGATGCGAGTCATCTGCCGGTGGGCGATTTCCGTGGGGACTGGCCTTCAACGACGCAGCGGTGGCCGATGAGGGCTTCGGGGTCTCGTGCGGCGATGTGCTGCGTCCTGAGCGGGGGCCGCTATGCCTGGTCGGCGAGGTGTTTGTCGGCGCGCCCCTCGACCGCGGCGAGGGCCGCCCGGGCGCTATGCGGGCGTCTCCCCGATGTGGTCAGCGCGCGGAGCGGGCTCGCCGGCCTGCGGCGCCTGCTGGTGCCCGAGCGCGACCGCGCTCACCACGAGGCAAGCGAACGCCGCGATCTGCAGGACAGCCCCTACCCCGTGCGGCAGCGTCTCGCCGAACAGCACGAACCCCGCTGCGATCGGGACCGCGTTCGTCACCATCGTCGCCGTGCCGGCGGCCGTCAGCGCGTCGCCCCGCTGGTATGCGGACTGCAGCACGCTCGTGCCGATGGCATAGGCGGCGATGAGCGAGGCGAGCGCAACGAGCCACGGCCCGCCGTAGCCGACCAGTTTCGCGGAGATGTCGCCGTCGGCGAACAGCAGGCCGGCTGCCAGGCCGAGCGATGCGGCGCGGGCGAAGTGCGTGGGCATGGCGATGAGCAGCACCGCGCCGCCGGCGCAGGCCGCGAGCCAGATGACGACGCCGATGACCGGTGGATGCTGATCGGATGCCGTCGTCCCGGTGAGCGAGAACGCAAGCAGCGTCAATCCCGCGAGCGCCAGGACGACGGCGAGCTGCTCGCGCCGCGCGAGCCGGGACGGGTGCCCGCGCGCCGTCGCGAACGCCAGGACGGCAACCCCGGACGCGGCCACCGCCTGCACGAGGGCGAGCGGCGCGAGCCGCAGCGCCGCCACATACATGAGCCAGCCTGCGGTCTCGGCCCCGAACGCGATCAGCCAGCGCCGGTCGCGGAGCAGGAACTGCACCGACCGGAACGGCCGGCGCGGCGACAGCGGCGGCAGCGCCGCCACCGCGTCGTGCTCAAGGGAGTAGGCCGTGTTGGTGACCAGCGCCGAGACGAACGCGAGCGTCAGCCCGATCCACGCCGGCGGCATCCTGCGGAGACTACCACCGGGGCGGGGCCGGCCGGACCGCCAGGCACATTGCCCCGTCAACGCGGGCCATCCCTCGGCATCAGCGCGCCACGCGAGGATCTCGATCTCCTTGGCGCGGTCACCGCGCCCGGGCAAGACGGGGAGCCGGACGATCCGGCACTGGACGAGGTACGGCAAGGGCCAGCACCCGCGCGAGGCTGCCCTCTACCCGAGGATGCTCGGGCCATGAACTCGCAGGTCAACAGCATCGACCCGGGTTCCCGCACCCCGCAGGCCCGGCGGAGGTGTATCAGTGCGGCCTGACGTTCACCGGCAGCGACAGTGCCGCCGCTGCCTACTGCGCGCGGTGGCGGGAGCCAGGGCCGGTGCCGGGGCTCACGTCGCTGTGCGGTCCCGCGCCGGGGGTCGGCTCGCGGGCGGCTGCAGCCCCGGTAGCGGACTGGCCGGTTGCGGCCCCGTTGGGCACGAGGCTGAAGGCGCCCTCTTCCTCTTGTGCGTTGTGCAGCCGGAGCACGGCGTAGAGCCCGTAGAGCAGGCGCCGGAGTTCGATGACGTCCTCAGGCTGCACGGTCTCGTTGCCGAGGCCGGTCAGAAGCCGGTGCAGCTGGCTGACCTGATGCTCGATCTCCGCGTGGGTGCCGCTCATCGCCGCCGTCGCGTCCGTCCCGTTGAGCGCCCGGGCCACCAGGGGGACGAGCAGCGCCTCGTCGGCCCGCTCGTGCGGGAGCACTTCGCCCTCCAGCAGGTCCAGCAGTGTGCGCACCGGGGCGACGTCGCAGTCGCGCGTCGACAGCCCGTTCGCGACCGATCGGATCTGCTCGACCGCTGGCGCCACGGCGTCGTGCTCGGCCCGCAGCCGGAGCGCGGTGGCGATGTCGGCGGGTGGCATCGCGATCGTGTGGACCGCGCCGGGCAGCACGGCCCGCAGCGCGATACCGATCGCCAGCACGTCGATGACCTCTTGCAGGATCGCGCCCGCCGCCGGCTGCAGGAGCCCGGCCGCCGCGGCGATCATCGCCACGAGCGAGAGGCCCATGCCGATGAGGACGGCCTGCAGGGCGATCCGCTTCGAACGGCGCGCGATGAGGATCGCGTCGGCTAGGGCGTCGATCCGGTCGACCGTGAGAACGACGTCGGCCGCCTCGGACGACGCGGTGGCTCCGCGCGCGGCGAGGGCCACCCCGGCGTCGGCCGCCGCGAGCGCGGGAGCGTCGTTGACCCCGTCCCCGACCATGATCGTCGCACCGTGCGCGGACTCGCGTTCGATCGCCGCGAGCTTGTCGGCGGGGTCGCAGTCGGCCAGCACGGTGTCGACGCCCACGACGCGCCCGACCATGTCCGCGATGTCCGCGCGGTCGCCGGTGACCAAGACGACACGCGTGATGCCGGCCTCGCGCAGCGCGCGCACCATCCGGGGCGCGTCGGGCCGGATCGGGTCCTCCAGGAGGAAGGCGCCAGCGGGCTCGTCGTCGACGGCGGCGAAGACCGTCAGCGAGCCGTCCAGGTCAGCCCGCCGCCGCACCTGGCGCACCCACCGCGGCGGCTCGCCGCCGACGATCCACGTGGCCTTGCCGAGCCTGACCCGGTGACTGCCGACGGTCCCCACCAGGCCGTAGCCGTGCACCTCCCGGACGTCGCCCGGCATCTCCAGTGCAAGCCCGCGACTGGTGGCGGCGGTGACGATGGCGCTCGCGAGGACATGCGCCGATACCTGGTCGAGCGAGGCGGCGAGCCGCAGCAGCTCATCCGCGTCCATCCGGCCGCCCGCCGTGACGACGTCGGCCAGCTCCGGTCGCCCCTGGGTCAGCGTGCCAGTCTTGTCAAAGAGCATCACCCGCCCAGCGGCCAGGCGTTCGAGGGCGCCGCCGCCCTTGACGACGACGCCGATGCGCGCGGTGCGGGACAGGCCGGACATGATCGCGATCGGGGCCGCGAGCAGCAGCGGGCACGGCGTCGCGACGACGAGCACCGCGACGGCGCGAACGGGGTCCTGGCTGAGCGCCCAGGCCGCTGCCGCGATGGTGAGCGTGAGCGGGACAAACAGGACGGCGAACCGGTCGGCGGCGCGGACGAACGGCGCCGACGAGGCCTGCGCCTGCTCGACCAGGCGCACCACCCCGGCGTAGGTGGACTCCGCGGCCGCCGCCGTCGCGACAAGCTCGATCGGCTGGCCCGCGTTGACCACGCCGCTGCGGACGTCCTCGCCGGCGATTCGCTCCGCCGGCCGCGACTCCCCCGTCAGCGCGGACTCGTCCAGCACGGCCGGGCTGAGGAGCCGCCCGTCCACCGGGACGATCCCTCCCGCGCCCACGAGCAGCCGGTCACCGGGGACGACGTCGTCCACCGGGACCTCGACGACGCCGCCCTCGACGCGGCGCCGGGCTGTGCGCGGGGCCCGCTCGGCCAGCAGGCTCAGCTCGCGCCGCGCCCGCGCGGACGCCCGCGCCTCCAGGAGCTGCCCGCTGGCGAGCATCACCGTGATCACAGCGCCGGCGAAGGGCTCGTCGACCGACAGGGCACCGGCCAGGGCGAGCACCGCGATGACGTCGACGCTCGGCTGGTGGCGCCGGATCGCGCCGACTACCCAGGACACCGAGAAGACAAGGCCCAGCACGGTGCCGGCGATCCACAAGACCCTCGCGGGCGTCCCGGCAGCCAGCAACCATGCCACGCCGCCCGCGAGTAGCAGCACGGTGGAGAAGACGAAGAGCAGCATCTCCTTGCTCTCACGCAACCGGGCCATGCTCTCATTCTCTTGCCGGCCGTGCCCGCCCAGTGGAGTTCTCATGGTGACGGTATGGAGGTGGCCGTTCCGCCTGCATGGCGGCGTCGGTGCGCGTAGCAGAGCCGGGTCGGTGCGGGGATCAGGGGCACGCGGGGCCTTCCCGGCCGGACGACCCGCCGGGAAGGCAGGCGAGCGGCTATGGCGGCGACGGTGCTGATAGTTGAGGATGAGCGCAAGCTGCGCGAGCTCGTCCGGTCCTACCTGGGGTACCGGTAACGACGGACCCGTCAGCACCGCTAGAGCATCCAGTTTCCCGAACACGGCTGGCACGATGGGCGGGTGACGATCGGCGAGCGGATCGAGACGGCCCGGCGGGAGCGGCGGGTCCTGACCCGGGTCTCCCGTGCCGGGTGGCGGCTGGGGCAGGCCGGACCGGAACGGACGTGGGCGCTGGTCTCGGCCTGCGCCGAGGGGGATCTCGATCCGAGATCCCTGGCCACGGCGGCCGGGCCGCCGCCCTCCCGGGTGCACCAGCTCGTAGCGGTGCCGGCCTGGACGCGCTGGACGCGGCGCTCGGCGAGCTGCGGGCAGCAGGCTGGCCAGCCCCCGAAGACCCCGGCAGCGATGAGGACGCCGAACTCGACGGCCGCGACAGCATCGCCGACCCCATATCGGACAAGGTGGACTGGCTGCGACAGTGCGCAAACTGGCTCGCGCACCTGGATGCTGATAGCTACCCGCCAGCGGTCGTGGACGGCTTCTTGCCTTGGTGCGCGATCACGATCTGCAGGGCCGCATCCAAGGACTTCGTCGCCGGCCGGGGAGGGGTCACCGACCATGATCCGGCCCGGCTTGCCCTGGTCGCCCTGACCTGAGACACCCACCTTGTTCATCAAGGTGAGCTCGGCGAGGTTCGCGCCGCCCAGCCCGGCGTCGACCTGGGCCGCGGGGACAGGCAACCGGCCGCTGGCGTCTTCGGTGACCAGCAGCAGAAGGTCCTCGGCGAAGAGCATGCTCCCCCCGCTACCGGCCCCAGCCTCGGGCACCGTTGAGGCCTTTACTATTAGCGGCATGACTTCGCACTCACGCTTCACCCTCGAGGAGGCCCGCGCCGCGGGTGAGCGGATCGGCGTGGACTGGGGCTCGTCGCCGTTTGATCTCGAGCAGTTCCGGATGGGGATGGACATCGAGCTCGAGCATGGCACGCGCGATCCGGAGACCAATGTCACCGACGATGACGTCACCATGACAGCCAAGATCGCGCGGGCCCACCTCAACGAGTTCCCCGACTACTACACCCGCCTTGCCAAGATGGAGGCCGAAGCTGAGGCGGAGGCGGACGGGACCGCGCCGGGCGAGTGAGCGCGCAGACATCGCGGCCATTGAGCCGCGTCGCCGTTCACGCGTGGCCAGTAGCGTTTCGCCCGGCGGCTCTGCGATGTCAGGTGGGCTCTTGCGCCGGCCCTGATGTTGGATACGTCGTGCGCGCTGGCGGGCCCCATGAGTGTCAGCTGCCAGTCCGGTCGGCGGCCAGTGGGGTGGTGCCGGGATCGGTGCGGTGAGGCGGGGGTCAAGGATGTCAGGTAAGCGCGCAGGCGCGGCGCCGGATGCCCCGGGACCTAGAGCGCGACATCACCCTCATCAAGGCCAGGCTCGAAGGCCGGGCTGAGCCGCGCCCGTCCCCGCCGCAGGCGCCCGCGGGCGGTTCGGATGCGGGGCTCCGGGCGATCAAGGCCATACACACGCTGGCCTGGTTCTCCATCGAGGGGTGCATGGTCTATGTCCTGTACGCCGGGTTCGCCGGGCGATCGGACCGGCGCGCAGGCATCGCCGCGGGAGTGGTTGCGACCGAGAGCCTGATCTTCGCCGGGAACGGGTTCCGCTGCCCGCTCACCCGGATCGCCGAGCGCCTGGGCGCCGAGCGGGGCTCGGTCACCGACATCTACCTGCCCCAGCGGTTCGCCCGCAACCTTCCCGCCATCCACGTCCCCCTGATCGGCCTCGCCGGATTCCTCCACGCCAGAAACCTTCGGACCCGGCGCCGTAACTAGGGCGTGTCTGATGGATCTTGATGTTGAGGTGCGGTATCCGTAGCTGGTGCACGATCGCCACGATCTGACCGATGCCGAGTGGGACCGGTTGGAGCCGCAGCTGCCGGACCGGACGCCGGCCCGGGGCGGGCGCTGGTCGGATCACGGCAGGTGATCAAGGGAGTGTTCTGGCGGACCCGGACAGGGGCGCCGTGGCGGGGCCTGCCGACGTCCTACGGGAACTGGAAGACTGTCTACTCCCGGCATCGTCGCTGGTCAGGCGATGGCACGTGGGTGAAGATCCTGGACCGGCTACGCGCTGGATGTGACGTGGAGGAGGGCTCGCAGTGGACTGCCGGGGCCGATTCGTCGACGGTCCGGGCGCATCAGCACGCGGCCGGCGCGCGCCATGCGCCGCCCAAGGACATCCCGGAGCACAAGCTGACCCCGCTGCTGGCGGCCCCAGCCGAGACCTCAGTCGAGACCTCAGTTGAGCCCCCGGCCGAGTCCACAGGCGACACAGGGGGATGGGTCGAATCACAAGAGTTCCACGCCCGCGAGGCCCAAGCGGGCTGACCGAGAGGCGCTGGGGCGCTCCCGCGGTGGGCTGAACACGAAGATTCACCTGTTGAGCGACTCCCGGTGCCGGCCACTGGCCGGGGTCACTACCGCCGGGCAGCGCCACGACTCGGTTGCGTTCGAACCGCTGATGGATCGCCTGCGGATCCGCAGGCTCGGACGTGGGCGGCCGCGGACCCGCCCGGGGCGGCTGCTGGCCGGCAAGGCCTACTCGAACCGCACGATCCGGTCCCACCTGCGCCGATGGCGGATCAAGACAACGATCCCGGAGAAGAGCGACCAGCAAAAGGCCCGCGCTGCGAAGGGTTCCGCCGGCGGGCGACCACCGAAGTCCGGCACCACGTCCTGCAAGCAGCGCAACACCGCCGAACGCGCCTTCAACAAGCTCAAGGCCTTCCGCGCGGTCGCAACGCGCACCGGCAAGCGCGAGTACGTCTTCCAAGGGACCATCGACGTCGCCTCGATCATGATCTGGCTCCGCCACCCAGCCACTCAAGATCCACCAGACCCCGCCTAGCCTCGGGCATTCGTGCGCCCAGCAGACCGGAGATGGATGGTGTCTCGGCGCTAATGAGTTCCCCAGGTCAGTGTGGAGCAGAACGAGCACGTTGTGGCTCACCCGGCGCCGTCAGCCAGCCGGTTCACGTCGCGAAGGGACACCGGCCGCTCTACCGTGATCGAACCTGCCATGGGTTCGCTGGTCACAGCGGTTCCCATCTGCTTGGAACCCTGCCGGGGGCACCGTCACGGTGACCATGAGAAACGGCCCCTCACCGGTGAAAATCAGTCGGGGGGCCGATCTCGCCGGAATCCGGCTCGGATCGGCTCGGCGAGCGGTGCCGGGCGCCCACCGGGCTACTGCGCCGTGTGCGCGAGCACCGCCGTGGCCACCTCCGCGTGTGCCCGGCTGGGGAGCTCCGCGCCGACCCCGTCGAGGACCAGCAGGGTTGCGCCGGGGATCTGTTCGGCCAGCGCCTTCGCATTGCCCACCGGGAAGAACGGGTCGGCTGCGCCGTGCACCACCAGTGCCGGTGCGGTGATCTCCGGGAGCCGTTCGCGCCAGCGTGGCGTGCAGTCCAGCTTCGAGAACACCGCGCTCAGCAGGCCGTTGCGCGCCGACGCCGGGTGCGGACCGCAGCGATCGAGAACACCGGCCGCGTGGACGCGGGCCTCGGCGGCGTCGAACTGTGGCGAGCCGGAGAACACGCGGGCCGCGGCCACCGCACCGTCCAGGATCGACGTGCGGTCGGTCCAGTCGACCGGTGGAGCGCTGCCGAAGTAGGCCATGATCGCCGGGGAGTGCTCGGGCAGGTCGTCGTCGACGGGGCCCGGCGCGACCGGGCGGGTGCCGGCCAGCACGAGCGAGGCGACCCGCGACGGGTGGTCCAGCGCCAGGAGCTGTGCGATGAAACCGCCGGTCGCGATGCCCACGACATGCGCGCGGGCGATGCCGAGCCCGTCGAGTACACCGACGGCGTCGGTGACGAGGTCACGCAGCGTGTAGCCGGGCGAGTCGGGGTCGACGGTGGTCGATCGGCCGACGGCTCATACGGGGGGAGCGGCAGCGCGGGAGCGGCATCGGCGTGCGCTACCGCAGCATCCCACGATCCGAAAAGTTGCTTGGCGCGCGACACCGCCGGTTTCACCCGCAGTGCCAGGACGACGGCGGCTCGATCGTCAGCCGCTCGGATACAGCGCCTCGCTCAGGCACTTGTCGCAGACGTCGATGCAGTTGGCCCCGAGGCGGACGATGAAGTGGCGCGCCAGGTGAGACTCGAGGAATTCGCGGGAGCAGCACGAGCACACGACGAGGTGGGGCTCCCTGGCCAGTCCCATTCCGGCAGAGCCCCGGGAGGGAGGTCCGAAGCCTCGATCACACTGGGTTCGTGGTCCGCCACAGCGAAATGCCGACTGTCGGGCCCGCTGCTAGGGGTGGCCCGTCCCGCATCGGTCATTCCGCATCTCCTCGTGTCGCGAAGAACTCTCGTCGTCGAAAGTCCGGACCAGCGGGCAAATCCGAGTAGCGCGCACTTCAGACCAGCTCATACATGGCAGTCGGTCAGACTGCCGCATCGCTTTCCTCATTCAGGTCCCTGGGTGGCTGGAACAGGGTCGGCTCCAGAAGTTGCGGCTCAACCCTGCGGTTCGGGCCGCCTGCGCCATCCAGTGAAGGCAGACCGAGTAACGGTATGCCGCGAGCTTGGCCGGACTCCGGCACCTACGTCACTGGACAGCCCGCTTCCAGCCCGGGCAATCCAGCAGCGCACTTGGAATACGTTCCCGACGTCACCGGCTGGCCGAGACGCTCAGATCGGGTCCTTTCCACTGCCCGGGCCACCTATCGATGGCTGCCGCAAGGCACCCGTCTGTGGGTGCGTCAATCCGACTACGAACTGCTCGACCCCGCTCGGTTGCGTAACGTATTCATGACGCTGGCCTGAGAACCCGTCGCGAATACGACGCATCCGGCCAGAGCCGACTGAGGCGGCGTGGCAGAAACGAAGGCGCCGTCCGCGGCTTCGCCGCCGGTCGGTCATTTCTAGTGAGCTGCCTCGTACTCCTTCACCACGGAGGCGGGGATGCGGCCGCGGTCGTTGACGTGAATCCCCTTGTCTTTGGCCCAGGCGCGGACGCCAGCGGTTTGGTCGCGGCCAGCCACGGCACGCCCAGACCGCCGTCGGCTGCTGCTGCTGCTGCTCGCCGAGCTTGTCTTGCGGCCGTGCGCCACGAAGGGCTGCAGGCCGTCGCGGACCTGCTGGGCATGCTTGCCGCATACGTCAACCTCGTAGCTGGCGCCGCCGAGGCCGAACTGCAACGTCTCGTCCGCCTCCACGTTGCCGTCGTCCAGATCGCAGAGCAGCGTTATTTGAACCTTTTGCGCCATGTCATCTCCTGGTTGCGGGCATCCTGGCCGAAGAACAGCCACAGATATTCGTATGCTGAGTAATTATATTATTACCTCTGCATTAAACCACATCGGACAGCGATCCTGTTACTGCATAACAGCTATCGACGTGGCGTAATTGCATAGATAACGGAATGAGGGTCAGCGGGTCCGCGCTACCGGCAAAAGTCTGCAGTAGGTGTCGCCATGGCCGTCCCTTGCTGCCGGGCAGCTGATCAGAGGTTGCCTTACCTTACGGGTCAGTCATGAACAAAATCGTTGTGAGGTAGTTCCTGGCGGAGGAAGGCGATCGTCTATCGACGGCATCATCCGAGCGGCGGGTGCCGTGCCTTCCCGGTTATCCAAGGATCTGCGGCCAGCCGTCAGCTTTCCTGATCCCGGGGCAACGATTCTTTTCACCGCGAGCTCCGCCTCTTGGCGCCCTTAAACGATCCGCCGGATGGCGACAGTGTTCTGCTGCCAGTACCCCGCCAGCGGGGTGATCATGATCGGCTCCCCGGTCTCCGGCGCCTCAATGACGAGCCCGGAGCCGATATACATCCCCACATGCCCCGGATTGGCAGCCGTTCCGTCGCTTCCCGCGCTGAACAGCAGATCCCCGGGCGCGAGCTGACGAATGCCATAGACGGGAGCGCCCACGAGTACCTGCTGGAACGTCGTCCGGGGTATCGAGATCCCGGCCGCGCGATAGGCCATCATCACCAGGCCGGAACAGTCGAAGCCGACCGGGCCAGTATCGCCCCAGATGTATTTTCTGGGGTTCTCCTGGGTGTGGCGTGATGTTGCGCTGGGGCGACACGGCTGGTGTCGTGCGACGGATTTCCGTGGGTGTTGTGCTCGTGGCTGGTAGTTGTTGTTACTGCCTGTGACGAGATCGGGGGACAGGGTGCGGGCGTTTCCGGTGAGGCTGCCGTCGGGTGCGCGGTACTGGACGGTGATCGATGAGGACCTGGCCGTTGTCCGGGAGGCGGATGAGTTCCTGCGGCAGGTGCGGTTCGGCCGGGACGGGTCGGAGCCGACCACGCGGTCGTATGCGGGCGCGATCGCGCTGTACCTGCGCTGGTGCGGCCGGACGGGCCGGTCGTGGCAGGCCGGGCTGGAGCATCTGGCCCTGTTCATCACCTGGCTGCGGCACGTGCCAGCGCGGCCCGGCGCGGCTGACGCTGGCGAGCGCGGGGCTGAGGTGGTGGCCGGACCGGGCGGGGAGCCGGCTCGCGGGGCGCGGCGGGTGAACGCGGTGCTGGCCGCGGTGCGCGCGTTCGTGACTCACGCCGTGGCGAGCGGGCGGGCCCCGGGCAGCTTGCTGTCGCTGGTCTATGAGGTCGCCGATGCGCGCGACCTGCCGGAGCAGGCAAGGGGCGAGGACGGCCGGATGCGCTGGCGGCTGCGTGCCAGGCACCGGCTGCGGGAGCCGGAGACGGCGGTGGACCGGGCGTCGGACGAGGAGATCGTCGCGCTGCTGGGCGCGTGCCGCTCGGCGCGGGACCGGCTGGTCGTGCTGCTGATGGCGCGGGCGGGGCTGCGCCGCGGTGAAGCGTGCGGGCTGCGGCGCAGCGATGTGCACCTGCTGCTGGATTCCCGGCTGCTGGGCTGCCAGGTGAGGCGGGCGCACCTGCATGTGGTGCGGCGGGACAACGTGAACGGGGCGTGGGCCAAGTCGCGGCGGCAGCGGGTCGTGCCGTTGGATTTCCTGGTGGTGCAGGCGTTCGACGCGTATGAGCTGGAGCGGATGGGGGTGCCGGGCGCGGGGGACGGTGATTTCGTGCTGGTGAACTTGTTCCGCGGGCAGGTCGGCGCGCCGCTGCGGCCGGACGCGGTCGGGGAGCTTGTGCGCGCGCTGTCGCACCGGGCCGGGCTGGAAAGAGCAGTGACGGCGCATCAGATGCGGCACGCGTTCGGGAGCGGCCTGATGGACGCCGGCGGGGCGGTCGACGAGGTCGCCGAGCTGATGGGCCATGCCCGGACCTCGTCCTCGCAGGTTTACCTGCACCCGGATGCTGCCCGGCTGCGCGCGGCGGTGGACCGGGTGCCCGGTCCCCGAGCGGCGAGCGCGGCAGCCGGGCCTGAGCGGGGCGGCAGCCGGTGACCGTCGGGGCGGTCGTGGCCGCGCGGGCAGCGGGACCCCGGCTGACTGCGGAGCCGGCACCATGGCCCGGGCACGTGTTCCCCGCCGGGACGGCGGCCGGGGCCGGGGCGCTGGCGGTCGCCGCGCTGGTCGACCCGGTCTTCCTGGCCGGGGCCCGATGGGACCGCGACCGGCAGGTGCTGCGCCTGGCGCCGGATCACCCGCAGTTCGGCTGGAGCGCGTGCTGTTTCCCCGGGTGCCTGGCGCGCCGGCGGGTCGGGGGGTTCTGCCAGGCTTGCTACGGGTGGCTGACGGCCTCGGGGATCGACGTGACGGCGGGCGGCCTGGACCTGGCGGCGCTGCCTGCCCGGCCGCCGCTGTTCCGCGAGGGAGCCTGCGCGGTGCGGGGCTGCGGCCGGCCGTGGCGGTCGGCGGGAGTGCAGTTGTGCGTGTGGCATGCCGAGCAGCGGGAGCATTTCGGGATGCCGGCCTTGGAGGTGTTCCTGGCGCGTGACGATGTCCGGCCGATGGCGGGCTTCGGGCCGTGCCGGGTGGTGGCGTGCGACCGGGAGGCCGTGGCGGAGCACGCCTACTGCCTGACGCACCAGCGCCGGTATTACAAGGCGCGGCGTCAGGGCGGGTTTGACGAGGCTCGCTGGCGGGCGGCGGAACAGCCGGTCACCGGGCCGGGGACGGTGATGCTGCGCGGCCTGCCGCCGCTGGTGACCGCCCAGGTGCTGCTGGGCCTGCAGCGGCGGGCCGCCGACGGGCTGAAACTCCGCGAGGACACGCTGCGGAGCCTCGTCGGCGAGCTGCGGTCACGTCAGGCCGTCACGCTGGACGACCTCGCCGGGCCCGGCGAGGTCGTCCAGCGTGCCCGCATGCGGTGGCTGGCCTCCAGCCTGGCCGCCTACTCCCGCAGGGCCCTGCTGGACCCCGAGACCGAGCGGCACAAAGACGTGTGGGACCTGGCCGCGTTCGGGCACAGCGGCCACGCTGACTTCACCGCGATCAGCCAGCACTGGCTGCGCCAGTGCGCCAGGGACTACGCAGTCGATGACCTATCCCGCCGCCGCGGCCGCGACACCGGCGGCCGGCTGCGCGAGCGGATCGCGCTGATCGCCCTGCTGTCAGCCAGCCTGCGCACCCGGCCCGACCACGGCGACGACCTGACTGCGGTCGGCCGCCCGGACATCGACGCGTTCCTGCGGCGGCGCGCGATGGCCGAAAGCACCGGGCAGGCTCCCGGATCACCCGCATCAGCCAGGTCGAGCGCCTCAAGCTGGTCCTGCAGCGGATGCGGGCGCTGGGAGTCACCCGTCCCGGCCGTGCCGCGGCCGGGCTTTGCGAGGATTTCACGCTGGAGTCCCGGGACGTGCCCGAGCGGCCCGGTCCCGGTGAGCCCAGCCGGGACCTGCCCGCCGAGATCATGACCCAGCTGTGCGCCAACCTGGACGCCCTGGCCCGCCGCGAGATGCGGGTCGCGACCGAGCTGCTGATGGACACCGGCCGCCGCCCCCAAGGAAATCTGCGCGCTCCCGCTGGACTGCCTGGCCCGCGACAGCGACGGATCCCCGGTCCTGGTCTACGAGAACTACAAACAGAACCGCCTGGCGCGGCGGCTGCCGGTCGCCGAGGCCACCGCCCAGGTCATCATCGCCCAGCAGCAGCGGGTCCGCGACCGCTTCCCCGGCCAGCCCGTTAGCAGGCTGGCGCTGCTGCCCACGACCCGCGCCAACCGGGACGGTGCCAAGCCGATCCCGCTCAGCTCCCTCGACAAGGCGCACCGCGAGTGGGTCGATTCCCTCCCGGTGCTGCGCACCGGCGACGGCCGCGAGTTCGACAAGGCCCGCGTCATCCCTTACGCCTACCGGCATACCTATGCCCAGCGGCACGCCGATGCCGGCGTCGCGCCTGACGTGCTGCGCGAGTTGATGGACCATGCGGTGCTCGATGCCACCCGCCTCTACTACCGGGTCGGGGAGAAACGTCGCCGCGCCGCAGTCGACCGGCTCGCCAGCCTGCACTTCGACCGGCACGGCAACCGCATCTGGGCCACCGCGCAGGCGCTGCTGGATTCGGAGTACGCCCGCCGCGCCGTCGGCGAGGTGTCAGTCCCGTTCGGGACCTGCCGCGAGCCGTCCAACGTCGCCGCCGCCGGGCACTCCTGCCCGTTCCGGTTCCGCTGCGTTGGCTGCGACCACTTCTGCACCGACGCCTCTTACCTGCCCGACCTGACCGCCTATCTTGATGACCTGCTCCGCACCCGTGAGCGCCTCACCGCAGCCCTCGCCGCTGCACCGGGCCATGACGGTACCGACGGCGGCATCGACAGGTGGGCTGCGGCCGACGCGATGCCCTCACAGGAGGAGATCACCCGGCTGCGTGCCCTCATCAGCCGCGTCACCGCCGGCCTCGACGGCTTGACCACCGCCGAGCGCACCGAAATCGACGAGGCAGTCGCCGCGGTCCGCCGCCACCGCACCGTCATGCTCGGCATGCCCCGCACCCCGCCGCCCAGCCGGCTCCCCGACCTGCCTCATCGCAGCGCAGTCGGCCAGGAACGACCGGCGTGAACGCGCGTCCTCCTGACAGGACTGCAGGCGCCCGGGTCGCGGCGATGACCGCCGGGCGGCGCGCTGACACCGAGCGTCGGCGTCAGCGCGTCCTCAAGGCGCTGGAAAAGGCCGCGGGGGCCGGCGAAGAGATCAGCGTGTCGGCGATCGCCCGCCGGGCCGGGGTGGACCGCACGTTCCTCTACCGGCACCGCGACCTGCTCGCCCGGGTCCATGCCAGCGAGGCCCTGCCATCCGCCCGGTCGGTAGCCGGGCCGGCCGTCACCAGGGCCTCCCTGCAAGCCGACCTGCTTGCCGCCCACGAGCGCTCCGCCCGCCTGGCAGCCCGCATCCGCCAGCTTGAGCACCGTCTCTCCGATGCTCTCGGCGAGCAGGTCTGGCGCGAGTCCGGTCTCGGACAGCCCGATGACATCGGCCAGCTCAAGCAGCAGGTGACCCACCTTGCCGAGGAGAACCAGCAGCTCCGCGGGAGCCTTGCCGAGCGAGACCAGGACCTGGCCGCCGCCCGCGCCGCTAGCCGTGAGCTCATGGCCCGCCTCAATACGCGCAGCTGATGGCCGTTGCGGTGCCACTTACATACGTTGCGGTCACTCAGACCTTGCTAACCGGTCCGCTCCCTCAACGTCTCGTCTTCTGAGTGCCATTTGGTGTCGGCAGCACCCCCTTGCTTCGCCCAGCCATACGGATGCAGCACGGTGTGAGCGAGCAGGCAAGCTGGGCATTTCGTGGCCTTGCGGGCGGCTTCGGCCGCGATGGCGTGGGTTGGCGGCCGGCGGCGGTCTGGCGGATGTTGCAGTCGCGTCGGCGCGCCGGGCTTGATCGGCATGGCTTGCCTGCCGGCGCGCAGGCTGGGTCATCCTCAGCCGGGCGGTTCCGGCTGGGTCTGGGCGGTGCCGGTCCCGAGCGTGAGTGCCCGGCTGAAGGCGGCCTGGGTCTCGTCGGCCAGGGTGCGGGGGTTGTTGCCGAGGCTTTTGGCGGTCTGGTAGCAGGCGAGGGCGATCTGCGCGGCGAAGCGGGCGGTGGCCGCGTCGGATCCGCGGTGGATGAGGAGCTCGCTGAGCTTGTCGGCGATCTGCTGCATCTTCACCGCGTCGCGGGCGCGCAGTTCCTGGTGCTGCTCGATGAGCTGGAAGTGGCGGGCGTAGGCCTCGGGGTTGACGGTTGCCTGGGCGCAGAGGGCGAGGACGACCGGGCGGAGCTGTTCGACGGCCTCGGTCGCGCCTCGCGGGGCGGGGGTGCTGTCTGCCTGCCTGGCTGCGGTGATCGTGTCGAGCAGCTCCTGCTCGTTGGCGAAGACGACCTCCTGCTTGTCGCCGAAGTGGCGGAAGAAGGTGGTGCGGCCGACTTCGGCGCGCTCGGCGATGTCGCCGACCGAGACGCCGTCGAAGCCCCGCTCGAGGAACAGCTCCCTGGCGGCCTCGATGATGCGCTGGCGGGCCTGGCGCTGCTTGCGCTCCACGAGCGAGAGGGGCGGGGTCATAACGGCAAGCATACCGGTGTCGGTTTGCCGTTCCAAGAGGTATGCAGTATGTTACGGTACTAAGTACCAAAATAAACGGAGGACACAGTGGCGCACGAACTGCACGCGGAAGACCGCCAGGCGATCGGCGAGATCTTGTCTTTGCACGGGCACCTGTTCGACGGAGGCCACCTGGACAGGCTCGGAGAGATCTTCACCCCTGACGTCGTCTACGACATGAGCGCCGTGGGAGTAGGAACCTTTGAAGGGATCGAGACGATCAGGAGCGCCGCCCTGCAACTTGGCCCGGGAAACCCCGTCGCTCATCACGTGACGAACGTCGTCATCAGCGGCGAGGGCGACGGCGAGGTAACCGCGCTGTCCAAGGGCCTCATGCTCATGGCGGACGGGACGCTCTCCAGCGTGACGCACCTTGACACCCTGCGGCGTCACGACGGCGGCTGGCGCATCAGCCGCCGGGTCATCTCCCCGCAGCGCACCCCCCTGGGCGGAGCCCACCTCGCCGGCGCGGGCGACCGGTGAGCTCGCCCTTTTCGATGTCCGCTGCCTGCCAAGTGAGGGAACAGTCATGACCGAGCCGCTCGTCATCACCCGGGTTACCCACAGCTGCCACCTGATCCAGATCGGCGGCCTGACCGTGCTCACCGACCCCTGGTTCTCCCAGCGCGCCCTGTACCACCCGGGCGAGCCGATCGCCTTCCAGCCGGAACAGCTGCCGCGCCTGGACGCCGTCGTGATCAGCCACGAGCACTACGATCACTGCGACCTCGAGGCCTTCCGCCGCTACCCCGACAAGGACGTGCCCCTCCTGGTCGCCGGGCCGGTCGTGGAGAAGGCCCGCAAGGCCGGCTTCACCAACGTCCGCGCGCTCGAGCCGTGGCAGTCCGCCCAGATCGGCGACCTGACCATCAGTGCCGCCCCCGGCAAGCACGGCGTCTACGAGGTCACCTACGTGATCAGCGGCGGCGGCCGCAGCGTCTACTTCGCCGGGGACACGCTGCTCATCCCGGAGCTGCGCACCCTGACCGACCGCTACGGCCCCCTCGACGTGGCCCTGCTCCCCGTCAACGGCCTGCACATCCGGATGGCGGGCAACAAGCAGGTCGTCATGAACGCCGAAGAGGCCGCCGAGCTCACCGCCGCCTTGCGCCCCAAGCTGGCCGTACCGCAGCACTACGCCTTCACCGGGGGCGCCGTGGGCGACATGCTCTTCCTCAAGAGCGACAAGGACCCCTCCCTCTTCGTCGAGGCCGCCCGCCGCCTGGCCCCCGACATCCCGGTCAAGGTCATCAGCCCCGGGGAACCACTGGCCGTCGCCCCCTGACTCCTGACCCCGAGCAGCCGAGCGGAGCCCCGACCATGCCCAGCGACGACAGCAGCGTCCGTGACGCCCTAAACCACCAGGGCCTCAAGGTCAGCCGGGACGACCCGGGCCCGCGGCCGATGATCGCGGTCCTCGACGCCAGGCCGGGCCTGGCCGGCCAGCTCCGCGAGAAGATCGCCGAACTGGCCGCCCAGGTCCGCCGCGAGCCCGGCTACCTCACCTTCACCGCCTACGAGGCCCGCGACGTACCCGGCCGCTTTTACCTCTACGAGGTCTACGCCAGCGCTGCCGCGTTCGCCGAGCACCTGCAGACCCGGCCCGTGCACGACTTCATCGCGGCCGTTCCCGCCCTCAGCACCGCCCAGCCGGGAAGCCTCGTGCAACTCGACGAGACCACCGTCGGATGAAGGCGCCGATCCCGCCAGCGGCGCGATGCACGCGTACTCCGCTGACCGAAAGGACCTGCCGTGCCAGACGTTAAGCCCGTGCCCCGCTGGCTCCGGGCCGCCAACCGCGCGGCGCTCGTCATGTCGCGCATCGGGCTCACGATGGGGCCCGTCCACGTGCTCACAGTGCCGGGACGGCGCACCGGCAAGCCGCGCTCGGCTCCGGTCTCGCCGCTGACGGTCAGCGGCGGCCGGTACGTAGTGTCCGCGCTGCCGGATTCCGACTGGGCCCGCAACGTCCGGGCCGCCGGGCACGCCCAGCTCTCCCGGGGGCGCCGCCGCGAGCCCGTCACGCTCACCGAGGTCACCGACAGCACCCTGAAAGAACAGGTCATGCGCGCCTACCCGCGCGAAGCCCCAAACGGCGCCCCGATGTTCGCCCGGGCCGGCATCACCACCAGCCCCGACCCCGACGCCTTCGCCGCGGCCGCCGGCCACGTCGCGGTATTCCAGATCCGCCCCGCGCGGCCAGCACCATGAGACCGCGCACCGCCGCGACGCCCGCAGAACCGGCCTGCCAGCCAGTGCGGTCCTGGCGTCCGCAGGCGCCAGGCCTGTGCTGCGGTCAGGTCTCAAAAGATGAAGTCTGAAACTCAGGAGGACGCGCCATGACCGTTCTGGTGACCGGTGCCCGGGGGGACGTCGGCGCGGCCGTGCTGGCGGGGCTGCTGGCGGCCGGGGAGCCGGTGCGCGCGTCGAGCCGCGCCCCGCGGCCCGGCGAGTTCCCCGCCGGCGTCGAGGTGGCGCGCGCCGACCTGGCCGACCCGGCGTCCTGGCCGGCCGCCCTGGCCGGCATGCGCAAGGTATTCCTCTACGCGCATTCCGAAGGCGCGGCCGAATTCGCGACGGCGGCGCGGAAGGCGGGCATCGAGCACGTGGTGCTGCTGTCCTCAAGCACGGTGCTTTACCCGGACGCCGAAGCCAGCCCGATCGCGGTGCGGCACATCGCGGCGGAGCGGGCGCTGGAGGAGGCCGGTCTTGACCGGACCTTCGTGCGGCCGGGCTACTACGCGACGAACGCGCTGCGCTGGTGGCAGTCGATCCGCACCGGGCGCGTCCTGCGCACCGCGTTCCCCGACGCGGTTACCTCCCCGGTCCACGAACGCGACATCGCCCAGGTGGCGGTCCGGGCACTGCTGGACGACAGGCACCGCGGCGCCGCCTGCCCCGTGCTCGGGGCAGGCCCGGTGACCGTGCGCGAGCAGGTCGCCGCGATCGCCGGGGCGCTCGGCGAGCCAGTGCGGCTGGAGGAGGTGGACGTGGACACCTACCGCGCCCAGTTGCTCACCCAGCTACCCCGGCCGATCGTCGAGCGCGTCCTCCAGGACCGCGGGAGCGTGCCCCCGCTGCCCGCCGAGCTGGCCACCGACGCGGTGCCCGAGATCTTGGGCCGCCCCGCACTGACATTCGCCGAATGGGCCCGCGACCACGCAGCCGACTTCCGCTAACCGCATGAACCACGTGAGCCAGCCGCGAAACCCCAGACTCCCGCCGATTGCGCGGGGGCGGACCTGCGCGGCAGCGACGATCGCCGCCTGCGGGATGAAGACGGCGTCCGGAATGATGGCCGCCTGATCGAAGGGCAGGTCGTCGGGTAGGTCGGCTAGTGCCCTGCAGATCATCCGATTCCGGGCGGGCCGCCAGTTCGCATGCGCTCCCATGCCAAGACGCGCCAGCCGGTGGTTACTCGCGCGCCCGGCTCCGTGCCTTGTAGTAACGATCCGTTACGGCGATCGCAGCGCCGGCGTGCGTGCCGGCACTCTCGTTCGATGATTAAGCGACCCGGCGCACGGCGACGACGTTCTGCTGCCAGTAACCCTTGAACGGGGTGATCTCGATGTCCTCGCCGATCTGCGGCGCCTGAATGACCAGCCCGGAGCCGATGTACATGCCGACGTGCCCGGGATCCTCAGCCGTGCCGTCAGAGCCAGGGGTAAACAGTAGGTCCCCCGGCATGAGGTCGCTGAACGAGTAAACCGCCGTCCCGGCATACACCTGCTGGAAGGTCGTACGCGGCAGCGAGACCCCGGCAGCCCGGTAGGCCATCATGACCAGCCCCGAGCAGTCGTACCCGACCGGCCCCGTGCCGCCCCACACATACGGCTTCCCGAGCTGGGCCGCCGCATACAAGATCGCCGCCGCCGCGACACGCCGCTGCTCAGGATCAAGAGTTGCTTGCACCACACCCTTTGCACCACTAGAGTTACTGACATCAGCCTTCTGAGCTGGGCAAACATGGGGATTGAGCGTGATCTGACCGCCAGGACCCCCAGAGAAGATGTACGGCTTACCGAGCTGAGCGACCGCATAAGCGATGGCGGTCTGGACGGTGGCTGGTGTGCCCGGCGGGAGAGCGAAACCGGCCGGCAGCTGAATGGCCCCGGAGGCAGGCACGTGCCCGCCGTTGTCGGTCAGGCAGGCGGTGGCGGTGCCTGAGAAGGTGCTGACCAGCGCATCGGCCAGAGACTCCCACTCCGCATAAGCGCCGGGGAAGCCAGAGTGCTGCACATCCTGGGCGGCGACGGTCAGCGGCAGCGTCTGCCAGCCCGCGACCTGGACGAGGCGTGCGTAGAACGCCGACGCCGCGTACACGGGGTTCAGGATGTCGGCCGGGCTGCCCCAGCCCTGGGACGGCCGTTGCTGGAATAGGCCCAGCGAATCAGCAGTACCGCCGGTGAGGTTCCGCAGCCGTGACTCCTGCAGGGCCGTCGCGATGGCGATGACGGGAGCACGAGGGGGCAACTGCAGATCCGCGGCCACGTTGTAGATGATCTGGGCGTTGCCGATCTGGCTGGCATCGAGCGCGGGGAGCCCATCCGCGCTGACGCCCGCCTTCACTGGAGCAACCACCACAGGGGCAGGCGATGGCCGACGGCGCGCAGCAATCGCCGTTGGACGAGCACGAACGCCGTCATCGACACCCCTTGGGCGACGACGACAGCGCAGATCCACTGCGGTCTGGCGTGCCCGAGGGCACCGAAACCGCCGCGAATGGTGGCCCGCTGGGTGTAGATGGCCCAGGCCGCACCGGCTACGACCGCGATGACTCCGACGGTCTGGGCGGTCACCGCCCAAAAGTGACGGCCTGCGGCAACCATGGCCGACCCCGCTCACGGATCGCGAATCACTGGTGGAGTGCTCGGCGCGCACCTGGGCGCGTTGATTGCTTACCTCGGTGGCGACGCTGCTGATCGTTCGTCAGCCCAGGAGCGGGCGTCCATGGCATCAAGGACAGCCAGTTCGGCCTGGTCGACGGCCCAGGTGGCGTAATCCAGGGCATCGGCCGCGTCTTCCTCGGCGGCTTCGGCGTCTCTTTCTGCCTTCTTAACGTCATGCTCGTCGCGCTTGCCTCGGCGCGGTCGTGCATATCCTGCACTTTCGCGGCGGCGTCGGCTTTCATCGACTTCCACTGGCTTTGCGTGTGGCCGGCCGCTTGCTCCGTCTTCTCGTTGACCGCCCTTTGACCGGCAACGATATCTGCCTTGGCCTGGGCGAGGCGCGCCTTGACCTTCTCGTTATTTTCGTGCTGAGTTTGTTCGAAGGAACTCTTCAGATCCGCTGCGCGCTTTTGCAGGGTGTCTATCCGGTCAGAAACAGTCCGGCGGCCGAGGGCCGCGATCTGCCGCCCGGCCGGGGTCAGCCGGGTGCCTGCCGGGCCACGCAGCAGAAGAGTGACACCCAGCCGGCGTTCCAGCTGGCTCATGCGCATGCTGACGGCGGCCTGGGAGACGCCGTGACGGGCCGCGGCCTGGCCGAGGCTGCCCAGCTCGGCCACGGAATCCAGGAGCTGCAAGGCGAACAGATCCGGCGTCGATCGCGGCAGCATAAGCCAAAGATAACTTAAGCGATTCTTAACAGGGGGGATACGCCGAGCGCCGTTAGTTCCGGGCGAAGGCGTCAGCTGAGCCCTAGAGCCGCGGCCACGCTCCGCGCCGCCGCCCCTCCTTCTTCAATGCCCACGTCAATGGCCGCCGTCACGTTGAGGTCGGTGGCCAGTAGCCGGCCGATTTCCGGTACCGCCGCCGAGGCGGTAAGTGGACGCCCGGCCGCCTGGTACAGCGCCTCCAGGCGGCTGGCCGCCCTGTTGAGCGCTGCGGGCGAGTACTCCCAGTCCTCGCCCCAGGGCCGGTCGAGGATCATCAGCCGTACCGCTGCGGCGGGATGGTCATCGACAAGGTCGCGGACGAGCACCAGGTTCCCTGCTGACTTGGCCATCTTCGCTCCGCCGATCCGCACCGTGCCCGCGTGCAGCCATGCGCGCGCGTAGGGGCGGACACCGGTGAACGCCTCGGCCATCGCCGCGTGGTAGGCATGGTGCGGGAAACGCAGGTCAGCGCCACCCGCGTGGACATCGACCCCAGCGCCGAACACCGACAGGGCCATGGCCGCGCATTCGGCATGCCAGCCCGGGCGGCCCCGGCCCCACGGTGACTCCCACGCCGGGTGGCCCGGCTCATCGGCCTGCCAGACCGCCACGTCCAGCGGGTCGTCCTTGGCGGCATCGTCCAGCCGCCCGCCGTATTCCGCGGCCAGGCGCAGTGCCGTATCCCGGTCGAGTCCGGCGCGGCGGACGGCGGGCTCCCCGTGGAAGTACACGCTGCCGTGCCGCGCGTAGGCGGCATCGGTGGCCAGCAAGCCGGCGGCCAGGCGGATGACCTGGTCGACGTAGCGGTGCGCCCGGGGCTCATGCTGGACGGCCTGCACGTTCAGCGCGGCCATGTCCCGGTCGAAGTAGTACTGCTGGACCGCCGCGAACGAGTCGTACGGTTCCTCGGCGCGGTGTGCCGCCTCATCCAGGACGTCATCGACGTCGGTGATGTTCCGGCAGATCTCGGGTTCCACCCTCAGGAGGCGCAGCGTCCGGGCCAGCGTGTCGAGCCAGACGAACGTCGCCGCGTGCCCCAGGTGCGTGACGTCGTACGGGGTGATCCCGCACGCGTAGATGCGGGCGCGGTCCAGGATCGCCACCCGGTGGCCACCCAGGGTCAAAGCGGCGGCCATCTCGGCCAGGTCAGCGCCCGGCTGCGTCTGGTTCATGGCTCCAGTGTCGATCACTTCAGCACCCGGGTGACACCGATCGCGCCGGCGGGCGCATGATCTCCGGCGTCGGGGGGGCCATCGTCTGGGTGAGCGACCGGGGGGCCGCGCCGGACGCTATGTGCGGGTAGTGCAGCTTGAACGTCGGCCGCTCGGACCGGATGCACGGAATCCGGCGTGCTTACCGCAGCCGCTCCAGGTGATCTTCTTGCAGCGGCAGGACTGCACATGAGGCATCTCCGATTCTGGCTGGTTGGCCGCGGGCTCCTTGCCTGCCCGGATAAGGGCTTTGGTCCCTGGTTAATACCCCACCGGTATTTGGCGACTGAGGTACTGGCCGGATAGCGTTTGACCATCCGTATACCCATGGGGGTATCTGGGCAGGCAGGAGGCCTCATGCTCGCTATCGCCCTCCCGGTCGGGCCGCTGATCGGCCTATCGCTGGGAGCTCTCGGCGGCGGCGGATCGATCCTCACCGTGCCCGCGCTGGTGTACCTGCTGCACCAGCAGCCGCACGCCGCCACGACCGGCTCGCTGCTCATCGTGGGAATCCAGGGGTGTTATAGTCGAACCGTAAATACCCCCTGGGGTATCTAACACTGGACGACAGCAAGGAGAACCTTTGTGAGCCCGGTGGACACACCCGAGATCGGCATCGACCAGCTCGCCGATTCCGTCAGGGGCGGTGCGGCGGTCGTCCCCGCACAAGACCATCTTTAAGGAGAATCACCATGTGCCGAGTAGTCACCTGCAGAAGATGTGGCAAGACCACCTGGGCGGGCTGCGGCCAGCACGTCAAGCAGGTGATGGCCGGTGTCCCGGCCTCCCAGCGTTGCCCCGGCCACGCCGACGACCCCGCCGCCAGCGGCGGCTGGCTGCGCAAACTCATCGGCCGCAACTGAGCCGCCATCACGTCACGCCCCGCCCGCCTGGCCCCGTGCGCTCCGCAAAGACGCCTGAACTGGACGATAGCGCTATCACGGATACTGCCAAGATGGGGATTTACCAGGACCAGGTTCTGCCCCGCGTCATAGACGCGGTCATGAACCGCCGCGAGTTCGCGCCAATACGTGGCCGCGTGTGCAGTGGGCTTGAGGGGGAGGTCCTTGAAATCGGTTTCGGGTCGGGCCTCAACATTCCGTACTTCCCGCCTGCTGTTACTCGTGTGCGGGCGGTCGATCCGGCGGCCGTGGGCCGGCGGCTGGCAGCGAAGCGGGTGGCGGCAAGCGGGGTGCCGGTGGACTACATCGGGCTTGACGGGCAGGCGCTTCCGCTGGATCTGGCCAGCGTGGATCATGTGGTGGCGACGTGGACACTATGCACTATTCCTGACGTCGAGCGCGCCCTTGGCGAGGTGTACCGGGTGCTGCGTCCGGGGGGCTCGTTTCATTTCGTGGACCACGGCCGCTCCCCGGACCCTGGTGTGGCCCGCTGGCAGGACCGGCTGACTGGGCTCCAGCGCCGTCTGGCCGGCGGGTGCCACCTCAACCGGCCGATCAGCCAGCTGGTGGCTGACTCTGGCCTGGAGCTGACCCGGATGGATAACTACTACATGATGGGCCCCAAGCCATTCGGCTACATGTACGAGGGCAGAGCAGTCAAGGCATAAGCGCGCCGCCGCTGAACCCCCTCGTGCCTCCCGGCTCCATAACGACGGCCGGACCGGCTCCAGCCATCTAGCCCTTAGGGGTATTTCTGTAGCCCGAGCATCTGCTCGGGGGCCGGTCTCAGTGGGTGTGGTGATACCCGTTGGGCGTGTCGGCTAGCTGGTCCTGGCCGATGTTGTCGCGGTAGAACTCCTGGACGGCGGCGAACGCCCGCGCGCCGTAGACAGTGGCGGGACCGCCGTTCATCAGGAACGTGACACCGATCGCCTCGGCCGCTTCCTGCGGGCTTGCCCCGTGCTGGACCGCCGCATGGGCGTGCGCCGCGATACACCCATCGCATTCCTTGCTGACCGCGATGGCCAGGGCGATGAGCTCCTTGATCTTGACGTCCAGGACCCCGGCCGCCAGCGCTGAATCATGCAGTTCCTTGTAGCCCGCATAGACCTGCGGGATCGCGTGCCGCAATTCACGCGTGGGGACCCGTAGCTCTTCGCGCACTGCCTTTCCGTAGCTCATGCTGTCCTCCCGATGACCGCCGAGATACCGCCACTGGTATGCGGCCGCTGTGTGCGGCGCCACGGCCTTTGGTCCCGGGCCAGGTCCGCGCCTTGTACGAAGTTCCCAGCCGGCCTTTGCCTATCGGCAGGCAGCCCCGGCCAGGGGGACCGCCTCAGAAGGGCGGCTCAATGATCGATATGAGCCCGGCTCTCAGCGGTTGATTGAGTGACTAAGCGGGCGGCGTGTTAAGCCGCTGCTGCGTCGGAGGCGTGCTCAGCCCCATGCTGCTGCGGCTGGGGTGGCTGCCATTGCCGTCGCCGCCATGGCAAGGCGGCGATCATGAACGCGATGACGCCGAGGCTGACGAACATCATCACGTCGTTGACAACCTCCCAGTTGTGCCAGGTCAGCATCTGCATCGGCAGGTAGAAGATGGCCGCGTAGGCGCCGAGCACGATCTGCAGCGGTATCGACAGCCGGGTTGGCCGGGCGGTCGCCGATGGTGCCTGCCAGAGCAGGTACTGGTTGCCGAATGAGGGCGTGATCACCACAAGCGCGGTCGTGGTGGCCGTGGCGACATCCAGCGGGTGGGCGCGGCGCCACCACCACACGGCCAGCAGCGCCCCGGCGATGGCGGCCTTGGTCCCAGTTGACCCCGCGTTGAGCCACAGCGGGTCCTGCCAGACCGGAAGCTTTGTCGGGTGAACGGTCACCCATACCCCTGACCAGCCCCAGGTCCCGATGCTGGGGTGGGTCTCAACGAGCTGCTTTGCAATGTAGGGCAGCTTGGCGACCGGCGTGCCGACGGTGAGCGGCATCGTTGCGAACAGCAGCGCCCAGATTCCAGCGGCTGCGGCCGCGAACTGCGTACGACGGCGCCATGATGGCAGGGCGAGCAGCAGCGCCGGGCCGAACACCGCCGGCCATGTCTGCGTGGCTATCGCCAGGCCGAGCAGGATGCCAGCAGCGACGGCGGGTAGGCCGGAGACGTGCGGGCCTGCCCGCAAGACGATGAGGAACGCGGCCAGGACGAACAGAAAGCAGGCCGGCTCGAGCTGGCCGTGCACGCTGCTGACCAGAATGGCAAGCGGATTACAGGCGTACTGGAATCTGCGCAGCGGCGCCCGCTCACCGGCGGCCCCGGCAACTGCGCCGACCAGCACGACCACCCCGACATCGCACAAGATCGCCGGGATCCGGGCGATGATCAGCCAGGACACGTGCAGGTGCAAAGACGTCCAGGCTGCTCCGGCCAGCACGAAAACATAGACGGGCAGGGACCCCCACCCGTTTTGCCGGTTGTTCAGGATCGGGTCGCGGTGATGCAGGACAGCAACACCCGCGGCCTGGAAGTCATTCACAAGATCGTAAGGCTGAGTGCGGTAGGCGAGGGCCAGCATCGCCAGCCGCAGCACCGCTGCGGTGCAGATCGCTATCACTAGCGAGGGCCGCCAGTTGCGGCGCTGCCCGATCACCATGAGTGCCACGCTGATCGCGAGAAGCAGCAGCGCCGCCGCGCACCGATGGGGAGTGAGCTGATCGTAGATCACGCAACCTCGGCCCGCGCGATCAGCCGCTGCAGGGGACACATGCGCAGCGAGCCTTCATTCACCCAGATGGATACGACGCAACGGAACATGCCGGTGAGGGTCACGCCTGTCCAGCTGATCAGCGCCCCCACCGCATGATCGTAACTGTCAGCAAAGGCCGGTGCGACGGACACGCCAGCTGGCCCATCACCACGACGGCCGGGTCGGTGCTCACCCGTAGACGCTGACAGCATCAGGCAGGCCACCGAGCTCTCCAGGTACCTGCGGAACTGGGATCACTGGCGCTGCGGCCCGGTCCGGCCGCTAACTTTAGTTGCTGCCGATCTCCATCCCCACAGGCGAGGCCCGCTATCGGACGCACCGCTGATGGCGGACGTCCTCGATCTACAGAAAGTACCCGAGGAGATTCACGTCCGGTCTGCCGTCAAGCCGTGGTGTTGGATTTCGTGATCGGAGTCATGCTCAAGATAAGTGCGAGATCCGCTATTCGGTACGCTCTGGCACAGCTGCACGTCCGTCACGGCTTTCCAGATGGAATGATCTGCGTGGCTCCGGTTCTGTCCAGGCGCGGCGATTCAGGGGCCGGCGCCAGTGTTGGGAGCGGGCTTTCCCGGAGGGCCGGCGGACCGGTGGTCCGACTTACAGTAAACCAGGCCCTTTCACGCGCGCTGCGAGGAGCACAACCAGTGACCGGCAAGACGGATGGGGCGCAGCGAGGTACTGGCCTGATAGAGGCGCTCCACGTCACCGGCCCGGCGGCCGAGCACGCCGATAAGCTCATGCTCTTTGGGCGTTTCGTCGGCTCCTGGCGTCTCGAATGGACCGGGCCTGACACCGGCGGGCAGCCCGCCACGATGACCGGCGAGCTGCATTTCGGCTGGGTACTGGGCGGTCGTGCGGTACAGGACATCTGGATCGTTCCTGGTCGCGGAGAACCCGGCGAGGGCCAGCCGCCGCTGGCGTTCCACGGCTCGACCATCCGGTTCTATGACTCCGGGATCGATGCCTGGCGCTCCACCTGGATCGAACCGGTCAACGGCCGGGTACGACGCTTCATCGGCCGGGCCGACGGCTCCGACATTGTGCTCCTCAGCGAGGAGGATGACCCCCACCTGCGGTGGCGCTTCACCGACATCACGGCGGACGCGTTCACGTGGCGCGCCGAGAGTTCACGCGACGCGGGTGCCAGCTGGACCTTCGACGAGCAGATGCTGGCCACCCGAGATAATCCCGCTCGAGCCCGCGCATTACCGAAACCTCGGTGCTTACGGAATGCAAGCGAGCACGGAACTGGCGGCCAGGCAAGACGGCCGAGCCCGCACCATTCAGATCTGGTTGACCGGTGCACCAGGACCGTAAACATTCACCCCGTGCGCGGTGGGTGATGTCAGGTGGTTCGGGTTGCTCGCTGGGGTCAGGGCGATAGCCCGGCCGCGGGTGGCCGCCAGGGGTTTCCGGTGAAGATCGCGCGGAGGACAGTGAGGGCGTCCTGTCCGTGTTTGCGGGCGGTGTCGATGTAGCTTCGGATGTCGAGCCGGTCCTGGGTGGTGTCTTCGCTGGTGAAGCGGCCGGATATCTTCTGCTGGGTCTTGTTCGGCCGGACGCCGCGCTCGCTGATGTTATTCGATCCCGCTGTCGACTACGCGTGATGCGGGTGCTGAGAAGCATCCGGATCGGGTGCGGGTGACGCATCGGTTCCATCCGTTGTCCGGCCGGTCGTTTGAGTTCGTGAACCGTCGTAAGAGCTGG
>Ga0302232_10000434_pt1 | contig 31200 bp, 20 predicted proteins | sample II_Palsa_N2_3_FD_193575 | JGI IMG/M metagenome (GOLD analysis project Ga0302232, IMG submission 193575) | Peat permafrost microbial communities from Stordalen Mire near Abisko, Sweden - II_Palsa_N2_3 | ecosystem: Environmental > Terrestrial > Soil > Palsa > Peat permafrost | place: Sweden...
TCGGACGCGGCCTGGCGGGAAATGCGGGGCATGCTGGAGTACAAATGCCAGTGGTACGGACGCGACCTGATCGTGATCGGCCGCTGGTACCGCTCGTCCAAGTCCTGCTCTGCGTGCGGGCGCATGGCATCGAGCCTGCCGCTCGGCGTCCGTGAGTGGGAATGCGCGAACTGCGGTACCCGGCACGACCGGGACATCAACGCCGCGGTCAACATCAAAGCCGCCGGGCTGGCGGTACTTGCCTGCGGAGCTGGCATAAGACCTGAGCGGGAGCCTTCCCGGGCGGGCGGCCGGCGGTGAAACAGGAACCCCGGCGGGCGACCGCCGGAATCCCCGTCCTTCAGGCCGGGGAGAAGTCAAGACGTGGGGATCCTCTCCGGGAAGGGCAGGGCAATGGGATCTGTCGCGAGGCGGCTGTGGCCGGCCTCGTCGAAACGGTCGAGGCCGAGCCGTGATACGTCGAGCACGTCGGAGGACCCGCTAAGCGCGACGTCGGCCGCGGCTTTCGCGACGCCAGGTCCCCACATCATGCCGGCGCCGCCCGCGCAGGCCACGGTGACCCCGGCCAAACCGGGCGCAGGGCCGATTATGGGCAGGTGGTCCGGGGTGTAGTCGATCGTCGCGGCCCAGATCCGGCGCAGCCCGAGCCCGGCGGTGACCGGGACCAGCTGGGCCAGCCGGCCCCGCATCTTGGCTAGGTAACCCTCGTCGACCTCGCGGTTCTCACCCGGCGGCTCGTCCGGGTTGCTTATCCCGAACAGCAGGCCGCCTTCTTCAGGCCGCCAGTAAAGTCCCGCGGCCAGGTCGAAGACCATCGGTACCCGCGAGGGAGCCAGGTCCGGGTGCTGCTCGGTCACCGCGACCTGGTGCCGGGCGCCGCCCGCCGGGATCCGGATGCCTGCCAGAGCGCCGACCGCGGCGAGCTTCGGCCCGCCGGTGAGGACGACCAGGCCGGCGTCGATCCGGCCCTGGCTTGTCTGCACCCCGATGCCCGAGCCGCCGCGGCCCGAGGTCAGACCGCGGAATGCGACCTGCTCGGCGACCTCGACGCCGCTCCGGTTCAGCGCCACGGTGTAGGCGGTTACGTTGCGCGGCGGCGTGATGAACCCGTCCTCGGCGCAGAACGTGCCGCCGAGTGTCTGCCCCGGCGCCAGCGTGGGGTTGGCCGCGTCCACCTCGCCCGGATCGAGCCAGCGCACCGGAACGCCCAGGGCGGACTGCATCGCTATCCGCTCGCGCGCCGCCGCGACGTCCGCCGCGGTGAAACAGGGCAGCAGGTAACCCAGCTCGGTGAACCCGGAGTCGGTGCCGAGCTCATCCCGCTGGCTCAGGTAGAACCGCCGGGACCACTGGCCCAGCCGGACCGCTTCCGGCGTCCCGCCCTGCAGCCGGACGACCCCGGCCGCCCGGCTGCTCGCGCCCTGGCCCAGGAAGCCCTTCTCCACCAGCACGACCCGGGCCAGCCCGGCCCGGCGCAGGAAGTAAGCGCACCAGGCACCCACGGTCCCGCCGCCGACCACCACCGCGTCCGCGACGCCCCCAGCAAAGCTCATTGGCATCCCGTCCATTGGCATCCCGTCCATTGGCACCCCGTCCATGCTGGCGGTCCTGCTGCCCTGGCCTAAGCCTGCCTGCCCATGATCGTGTGTATCTACCCCCCATCTCGCGGGGGGTAGATACACACGATGACGCGAGCGACCGATCCGGGATGAAGACCGACCCTAGCCGAGGTAGTAGTCGGCGGGCAGGTTGGCTTCGATGGCGGCGAGGACCTCGGGGTCGTCGGGGGTGGTCCGGGGGCGGAACCGGGCGGCTACCGTTCCGTCCGGGCGCAGGAGGAACTTCTCGAAGTTCCACTGGATGTCGCCGGCCTCGCCGTTCGCGTCGGGCACCGCCGTCAGCGCGGTGTAGACGGGGTGCCGGGCAGACCCGTTCACCTCGACCTTCTCGAACATCGGGAAGGTGACCCCGTACGTCGCCGAACAGAATTCGGCGATCTCCCCGGCCGTGCCAGGCTCCTGCCCGCCGAACTGGTTGCACGGGAACCCGACGACCGCGAAACCACGGTCAGCGAACTGCTCGTGCAGCTTCTCAAGCGCGGTGTACTGCGGCGTCAGCCCGCACTTGGAGGCGACGTTCACCACCAGCAGCGTCTTGCCCTCCAGCGAGCCGAGCGAGGAGTCCTGGCCAGCCAGGGTCTTTACCGGAATATCGAAGATCGTCACGGGCCAACGTTATCGGTCCAGGCTCCAGAGCGACTGGCCGAGGTAGCCGCGGGCGATGCTGGTGACGTAGGAGTACACCGCGTCCTCGGCGGGCGACAGCGGTCCTGGCGAGGCGTGCGGCGAGGAAAGCCCCCGCTGCACGGACTCGCACGCCGCCCAGTCCTGCCGGTTGGTGATATCCCAGAACTCCACCGCGTATCCCGGATCGAAGTCGGGCCGGTCCACCGCCTCCGGAGCGAACGCCCAGGTGCACTCGATCCGGGTCCGGTCCGCGGCGACCGGGGTCAGCCGGTGCGTCATCACATAGTCCGGATGCAGGCTCAGCAGCACGTTCGGGAAGATGTTGACGTAGATGACGGTGCGCAGCCCCTGCGCGTCGAGCCCGCGTAGCGGCACGCCGTGGCTGGTGCCGTCCAGGGACATCGTCGTCATGCCCTCGCGCAGGTCCATCCAGCCGCCGATCCAGGCGCCGTCGGCGGCGTAGTTCTCTCCGCTCTTCGGCGGGCTGACCCGGCACAATTCGGGGTGGATGGAAGGGCAGTGGTAGCACTCGTGGTAGTTCTCGGTGAGGATCTTCCAGTTCGCCGCTGAGTCGTAGCTGTGCTGGCCCGCGGTCACCAGGCGTTCCGGCTCGTACGGCGCGACCAGCTCGTCCAGCTTGGCCAGCGCCTCTTCCAGCGAGCCCGAGCCCCCGCCCGAGGAGTCCACGAAGACCAGGCCGTGCCACTCGGTCACCGGCAGCTGCGGCAGGCCCCACTGGCCGAAGTCGAAGCCGGGCTGCCGCCGGAAACCCGCGGCCGCGTGCAGGTCGCCCTCCAGCGAGTACGTCCACGCGTGGTACGGGCAGATGATCGCCTTGCCCTGGGCGGACTCACCGCAAGGAAGCAGCTCGTGGCCCCGGTGCCGGCAGCTGTTCGCGAATGCTCTCAGCTCGCCGTCTTCGCCGCGGACCATCAGCACGCCGCCCTGCCCGGTGGCCTCGGCCCGCTGGTCGCCCGGCCGGGGCAGCTGGTCGCTGCGCGCGACGCATATCCAGCCGCCGCCGAAGAAATGCCGCTGCTCCCACCCGAACACCGCGGGGTCAACGTACGCGGTCCGCGGCAGCATCCGGCTCTCCCCGAACGGCCGGAGCGCCTGCTCCAGCTCACCCCGGTCCACCGGAGCAGGAGCATGCGCCGCACGAAAGTCTTGACTGACCATGCAGTCAAGACTAAGCCGGCCGTCCCGCCCTGTCCAGCGGCCAGCCGGCCCTGGAGCTTGCGGATCACCTGCCGCGGTACGGATACTTCTGAATATGGGCGACCGTAATGTGCTCGGCGGCGAGCTTGAGCCATGTGGGACCGATCCGCTGACTGGTTTCTACCGGGACGGCTGCTGCACCACTGGGCCTGAAGACCTGGGCAGCCACACGATCTGCGCGGTGGTGACCACCGAGTTCCTTGAGCATCAGCGCCGCATAGGCAACGACCTCACCACGCCCATGCCCCAGTTCAGGTTCCCTGGCCTGGTGCCGGGGGACCGGTGGTGCGTGACGGCCGCCAACTGGCTTCAGGCCCACCGCGACGGCGCCGCCGCGCCTGTGGTACTCGCCTCGACCCATCAGCGCGCGCTCGAGATCGTCCCGCTGGAAATCCTCAGGCCCTATTCCGTCGACGTACCTGCCGACCTCGGCGCCCTGGAAGAATGAACGAGCCTGGCTCCCGCCTCCGGCTAACCTCGCGCCCCCACCACGACCAGCCCCCACCACGACCAGCCCCCACCACGACCAGGCCGTCATCGACGCCGACTTCGCCGAACTTCTCCGCTGGCTGCGTCTACCCCTCCCCGCTCCGCCGCGCTATGTTGGGGTACCGGCCGGTAAGAAGCTCCGGCCCCAGTGAGGGAGCAGACAAGTGGCGAAACACACTGGGGCACGGAGGCGGGAGGGCGGCTTCAAGCGATCCCTGCGCCGGCTCTTCTCGGGTCGTACTGGCGGCACTTTGGGCTCGGCCGCCTCGGCCGCGGAACCGTTGCACGTCGAGTCCGGCCCGAGCCGACGCCACCGGAACTCCGCCCGGAAGTAAGTCCGCGTGCGGCACCGGGCACCCTGGGGGGAAGGTGCCAAGCCGGGCCACGTCGTAGCCTTGCGGGTAGCTGCGGATGTTAGGCAGCTGGCGAGCATAAAGCGGCTCTTTGCGGGCGGGCAGGAATCTCACCGTCAACGCACGCAGGCGCAGTGCTCCGGTGGCCAGCCCCCGTTCCCAGCGGGCCGGCCGGCGGTAGTGGAAGGCATCAAGCAGCGGGTCATCCATCAGGGCCTTGGCGAATCTGTCCATCACGGCTTTCGGGGCCAGACGGTTGAGCGGGAACGTCGCCATCAGCCGTAGCGTCGCCTCCGACACCGCCAGCGCGCCTTCGTCGAAGCCGAAATGCTCACGCTCATACTGGTCGAGGAAGGCAGCGAACTGCTGGTCGGTAGACGGGATGTCCTTGATGCCCATGTGCCGGCCGAGCTCGCGGTAGTAGTTGGCGCTGGCGGTGCGCTCGGCCTGGGTCAGGCGTCGCCAGCCGTATTTGTCGATCCAGCGGATCGGCATGACCACGAAGGCACACAGCACGTAGAGCTTGTCGGCGTTGGAGATGTCATACGCTCCGTGCATCTGGTTCATGCGCCGCACCGCGGTCCGGCCGGCCGGGCTGGCCAGCCCGTGTTCGCCGATGGTGTCGAGGATCAGCGTGGTGTCGTCATAGCGCTTCTGCGTCCGCTGGGTGAACTCGCCGGTCTCGGACAGCAGGCGGCCGATGCTCGGGACGGCATAGGTGCGGTAGAGCGCAAAGGACAGTGACTGGTTCAGATCCCACGGGAACTCATGGGTGGCCAGGATCCGGTAGATCTGCTCGTAGTCCCGGGCTGGATCGAGCTGGCTGATGCGGTGTGACCAGTGATGGCGATCCATGATCCGCTCCGCTGTGAGATCCCATGCCGTCACCCGGACTCTACGCCCGATGGACCGGACCCGGAACCGCGCCGTCACGAGCCGGGGCACAGCGTGCGTCTGCCTGGGTTACGCCGTTAGCGAGCGGGGTGGCGGGCGGCGGGGGGAGTGCGGCAGCGTGGTCGTCGTGGTTGCTTCTGTCCCGGCCGGCATGAGCGAGCCGCCGGCATGAGCGACGTCACGATCGAGCGCGCCCGCGACGGCGATCTCGCCGAGATCCTGCGGAACTTCGAGCGGTTCTGGGGCGACAGGGAACTGCCGCGGTATCTGCATCATCCGATGTTTTTCTGCGAGTTCGGCGACACCGCCATGATGGTCAGGCGGCCCTCCGGCGAGATCGCCGGCTACCTGCTCGGCTTTGTCGCGCCCGCCGGCGATGGCTACATCCATTTCGTGGCGGTGCGTGATGACGCCCGCGGGCTCGGGCTCGGCCGCCGGCTGTACGAGGCGTTCGCGGCCGTGGCGGCCGAGCGCGGGGCGACCGCACTGAAGGCCATCACCAGCCCGGAGAACGAGGGATCGGTCGCCTTTCACCGGCGGATGGGCTTCACCGAGATGACGCTGGCGCCGGACTACGCCGGAAGCGGCCGGGCGCGTATCATCATGCGCCGCCATCTGGCGACGTGAACTAACAAGGGAGATAGCTCATGGCGTTCACCGAGGACGAGGTCGCCTACCTGAAGTCACAGCCGCTGGCCCGGATCGCCACCGTCGGTGCGGACGACCAGCCGGACGTCGCGCCGGTAGGTTTCGAGTTCGACGGGACCTACCTCTGGGTCGGGGGCCGCGCGCCCGAGCGGACTAGGAAGTTCCTCAACGTCCAGGCGGGCCACCCCAAGGTCGCCCTGGTCATCGACGACCTGGTGTCCACCAGCCCGTGGACGCCGCGGTTCCTGCGGGTCTACGGGACGGCCGAGCTGGTCGAGCGCCCCGGCCAGTTCGGCCCGGGCATCTACATGCGGATCACCCCGGAGATCTCCTGGAGCTGGAACCTGGACGGCCGCCCCTACGGCGACGACGCGCTGCAGGCCGGCCCCCGGCGGACCGTTCACCGCGGCTAGTCTGCGGGCGCGGAAGAACCGGGCGTCTCGCGCTGTTCGGATAAGCCGTGGACGATATAGATGCAGGCCTGACCTTCGGCCCGGGGGCCGTACCGCTTTCGGTGCTTGACCTGGCCCCCGTACCGGACGGCGGGAACGCAGGCGACGCACTCCGGGCCACCATCGACCTGGCCAAGCGCGCCGAGCACCTCGGTTTCCACCGGTTCTGGGTGGCCGAGCACCACAACATGCCCGGCATCGCCAGCTCGGCGCCGCCCGTGCTGATCGGTCACATCGCCGACGCGACGCAGGTCATCCGGGTCGGCTCCGGCGGCGTGATGCTGCCCAACCATGTGTCGCTGGTGGTCGCCGAGCAGTTCGGCATGCTCGAGGCGCTCCATCCCGGCCGCATCGACCTCGGCATCGGCCGCGCGCCTGGTACGGACCAGGTCACGGCGGCGGCGCTGCGCCGCTCGCCGGAGGCGCTGTCCGCGGACGATTTCCCCGAGCAGCTCGTGGACCTGCTCGGCTTCTTCACCGGCAACTGGCCGGACGGGCACCAGTTCGCGCGGATCACCGCGGTGCCCGGCCTGGGCCACCAGCCCGCCATCTGGCTGCTCGGCTCCAGTGGCTACAGCGCGCAGGTGGCCGGCCTGCTCGGCCTGCCGTTCGCCTTCGCGCATCACTTCAGCGCGGTTAATACGCTCCCCGCGCTGGCCCTGTACCGCGAGCACTTCCGCCCGTCCGAGATCCTGGACCGCCCGTACGCCATGGTCGCGGCCGGGGTGATCTGCGCGGACACCGACGAGCGGGCCCGTTTCCTGGCTGGTTCCGGCGCACTGTCCTTCCTGCGGCTGCGTTCGGGCCGCCCCGGCCCGCTGCCCTCACCGGACGAAGCGGCCGCCTACCCCTACAACGAGCTGGAGCGCGCGTTCGTCGCGGACCGCCAGGCCTCGAGCATCCTCGGCTCACCGGAAACGGTCAAGCGCGGCATCGACGAGCTCATCACCGCGACCGCCGCCGACGAGCTGATGATCACCACCATGGTCTTCGACCCCGCCGACCGCCTCCGCTCCTTCGAGCTGGTCGCCGACATCGCCCGCGCCTCCCAGTCGGCCTCCTCAAGCATCGCCCCCTGACCCCGCTCATCCGTACCGGCGCAGCTCGTGGAAGAACTCATCGATGATGTGCAGCTCGCCGGAGCGGGCGACCTCGTCGTAGACGTACTTGCCCACCGCCAGGTCCAGCACGCCGAGGCCGAACGGCGAGAATACCGCCGGCCGGTCCGCCGGTATTCTCACCCGCCCGGCCATCACGTCGTCCAGGGTGCCAGCCAGGAAGTCCCGGCTGCCGGTGAGCTGTTCGGCTAGATGCGGCGACGTCTCGGCCTTCAGGCAGTGCTCGACGTCGTCGACGATGTTGGTCGAGGCGAGCAGGATCTCCGGGGTGAGGTCGCGCAGTGACACGTGCAGCACCAGCGGATTGTGCGAGAACCACGACAGGTCGCCGACGTGCGGTTCCCCGGCGATGGTGGCGAAGACCACCAGATCGCTGGAGCGGATCAGCTGCTCCGCGCAGTCGTATACGGTAATCCGGCCGGCCGCGGCTGACTGCTCCAGGTAACCGCGAAAGCCGGCCGCGCTTTCTGCGGACAGGTCGTGCACGCCGATCTCGCCGAACGACCAGCCGGTCCCGGCCAGGAAGGTGTGGATGTAGCGGGCGATCAGGCCCACCCCGAAGAATCCCACCCGCGTCGGCCGCGGCCGGCCGCGGCTGAGCCATCGCGCCGCCGACGCCGCCAGCGCGGCCGTCCTGGTGGCGCTGATGATCGAGCTCTCCAGGCAGGCGAACGGGTAGCCGGTGTCGTGGTCGTTGAGGATCAGCACGGCCGAGGCTCTCGGCAGGCCGGCCTTCACGTTCTCGGGAAAGCTGGAGATCCATTTCAGGCCGTCCACCTGGAGCGGCCCGCCGATCGATGCGGGCAGCGCGATGATCCGGGATGACGGACGGTCGGGAAAGCGCAGGAAATAGGACGGCGGGTTCACCGAGTCACCGCCGCTGTGCCGCCGGTAGGTGGCCTCGACCAGATCCATGATTTGCTTCTGGCGCCCTTGCAGCGCGCGCTGGACCTCGGCACCCGAGATCACCGCGAACGGCGGCACCGCGACCGGCACGGGGGCGCTCATCGGGCGCTCACCGTGACGGTCGGCGAACAGTCGGCTAGGCGTACCGCCTCGGCCATCGCGACGAGCACCTCGCGCGGTCCCTCGTACGGCTCCCGGCTGTGCGCGGTCCTGACGTTGTCCACCAGCAGCAGGTCGCCCGCCTGCCACGGCTCGCGGACGGTACTGGCCTCGTAGGTCTCGTTGAGTAGCTGCACGACGTCGTCGCCGATCGGGTCGCCATTGCCGAAGCAGGTGTTGAACGGCAGCCCGTCCTCGCCGTAGACGTCCACTAGGTACTCGCGTATCTCAGGGTCGATCGTCCGCTCGTTGAGAAAGGCGATCTGGTTGAACCAGCAGCGCTGGCCGGTCAGCGGGTGGCGCACCACGGCGCTGCGGAGCTGCCTGGTGCGCAGTCCACCATCGGGCTGCCACTCGAACTCGGTCGCGTTGGCGCGGCAGTAGCTCTCGACGGCACCGCGGTCGTCGGTGCCGAACGCCTCGGCGACCGATGCCCCGATGTCCTCGTTGTAGTTGCGGATGAGCACCCAGCCCTCCCGCTCGAACCGGCTGACCAGCTCGGCGGGCAGGGCGCGCAGCACGGTCGGCGCGTCGGCCATCGCGGTCGCGCCCCCACTGGCGGGCGCGGTGAGGCACGCGAACAGCATCAGGCCGGGGAACTCAAGCGTGTAGCTCAGCTCGTGGTGCATGCACATCTGCTGGTTGGCCGGCCACTTCGATGAGGAGTACAGGCCATCGGGATAGGCCTGCCGGGCCGCGAAGGCCTCCCGCTCAGTCATCAGCCCGGTGGCCAGCTGCCGGAAGACGGTCCCGGTCCTGGCCACGTCACGCAGCCCGAGGCCGCGCACCAGGACGCAGCCGTGCTCGGCGACGACCGCCCGCAGCGCGTCCCGGTACTCCGCTGCCCAGTCCGGCGTGTCGCCGCCGGCCTCGGCCCGCAGCACAGCAGGCTTGCCTGGTTGCAGATTCACGTCGAACAGGGATGCCGAAGATGAATGCGACATCTGAATGTCCTTTCCTATAACGAGCAGGTCAACAAGAGCCGGTAAAGAAGAAGCCGCCCGCAGCACGGCCTGGGCCGCCTCGCCCGGACGAGTCCGCAGGAAGTAATGGCCGCCGTCGGCGAGCTCGTGCAGGTCGACCTGGTCGGCCAGGAGCCGCCAGTCGCGGTGCCTGGCGGGGAAATCCGCCGTGTACGGGTCGTCGGCGGCCACGACCACGGTGACCGGCACGGACAGCTTCGCCGTCGGCGGATCGTCCATGGCGTCGGCGAGATAGCGATGGGCGGACACGCAGTCGTGCCGGTAGGCGGCACCGATCTGCCCGGCGCGCTGCGCGTCAAGCTCACCGAGTTCGGTGTAACTGCCAGCCGCGCTCAGCGCCGCGGCGATCCCGGCATTGCTCTGCCCGATCAGCTCGGCGATGCTGGCGCGCCGCCTGGCGGCATCGCCGGGCAGTTGCGCGCCGAGGAACACCCGCTGGACGTCTACTTCCTGCTCGGCCAGCTTCCTCGCCGTCGCCAGGGCGAATGCGGTCCCCGAGGAGTGACCCCAGAGCAGGACCCTGGTCAGGCCGCGCCGGGCGATCTCGGCGGCGACCTGATCGACCACCTGCGCCATAGACGCGAACGGTTCTTTCTCGGTGCCGAGATCGTGACCAGGCAGCTCGACGGCGTAGACGGACAGGCCGCTGCCGCGCAGCGCGCTGGCCATCGACTGGAAGTTCACCGCGTTGCCACCGGCGTAGGGGAAGCACACCAGGGCTGTGCCAGGCCTGCCGTCCGGTTCCAGCAGCGGTTGGAGCAGGCCGCAACGCGGTTCCGACTTCCCGTCCACCAGCCCGGCCATATCGGCGAGAACCGGGTGACGGGTGAGGTCCTTGAGGGACACCGCGCGGTCGAGAGCGATCGCCAGCTTTACGGCTGACAGCGACGTACCGCCCCGGTCGAAGAAGTTGTCGTGCCTGCCGATCTGGTCCGGCGGAATGCCCAGCACCTTGGCCCAGGCGGCTGCCAGCTGCTGCTCGGGGGGCGTGCTTGGCGCATCGTAGTCGGTCTCCGCCGTCCCGAGGTCGTCGGCGAGCGCGGTCAGCGCCTTGGAGTCGATCTTGCTGTTGGCGGTCAGCGGCAGCCTTTCCCGCCAGCGGAAGGCCGCCGGGACCATGTACTCGGGCAGCGACTCCGCCAGCCGGTCTCGCAAAACCACGGCCGACAGTGCCCGCGGCCCTGAATAGAAGGCCACCAGGCGCTGGCCCGGCCCGGCCCGCCCGGCGACCACCACCGCGCCGTCGCGGATACCTGGCACCCGCAGCAAGGCGTTCTCGATCTCGCCGATCTCGATACGGAAGCCGCTGATCTTGACCTGGCTGTCCCGGCGGCCGAGGAACTCGAGCTTGCCGTCTGGCTGCCAGCGGCCGTAGTCGCCGCCCAGGTAGAGCCGCTGCCCTTCACGGTGCGGATCGGCCAGGTAAGCCAGCCGGGTGCGCTCGGGGTCGTTGATGTACCCCCGGCCCACGCAGACCCCGGAGAAGGCGATCAGGCCGGCCGCGCCGAGCGGCACCGGAGACAGCTGCTCGTCGACCACGTAGATCCGCACGTTGCCGACCGGGCGGCCGAGCGCGACCCGTTCGCCAACGGGCGCCCGGTCCATGACCTCGTGGTTGGTGTCGTCCGAGGTCTCGGTCAGCCCGTACGCGTTGACCAGTTTGATCCCGGGCTTGGCCGCGAACCAGCGCTGCGCGAGTTCGGCCTTCAACGCTTCGCCGGTGACCGACACGTACCGCAGGTCCGGCAGCTCCCGGGGATGGGTGTCCAGGTAGGAAAGCACCACTTCGAGATACGACGGCACGACCTGAAGGACGCCGACCCGGCCGTCGGCGATCGCCTCGACGAAGCGCCCGACGTCCAGGATCACCTCCTGCTCGACCAGCAGGGTCCGGCCGCCAGCCAGCAGCGAGGAAAGCAGCTGCCACAGCGAGATGTCGAAGCACTGGGGCGCGGTCTGGGCGACCACCTGTCCCTCGCCGATCCGCAGGTCGTCGATCTTGGCGTAGAGATGGTTGAGCAGGCCGGCGTGCTCGCACATCGCGCCCTTCGGCTCACCGGTGGAGCCTGACGTGAAGTAGATGTAGGCGAGCTGGTCAGGCGCGACGTCGATGCCGAGGTCAGTATCGGCGTGGTTCTCCTGGTAGGCCGTCTCGACGAAGAGCGTCCGGACTCCGGACAGGGAGTCAAGGGCCGGACCGAGCGTGGCGGTGCTGCCTGGTTCGGTCAGCACGAGCTCGCATCCGGCCCGGGACAGCGTGATCGCGATGCGATCGGCCGGGAAGTGCGGCTCGATGGGCAGGTACACGCCGCCGGCCTTGAAGATCGCCAGGACGGCGGCCATCCAGTCCAGGTTGCGCTCGGTCACCACCGCTACCACGCCTTCGCGCCGCAGCCCCCGCGCCAGCAGGACTCGTGCCAGCCGGTTCGCCCGGGCGTTGAGCTCGGCGTAGGTCCACTGCCTGTCGCCGCGGATGGCGGCGACGGCGTCCGGGTGGGCCCGCACCCGCTGCTCGAACAGCTCGTGCATCCGGCGGTCAGGCAGCTTCCTGTCCGGTCCCGCCAGCCCTTCGAGCTGGAAGCGGAGCTCCTCGGCGGACAGCAGGGACTGCTGGTCGTGCGGGGCCTGCGGATCGGCGGCGATCAGCGTGAGTGCGGTGAGGTGATAGCAGGCGATCCTGGCGGCGTAGTCCGCGTCAATCGCGTCGGTCCGGTACCGCAGCCGCAGCACGAGCCGGCCGCGGTGCGGCCGGATCCCCACCCAGAGCACGGTGTCCCCGGCCAGCGTGCCTTCGCCGCCGACCGAATCAAACACGGTCTCGAAGGCTGGCCCGGTCAGGCCGAGCTCACCCCTCAGATCGCCAACTCCGAAGTCCTGGTGCGCCAGCAGTTCCCACTCGGCCCGGTGGGTGTCAAGCAGGAGGGTCCGCCACGAGCCGGGTCCGGTCGCCAGGCGGCAAGGCAGCGGCAGGCCACCAGGCGCGGCGAGATAGCCGGTCACGACCTCGGACTCGCCTGATAGCGCGGCGAGCGCCCGGGCGTGCGCGGCCAGCAGCATCGAACTGAGCGGCACGCCAAGCTCGGCGGCCTGCTCGCGCAATCCCGCCACCAGGTCACCGGGGATGATCGTTTCGTACCCGGCGACGCCGGGCACCGGGTCGAGGGTCCACCGCGGGATCGCGGTGAACCCGCCGGTCAGCAGCACGCCGCGCCAGAACTTGCGGGCGGAATCAACGGTAATGTCAGGCAGGCTGATAGTCGTCATCTCACATCTCCCTCGCCGGGTTTCCGCCCCACCGCGCGTGCTGCGGGATTTCCTCGCCCTTCATCAGGAAGGAGTCCGGCAGCAGGACCGATCGGTCGCCCAGCGTCACGCCGTAATGGACCATCGCCCCGACCCCGATCGTGCAGCCGGAACCGATCGTGGTCCGGTCGGACTTGAAGGTGCCGTCCTCCTGCGAGTGGCACTGGACCTTACTTCCCGCGTTGAGCATGACGTCATCGCCGATGGTGGTCAGCGTCCGTTCGGTCAGGTAGCAGCCGTCATCGAAGACCCGCTTGCCGATCTTGACCCCGAGGCCCCGCCAGATCAGGTTCTTGAACGGGGTGCCGTCAAACATCTTCAGGTACGCCTCTCCGGGTACCTTCCACAGCCGTTCGTGCCGCCAGAAGTACGGATCGTAGATCGAGCAGTACTTCGGCTCAAGGCGACGGAACCCTCTCATACCGCGCTCCACGAGCACGAAGTAGACCGGGGTGATCAGGACGCTCAGCGCGAACAACGCGCCCATCTCGATCTGTCCGTATCCGCCGTAGGCATCGAAGGCGGCTAGCGCCAGCACGGTGACGAGAAAAATGTGCAGCCACCGTCCGAGCAGGAAGACACCCATGGTCCGCAGGTTGTACCGGTTCTTCGCCCGCAGGCGGCGGCGCAGCTCGTCCCCGGTGCTGAGGTGGTCGAACCGGCTGTCGCGCTCGACCGATCGGGGGATCTCGAACGGCGGCGAGCCGAGCAGGCCCACCCCCTCGCGGATCTTCCCGTCAAGCGGGATCATCACCTTGGTCGCGAGCAGGCAGTTCTCGCCCGTCCGGCCGCCGGCCGGATAGGCGATGTTGTTCCCGAGAAAGTTGTGCCCCCCGATCGACACCGGGGACACCCGGAAGGATGTGCTCGAGAAGTCGGCGTTCATCAGGGACAGCCCGTCGGCGACCATCGTCCCGCTGCCGATCGTGCTCAGGTACGGGGTCTCGTGTCCCACCTCGGTGCCGAAGTTCGACCCCGTCTGCTCGACCTCGCATAGGTCGTAACCGATCCAGCGCAGGTAGTAGACGATGAAGGAGCTGTCACCGAAAAGGTGGGTGAAGAACTTCACGCCGGTCATCCGCGCGACCGCCCGGTGGATCCGGTCACGGAATCCGTACAGAGGATAGACCGTGCACGGCTTGATGAAGAGGTTAAGCAGGCGGGGGACGGTGGCCACGACGATCAGGCCCGCCAGCATGAGGCCGAAAACGAGCAGGAAGGAGAGATCAAGCGCGTCGGTGTAGAGCTTGCGCGACGTGATCGCGTCCATGTTCGGGTCGAGTACCTTGCCGAACGCCGGCACCGCGGTCAGCAGCAGGAACGCGCCCCCTTCGACCAGCGGCAGGTACAGGAAGAAAACGTAGAACAAGGTGACGGCGCTGAACCTGAGCCGGCGCAGCGTGCCACGGCGTCGCGCCGACGTGACCCTGGCGTAGTTAAGGTCCGTGCGCTGGGCCGGAGACCCGTGCCAGCGCTCGCCGACCGGCACCCGCTGGCCGCTGTGCAGCGAGGAGGCGTGACCGAGCTGCGTCACGTCGCCCATCGATGTGTTGATGTCAAGCACGCTCTTCTCGCCGATGAATACCTTCCGGCCGACGGTGACAGGACCGGTCTGGATCCAGCCTTTGTGCGCCCGGTAGCAGCCAAAGAACGCGTCCTTGCGGATCACCGAGTCCGCGCCGATGGTGAGCAGGTCGGTGCACACGGGCACGTTGTGCGAGAAGATCACCGTGCCGGGCCCGATCTTGGCGCCAAGCGTCCTCAGGTAGAGCACGTAGAGCGGCGAGCCCGTGGTCAGGAAGACCAGCGGGTTGGACCGGACCAGCGTCCTGACGATCCAGAAGCGGAGGTAGGCCAGGCTCCAGATGCGGATCTGCCGCGGCTTCCACCGGCCGATCAGCAGCCACTTGGCCAGGATCGGGATGGCGCATACCACGGTGAAGCCCGCGCCGCCGAAGAGGACCGACCGAAGGTAGATATCGCGCAGGCCTGACCCGGCCGAGATCCATTCATAAGCCCGGGCGCCGACCAGCGCGGCCACCCAGGCATAGCCGAGAAAGAACAGGAGCTGCAGCGCTCCGCACACGATGTACTCTCGCGTCCTCGTCGGCGCCGCCACCTCAGCAGGCGCCGCAGGCTTAGCCAGGACCACAGTCGGCATCTCGGCTGCGCTGACCCTGGCGTCCGCGCCGGACGGGACAGGCGCGGCGGCCACGGCAGGCGCGGCGGCCACGGCAGGCTCAGCGGGCGCGAGCGCCGCCGCCAGGCTCCTGAGCGTCGGATTCCGGTAGATGTCCTTCATAGATACTGAGGGCAGGTCCGGCCGCTTCCTGACCCGGGCGCAGAAGTGGGCCATCACGAGTGAGTCAGCACCAAGATCATCGAAGAAGTGGCTATCGACCGACACCTGCTCGACGTGCACGAGGTCAGCCAGCACCTCGGCGAAGATCATCTCGGTGCCTGTCACCGGATCGGCGGTCAGCGCCCCGGCCGGACTCCCCATTACCGTCAGCTCCATCAGAAAGCAATCGGCTGACAGACGGCGAGCGGCACGTCAAGGTCGTGCCGCTGACCGTTTCGCGGACCCGGGTCAGGCGGGGTACCGACGGATAGCCCGTCGGCGCTGAGCACCTCCTGGCCGTAGATCGCCTGCAGCCAGTTGGTCTGGTAGATGGTGTCGAGGTAGCGCTCGCCGAGGTCCGGGGCGATGGCCACCGCGGTGAGTTCACTGGCGTCATGCCGGGCGAGCCAGCTCATCGCGCCGCTGACCACCGTGCCGGTGGAGCCGCCGAACACGAATCCGCGCCGAGCCAGGCGATGGCAGGCGCGGATGGTATCTGCCTCTTCGACGTGGATCACATCGTCCACATAGGACCTATCGAGCAGCGGCGGGCGGATGCTCGCACCCAGGCCGGGGATCATCCGGCGGCCCGGGGTGCCACCGAAGGCCACCGAGCCGACGGTGTCCACCGCGACGACCCGCACCGGCCGGAGCCGCTCCCGGAAGTAGCGTGCGCAGCCCATCAGGGTCCCGGTCGTGCCTGCTCCGACGAACAGCACGTCCAGTTGCGGGAACTGACGGGCGATGGCCGGTGCCGTCGTCCGGTAGTGCGCTTTCCAGTTCGCCGGATTGGCGTACTGGTTCAGCCACACGTAGCGATCGTCGGCGGCGCACAGGGCGCGGACGTAATTTATCCGCGCACCCAGGAAGCCATCGGCGGCATCCGGCTCGGTGATGATGTGTACCTGGCTGCCCAGCGCCTCCATCAGCAGCCGGGCTGAAAGGTTGCAGCGGGCGTCAGTCACGCACAGGAACCGGTAGCCCTTGCTCGCCGCGATCACGCTCAGGGCCACGCCCAGGTTTCCTGACGAGGACTCGACCAGCACCGCCCCCGGCGTCAGGACTCCGGAACGGTGGGCGGCCTCGACCATCTCGGTGGCCGCCTTCAGCTTGATCGAGCCGGCGAAGTTGAAGCCCTCGCACTTCAGGAACAGCGAAGGCCCGAAGATCGGCCGGAGATCTACGTACAGGTCGTCCTCGTTGAAGGCCTGCGGGTCGGAAATGACTGACACGATGCCCCTCCCCATCGTCAGCAGAACGATCACCATTGAGTCGTTCACCAAGGGGGCCGGGATGGCCGAAGAAACGGTCCTCAAGCAGCTGTTCCGGGCCAGAACAGCTCGAACCGCCATCCCCCGTCCGGGTCAGCAGACGTCCGCCCGGGCAACCGCGTGAGTCCAGGCCGGATTCATCGGCATATCCCACGTAATGCTCCCCACTCCTACCCTGTACACGTCGCCCAGCCTGGTCGGGTTCAAACACTTTTCGCCGAGAAGTCGCACATCTGCGTAATCCGGGAACGGCGCGTCGCCTTCCGTGCCAACCCCTTGTGATCTTGGTTCGCAGCCGCCAGAGAGAGGAGGTAATAGAGTGTTGCCTGGGAGCATTTGAGTTTGTGGGAAAATTTTGCGTCTGATAGCGCGACGATGTCGCATTGATGCGCGTAACCCGAGGTCAAGATGGGTTACATCAGCTTTTGAGCGCCGCTTTCCCCGGGCGGCCCGCGACCCTTCGGCGCCAGCGTTCGGCCCGCCGGTCGGCGAGGATCTGCTTGACCACGTTGCGCCCGGGGATGCCGGTGACCCCGCCGCCGCCGTGGGTGGCCGAGCCCGCCTGGTACAGACCGTGCACTGGCGTGCGCAGGTCGGCGTATCCGGCGGCGGGCCTGGCGTGGAACATCTGCCCGAGTGACAGTTCCCCGTGGAAGATGTTCCCGCCGACCAGTCCGTACTCTTCCTGCATCTGGTGCGGCCCGATGACCTGCCGGTGCAGCACCGAGTCGGTGAACCCGGGCGCCACCTTCTCCACCCGGGTCAGCACCCGGTCCGCGTAGGCCTGCAGCTCGGCGTCATGAGGCGCGTCGGCGTAGCCGCAGGGAACCCACTGGGTGAACATCGACATGATGTGCTTCCCGGCCGGCGCCAGCGAGTCGTCAAACACGCTGGGGATGCAGATGTCGGCGAACGGCAAGCTGGCCGGGGTGCCCGAGACCGCCTGCTGGAACGCGCCCTCGATGTCATCGAGCGACTCGGCCAGTACGATCGTGCCGCCGTAGACCGACGGGTCGGGTTCGGGGTGGCTGGCGAACGCCGGCAGCCGGTCTAGCGCCAGGTTGATCTTCACGGTGCCGCTGCGGCTGCGCCAGCCGCGGATGTCGGCGACGAAGCCGGCGGGCAGGTCCGCCGGATCGAGCAACTGGAGGAACGAGATCTGCGGATGCGCGGTGGTGACGACCACCGGTGCGTCGATCGACTCCCCGCCGGCCAGTGTCACCCCCGTGACCCGGCCGTCCCTGGTGCGGATCTGGGCCACCTCGGCGTCGGTCTTGACCTGCGCCCCGAACATCCGGGCGGCCCGGGCCAGCGCTCCGGTGACCCCGCCCATGCCGCCACGCGGGAATCCCCAGGCACCCGAGAGTCCCTCGGTCTCGCCGATGTGATGGTGCAGCATCACGTACGCCGTCCCGGCCGAGCGCGGCCCGGCCCAGGTCCCGATCACCCCGGACACGGACAGCAGGCCCCGCATGGCGTCGCTGTCGAAGTAGTCCTCGAGCAGGTCCGCGATGCTGCCGGTGAGCAGGCGGGTCACGTCTACCGCCCCGCGTTCGTCGACCCCCCGCAACCGGGTCAGCAGCCGCGCCTGCCGCACCAGGTCCTGCGGTCGCCGCGACCCGAGCCGGGGCGGGATCTGGTGCAGCAGCGGCCCGAGGATCCGGCCGATGCCGGCCAGGTGCTCTTCGTACCGGGGATAGGCATCGGCGTCGGCGGCCGAGAACTTGGCGATCTCGGCCTGCCGCTGCGCCGGGTCGTCGGGCAGGCGCAGGCACCGTCCGTCCGCCCGGGGCGCGAAGTAGGGACCCTGCGGGTACACCTGATAGCCGTGCTGTTCCAGCCGGAGGTCACGGACCAGATCCGGCGGCAGCAGGGAGACCACGTACGACAGCGACGTCACCGTGAAGTCCGGGCCGAACGGATGCTCGCTGACCGCCGCGCCGCCGACGACGCCGCGCCGCTCGCACACCACCGTCTTCAGCCCCGCGCGCGCCAGGTAGGCCGCCGCGACCAGACCGTTGTGCCCGCCCCCCACCACCACGACATCCGCCTGTCCCGTCACCGGCCGCCCTTCCTTCCCCGCCTCGTCTGCCGCCGACTCTTCCGCAAGTCGTCTCCGCCGGCTCTTCCGCAAGTCGTCTCCGCCGACGGTACGGGACACCGATGCTGTTTACATAGTTATGTCGCCGCTGACGAACGGAGCACCCGAAGTGGACAGATCGCAGGACGGTCCGGGCCTCACCGTGATCGCGGTGGCGCAGCTCGCGATCACCGTGGGTGAGCCCGAGGTCAACCGGAGGGCGGCCGCCAGCGCGGTGGCCGAGGCGGCGGCCGCGGGCGCCCGGCTCGTGGTGCTGCCGGAGCTGTGCGATTCCGGCTACGTCTTCGGCAACGTCGCCCGGCAGGCGGCTGCCGAAGCTCTCAGCCTGGCGTCACCCGCCGCCGACAGCGTCACCTTGCGCCACTGGCGCTCCCTGGCCGGCGCGCATCAGCTGGTGATCGTGGGCGGGTTCTGCGAGCTCGGCGCCGACGGCCGCCTCTACAACAGCGCAGCCGTCGTTGATGCGTCCGGCACCCGGGCGGTCTACCGCAAAGCGCACCTGTGGGATTCCGAGAAGCTCGTCTTCACCCCCGGCGACGCGCCGCCGCCCGTGGTGGACCTCGCGTTCGGCCGGGTCGCCGTGATGATCTGCTATGACCTGGAGTTTCCCGAATGGGTGCGGTTGCCCGCGCTCGACGGCGCCGACGTGATCGCCGCGCCGGTGAACTGGCCCGCGGTGAGCTGGCCGACCGGGGAGCGTCCCACCGAGGTGATCAAGGCCCAGGCCGCGGCCGCCACCAACGGAGTCTTCGTCGCGGTGGCAGACCGGTGCCAGACCGAGCGGGGCGTGTCCTGGATCAGCGGCTCGGTCATCGTCGGTCCCGACGGCTACCCGCTGGTCGGGCCGGTTCTCGCCGACCGCCCCGCCGTGCTCACCGCCGCCTGTGATCTGTTCAGGGCCCGGGACAAAGCCCTGGCCGGCGACAACGACCTGCTCGCCGACCGCCGCCCTGATCTGTACCAGAAGGTATTCCGTCATCTCGGGTAGCGGGGGTTCTGCTCCGGCTGCCGACCATGGAGGTTCCGACGATGATCATTGATTGTGCTCACTACCAGGATGGCCGCAGGCGCGATGAGGGCCCGGTCTCACTGGAGGACGCGGCAGCCCGATGCAAGAAGGGCGGCTTCGTCTGGCTGGGCTTGTTCGAGCCGGGGGAAGAGGAACTAGCCCAGGTCCGGGACACCTTCGGTCTGCACGAACTGGCGGTGGAGGACGCGCAGAGCTTTCACATGCGGCCGAAGATCGAGAGCTACGAACAGGAGGTGCGGCTGGTCATCTTGCGCACGGCGCGCTACGACGATGAGGCCGAGGAGGTTGAGTTCGGCGAGATCAGCGTATTCCTCGCGCCGACCTTCGTGATCACGGTCCGGCAGGGCATCGGGAGTGAGCTGCGCGCGGCCCGGCGGCGCCTTGAGCAGCGACCGGAGTTGCTCGCCGAGGGCACCTCATCCGCGCTGTGGGCGATCCTGGATGAGGTAGTGGACGGGTACGCGCCGGTCGTCGCCGGGCTGGAACGTGATATTGACCAGGTCGAGGCCGTGGTGTTCTCCGGCGCGGTCGCACCGACAGAACGGATCTACTCGCTGCGCCGCGAGGCCACTGACTTCTACCGGGCCGTTCACCCGCTGCTCGCCGTGGTCACCACGGTGGAGCGCGCCAACGGAGCCTCGAAACTGCAGCCGTACCTGAATGATGTCCAGGACCACTTGCTTCTGGTCAACGAGGAAGTCGCCGCCCAGCGTGACCTGCTCGGCACGGTGCTTGAGGCCAACATGGCCGTGATCTCGGTCGAGCAGACCAAGGTCAGCGTCCAGCAGAACTCCACCATCGAGCAACTCACGATCCTGGCCACGGTCTTCCTGCCTCTGACGTTCGTCACTGGATTCTTTGGCCAGAATTTCAGCTGGCTGGTCCAGCACATCGACGGATTTGCCGCCTTCGCGATCTACGGCTTGGGGGGCTTGGCCCTGCCTATGGTGCTGCTGTTCTGGTGGCTCAGATTCCGCACGACTCGCACCAGCACCGGCATCGCGACGCGTGACAACTGAGAAGCCTCAAGGCCGCTGCGCTTACGACCGTCCGCGCCGCCAATGCGGCTTGCGCTTGTCCAGGAACGCTCGCATTCCCTCCCGCGCGTCGGGGAGCTGGCTGGTCGCCGCCATGACTTCGACGGCGTAGGCATAGGCCTTGGGCTGGTCCAGGTCGATCTGCGCGTACAAGGCCTGCTTGCCGATGCCCTTGCTGTCCGCCGATCCGCGGGTGACCCGGTCCAGCAGATCACGCGCGGCGGAGTCGAGCTGCGCTGCGGGCACCACCCGGTTGACCAGGCCCCAGTCCAGTGCGGTGCGCGCGTCGATGACGTCGCCCGACATCGCCATCTCCGCCGCCCGCTTGCGGCCGATGTTCCTGGCCACGGCCACCATCGGCGTGTGACAGAACCAGCCGCCCTTCCCGCCGGGCGCGGCGAAGCCGGCCTGGTCGCTGGCCACTGCCAGGTCGGCGCTGGCCACCAGCTGGCACCCCGCCGCCGTGGCCAGCCCGTGCACCCGCGCCACCACCGGCTGGGGCACCTGCTGGATCAGTGTCATCAGCTCGGTGCAGGTCATCAGCAGCGAGCGGACCTCCGGCAGGTCAGCGTCCGCGACGTCGGCGAAGTCGTGCCCGGCGCAGAACACCGGGCCGTTACCCGCCAGCACGATGCCCAGGACATCGCTGTCGCCGAGGTCGCGGAAAGCCGTGATCAGCTCGCGCATGTGCCCCAGAGACAAGGCGTTACGGCGCTGCGGCCGGTTCATGGTGACGGTGGCGAACGCGCCGGCCCGCTCCACCAGGATGTAATCAAAGCCCATGACACCAGTTAAGCCCAGCTAGCGCCCGGCGGCCATCCCGCAGGTCAGGCTGACGGCTCATCCAGCCGGAAGCCGACCTTCAGGGTGACCTGGAAGTGGGCGAGGTCGTCGTTCTCGATCCGGCCCCGCATATTGGTGACCTCGAACCAGTCGAGGTTATGCAAGGTCTTCGAGGCGCGAGCAACGGCTCCCTTGATGGCGTCGTCGATGCCCTCGGTGGAGGAGCCGACAATCTCGCTGATGGAGTAGATGCTGTCCGCCATTGCTGATCCTTTCGCAGTTGGCCTGTTTCGGCCTTCATACCCGGAACTCCGGTCCTCGCTCATGAGAGCCAGTCCAGGCGTCACCGCGCCGGCTTCAGGGCGAGAGCCTGGCCACCGTCATCCCGGCCGCCGAACCCGGAGTGTCCATCGCGGCCAGCGCCTGGCCTACGTCCTCGAGCCGAATCACCTGGCCGATGGCCGAGCCGGGCCGTAGCGTGCCGTCCGCGATCAAGGCCATCATCGGTGGGTAGTCGGGGGCGGCCATGCCGTGGGAGCCGTAGATCTCCAGTTCTCGCGCGATGACCAGGTCCATCGGGAGCGGGGGAACGGAAGCTGGGCCAAGCAGCAGGCCAACTTGCACGTGCCTGCCGCGGCGCCGCAGGCAGCGGACCGAGTCCACCGCGGTGGCCGGCGAGCCGAGCGCGTCGATCGAGACATGCGCCCCGCCGCCGGTGATCTCCCCGACCGCGGCGACAGTGCCCGGCCCGGCCCGGACGGTGAACTCCGCACCGAGCTCGCGCGCCCGGTCCAGCGCCGCGGCCGCGACGTCGACGGCGATCACATGTGCCCCGAGGGCCGAGGCGATCATCACCGCCGACAGCCCGACGCCGCCGCAGCCGTGCACGGCCAGCCAGTCGCCGGCCCGCGCCCGTCCGTGCGCGGTCACCGCGCGGAAGGCGGTGGCGAAGCGGCAGCCCAGGCTCGCGGCCGTGACGAACCCGACCGAAGCGGGCAGCGACACCAGGTTCGCGTCAGCCGCGTGGATCGCCACCAGCTCGGCGAAGGACCCCGGCCCGGTAAACCCCGGCTGGGTCTGTTCCGGGCACACCTGCGCCTGGCCGGCCAGGCAGTACTCGCAACGGCCGCAACCGCAGGCGAACGGCACCGTCACCCGGTCCCCAGCTCGCCACCTGGTCACCGAAGGACCGCTCTGCACGACGACCCCGGCCAGCTCGTGGCCGCCGATGTGCGGCAACGCGACCGGTTCGTGTCCCTGCCAGGCGTGCCAATCCGACCGGCACACGCCGGTCGCGCCCACCGCGATGACCACCCCGCCGTGTGGGCACACCGGGTCCGGCACCTGCCTCAGCTCCGGATCGACTCCGTACCCGGAGTAGACGACCGCCCTCATGAACCGACCTGCGTACCGACTCCTTGGGTGTGGCGCACGGCCGGGTCAGCTCCTCCTCGAAACGCGGCTACTTGCCCAGCGGGGCCGGCACCAGGAATTCCGGCCAGCAGGGCAAGCCTGTCATGACTAGCGGCCACAGCCGGGCACCCGGCGCGCCGCCAGTCGCGCTCGATCCGCTCCCATCCTACCCAGGACCGGTTGATCGGCGGCGGACTCAGGCTGCTCGAGCTTTACATCACATTCCGCCTTTTCATTTCAAGGGTCGTCTTTTTGACTTTAGGGGCGTGTGGAGCGTCTGCCGCGAGTGCGTTTACTATAATATGTTGCCGGGGAAAGCGGCATTGTGCCCTAGGTGAGTTCGGGAGATAGGTAATCACCGAGTATTAATGCATAAATCGTAAGCATAATAGATGTCCGTAAGGAAACGGTAAGGGAGAAATGTACACGGTCCGATTCCTTAGGTAATGACCGGTCAGGATACGGGGGGCGGATTTTGATCCGGTGCAGGTTGCGGCCTGGGTGGGCTCCGCCCAGGCCAGCATGGCCGAGCGTGCCAGCGCTCAGGGTCATGCGGGGCGGGGTGTTGCGGGGCGGAGTGTTGCAGCGTGTCGTGGCCGCCGGGGCAGTAATGGGGCTCGTGGCCAGCGGCTGCGTGGCCGTTCAGCTGGTATCCCCGGCACCCGCGGCCGCGGCGACAGCATCCGCGACCACGATCGCGGCCGGGTACACCCACACGTGCGTGATCCGCAGCGGGGCTGCCTACTGCTGGGGCGATAACACCTACGGTGAGCTTGGCAACAACTCGACGATGAGCAGCAGCGTGCCGGTGGCGGTCAACACTGGCGGGGCGCTGGCCGGGGTGACCCTGGCTCAGATCAGCGCCGGCTACGAACTGACCTGCGCGCTGTCCACAGCGGGGGCCGCGTACTGCTGGGGCTCGGACGCCACCGGCCAGCTGGGTAACAACTCGACCACGCAGAGCAACGTCCCGGTGGCCGTGAGCACGTCCGGGGTACTGGCCGGGGTGACCTTGACCCAGATCAGCACCGGCGGCAGCGCCGGCTTCGCGTGCGCGCTGTCCAGCGCGGGCGCCGCCTACTGCTGGGGTGCCAACACCAATGGCGAGCTGGGTAACAACTCGACCACGCAGACCAACGTTCCGGTGGCGGTGAGCACGTCCGGGGTGCTGGGCGGGGTGACGCTGACCCAGATCACCTCCGGCGACGCCTCGGCCTGTGCGCTGGCCACGATGGGCGCCGCCTACTGCTGGGGGTTCGACACCAATGGCCAGTTGGGGAACAACTCGACCACGCAGAGCACCGTGCCGGTGGCGGTGTCGGGCGGGCTGACGTTCAGCCAGATCAACTCGGGGGCCAACCACTCGTGCGCGCTGACCACCGCGGGCGCCGTCTGGTGCTGGGGGTACAACGGCAACGGCCAGCTGGGCAACAACTCGACCACCCAGAGCCTGGTGCCGGTCGCGGTGACGGCCACCGGGGTGCTGTCGGGGGTGACCCTGGCCCAGATCAGCACGGGCTACCAGGTCAGCTGCGCGCTGTCCGCCGCGGGCACCGCCTACTGCTGGGGGCAGGGCGCGCTGGGCAACGGCACCACCGGTCAGAGCCTGGTCCCGGTGACGGTGACGGCCACCGGGGTGCTGTCCGGGGTGACCCTGGCCCAGCTCAGCGCGGGTGGCAGTGCCACTGGACCCACCGCGTGCGTGCTGTCGAGTACCGGCGCCGCGTACTGCTGGGGCAACAACGCCACCGGCCAGGTGGGGAACCCGGCGACGGGGGTGAACTTCCCGGTGCCGGTGGCGGTGATGTCCGAGTCGACCATGATCGCGTCCGGGTACAGCCACTCGTGCCTGCTGCGCAACGGCAAGGCCTACTGCTGGGGCGACGACACCTACGGCGAGCTGGGGAACAACACCACGACCACGACCCCGGTGTCCACGCCGGTGGCGGTCTACACCGCCGGGGCGCTGTCGGGGCTGACCCTGATCCAGATCAGCGCCGGACAGGACTGGACGTGCGCGCTGGCCAGCACCGGGGCCGCCTACTGCTGGGGCAACAACAGCATCGCCGTCAGCGGCGACACCATCGACCTGGGAAACAATACGAACACCGCCAGCAGCGCCCCGGTGCTGGTGTCGGGCGGGCTGTTTTTCACCCAGATCAGCGTCGGCGGCGACTTCGCGTGCGGGCTGACCAGCGCCGGGGTCGCCTACTGCTGGGGCAACAACCGCAGCGACCAGATGGGAAACGGCGGCGGCATGGCGAGCATCGTGCCGGGCGCGGTGACGGTCACCGGCGTGCTGTCGGGGCTGACCCTGACCCAGATCGACGCCGGGAGCAGTTACACGTGCGCGCTGGCCAGCACCGGCGCCGCTTACTGCTGGGGGCTTGGCACCAGCGGCCAGCTGGGGAACAGCGCGAGCACTACCAGCAGTAGGGCGGTGGCGGTGACGGCGAGCGGGGTGCTGTCCGGGGTGACCCTCGTCCAGATCACCACCGGCGGCACCTCCACATGCGCGCTGGGCAGCTCCGGCGCGGCGTACTGCTGGGGCGCCGGCGATAGCGGCCAGCTGGGGAACGGATCGACCACCGCTATACAGAACACGGCGGTAGCGGTGACCGCGACGAGCACCGGGATGCCGCTGACCCAGATCACGGCCGGCACGAGCTTCGCCTGTGCGGTAGATGTCACGGGCGCCGCCTGGTGCTGGGGCCTCGGCACACCCGGTGACCAGCTGGGGAACAACCTGAACGCCTCAAGCAGCACCCCGGTGGCCGTCACGGCCACCGGGGTACTGGCGGGGGTGATCCTGTTCCAGATCAGCTCCGGGCAGGTCGCCACCTGTGCGCAGGGCACGACAGGAGCCTTCTACTGCTGGGGGACCAACACCAACAGCCAGCTCGGGAACGCCTCGACCACCAGCAGCGACGTACCGGTAACCGTGGCGGGCATCGTGCCGGGTGCCCCCACCAGCGTCGCCGCGTTCCCGGCCAGTACCACCGCGGCCGTGTACTGGGTGACTCCGGCCAGCCTCGGCACCGGCACCCTGACCGGCTACCTCGCCACCGCCAGCCCCGGCGGCGCCACCTGCACCACCACGACCGCCCTGTCCTGCACCATCACCGGCCTGGCCAACGGCACCACCTACACCATTACCGTCATCGCCCGGACCACCGACGGCAACTCGGCCAACAGCACGGCCGCCACGGTGACCCCCTGGCCGCCGGGAGCCATCGCGGCCGGCGGCCGCGAAAGCTCCTGCACCATCTACAGCGGCAAAGCCTACTGCTGGGGCGACGACAGCGACGGTGAGCTGGGGAACGGTGTCACGACGGCGACCGCGCAGCTCACGCCGGTGGCCGTGTCCACAGGCGGGGTGCTCGCCGGGGTGACCTTGACCCAGATCACCATGGGGTACTGGCACGTGTGCGCGCTGGCCAGCACCGGCGCCGTGTACTGCTGGGGGTACGACGTCGACGGCGAGCTCGGCAACGGCACCACAAGCAGCACCCCCTCCAACGTCCCGGTGCTGGTGTCGGGCGGTCTGACCTTCACCCAGATCAGCGCCGGGCAGTACAGCACGTGCGGGGTGACCAGCGCGGGCGCCGTCTACTGCTGGGGCCTGGGCAGCAGCGGCCAGCTTGGCGTGAGCGGCTCGACCGCCAGCAGCAGCACCCCGGTGGCGGTTACCACCACCGGGACAGCGCTGGCCGGGCGGACCATCGTCCAGGTCGCCGCAGGTTATTATCACACCTGCGCGCTGGACAACACCGGCCTCGTCTACTGCTGGGGCACCGACACCTACGGGCAGCTCGGCAACAACACCACCTCCACCACGGCGCAGCCCGCGGCGACAGCGGTCTACACCACCGGGACACCGATGGCCGGCCGGACCATCGTCCAGATCACGGCCGGCGGCCAGCACACCTGCGCGCTGGATAGCATCGGCCTGGCCTACTGCTGGGGCTACGGCACAAACGGCCAGCTCGGCAACAGCACCACCACCAGTGCGCAATCCGTCCCGGTCGCGGTCTACACGGCCGGCGCGCTGGCAGGCGTGACTCTCGCCACCATCAGCGCCACCGAGTTTCACACCTGCGCGCTGGGCAGCACCGGGCTGGCCTTCTGCTGGGGGTACAACGCCGACGGCCGTCTGGGCACCAACAACACCACGACCACTTCTGTACCCGCCGCGGTGTACACCGGCGGGGCGCTGTCCGGCCGGACCCTGACCCAGGTCGGTGCGGGGGATCAGGACTCGTGCGCGCTGGACAGCGCGGGCATCGCCTACTGCTGGGGGAACGACGGCAACGGCCAGCTCGGCAACGATTCCACCGCGGAGGCAAACGCCGCCGTCCTGGTCGGGCCCCAGGCACCAACCAGCGTGACCGCGACACCCGGCAGCACCACTGCGGCCGTGTCCTGGACCGCACCGGTGTTCCTCAACAACGGCACCCTGACCGGCTACACCGCCACCACCAGTCCCGGTGCTTTCACCTGCACCTCCACTAGCGCGACTAGCTGTACGGTCACCGGTCTGACCTCCGGCGCCACCTACACCATTACTGTTACCACCACGGCCACCACCGGCACCTCCGCCCCCAGCGCCCCTGCGAGCGTCACCGTCCTCACCGGCACCCTCACCAACCCGGCCTGGTCGGCGTCCAGCACCGTGCTGGGCGCGACGGGCGTCAGCTACACCTACACGTTCACGACCGCGTCGACGTCGACGCTGTCCTCGGTGACGATGACCGTGTCGGCCGGGACCGCCGGTACCCCGGTGGTGGGTACGGTGACTCCGTCTTCGATGGCGACGGGCGGCAGCGTGTCGCTGGTCGGGACCACGCTGACCTACACGTTCACCGCGGTGAGCGTCAGTTCGGGGACGGCGGTGTCGATCAAGATCACCGGGCTGACCAACACCCCCACCCCGGGCAACTACACCTCGGTGATCACCACCAGGAACGGCGGCACCGCGGTCGATTCGGCCACGGCCGCGTCGGTGGCCTTCACCGGCGTCCTGGCCAGCCCGGCGTGGTCGGCGTCCAGCACGGTCACAGGTACGACGGGCGTCAGCTACACCTACACGTTCACGACCGCGACGACGTCGACGCTGTCCTCGGTGACGATGACCGTGCCGGCCGGTACCCCGGCCGGTACCCCGGCCGTGGGCACGGTGACTCCGTCTTCGGTGGCCACTGGCGGCAGCGTGTCGCTGGCCGGGACCACGCTGACCTATACGTTCACCGCGGTGAGCGTCCCCTCGGGGACGGCGGTGTCGATCCAGGTCACCGGACTGAAGAACACCGCCACCGCGGGCAGCTACACCTCGGTGATCACCACCAAGAACGGCGGCACCGCGGTTGATTCGGGCACGGCCGCGGCGGTGACCTTCCCCGGTGTCCTGACCAGCCCGGGCTGGTCGGCGTCCAGCACGACGACGGGCGCGACCGGCGTCAGCTACACCTACACGTTCACCGTCCCGACGACCGCGACGCTGTCGTCGATCACGATGACCGTGCCGGCCGGGACAAGCGGTACCCCGGTGGTGGGCACGGTGCTCCCGTCCACGCCGCCGGGCGCCGCGGTGTCGCTGGCGGGCACCACGCTGACCTACTCGTTCACCCCCGTGAGCGTTCCCTCAGGGACGGTGTCCTCGATCCAGATCACCGGGCTGACCAACACCTCCGCCGCCGGCAGCTACACCTCGGTGCTCACCGCCAGCAACGGCGGCACCACGGTCGATTCGGGCACGGCCCCGGCGGTGACCTTCACCGGTGCCCTGGTCAGCCCGGCCTGGTACGTATCGAGCGCGGCGCTCAGCGCCACCGGAATCACCTACACCTACACATTCACTACCGCGACGACCTCGACGCTGTCCTCGGTGACGATGACCGTGCCGGCCGGGACGGCCGGCACCCCGGCGGTCGGTACGGTGACTCCGGCCTCGGTCGCCACGGGCGGCAGCGTGGCGCTGGCCGGCAGCACGCTGACCTATACGTTCACCGCGGTCAGCGTCCCTTCGGGGACGGCGGTGTCGATCAAGATCACCGGACTGACCAACACCTCCACCACCGGCAGCTACACCTCGGCGATCACCACCAGGAACGGCGGCACCCAGATCGATTCGGGTACGAGCCTGCCCATCAGCTTCCCCGGCACCGTGACGCTGACCTCCCCGGGCTCGCTGACCTGGTCAAGCACGCTAAGCGGCAAGAACCAGCAGGCGGTCGACACCAACGCGGCGGACCAGCAGCTCACGGTCAGCGACAGCACCGGGACCGCGGCCGGCTGGCATGTCACCGCCTCGGCGACGACGTTCACCGCCAGCAGCTACACCATTCCCAGCACCGGGGCCATGGACGTCACCGGCAGCGTCACCTCGGTCGCAAGCACTGCACCGAGCGCGACCTGCGTCGGGTCATGCGTCCTGCCGACCGACACGACGACCTATCCCGTTCTCCTGAACACCGCCTCCAGCGCACCGCCGCCCTTCACGCTCTACGACACCTCGTCGGGCACCGGCGTCGGCCAGGTCACTCTCGGCGGCAGTACCGCAACGTACCCGATTGGATGGTGGATGAACGTGCCAGGCAATGCTCATTCGGGCACCTACACCTCGACGGTGACGCTCGCCGTGGTATCCGGCCCATGACCGGGCCCCAGGGCCCTGCCCGGTGCCGCTGGCGGGCCGTGGCCTTGGCCTTGGCCGTGGTCCTGGCCGCGCTGGCCGCCGTCATCCCTGCCTTGCCCGCTGCGGCGGCACCCGCCGTCGGCAACGGCCAATTCGGCATTACCCCGGCGCCAGGCAGCAGCGGGACCCCGGCCCCGTACTTCGTCATGACCGTGGCCGCCGGCCAGTCGGTCGTCGGCACCGCGATCATCAGCAATCCGGGAACCAGGACCGTGACGCTCAGAATCGGCCGGTCCGCTGGCATCACGGCAGGCAACGGCGGCAGCGCCTTCAACCCGTTGTTCGGGGGATGCTCTGGCTCGGCCTGCTGGGTGACTGGCCTGCCAGGCACGGTCACGGTGCCGGCCGGCATGGGGGACAGGCAGCCGTTCATAGTGCACGTGCCCGCCAGGACAGCACCGGGCCAGTATCTGGCTGGCATCACGGTGGAATCCAATGCGAGCCCACGGTCCGTGCAGGTCGGTTCCAACGGAAAGGGGGCCCAAGCCAGGGCCGTCATCATCGATCAGGTCACGGTGGCCGTGGCGGTCACCGTGGGATCGCTGGACCAGCTGACGACGCGGCTGCAGATCCCGGCGGTCACCGGGGTGGCCATCGGCCAGCTCGGTCGGCTAAGCATCGTGCTCCGCAACACCGGGCAGACGTTCACCGGGGCCCGGGGCCGTGCGTCCTGCACTGCCGCCGGCCAACGTTACGCGTACACCGTAATCGCCGGCACGGTCCTGCCCCACGGCCAGGCGGCGATCCCCGTCAATGCCTCCGGGCTCCCGAAGGGAAGAGCCGTTTCATGCACCGTGCTGCTCGGATACGGTCACGGCCTGACCGTCCGCTGGGCGGGCACCGTCACCGTGCCCGCCCTCCCGGCTACCCGCATCTACCACACTGGGGCCGGCGCCTACACCGTTGTCCCCGCGGGGCCGTCCGTCCCGCCGTGGGCCATCGCGCTGATGATCATCGGCGTGCTGGCCCTGGCCGTTATGGCCGTGCTGCTCCGCAGGCTCAGGCGCGGACCCGGCCACGACACGGCCGGACATGGGTGACGGCATCGCCGGCCGCGCGAAGGTACGACAGAGGCACGCGAAGGGAGCAATGTTCTCTATATAAACAATGTGTTATCGTTTAGCTACTGAGCGTCTCTGATGCTCCTAAGGCGGAAGTTGCATCTATGCACTACTCAAAGCGCATTATTAGGGGACGCCTTACCCTCTTGACGGCGGCCGGCGTACTGCTGACCGGGGGAGTCGGCGCTTCTGTTCTACTCGCGGCCCCCGCTCAGGCAGTCACGTGCGCCGCCGGGGCGTCCTGCTCGCTGACGGGGACGCTGACCCTGGGGGCCGGTACGCTGAACCTGACTACATCGGCCAGCCTGGGATGGACCGCCGCAGCGACCGGCGTGGACCAGCACCTGGTTGACCCGACCGCCGCGGACGAGACATATACCGTCGTGGACGCCACCGGAACCGCGGCCGGCTGGCACATCACCGTCTCGGCGACGACGTTCACCTCTACCGGTACCGGTACCCCGAAACTAGCCGATACGGGAACGTTCTCGACCAACGGAAGCCTCACCTCGAGCATCACTGCCGGGTACCCGACTGCCGCCTGCTCCCCGTCGACCACGTGTACGCTGCCGACCCACACCACAGCGCCGACGACGTTCCCGGTGGCCATCACCACCGCGGCGACGGCGCCGACCACCTTCGTCATCTATGACGCCAATGCCGCTACCGGCATTGGATCGATCGCCATCGGCGGGTCAAC
>Ga0302232_10000447_pt1 | contig 30828 bp, 16 predicted proteins | sample II_Palsa_N2_3_FD_193575 | JGI IMG/M metagenome (GOLD analysis project Ga0302232, IMG submission 193575) | Peat permafrost microbial communities from Stordalen Mire near Abisko, Sweden - II_Palsa_N2_3 | ecosystem: Environmental > Terrestrial > Soil > Palsa > Peat permafrost | place: Sweden...
TCTCGACGGATTGAGTGCGGTCCACGACGGGCGCCGCGTGTTCGGCCCGAATGCACCGGTCAATTCGCATCCGGTTATCGCCAAACATCCGGTTAGCGGGCGAAAACTGATTTTCGTCAACCCGGCGATGACCTCGCATATCGAGGGGCTTGCGCGCGAAGAGAGCGACGCAATTCTCGGGTTTCTCTATGCGCATTGCACCAAACCGGATTATCAGGTCCGTTTTCAATGGCGTGACCACTCGATCGCATTGTGGGATAACCGTTGCTCGCAGCACAAAGCGATCTGGGATTATTACCCGAACGTGCGATCGGGTTATCGGATTCAGATCAAGGGCACAGGCGGCCCGATCATGGCGTGAGTCCGCCCGTGTTCAGCCGGGGGGGCGTTGGATGCGGTAAGACATCAATAAGCTGCACACATTTTTATGGTTGTCTATGCTAGCGATATGTCGAAATGCGATTTTTTCGACTTTGCTGTGGCCAGTGCAGTCCGGCATAAGATTCCGCAGTGATGCAATGATCCTGGAGACACGATGCTGACTCGCTTGAGCGGGTCAGTACCGCCCCTTTTTTGCATGAGAGCGACTTATGACACTTGGACTACTCCCGAACTTCGTCAACACCTCGGCATTGCGCTACTTTTACGAGGTGGCGCGCTATGGGTCGTTCCAGACCGTAGAAGAAAAAGTGCATGTCGCGGCTTCCGCGATCCGACGCCAGGTGCAATTGCTGGAGCAGGAACTGGGTACCAAGCTTTTTGTGCGGGACCGCAATACGCTGCGCTTGACCTCAGCAGGTGAAACCTTGCTGTATCGAGTGCGGCGCATGATGTGGGAACTCAATACCGCACGTTCGGAGATCGGTGTGCTGCAGGGCGAGCAAACCGGCCATGTGCGGATTGGCATCAATGAAACAGCGGCTCGCGAATTTCTCGCGAGCTTTCTCGGTGAATTCCGCGCGCGTTATCCGAAAGTCACGTTCGAAGTGGTTATCGCGAGTTCCAATATACTCGCCGAAACCCTGTTGCGGGGCGAGGTCGACATTATCATCGGCTATGCGCTGGAACGACAGACTGGCTTGAAGCAGATTGCGTCGTTCAGCCTGCAAACTTGTATCACAGTACAGCGAGATCATCCACTCGCGGACCGTCCGTTTGTGCGCGTCGGCGATCTGGTCGACGAGACTTTCATCATGCCGACCGACGACCAGCGTTTGCGTCACGTATTGAATTCGATATTTTCACGGGTCGCCGTCAAGCCGACTTTCAGTGTAACGACCAATTCGTTCGAATTTATCGCGATCATGGTTGCCAAGGGGCTGGGCATAGGCTGTCAGATCCGGGTTTTGCCCGGCCCGGATCCGGAGCGGCCGGAAATTGTCTATGTACCGATACACGAACCCGGTATCAAACCCTCAGTCTTGGCCTGCTATATCTCCGACGTACAGACGGCCAACCCGGCGGTGATGTTATGTCTAAAAAAATTGCAGGAAGCACTGCAAGACTGGAGCACTGAAGCGGAATCCGCCGATATGAGCCTGCTCGACCTGGATAAAGATTTATCCAACGATTTTGGCGGCATGGTTGACGAAAGCCCTCTAACCGGTCTGGAAAACAGCGACGCATCGCTCGACGTTTGACTGCCGGAGTAAATACGCGCTGCTCCGGCGCGAAAGCATAGTTTAGCCGCTCGCTCACCGGCGAATTTAAGTCGTAGTCGCGCACCGTATGGATCGATCGTAAGTATCGCTCATTTGGATCGAGGCTGAACCTTGCGTCTCTCCAAATAAATAAACCTGCGCATTCCAATTTGCCGTGCCTACAGGGGTATGGCCACACCGTGGACTCGGGCGATCGCGATTCCGGTCGCGCGCAAATTGTCGCTGACCCGCGGCGAATGGAAAAGTGGTGCGTGGCCAAAGTGTTCACTCTATATTTTTTTAAAGTTGAATAATTTTTCGCGTGTGCACAATTATTTTTTGATGTTTACCCATAGTTTGTAGAGACCTACCATTAAGTATCCCTAATCGTTACGACTAGCGATGGTGTAAAGATTCGAATGCCGGTTTTCAGCATTCGTCTTCAAGAACTCGGGGATGTAATTTTTTTGCACAAAGAAGTACTGAAATTTTTAGCGCTTTACACAGGGTAGCGTCCACGCTTTGCGAAGAAGTGTGACTGATCATTCTCGATAGATTATTGTGAACACTCAAAAACTATGAAGCCATATATCAAAGGTGTCGGCTGCGCTGTGTCGTTTATGGCCATGTCGTGCGCCGCACAAGCGCAGTCCAGTGTCACGCTGTACGGTTTGCTCGACACGTCAATCCAATATGCCAACACGGGCGGTAAAAACACCACACGCCTGGACAGTAGCGAGGTGCAAACCTCGAGCTGGGGTTTAAAGGGACAAGAGGATATCGGCGGCGGAACCAAAATCATTTTTAAATTGGAAAATGGTTTCAACGTCAACAACGGTGCCAATGCCCAGACCAATGCGATGTTTGGCCGCGAAGCCTGGGTTGGGGCAACGGGTTCATTCGGGACAATCACGGCCGGGTTGAACAACACCGAGATGATGTGGGGCTTGGTCCACTATTCGATGGGGGACCTCGGTCATTGGGATTGGGGCCACGCCAGTAACAACTATGATTTTTTTGCGATGACCCGGGTCTCGGACTCGATCAACTATGCGTCCCCGAATATGGCGGGTTTCCAGGTCACCGCGTTGTACTCACGAGGCGCCAACGGTTCCACAACATTACCGTCAACGCTTGGCGACACCGCTGAACTTGGGCTGAGTTTTAACCGCGGGCCTCTGTCGCTAGAAGCTATTTATGAAAGCCAGGTCTATAGCAAAACAACCACGATTACCTCTTCATCACCGACGCAGGTCGGCAATTATGAGTTCTTTGGCGCGTCGTACGACTTCAATGTGGTGAAGCTGGGCGGTTTGGTCATGGTGCACCGTGGAGCGGGCAGTATTACCGCGTCCAACTTCAGCGGCTTTGCCGATCCCAACAATATCTACTACGATGTTTCGGCACTCATTCCGAATGTGCTGAACAGCAACGGCAGCCTGATGTTCAGCTTCGGTCAATACAAATTGCAAGATAATTCCGCCGGGAATTCGAGTTCATATGGGATGCGCTACGATTATCACCTATCCCGTAGCACAGGCGTCTACGCCGGGGTTGCCGGAATCAAGAACGGTAGCCTGGCGAGTTTTACGCAGACCGGAGCACAGTACTCCGGAGTGCCGGTCGCGCCTGGTAATAATGAAGTCGCGGTGTTGGTCGGTATGATGCATCGGTTTTAATCAAGGCCCGTTGGGCATTGTGCCGGGAAGCTCTTTGGACTTTCCGATAGGGTGGGCACGCTGTCGTTTCGTGCCCATGCCGGCTGCCGCCCCTGCCGTTGCTACTTAATGGCAGGGGGCAGACAGAGCCCACAATATTCGATATTTTGGCTCAGCGGAAATGACTTTCCTGAGTCGCTCCTCATATGCCGCCGGCCACGGTCATCGTTGCGCCTTTTATCCGTGGCGCGTCTCCGATTGTTTTACGATCGGAGCGGCGCATGCGCCAGGCCCAATGCCGAAATGAAGTGCCGGCATCAAATGCAGAGATCGGAAAGAATCTTCCGCACGGTTTCAAGTAGCCCCTCAACCGGCTGACGGGCTGTCAGCATCAGGCCGAGAGCACCATTTGTGGTTGCAACGCCGATGGCCTGGACGGCACGGCCGGCTAGAACGGTCAACCACAATGACTCCAGCTTGAGGTTACCGAAGGTCGACGTATACGGCGTCTGACCCAGGTTGGTCAGGAGCACATCAATCGCAAATGCATGATTGAGGGAATCTGCTGCCGCCGCTCGGGTCAGTCCGTTCGCCGTCATGGACTGCATGCCGGTCGTCGCCATGATGAGCGAATCGCGGGTCGAACCATCGGCAATATTCCGCCTGGCATCGCGCGCCATGTCCCAGAATTCGCGGGGCTGGGCTGGATCGAATTCAGCTTTTGGCGATGCGAAGTACATGCCGCAGTCCTCGCCAACACCCAGGACCGATCTAACGTTGACGGGCGAAATGATACGCACCGGATCAAGCGCAAAACGCGGCACAAGCTCACGCATGGCGAGAACCGTTGCAGCGGCGAGTGCGCCATGAACAGTCGTGCCCTGTTGTCGAGAAAGATCAACCAGGCTCCGGGTCAATGCTTGGCTAAAGCGCAAGCTTCGAACCGTCGGCAGGTCGGTGCCGGGACCGCTGCTAAGCGCTGTATCCTCCGCAGGCATGGCCGGAGCGACTGGCGCGACGTCGAGCAATGCTTCCGCCGAAGGCGGATACGCAAGCGGCTCGAGAGATTGACCGGCGATTGCCGCAAGCACATCGCGCATCATGAATGAAAGCGAGATGCCATCGCAGATCGAGTGCGACACACTGAGGATGAAGATCGCAGATGCGTCGTCGTGAATCAGGACTGCGCGTGCCAGAGGCACATCGCCGCACTCAAATGGAATGGAAAGCTCCCGTTCGATCTCTGCCTCCCACCTGGGAGTTGAGGCGCGCTGAACGACCCTCAGCGGTATCGGTTTGTTGCTGTGCCGGCGCAAGAATGGCTGAGTCGGGCCAGGCATATCGGCGCTGCCCGGCGACTCAATGCTGACCGAAAGAGACGGGTGGCGTTTTTGAAGCGCATCGAGTGCGGATCGCCATTGTTCCGGGCTGGATGAACCGGTAACGTGTGCGGCAAATACGGGATGAATTTGATCGGTGTACGTCAGTTGCCAGTAAATTTCCTCTTGAGCGGTCAGAGGACGGACGATGGACGTCGTACCGGATTCAGATATTGTCATCGGGCTATCTCTCGGCTGGGATGGGTTGCAAAGCGGGAACTTTGGCTTACGAAGCGCCGTTGCTACTTAGTGTGAAAGCATGCCGTGCTCGACGTATTTGCTACTGTTGCGACAGAATCAGGTTTCTGGCTTTGCCGACACGTAGGCGAGGTTGATTCCTGGCATGCTCTCAAAGAAAGGCGCTGCGTCATACCCATAACACCCGATAAGATCCAATTATTCCCAGTCACCTTGAAATTATCCGTCGCAGGTGAACCGTCGACACCGGTCACGAGACTGACGTGACGAACAACGCGAGGTCAGACCACGGTTAAATGCTCCGCCAGTCTTTCAGCTTCGGTATCTAACGCCGCCAATTCGCGGTGTTTTCACACCTGCGGACAAAAAGCGACATTTCCAGTAGCATCGAAATATGGAGCAAACATCGGTCGCAACATCCAACGGGCCAACACCTAGTGACATAGATGTCGCGGTTATCGGCGGCGGCCAGTCGGCTCTCGCGACAGCCCATTTCTGCGTTGCGCAAACACGGGTCAGACCACGGTTAAGCGCTGTGGGATGCCACAAAGAGAGTTAAAGGCAATGCGAGCAAAAATCATGATCGGTCTTGTCGGCGACTATAACCCAGCAGTGCCGGCACACCAGGCTATTCCGCTTGCGTTGAAGCGGGCAGCAGAGGCAAATCAAGTCGAAGTTGAATTCGAATGGGTTCCCACAGCGGACATCAATTCAGTTTCGCGAATTTCTCGATTCGATGGAATTTGGTGCGTCCCGGCAAGTCCCTATCAAAATATGGAAGGCGCTTTGCTCGCCATTCGTTACGCACGCGAAACAGCGCTTCCCTTCCTGGGTACATGCGGAGGTTTTCAACATGCCGTCGTCGAGTATGCCCGGAACGTACTTGGCTGGGCTGACGCGGAGCATGCTGAAACAACGCCAGACACTGCTCGCGCGGTCATTTCGCCGCTTGAGTGCGCGCTGGTTGACACCGTGGATCTAGTCAGGCTGCTTCCTGGAACTCGCATCGCCGCGGCTTACGGAGTCAAGCAAACAATGGAAGGTTATCGCTGTCGCTATGGACTTAATCCCAAGTTCAGAACGTCGCTTGTTTCGGGCCCGCTACGCGTTGCCGCCGATGATGAAGCCGGGGACGTGCGTGCCGTCGAAATGGATGGGCATCCGTTTTTTGTCGCCACGCTTTTTCAACCGGAGCGTGCGGCTCTCAGAGAAGAGTCCGCACCACTCGTCAATGCGTTCGTGGCAGCATGCACAGTGTAAGGTCTAGCCCATCACTTCGGCGGGCGATATAACAATGCGGATCACACTATGGTTATTCAAATGAAATGGTCTCATGGAAAACTCGTCGTCTTGCTGCTTGTGGTTGTGCTGTCGACGTCGGCATGCGGCATGTTCGGGTGTGGCGGCAATGCTTCCAACAATTCCGCGTTTGGCGGTTGCGGAATGCATTCGACATTTTGAATGTAGTCCTCAACATTCGTCGTTGACGGTCCAATCCTCGTTTAGTCCACTACACGGGTCACACTACGGTTAAATGCTCCTCCGGTCAGTGTTCTCGGGCAATCGCTCGTGCTCGGTTCGTCGTCGATTGCCGCGTTTTCATAGTCCACTTGCAATGGCCCGCAATCAAATTGAATTGTTCAGGGGCGGCTCAAGTAGATCCTGCGGTTAATTAAAAATGAAAGCTAAAAGAAAGGAATTGTTGCCACCGGGCTCGCGATATCAAGTTTTGTAAGCTATTTGTTATATTAATGTAAGGATTGTTTTTGCTAAATCATTAGAAATATTATAAAAGCACTGCAATCCCGCTCTTCCCCTGTTGCCATAAAATCCTTTGCCGGCTTGGCTTTCCAGTCGGCCAGACAGAATGCATGCCAGATTACTTACCACAAATCTTGCTCATGCGTTCGACAAAACATTGTCAAAGATTGTCAAAGAATCCGTCGCTAACAAAATGAGCAAGATATGATCCACGCGAATAATTTCGGTATTCGAACGATTACTTCGCGTCGTCGTCGCCAGACACGCTGAAGATCGTTTACAAGCCAAAGCGTTGCGGTTTGCCCCGGGGGGGCAGTCCGTATCGCTCGCGCGGCACAACGCCAGGTCGGTTGTGCCCGATATGTTCCGATTAATTCCTCGATTCGAGTTCGGTCCGATTTCCGCCCGTGCCGCGGCATGGTGCGGTGTGCATCGGCCGGACTAGTGCGTGAGTCGGCGCCGGACGGGGTGGTAGAAGGGCAAGTCTGCGCGGAGTCCACGGCGCCAAAGACCCACTGAAAGGTATCGAGCTTGTATGAAATTGATTACCTTCCGCCGCAAATACTGTTTGCACCGGTTCGGCCGGCGCAAGGGGCGTTGTTCGCGGCTGTGGGTATTCATGTTTGTAGCATTCGCGAACCATGGTCATATCGTGGCGCCCGCCGATGCCCAGACGGTCTGTTCAACGACATGCACCAGCGCCACCATCAACAGTGGCACTCAAACCGTCTTGTCCGGCGGTACCGCTACCTCGACAACGGTCAACAGCACCGGCGTCCAGGTCATAGATTCATCGGGCACAGCGGTCGGGACGACGATCAACAGCGGCGGTTTACAAGAGGTCGACGGCGGTGTGGCGAGCGCGACCACTGTGAGCGGCAGTGGGGCCGTGCAGGCTATTTCCGGCGGCTCCGCGGTCAGTAGCACCCTGGTCGCCGATGGCGTCCAGTATGTGTATTCGGGCGGCACGGTCACGGTCACTACCCTTGCCGGCGGTGCCGAGCAGCACGTGTCGGGCGGCACGGCGGTCAGTACCACCGTCGGCAGCGGTGGCGAGCAATTCGTCAGCAGCGGCGGTGTGGCATCGATCACCACGATTATCGCCAACGGCACGCAATTCGTCTTTTCGGGCGCCACGGTCACCATGACCACCGTCGGTAGCGGCGGTATGCAGGAGATATCCGGCGGCCTTGTCGGCAATACCACGATCAGCAATGGCGGCTACCAGTTCGTTTCGTCCGGCGCTTCCGCGACCAGCACCCTGGTCGACAGCGGCGGTTTCGAAGAAATCCTGGGTGGCGGTACCGGCACCGACACGACGATCATCGGTGGCGGCGCCATGCTGCTTTATGGCACCGGTACCAGCGCCGTGGTCAGCAGTGGCGGCGAGCTGGTCGTCTACAGCGGCGGTAAAGCCTCCGGGACCGTGATTGACAGCAATGGTCAAGAGATTGTGTCGTCCGGCGGCACCGATGTCGGCGCCACTATCTCCGGCGGCGGCTCCATTCAGAGTGTGTCGGCGGGCGGTGTCGCATTGAGTGCGACGCTCCTCAGCGGCGCCATCCAGATTCTTGCAGGAGGTGCCGCGTCGAATACCCAGGTGTCGAGCGGCGGCAACGAAATCGTCTCGTCCGGGGGATCGTCATTTGGCGCCACCATCGGAAATGCGGGGGCCGAGCAGGTGGATGCCGGCGGCTACGACAGCGGCGTGACGATTGGCGGCTATGCGCGACAGGATTTATCCGGGACCGGGGTAGGCGCTACGGTCATGTTCAACGGGATCCAGACCGTCTACGCCGGCGGCTCGGCGAGCGACACGACATTGTCCGGCGGTTTGCAGATCGTATCGTCGGGCGGTATCGTCAGCGGGACCACGGTTTTCCTTAGCGGTGGCGAGGAAAGGATATCGGCCGGCGGCACGGCCTCGGGCGCTCTGATTTTCGGTAGCGGCATCGAGACCGTCTCGGGCGGCACGGCCATCGGCACGCTGATCGGCAGCGGCGGCAGCGAGATTGTGTATTCCGGCGTCGACATTGGCGCGACGATCAGCGGGGGCGGTATCGAGACAGTGTCGGGCGGGGTGACTAGCGCCGGGACGGTGCTGTCCGGCGGCAACCAGATCATCAGTTCCGGCGGCTCGGCGAGTGGCGGCGTGGTCAGCAGCGGCGGTTCCCAAATCGTCTACTCGAGTGGTACGGCGAATTCGACGATCCTGGTTGGCAGCGGCGCTGGCCAGTATCTGTCGGGCGGTACGGCGACCGGCGTGGTCGTCAGCAGCGGCGCGGGACAAGTTGTCAGTTCCGGCGGACTAGCCAATCTGACGACTATCAGTAGTGGCGGCAACGAATATCTGTCCTCGGGCGGCGCCACCTTCGGCATGACGATCGACAACGGCGGCAATGCCTACGACAGGGGAACGGAAACCAGCACCACGCTGAACAGCGGCGGCAGCGCGTCGATTTTTGCCGGCGGCGTCGCCAACGACACCACTGTTGCTGCGGGCGGGGTCGAGGTCCTTTATGGCGGCCTCGCTTCAGCTACGTTGGTCGATGGCGGCGACCAGCTCGTTTCTTCGGGCGGCACGACGATGGGCACGGTGCTAAGCGCCCATGGCAATCAGATTGTGACGACCGGCGGCCTGACGAGTGCTACGGTCATCTTGAGCGGCGGCGTCGAAACCGTTTCATCGGGCGGTATCGCAAGCGCCACGACGGTATCGAGCGGCGGCGGTGAATTTGTTTCGGCGGGCGGCTCGGCGGTGAGCGCCACGGTGCTTGGCAGCGGCATGCTGACCGTAAGCTCGGGCGGCTCGGCGACGGGCATCACCCAATCGAGCGGCGCGGCGCTTGTGACCGACACGACGGCGGCGCTGTTGAGCGGTAGCAACGCCATCGGCACCTTCAGCCTGTCGAATGGTGTCGCCTCGGGCTTGCTGCTGGAAAACGGCGGCGCGCTGACGGTGTCTTCGGGCGGCACAGCGAGCGCCACCACGATACGCAGCGGCGGCAGCGAAACCGTCGCCTTCGGCGGCATCGACAGCGGCGCGGCAGTGAGCAAAGGCGGCCAGCAGATCGTCAGTGGCGGCAGTACGGTCGACGTCATCGTATACAGCGGCGGCACCCAACATTTGTGGGGCGGCACCGCCACCGGCACGACACTGCTTACCGGCAACGCTTTACTGAATGTTGAAAACGGAGCGGTGACGACCGGCACGCAAATCTATGGCAGCGGCGCGGAGGAACTGCTCAACAGCGGGGCATCTGCTTCCGGCACACAGGTCAACAACAACGGCAGCCAAAGCATCCAGGGCGGCATTGCCACCGACACGGTGGTATACAACGGCGGGATAGAGATTATCTGGGACGGTGTTACCAGCGGCAGTCTGATCAGCAGCGGCGGTTACCAGGACGACATCGGCGGTTCTGCCATCGGCAGCACGGTCGCATCCGGTGGCACCCAGGAGATCGAGGGCGGCGCCAACGCGACCGGTACAGTGGTCGACAACGGTGAGCAACTGATCGACAGCGGCGGTTTTGCGCTCGGCGCCCAGCTCAGCGGCAGTGACGCGGTCCAATCGGTGTACGGCACCGTCAGCGCCACGCTGGTGTCGGGCGGCGCACGGCAGAACATCAGCTCCGGCGGGCTGTCGCTTAACGACACCTTAAGCGGTGGAGATCAATTCATCTACAGCGGCGCAATCGCCTCGAACACAGCAATATCGAGCGGCGCCCAGCAGCAGATCAGCGGCGGCGTGGCGAGCGGCGCAACACTCTATTCCGGCGGCGCCCAGTTCATCCATTCGGGCGGCATAGCACGCAATACGATGGACGGCGGTCAGATAAATATCTCCGCCGGCGGTATCGGTATCAGCGCAACGATCGAAGCCGGCGGCACCGAGACCGTCTTCTCGGGCGGTACCGCGTCAGGGACGACGATCAGCAGCGGCGGTGAAGAATTCGTTTCATCCGGCGGTTTGGCGAACGTGACGACGATTCTGAACGGCGGCCGGGAACTGGTGTATGCGCACGGCACCGCCAGCGGCACGACCGTGAGCAGCGGCGGCGCGCAGAACCTGTCGGGAGGCACGACGTCGAATACGACGGTGTTGGCGGGCGGTACGCAGACGGTCTACACAGGCGGCAAGGCGTCGGGCGGCGTAATTGCCGGGACGCAGACGGTGTCGTCGGGCGGTGTGGCGAGTGGCGCGACACTATCGTCAGGGGGTGTCGAGACGGTCTTGACTGGTGGTGTAGCTGACGGTGCGACGGTGAACAGCGGCGGGGTGCAGACGATCGCGGCGGGTGGAACGGCGAGCGGGACCGCGATTAGTGCCGGTGGTGTCGAGAATGTATCGGGAACGGGATCGAACGAGAGGGTCCTGGACGGCGCTGTGCAGACGATTGATGCGGGTGGCGTGGACCGTGGTGCAACGTTGTCGGGTGGTGAACAGACGATCAGTTCGGGCGGCACCGCATCGACCACAACCATCGCGGCAGGCGGGACGCAAACCGTGAGCGCGGGCGGTACCGCGATCTCGGCGAGCGTCGGTGCGGACGGGACGCAGACCGTGAGTTCGGGCGGTGCGGCCAGTGCCGCCGCAGTGACGAGCGGCGGGGTGCAGACCATCGCGGCGGGCGGGACGGACAGCGGGACCACCATTAGCGCCGGTGGAGTCGAGAACGTGTCGGGAACGGGATCGAACGAGGCGGTCCTGAGCGGCGCTGCGCAGACGATTGACACCGGTGGCGTAGATAGCGGCGCGACCGTGTCGGGTGGCGCGCAGACGATCGATTCGGGCGGCACCGCATCGACCACAACCATCGCGGCAGGCGGGACGCAGACGGTTAACGCGGGCGGTACGGCGATCTCGGCCAGCGTCGCTTTGAGCGGGACGCAGACGGTGAGTTCGGGCGGTGTGGCCAATGGCACCGCGGTGAACAGCGGCGGGGTGCAGACGGTCGCGGCGGGTGGCATCGAAAGCGGCACCACGGTGAGTACCGGCGGCGTTGAAAACCTGTCGGGAACGGGAGCGGATGAGCGGGTGCTGAGCGGCGGCGCGCAGACGATATACGCCGGTGGCGTGGACAGCGGCGCGGCCGTGTCGGGTGGGGCACAGACGATCAGTTCGGGCGGCACCGCATCGGCCACAACCATCGCGGCAGGCGGGACGCAGACGGTGAGTTCAGGCGGGGCGGCCAATGGCACCGCGGTGAACGGCGGCGGGGTGCAGACGGTCGCGGCGGGCGGCATGGAGAGCGGCACCACGGTGGGTGCCGGCGGCATCGAAAATCTGTCGGGAACGGGATCGAACGAGACGGTGCTGAGCGGCGGCGCGCAGACGATATACAGCGGTGGTGTGGACAGCGGCGCGACCGTGTCGGGCGGCGCACAGACGATCAACTCGGGCGGCGTGGCGTCAGGTACGACAATCGATGCGGGCGGGACCCAGACGTTGAGTTCGGGCGGCGTGGCCGACAGTGCGACGGTGAACAGCGGCGGAGTGCAGACGATCGCCGCAGGCGGGACGGAGAGCGGGACCACGATCGGTGCCGGTGGTGGCGAGAACCTGTCTGGGACAGGATCGAACGAGACGATTCTGAGCGGCGGGGTACAGACGATTTATGCTGGTGGCGTGGACAGTGGCGCGACGCTGTCGGGTGGAGGACAGACGATCAGTTCGGGTGGCGTGGCGTCGAGCACGACCGTCAATACGGGCGGCACCCAGACGGTGACCTCCGGCGGCACGGCCGATGACACGACGGTGAACGACGGCGGTACCCAAGCAGTGGATTTGGGCGGGATCGTGAGCGGTACCACGGTGAACAGCGGTGGCACGCAGGCATTGTATGGCGGTGCGGTAACCAGTGATACGACGATCAATAGTGGCGGCATTCAAAGCATCGACTCGGGCGCCACCGCGAGCGGAACGGTGCTCAGTGGCGGCGGGATCCAGCAGGTGGGCGACGGCGGCAGCGCGCAGTCGACCCAGGTGAACAGCGGCAGCGAACAACTGGTGGCGTCGGGCGGCGTGACGTCGAGCACGACGGTGGACGGCGGCGGAGTGCAGACGATCTCGGCCGGAGGGACGGCGAGCGGCACCCTGATCAGCAGTGGCGGGATACAGAACGTAGCGGGTGAGGGGGCGGGTGAGACGGTCCTGAGCGGCGGCGCGCAGACGATTTATGCGGGCGGTGTGGATAGCGGCGCGATCCTGTCGGGCGGTGCGCAGACGATCAGCTCCGGCGGAACCGCGTCGACCACAACCATCGCGGCAGGCGGGACGCAAACCGTTAGCGCGGGCGGTACAGCGATCTCGGCCAGCGTCGGCTCGGGTGGCATGCAGACGATCGTTTCAGGCGGTATGGCCGACGACACGACGGTGAACGACGGCGGTACGCAAGCGGTCGGTTCAGGCGGGAGCGCGAGCGGCACGACGGTAAATAGCGGTGGCATGCAAGCGGTGAGTTCGGGCGGGATCGCAATCGGTACCACGGTGAACAGCGGCGGCGCGCAAGCGCTGTATGGCGGCGCGGTAACCAGTGGTACGACGATCAATAGTGGCGGCATGCAGAGCATCGACGCGGGTGCTACGGCGAGCGGAACGATGCTCAGTGGCGGCGGGATCCAGCAGGTGGGCGAGGGCGGCAGCGCACAGTCGACGCAGGTAAACAGCGGCAGCGAACAGCAGGTGGCATCGGGCGGCGTGGCGTCGAGCACCACGATCAATACGGGCGGGACGCAGACGGTGAGTTCGGGTGGCGTAGCCGACGGCGCGGCGGTGAATAGCGGCGGGGTGCAGACGATCACGGCAGGTGGGAGCGAAAGCGGGACCACAATTAGCGCCGGAGGAATCGAGAATGTCTCGGGAGCCGGATCGAACGAGACGGTCCTGAGCGGCGGTGTGCAGACGATATACGCGGGCGGCGCGGACAGTGGCGCGACGCTGTCGGGTGGCGAGCAGACGATCAGTTCCGGCGGAACCGCGTCGACCACAACCCTAGTGGCAGGGGGTACGCAGACCATTAGCGCAGGCGGTACGGCGATCTCGGCGAGCGTCGGCTCGGGCGGCATGCAGAACATCGACGCGGGCGCGACGGCGAGCGGAACGATGCTTAGTGGCGGCGGGATCCAGCAGGTGGGCGAGGGCGGCAGCGCGCAATCGACCCAGGTGAACAGCGGCAGCGAACAACTGGTGGCATCGGGCGGCGTGGCGTCAAGCACCACGATCAATACGGGCGGGACGCAGACGGTAAGTTCGGGTGGCGTAGCCGATGGCGCGGCGGTGAACAGCGGCGGGGTGCAGACGATCGCCGCAGGCGGGACGGGGAGCGGGACCACGATTAGCGCCGGTGGGCTGGAGAATGTGTCGGGAGCCGGATCGAACGAGACGGTCTTGAGCGGCGGCGCGCAGACGATTTATGCGGGCGGTGTGGACAGCGGCGCGATCCTGTCGGGCGGTGCACAGACGATCAGCTCCGGCGGAACCGCGTCGACCACAACCCTAGTGGCAGGTGGCACGCAGACCGTTAGCGCGGGCGGTACGGCGATCTCGGCCAACCTCGGCTCGGGCGGCATGCAGTCAATCGTTGCGGGCGGCCTGGCCGACGACACAACAGTGAGCGACGGCGGCACGCAAACGGTCAGTTCAGGCGGGATCGCAAGCAGCACGCTGCTAAGCAGCGGTGGACTTCAGCAAGTGCTGGCCGGCGCGACCGCGCTGAACACGCAAGTCGGTGCCGGCGGCTTGCAGCAAATTGCATCGGCCGGCGTCGCGTCGGCGACGATCCTGACCACAGGTGCCGAACAGGACGTCGGGGCGGCCGGCAGCGCGACCGGCACCATGATCGGCAGCGGCGCACTGCAAATGATTTCCGCGGGTGGCATCGCGAGTGCGGCGACAGTGTACGGCGGCGGCATCCAGACCGTGCTCTCGGGTGGTGTCGCGAGCGCCACGCAGCTCTTCGCCGGCGCACTTGAAAACTTGCATGGCCGCGATTTCGCGACCCAGGTCGCCAATGGCGGCACCCAGATGGTCTATGCGGGCGGCTTGTCGACCGGAGCGCAGCTCAATGGCGGCACCCAGATCGTCTCGTCGGGCGGCGGCGCGACCAATGCGACCGTCAATGCGGGCGGCTTGCAGATGGTTCAGTCGGGCGCGCTGGCCAGCGGCACGTCGATCAACAGCGGCGGTCAACAGGCGGTTGCGTCGGGCGGTACCGCGCTCAACACGACGGTGAGCAGCGGCGGCACGCAGAAGGTCTACAGCGGCGGGATCGCGACCAACACGGTGGTGAACCAGGGCGGGGTCCTGCAGGTGTTGGGCGCCGCGAGCAGCGTCGGCACCGGGCTTGCCGCGGTCGGTACCGGTGCTACAAGCGGCACAAGCGGCCAATTGACCGGCAACGTGCTCAACGACGGGCAGTTGGTATTCGATCTCTCGCAGGGTGTGACCAACAGCAGTGTGATCTCCGGCTCCGGCGTGCTGGTGCAGGCCGGTGCGGGAATGCTGACGCTGAACGGCAACAACTCGACGTTCTCGGGAACCACCCAGGTCAGCTCGGGCACGCTTGAGGTCGGCGATAGCGCGAACCCCGCTGCGGTACTCGGCGGCAACGTGCAGGTGAGTTCGTCCGGCACGCTGATGGGACATGGCACCATCGCCGGTGCGGTGGTCAACGGCGGTACCGTACAACCGGGCGGCTCGATCGGCACGCTGACCATTGCCGGCGGCTATACGCAGGCGGCCGGCGCCGGTCTGACGATCGAGCTCAGCCCGATATCGGCATCGCAGCTCCGGGTAATCGGCCAGGCGTCGCTGAACGGCGGGCTGCGGCTACTATACGATCCGGGCACGTACAACCCGAGCACGACTTATACGATCGTTTCGGCGAGCTCGGTGAGCGGCCAGTTCAGTCACGTCACGTCCGCCGGCGAAGGCACGTCGGATGTGAGCCAGAGCGTCGTCTACACGGCGAACGCCGTCGATTTGATGGTGGCGGGCACGGAGGTCGTGGCGCCGCTCGACACCAGTGTGTTCTCGGCGGCCGGCACTGCGATGGCGCTCGCTGCCCAGTCGACCAATGAGCGGCTGCTTAGCCGGCAGGCGCAGTTCTGCGCCGAAGGAACCGGCGCATCCGGCAACGCATACTGCATGCCGGCGAATGACGGCGTGTGGCTGTCGAACACCGGAGAGCGTGCGCAGATTAACGGCGGCGCCTCGGCCCCAGGCTTCGAAACTCAGCAGTACCAGTTCATGGCCGGCTACGATTGGGGCGTCGGCGCGGACACCACGCTTGGCGCGGCGCTTGGCTATGGGCATAGCGACCTGAGCGAGGACCAGACCGGCAACACTTCGCGTGCGGATACGCTGAGCGCAGCGCTGTATGGCACTCGCGCGATCGGTGCGCTAAGGCTTTCCGGCGTGCTCTCGTATGCCTACGATGACATGTATACGCGCCGGCCGCTCGGCGCGGCGGGCATAGCGTATGGCAACACCGGCGGCAACCAACTGACGGCGGGTATGCAGGCCGGTGTGCCGGTCGAACTCGGCGGCATGACTTTCACGCCGCGCGTCGGCATGATGTACGGTTACTTCCACGGCAACAGCTTCGGCGAGTCCGGCATCGCCGGGCAGGACCTGAACGTGGGTTCGCAGACCATTCGCACGCTACAGCCGGACGTCGATTTGTCGGTGGCGAAGACCTTCGGCGACAGCACACGGCCGATCTCGGTACTGCTTGACGTCGGCTATGCCCGCGAGCTGCTGAGCGACACGCGCAACATGTCGGTGAGCACGCAGGATGGCACGCAGTTTGCGGCATCCGGCGCGGCGCTGCCGCGTTCGCAGGTCTTTGCGGGTCTGCAAGTGGATACCGCGATCAGCAAAAATCTGCATCTGAGCGCCGGTTACACCGGTGCGTACAACGCCGGCGGCGGCGTGCAGCAAACCATCAACGTGACGATGCGTTATGCTTTTTGACAATACACATTTGGCGGGTAAGGAATCGATATGACCGAAACCGACACGACTGACACCAACACGTCATCATCGAGTGCGAGCGCTGCGGTGACTGGCGTCGACGCGGGATCCAGCAATGTGGAATCCAGCAATGTGGGATCCGGCGATGCGAGCGCGCCATCGCCAAAGCTGGCGTATCCGCCGCCGGCAGCCGTGCCGGTGTTGAGCGGGCCGCGCGGAATCCGCTTTGACTTCAACGACGGTTGCCGGGTGACGTTGCCGGACGGTCGCTGGCGAGTCGTGTTGGAAGACCTCGACACCGGGAACCGGCTGTATGAGACCGAGATCGGCGCCGGAACGGTGCGCAGCTCGAAGAAATACTATGTCCGCTTCGGCATCAGCGTGTGGGATCTGACGGCGCCGGGCGGAGCGGACGCGAAGCCGGTGCTGCGGCACGAGTACGATGCGCGAGAGCAGCAGGTGCTGGTGCAGTTCCCGATCGGCACGCTCGGCGACATTCTCGGCTGGATGCCGAATGCCGTGGCGTTCCAGCGCAAGCACGGCTGCCGCATGACTTGCGCGATGTCGGCGCTGATCATCCCGTTGTTTCGCGACGCTTATCCGGAGATCGAGTTCGTCACGCATGAAGCGCTAAAGGTCAAACGTTTCTACTCAAGCTACAGCCTCGGACTATTCTTCGACGACCGCGACTGCACGCGCCAGCCGAGCGACTTCCGGCTGGTCGGGCTGCATCGGACTGCCGCGTATATTCTCGGCGTGGAACCGACCGAGCAGCCGCCGCGCATCGCGCTCGCCGACACCTCGCGTCCGCTTGCCGAACGTTACGTGTGCATCGGAGTGCAGAGCTCGACCCAGAGCAAGTACTGGAACAACCCCAACGGCTGGCGCGAGGTGATCGCGTTCCTGAAGGCCAATGGCTACCGGGTTGTGTGCATCGACCAGAAAACGACGCACGGCAGCGGCATCGTCTGGAACCAGATCCCGCACGGCGTGGACGACGAAACCGGCGATCGCCCGCTCGCGGAACGGGCGCGCTGGCTGATGCACGCGGAGTTCTTCATCGGCCTGTCGAGTGGGCTGTCTTGGCTCGCGTGGGCAATGGGTCGGCCGGTCGTGATGATTAGCGGTTTCACGCATCAGATCAACGAATTCCATACGCCATACCGCGTGATCAACTATCACACCTGCAATAGCTGCTGGAACGACCCCGAGGTCCGCTTCGACCACCACGATTTCCTCTGGTGCCCACGTCATAAGGGCACGCCGCGTCAATTCGAATGCACGCGACTGATCCAGTCGAAGCAGGTGATCACCGCGATCAAGGCGATACCGGCGTTTGTCACGGACGAGAATGTATCCGAGGAAGTGTCTAAAGAAGCACCTAAGGACAAAGCGATTCGCCGTCTGCAGGTCGCGCCGCGTTAGGGGCGTTTCTACGTCTATGCTATATGACGCTTTCGTTGAAGCTAAGGCGAAGGTTCGGTGAGCTGGAGAGCAATGTCCATGTCGCACGGGCCTGCTCATTCTGGCCGCGTTGATGATCGTAGCGATGTTACGCTACCGATTTGTCCTGCCGCGTCGAGCGGGCGGATGGGCGCCAAGATTGCGGGAGAACCCATCGCGCCGGCAGCAACGAGAAACGAATTGTTCAGGACCGACTAATGAGAGTGAGCACAATGCGGGTTCGGGCTTGAAAGCCGAGCTTCTTATACATGGCTATTGCTGTCGCGTTACTGTGTTCCACGTGTAAAAAAGCGCTAGACCCACGATCAACGATTCCTTTAGTCACAGCATAGACCAGGCATGTTGCCGCCCCCTTTCCTTGATAAGCCGGCGAAGTACACACGCTGCCGACCTCAATATGCCGATCGAGCCGCATCCGTTCTCCCGCCATGGAAATCAGGGCGCCGCTTTCATTAAAGGCCCCGACATATCGGCCGCTCGTTGTGGCTAACCTACCAACGGGTCCAATATGGCTTAAGCTCGCCAACGCGCTCATATTTTGCGCGTCCGACACCGTCAGGTCTCGAAGTGAAAACGGCGCGACCTTGTCCGAGCGCGCGACAAAGCTGTTCTTGTCACACGTCATTTGCACAAATTCTATCCGTAGCTCGACGTTCCAACCGCTTGGGACCTCGAGTTCAGGAGCAAAAATCGCGACCGAAGTATTCGCATCAAGCAAATCTTCAAGCGACTTCCAGCATGCCGGATTGCGCCAGTCGGACAGTGCCGCTATGGGGAAGAGGTGATCCCGGTAGCGACGCGCAAGCAGGTCCCCTTGCCCGAAATCGCGCTGCGCAGTGGTAAGCGCCATCCAGACGGGGTTATCCAATGGATGAATCAAAGACTCTGTCTCCAAAAAGTTGGCGAGGGTGAGAGGCGAGGGCGAGGGCACCCAAGGCGTCTTACTTTTTCAGGCGCCAGGACGCCATGCTGCCCAGCACACCATCGCGGCGGATCAAACCATGGAACAATGCCACGGCTATGTGCACCACAATCGTCAGAAAGAACAGATAGGCCAAGACCGTATGCAGTTGCCGTAAGTCGGCGCATAGCATACTCCACCCCACGATAAGCAACGCAAGCATCGAGCCGTAAAGTGCGATGTGCCAGGCCTTCGCGGCGATTTTTTGAATCGTTGGCAGGTCGGCCGGAAGCGGCGGCCGCCGATTCAACAAGCGGTTCACGATGCGGATAATGACCAATGCCAAGATAGCAAGACGCGCCGGAGAGATACGAAGAGGCAATTATTACGACTTCCGGCCTATTTGGCAGTACGACAAGCCCTGACGACATAGGGCTCGCGCTGAACAGCGGGTCGGCACATACCTCCCGAAAGATACGGTAACAATAGCGCGGACAACTTTGGGTCGCTTGGTGTCATTTTCGAGACTGTTCTGTCTCTTTTTAACTTGCCTTTCACGAAGCCTGGACTATTCTTACAAAAAAAAGCGCCAGCGCACCAGAAATAAAACGTCGCTAGCGAAACCGTTTACATCGGGGACCTGCCATGCGCCAAGCCTCGCCGTAGTTTCCTTCTTGCTACGCCGCTGTACCGTCCTTCCCGCACACACAATTCCATCGTGTCGTGGGTGCGCTCGTCCCTTGCAGGAGATTGCATCATGCGTCATCGAAACACATGGCGGGCGCTGCTCGCCGTCGTGACCATCGCCATTTTGGCGAGTTGTGCCGACACGCCAGACGTTACGCGTACGTATTATTTGCCCCAAGCCGAACTCACAGCGAACGTCACGCAATCGCTCGCGTGCGACAACAACTTCAAGTCGTTGATACGCGTGACGACCGTCACGTTCCAGCCGCCGAAGTACACCCGAAATCGCGGCGTAACGGGGACTTTTGCGTACAAGGCGTTGTCGGGTGTATTCCGCGATAGCAACGTCGGTCTCACCACGACCTCGGATGGTCGCTTGTCCGGGGTCAATGCTTCCGGCACCGGCGCTGGGACCGTCATGCTTCAATCGCTCATCAACGTCGGCTCCAGCATCGCGGGCGTTGTCGCGCATACAGCCGACGGGAAGCGTGGTAATAACGATGCGGCGCCGTCACCGCCACCGCCGGCGCTGCTGCTCGGCACGACGCTTATCACATCGATCTGCGGCAACATCCAGAAACTCAACGACGCGTCCGCCGTTGTTCACCCGGCGTCCACCAAAGCGGACGCGGCAACGCCCGGCTCTGAAGCGAGCGCGCCCAGAGCCAACACCCCCGTAGTGACGCTGACGTATAGCACGACGATCGTGTTCAACGCGAACGGGACGACAGTTCCGGCGGTCGCCAAGTCGTCCGAGGGAACGCCGGACGCTGTCACAAATAAATGTTCAAAAGTGAAAGATGCCCAGGACATGGCATCCGCCGCCGCCAAACAATCGTCGCTGTCAACGTGGCGCGTCCCAGTTTCCGGCGCTTCATCGCCTGTCGATCGCGAGCTGGACATCGATGCGAACAATGCGTTCTTGCTCGATGCCCTGACGGCCAATGACGCGGCCGATGACTGTTCGAAAGCCTGGAACGCCTTGGCGATCCGTGAATTCATCACCCCCGTCCTGGACGTTGACGTCCAAGGAAAGTCTGACCAGGCCGTTGCCCAGGTCGCCCAGCCGGCATCGGGCTGGGGCAGCGGGTTTCTTCCCCTCAAGGTCAGTCAAATGTACAACGCGACCGTCACCGTAGAACGGAACAACGCCATCGGCTTGGACGACAAGGGGCAGCCCGAACAGACAAAGCCCTACATGCTCGCTCAAACCACCTTGGACGTGCCGACCGATTCCAAGGACGACACGTTGACCGTCCCGATCCCCGAAGCCTACCTGTTCGGCCAGACGATGTTCGCACTGGCGATCGCCGACTCAGGGATGATCACCCAACTTCAGTACGGCTCGACCAGCGGCGCGTCGGACGTCACGAATGCTGTATCCAGCATCGCTACCAAGTTGACGCCCGAGACGGCGGAGCAGAAAGCGGAGGCAGTTCAAGGGCAGGCTGACTTGATTTATCAGAACGAGCGCTTGGCGATCTGCGAAGCGAACCTGGCAAGTTGCTCTTCGAAGTAGTCCGATGCGTCTGTTGGCTCTGGCGGCCCTCCGGGGCCGCTTTTCTTTCGTACCGACGCAGGGATGGCCCAGGCTTGGCGGCACAGCCCGCGCGCCCGTCGTGCATAAGCCCAAAGTTTAATTTTTTGATAAAGTGAGCGTAATACCGTTCGTCGGTCCCCCGGTCCTGACTGTTACACAGTACCAAAGGGTATATTCCCACATTGCGTCATTCGAGGAGATGATGGAGTGAATGTCGATAAATTCAAGCGTCAGCACACTGAGATCATGGAGGCGATAGCCGAGTTGCGTAGCCTGATCAAGGCCGGCATCGGGAAATACGCCCCACAAATCGCCGAGCAAATCACGTCGATGAGCACCATCATCAATCTGCATTTATTGATCGAGGATAAGGTGCTGTATCCGATACTAAAAAAATCCGAAAATCCGGTGTATCGGGAATTGGGCCGTCGGTACCAATCCGAAATGGATGGTCTGGCTGGCGCTTACACCAAGTTCGCCGAGAAATGGTCGTCCCCTGGGGAAATTGCCGATGATATCGACGGCTTCAAGTCTGAAGCGAACCTGGTGTTCAAGGCACTCCATGACCGGATTGAGAAAGAAAATGCCGAGCTATACCCGGCATTGGAACTGATACAACCGGTCAGTCGTTACGAAACAATGTAACGGTGGTATGGGGCAAAATGGTTAATTCGGATGCCCCATCCTGTATCGGTAGTTAAGGTAAAACTTCTGGTGATGAAATCGGCAAAAAAAGTCGTTTCAAACACAGGTCAGACCACGGTTAAACGATCAAGCTTGCGGAGGCCGCACAGTGACAGGAACGCCAAACGCCGGCATATCCGTGCGGGAATCTTTGCCTGGCCAGGTCCAAAGATCCATGCCTGTGGCCAGGCCGTCGACGGTTCGCCGCTATCGCGCACAAAAGATCCAAGTTTATCGAGTACCTCGTGTGCGTTCCAGCCGACCACGCGTTGCTTGACGGTACGGGACAGACCACAGTTATCGCTTCTCGGCCTTTACAAGGTCTGCGGCCACTTACGCAGGAGCATCGCGAAGACAACGTCGTCGAGCCGCCTTCCTCGGAAGTAGTAGCTCAAGACTCTAAAATTCCATTGAACCGGTCCAATGCGCGTTGAGCCCATTGGAATCCAATGTGTTCTTGTTCCAGCCGTAAATTCTTGCGGATTCGATTGTCCCGCAAGTCGTCGAACAAGGCGCGCTCAAGGGCATCAAGCTTAGGGAGATCGTGCAATACTTGGTCGCGCTCTTCACCCCACAGCGCTTCATGGGCCATTAGCGTTGCCCGGTCCATCAGCAATGATGCGACGTGGCCGAAATGGTGTCGTAACTGATCGAGAATGGCGAAGCCGTGAGTGTCGATATCGCCCCAGTAGCCAATACGGCAGCGGGTGAGCCATTCAGCTTTTGCCAGGGCGTCCCAGCCGTAACCGGCGCCGAAAACAACGATGGCTTCGGCCATCGGCGGGAACGCCAGGAAATTTGTTTCGTTCTCGGTGATGAAGACCTGGCGAATCGGGGTCGTTAACGCAGCGAAACTATTCGCGTCGAGTGTGATATCGGGCGACGTCGCGCCCGGAACTATCGATAAACGCGAGTCGAGCACACGAAATCGAATGCGCACGGGTTTGTCGAGAAAGCCATAGCGTGCTGAAAACTGTGCGACACCAATTTTTTCCGTGGCGACGGTCTCGGCGGGAAGTATCAGATCGAGCCATTCAGTCAGCACGCCACGCCAGTTCTCGATGAATTTGCTATTCACCCCGGCAATATCCACTTGTCTAAGATAAATGTTTGGACGCGGATGCCTCACCATCCAATCGACCACGGCCAGCAAACGCTCACATTGTGCTGTCAACGAAAGCGCTTGCAGCGGGCGCCGGTGAAACCAGGGCAGCAGCGCCGGTTGTCGTGATCGTACTATCGCCAGCAGGCGAGAAAATTGCGCCGCATCGTGATGTTTGCCGATCAGGGCGAGCGCAGCATCGCGCTGGTCGATCCAGACCGCCTGCGGCACACGTTGAAGACCCAGAATACGATGTCTGACCTCGCGCCATTCGACACGGATCCGTGCCACCGCGACAAGCTCGGCGATCCATTCACGCACAGCTTGAAACTGTTCGCTCAGTTCGGCCGAAGTAGGGCCCTTCAGGACAAGTTTCAACGGAAATGCGCAGGAGCGCGAGCCTGCCTCAATCGGTTCACCCGCGTCGCTCGCTGGGTCGGACTTTTCAGCTGCGCCGTCGTAGGCGATGCCGCGCAACAATTCGCCGCGTTCCCACAAGCGCCGCAGCTGCGCTTTCAAATCTTCTACCGTGGTCCAGCTCACGCCGCACCCTCCGACTTGCGGGCGAGGTGTTCCTCAATGCTCAGATTGCGCAACTTGGAGGCGCGCCCTTCCTCATTTTGGACGAAGCCGACGCTCGAGACAAACGGCTCGATGATATGAATTTTTTGCAACGGCGTGACGATCAGCAATTGCAGGTTGAGTTGCTTGAACAGCTTAAGCCCGTATTGCGCGGATTCATCCGAGCCGCGCCCAAATGCTTCGTCGATCACCACGAAACGGAACGAACGCGAGCGCACCGCGCCCCATTCGAGGCCGAACTGATAGGCGAGACTGGCGGCCAGAACGGTATAGGCCAGTTTTTCCTTTTGGCCGCCCGATTTGCCGCCCGAGTCCGAATAATGCTCAAATTCGGTGTTGTCTTCACGCCAACGCTCGCTGGCGGCGAACAGAAACCAGTTGCGCACATCGGCAACCTTGGCTGTCCAGCGGCGATCTTGGTCCGATAGTCCTTCGCGGCCGCGAAAGCGGTCGATGATAGCTTTGACCTGGGTAAACTTGGCTTCAGCGTACTGGGTGTTATCCGAACCGGTCAGCGCCCCTTCCGTGCAGGCGCGCAACTCGGTTTGAAAATCGCGAATATCGGCGTCCGGACTCGCCTGCGTTTCAAGCACAATATAGCGACCGGGGTTGTAGTCGATCTGCGCCAATGACTCATTGATCCGCGCGATGCGTTCCTTGATCATTTCGCGTTCGCGCGCCAGCTGCGCGTTGAAATTGGCGATCTCGTTGATGGTATTGACGTTCAACAATTCCTTGAAACGCGCTTCGAAGCGCGGCAGATCGTCGGCATCCAGGCGCGCCAGCAGATTACGATATTCGAACGCCGCTTCCAGGCTGGCATCGAAGTCGGCAGTATCGAGCTTGTAAGCCTCCTTGAAGTTCGACATGCCCTTGATGATGCGTTCCGTCATACCATTCAGGCGCTTGACCTCCGCGTCTAGCCGCGTCTGCAATGCATCGCGTAATTCACGTTCGCGGTTATCGCACGATTCGACTGAAAGTTGATGCTCGCCCAGGATTTCGGCACGCAGTGCGTTCAGCCGCTCGCGGGTCAAGTCGGCGATTTCGGTGCGTAATGTCGCTGTTTGCTCGCGCAGTGCTTGGGCCGCGTCCTGTTTAACTCCGATGCCGCCTAACTCCATATTGACATCCGACAGTGCTTGCTCACTGCGCTTCAACTCACCCTGTACCGATTCCAATTGTGCCGCCAGTTCCAGCAGCGCATTGCTTGCCGCCTCCAGGCGTCCTTTCTCATCTTGCAGCCTGGCGACTGAGGTCGCACAGCTGTGCCAATCCAGTTCACGAAAATCGTTGAATTCTTTTAGCGCGGCCAAAGTCTCCAGTTGTTGCCGCAGCGTCTTCTGCCGGTCTTGCGCTTTGCCGATCCGGCCGGCGATATCGGCGAGCCGTGTCTCGAGTGCATTCAACTGTCCCTCCAGCACGGCGATCTTGGCCGCATTACTCCAGCCGAGGATGTAGCGGCTGCGGTCGTCGAGGCGATGGCGGTCATCTTTTTCATGCCGTTCGCCCTGCGTCTTGATCTGGCCGGTGCGGGTCAGCGCCCGCGACTCGCGGCGAAATTGTTCCGGCGTGGCGCAGCATGCGTAGTCGAAGCGCTGCACTAGCGTCCGCTCAAGCCATTGATAGAACGGCGAATCGGGTTTAATAGCCAGCTGACGCACCAGCGAATCGCGGTGAAGTTCGGCGATCTCTCGCTCGCGCATGGGGCGCACGCGGAAATACACCAGTCTTCCCGCCAGATGCGTGCGATCCACCCATGCGGCGACCTCCGGGTAATGTTCATCCGGCACTAGCAGCGACGAGCCGAAACCGTGTAAAACACGTTCGATCGCGCCTTCCCATTGCCGCGCATCGTCGCGCACTTGTATCAATTCGCCGGCAAACGGCATGCTGGCCTCATCCAGGCCCAGTTCCACGCATAACGAAGCACGCATCGCAACCAGCGCTTTTGGAATGTTGCTGCGCCGCGACTTGAGACTGGCGACTTCCTCGCTAAGCGCCTTGTGCTCCAGCCTGCCGTCGCGCAGCGACACGCTCGATTCGGTGACCTGATTCTGCAAATCTGCTTCCCTCTGACTCAGGCCTTCGCCCAGATCGGCCACAGCGCGCTGCCGTGCAATAAAGCCCGGCTCGTTGCTGGCCGGCGTTTTGCCGATTGCGCCCAGCAAGGTGGTATAGCGTTGCGCGCGCAGTTGGCGCCGATCTCGCTCACGTTCTTCGTCGCGGATGGCGGCAGCCAGTTGTTCGAGCCGGCCGCCGCCTTGCTCGGCAATCGCACGCTTGAGCCGATCCGTTTCGGTTCGCTCCCGATCGACTTGTTCAATCCGCCGTTCCTTCTGCGTGGAAAGCCTGGCATGGTCTTCTGCCAGCAACTGCAAGCGCCGCTCAAGCAAGGCGAGCTTCAATTCCGCGAAATACGGTTTGAGCGTATCGCGACAAGCGCGCGAAACTTCTTGTTCGGCCTGCAGCGTGCCGTGCAGCTCGCATTCGTCCACCAGAGGCTTGAGCAGTTCGACCTGGCGCTTGGCCTTCAGCACCGCCTCGTGGGCGCGGTTCAAATCGTCGAAATGCGAGATCAAGGCGGCAATTCGCGGCGCGACGTCGAACGGCTCAAGCATGTGGCTGCGCACGAAGTCGGTCAGATTGCCGACAGACTTCATCGACACAGTCTGATGAAACAACTCCAGCGCCTGTTCGTTTTCGATGCCGAAGCGGCGACGAAACCATGCACCGTATTTGGGAAAGGTATCTTCGATTTCCGCGCCGAGGCCGCGCAGCTTCTTGCGCAATTGCACGATGTCGCTGCCGAAGTGAGCGAAGTCCGCCGCGATCGATAAATCTCGCTCGGCGCCAACGTAGAAGCGCATCGGCTGGGTCTGGGCTGGTTTGATCCAGAACACCTGCGCCAGCGACACGGTCTGGTCGTAGCCGGCGTTGTGGAACACGCCGAGGATCACCGAGTAGGTGCTGGGATCGCGCAAGGAAACAGGCCTGGCGGTGCCGGTTACCTCGTTGCGCTCGGACTTGTAATGCCCGAGTACATAGGAGCGCAGGCTTCGTTCCTTGCTGTCAGCACCGGCGGCCTTGTTGTAGGCAATCCGCTGGGAAGGGACCAACAGCGTCGTCACGGCATCCACCAGGGTGGACTTGCCCGAGCCGATGTCACCGGTCAGCAGGCCATTTTTTCCGTCCAGCTGAAGCGTCCACACGCGGCCGTCGAAGGTGCCCCAATTGAAGACTTCCAGGCGGGTCAGGCGGAACCCCGTTAAAGTATCGTCGGCGACAAAATCGAGTGTCAGCGCTTGTGGAATAATCTCGTTGGGCTTATTCATCGGCCTCGTCCTTCGTGACGGCCGTGCCTGCCAATTGCGCTTGATATGCGGCCAGACGGGAATCGAATTCCGCTAGCCACTGCGCATCGACAAAGGCTTTCAAAATGCGCCGCACTTCATAACCGGCCGGCCCGCTTGCGGTCTTCAAACGGCGCAAAAAGCCGAGGTCGACAATCTTGTTGATATGTGTCTCAATTTGATCGATCAGCTTCGCTTCATTGCTGCTTTCAGGCAGAAATACTCTAACCAGTTCGACAATATCATCACGCGACAAAACCAGCCGCGTATCGCCGCCGCCGGCATCGAATTCGGCCAGTTTCTTGCGCAGCAACGCCAGTAGCAGACTGACCGGAAAAGAGATCGGCCGGCGCGCGATCAGGCGCGGCAGCTTCGGTGCCGACTCGTCTTCGGTTGGCTCCGGCCGGCTGCGCAAGAAGGCATACCCTTCCGCCTCGTCCAGCACCAACTCCAATCCCAACACGGACACATAATCCCGTACCCGCGCCTGCAAATCCAGCAAAGCACCCCACAGGCCCTCGTCACCGTCACGGTAGATGACGCCTTTGAGCAAGGTAATCGCCAGCATCGACAAGTCGACCTGGGCGACAGCGGCAGGCATTTCATTCAATTCGTTATCCATCGTCATTTCATCTCACGAAAATCACCCGCGGCAGCCGCGCCTGCCGCATGATCGAGACTGCCGGCACCGCGTCGTGCTGAACGGTGTGCCACACGATGACATCATGCGCATCTTCGTCCACCACGCTCTTGAACGCATCGCTGCCCAATTGCAAGTACGCGACCAACTCGGCCAGACCCTGCTGCAAGGGGTGCAGTTCGATCAACTCGCGCAATGTTATCTGCGACCGTTCCTGTAGCGCCTGGCGAATATGGCCCGCCAGCTGGACGCGATTAACGACGATTTGAGAGTACAGCGCCGCGGCGTCCAGATCGCTGTCGCCCGCTTCCAGTTCGATATCGGCGATAAGCGACTTAAGCACCGGCGTGTACAAGGGGCGTTCCAGCGGCAGCTCGATCTCGGATGACGCTTCGGCCAGAGTCATGACGTGGCCGTCGGGCGGCGTGTCGCGCAGCGCTAAAACTTTGGCTTCGATACCATGCAGTATATCCATGATGCGGCGGTTTTCCAGCCAGGCCTGGTCGTCGAGAAAACGGCGCAGCTGCTGCGACAGTTGCGCCACTGTGCGCTGCGTGTGTTCGCCGGCTTCAAGCCAGTCGTAATGCACCCGGCCGGTGCGCGCATCGGGCTTGAGGTCCGACACTGCGGGTAAGGCCAGCACCCGCGTCAGCAAGTCGGTCAACTCCTCCTGACGCGAACTCGACATCAGAAAATCCCAGAATGCGCGAAAGCTCTTGCCTTGATCTGAGTCGCCTATCGCGTCGCGCTCGCCCATGATTTCTTCCAGCAATGCGCCTTTCGAACCCTCCCACAACGCAATGCGCTCGCGCACGCGGCGATCGAGCAGGCGGAAATTTTGCTCTACTTCGCGGAAATCGGTCAGTAGTTCGCGCGCCAGCTGCATGAATTGCTGAAAGCGATCCTTGAGGGCGGTGCCGTCCAGCAAGGCCAAGTCTCCAGCTAATGCACGCGCAATCTCGAGATCGATCTCGTCGCGCCGCTTTTGCAACTCGGCAATGCGCCGGTCGGGGTCGGCTTCGCTGCCCTCGCTCATCTGCCGCAGCAATTCGAACAACGTCAGCAGGCGCGATTCGGTGCCCACAAAGCTGCGCTCAGTCAACCCGTCGAGCCAGACGATCGCCTTTTCGGTCGAGGGGGTAAGATCGAAATAGGGCTCATCCGAGCCTTGGGCGTAGAACTTGCGCAGCCAGGCTTTGTCCGGACTGGCCCAGTCGTTGAGATAGTCGAGTGCGCGTTTGGGATAGGCATCGGCGCCGAGTCGATCACGTAGCGCGAATAGTTCGTCTTCGAGTGCTTCGGCTAGATCGGCGGCCGAGATCAAGCGTTGATTGGGGACTACAAAAACCCGATGCAGGAAACTCGCGACCAGCGCGGCATGATCGGAACGTAATAAGCGCCATGCGGGGTGGTGCGTGCGCAGCGCGTCCAGGGTCGAGTGGTCTAGGGCCATGGTCTCCGGGTGCCGTAATCAGTAATGGAACCGGCACTGCATCACAAAGATGATGCCGTCTTGAACGATATATACCAGACGGTCAACCTTGCTTAACGGCATAAAGCATCTTGTTTTGTACTTCGGCAAAAAACTGGCCCACTGCTTCCGTGGTACCGCTGTAGTCGACCGATAGGGCAAACAGATCGCGCACCTTTTGGTAGAAGCGCTTTTCCGACGCTCGTATGTCGCGGATGCGCTGGAGCAGTTCGTCAAAGTAATCCCATCCGGCTGGATCTTTAAGGCGTGCGTCATCCATGACGAAGCCTTTGAGCAGATATTCCTTCAAATGAGCTGTGGCCCACTGGCGAAACTGGACGCCGCGAGGAGATTTGACGCGATAGCCAACGGCCAGAATGAGATCAAGATTGTAAGATTTGATTGTGCGGCGAACTTGCCGAGTTCCTTCGGTTTGAACTTGTAAGTCGGACTTACAAGTTGCCTCCTCGGAAGCTTCACCTTCGCCGTAGATCGTTTTTATGTGCTGAGTTATGTTTTGCGGCGTCGTCTGGAACAGTTCGGCGATTTCTGCCTGCGGTAGCCAGACAGTGCCATTTTCAGCCCGCAAGAAAAACTGGGTGCTCCCGTCGTCGGTTGCATAAAGCACTAGCTTGCCCGTCCCCATCACCGAATCGGTGTCGCTCATATCCCAACTCCTTCAATAGCCGGTCGTCTACTCGAATTACACCCTAAGTCTTCGGCCAGATCGGCGTCAACAATCGGAATGATCCAATTCAGAACCATTTCAAACTTCCTAACCCCAAAACAAAAAAGGCCTCCGATATCACTATCAAAGACCTCTTTTCACCCGGCAAAAGGAAATTGCGGGGAAACAAAATTCGTTAGATTGCGCCTCTATATTAATCAATAACTTACTAACTTATTCGGCCACCGGACCAAGCGGCAGCGAACCGAAATAGTTGGACTGGGCGGAATCTGAACGCGAATTCGTTAGACTGGGTTTTTCGCTCCTCCCTGTGCGCCAATCGGGACGATGGTTGAGACAGCCGCCATCTAGTCGCCAGTTGGGATGGGCGGGCTCGAGGTTCGGTTCGCGGCCTCCTTATCGCTACCGCGCTCCGTGCCATCCACGCTGCAGCACTTATAAAAACGACGCGTCGTTGCCTTGCTTGCGGCAATTCCTTCAGTCCCCTGACTCACGTACCCAATCAACGTTACTGCTCTGCACCGGATTGCCAACGCAAACGGCGTTGCTGCTGCCAGCAAGAGCGACTACGTACCGACCCGGACTATCGCGAAAACCAAGGGCCGGCTAACGCTGACCAAGCTCAATTACAACGCCTGCATCTACGGCGATGGCGTCCCCGTGGCACTGCGCTGTTCTGATTTTTCAGCGAGTTTTCGCAAGAATCCAACGACCGAGATTACCCATTGTTTCCGTTAGGAATCGATTGATCTGGAAAAAATACTCCAGAATCTTTTCTAGGGCGAGAACAACCAAAGTTAGAGGTTGAAGAGGCGATTTCAAGAACATTTCCCCGATCCACCCGAGATGGCTGAGGTGATAGACGCGCTCGGCCCATGCCTTAGCGAAGAAGAATGGATTTAGGAAAAGTAAGGAAATTAATAAAATTTGCGCGATCCATCCACCTATCCGGCGGCCGGAATTTATATATTTCGGAGTGCGAAAGTCGAATATGGATGCGATCCTCCCCAAGAAACTTTGAGGGTATTTTAATGACCAGACACCACTTCCATCTTGGGTAACAAGGATTGCGGCTTTAATCGTTGAGAAAATCGGCAAGAC
>Ga0302232_10000450_pt1 | contig 30779 bp, 23 predicted proteins | sample II_Palsa_N2_3_FD_193575 | JGI IMG/M metagenome (GOLD analysis project Ga0302232, IMG submission 193575) | Peat permafrost microbial communities from Stordalen Mire near Abisko, Sweden - II_Palsa_N2_3 | ecosystem: Environmental > Terrestrial > Soil > Palsa > Peat permafrost | place: Sweden...
AAAAAGATTCAAGTTCCCGTCCACGCCTTATGGGGCGCAGAGGGAACCGTAGGAAAACTGTGGGACGTACTGGCGACATGGAGAGCGAAGTCCGCCGCGAACGTGACCGGCAAGGCACTGGCTTGCGGACATCTCTTGCCTGAGGAGCAGCCCGACGAGGTTCTCAAGGAACTACGTGCATTTTTTAGTTGAGTGACGATCGAGGTTTTTAAATCTTCACCGCAAAGCGCCACGGTGATCGAGCTAAAAAGCCCGATCGATATTTCCTCGAATTTCAGCGGCCGCCATTGATGCGACTTCTGGCGCGCCCTGGGCAGCCCAACCGTACTGTTTCCTTAAACCACCTGGGCGCTCCGTAAACGGATCGCAGCGCAGAGTCGTAGCGAAAAGGGGTGCCGATAATAAGGACACGACGTATCACACGTAGGAAGAGCATTCGAGATGGCGTTTGCTTAACTGCAGCAGCCTCAACGAAAACGCTTTCCTCGGCGCAGCGCTTTCTCCGATGACGCGGGACTTTTAAGCATCTCGATAAACGCGCGCAGGGCTGCTGGCATATTGCGGCGATCCGGATGATAGAGAGAGAACCCCGGTGAAGAAGGCATCCAACTATCGAGCACAGAGATAAGACTTCCGCTTTCGAGTGCATCACTGACCTGAGCGTCCCAAAGGTACGCAAGTCCAGCATCGGCCAGCGCGGCTTCCCGCATCAGCGACGGCTCATCCAGTGTCAAGCAACCCGGCACATCAATCTCAAGTTCCCTGCCCTGTTTCTGGAACTGCCAGTGGTACATCGCTCCGCTGGGCCAACGCGTCCGAATACAGCGATGCGCCATGAGATCGCCTGGCTTGAGCGGCGCCGGATGTTCATTGAGATAAGCGGGCGAACCGACGACAACAAAACGAAGGTCCTCGCCGAAGGGGATGCTGACCATGTCTTCCGGCACCATTTCGCGCGCGCGAATGCCAGCATCGAAACCTTTCGCGACGATATCGACGAGATGGGCGTCGGTGACGATATCCAGTCTGACATCGGGATAGCGCTTCTGGAATTCGAGCACGACCGGCACAAGGATCTGTCGCGCAGCGCCTACCGAGCAATTGAGACGTAACCGGCCAGCGGGCCGACCCCGCTGACTTGCCGTTGCTTCCATCGCCGCGTGGATATCAGACAGCGCTGGACCCACCGTCGCAATAAACCGCTCACCGGCTTCCGAAAGAGAGACGCTGCGCGTCGTCCGATTGAAGAGCCGCACACCAAGTCGCGCCTCCAGACCAGCAATGGAGTTACTGACACTTGTGGCCGAAACGCCCAACTCAACCGCGGCGGCACGAAAGCCGCCTAGCCGCGCCACCGTCACTACAGCATCCAGTTCTATCAGGCCCGATCGATACATTGTTTGTCTTTTCGGATCACGTTGTTACGATTTGTCCTTCTTGTTGTATCAATCATAACGACTTATTTTCTCCCTGCAAATGACGAGCATTGAGGAGATATCCTATGAAAACGATCAATCGGATTTATATCGACGGCGCCTTCGTGAAGCCCCATGGAACAGAGTTGTTCGATCTGTTCGATCCTTCGCGTGGCGAGGTCATCGGCCAGGTTCAGTTGGCCGACGCCGAGGACGCGCAACGCGCCGTAGAAGCCGCCAAGCACGCCCTGCCCGCGTACGCCCGTACGACGAAGGCCGAGCGTATCGAGCTATTGCACAGCCTACATGACGCCATGCTGTCGAAGGCGGCTGATCTCGAAGAGGCCACTATCCTTGAATACGGTGCGCCAATCGCGCGAGCTCGGTGGACGGCGAAGTACGCCGCAGAGTCTTTCCTGAATGCGGCAAAGACCCTCGATGCGTACAGCTTTACCCACGCCGTGGGTGAGGCGGAGGTCATTCGCGAGCCGTTGGGCGTGGCCGGTCTGATTACGCCATGGAACGCCGATGCTGGATTCATTTGCAACAAGTTGGCGTACGCGCTCGCAGCCGGGTGTACAGCCGTGATCAAGCCTAGCGAGATGAGCGCGATGCAAACCGAGGTGGTCACCGAAGGTTTGCATGCAGCCGGTCTCCCCGCCGGGCTTTTCAATATCGTGACGGGTCGGGGCGACGTCGTAGGAACGGCACTGACCACGAGCCCGGATATTGCCAAGATCTCGTTCACCGGTTCCACGGTCGTCGGCAAAGCCATCATGAAAGCGGCCGTCGACACGCTCAAACGCGTGACGCTGGAGCTGGGCGGAAAATCGCCGACACTCATTCTGGACGATGCCGACCTGGACAAAGTGGTACCGATGGCCGTGACGGCAGGCTTTATGAATAGCGGTCAGGCATGCATCGCCGGCACCCGCATCCTGGTGCCCGAAGCGCGTTTACCCGAGGTGCTGCGGCTAGTAAAGGCCGTCGTCGACGCCGCGAAGGTGGGTGACTTACGTGATCCGGACACCATCATTGGCCCACTGGTGAGTGCCAAGCAGTACGAACGCGTGCAGCACTACATTCAATTGGGCATCGACGCAGGCGCTACCGTTGTCGTAGGCGGTAAAGGTCATCCGCAGGAACTCGGCGGTTATTTCGTCAAACCCACCGTGTTTGCCCACGTCACCAACGACATGACCATCGCGCGCGAGGAAATTTTCGGTCCGGTGCTTTGCATCATCGGCTACCGCGATGAGGAAGAAGCCATCGCCATCGCCAACGACACCGACTATGGACTCGCCGCCTATGTGTTTTCCTCGGACCATTCGCGCGCCCGTGCCGTGGCTGCTCGATTGCAGGCCGGGCGCGTTGCGATAAACGGCGCACCCCATGAACCTTTGGCCCCGTTTGGTGGCTATAAGCAGTCCGGCATCGGCAGAGAGTACGGCGTCTCGGGTCTGGAGGCGTTCCTTGAAACGAAAGCCGTTCTAGGTGCCTTGATCAGCGCCTAGCGCGGACGCGTTGGAGAGCGAACATGGAGCTTAATCTGCAAGGCCGTCGTGCACTAGTCACGGGGTCGAGTTCCGGTCTGGGTGAGGCGATCGCCAAACTACTCGCCGCGGAAGGCGCCGACGCGGTCGTTCATGGACGAGATGCCAAACGATCCCACGCGGTCGCCGAGGCGATTCGCCTAGCAGGCGGACGTGCCGAAGTTGCCGTGGGTGATCTGTCGACCGACGCCGGCGCCAACTCAACTGCGCACGCAGCTCTCGACGGTGGCAATATCGATATCCTCGTCAATAACGCCGGCGCTTATCAGCACTTTGGCTGGATGGATGCGACGCCCGAGGACTGGGCGTCTGCCTATCAGGTCAACGTACTCTCCGCGGTTCGGATGATCCAACGGCTTGTGCCCGCGATGCGAGCGCGGCACTGGGGGCGCGTGATCCAGATCGGCGGTGGCCTTGCTGTTCAGCCCATAGCAGCTCACGCACAATACAGTGCGACGCTAGCCGCACGTTATAACTTGGCCGTCTCGCTGGCTCGCGAGCTAAAAGGTTCCGGGGTAACCTCCAACGTCGTTGCACCTGGTGCGATAAGAATCGCAGCCGTCAAAGCGATATTCCGTCGCTCTGCCGCGCATTTCGGCTGGGGTGACACGTGGGAGGAGATTGAAGCGGGCGCGGTTCGCGATGTCGTACCCAACGACATTGGCCGACTCGGCCGGCCTGAGGAGATCGCCGCAGCGGTGGCGTATCTGGCCAGTAGCTACGCAGACTACGTCAGCGGCGCAGTGCTGCGCGTCGATGGCGGCACGATTCGAGGAGTGCACTGATATGACCAACCCATCAACCTTCGCCCACTCCGGCATCGCCGAGGGCCTAGCGGTATATACCAAGCTACGGGGCCACGAGCGCGCCAAAGGCATGCAAGATGCAATTGATGGCGGCGCGATGGGATCGGCGATGACGGCGCTGTCGATGGAATTTGTTTTTGGCAAAGTTTGGTCCCGGGACGGGCTCGACGCCAAGCAAAGAAGCTTGGTGACGATTGCGATTTTGTTGGCTCTGCGGCAGACGGACGAACTGACGAATCATATTCGCATCGGTTTGACGAACGGCCTCACAGCGAAGGAAATTGAAGAGCTGACCATACAGGCGGCTGTCTACGCCGGCTTCCCGGCTGCACGTGTCGCTAGCAATGCCCTAGCTGCGGTATTGAAGGACACCACTACGGCTTAGCCGAAAGAAAACCGAGCCAATGAAGCATCACAATCCAATAATTTGGATACTGCGCTAGCAGGCCATTGGTGGTCACCATTTCTGACGCTCGACCAAGCGCGCAGGAGGGAGAGTTGCCTTGGTACGTTTTTGCGCTTTTGATTCTCGCTATCTCAGAGACAGCGGGGCGATAGGCGCGCAGCGCGCTGGATTCATCAAAGCGAACTGCTCTTCAGGTCGCGTGCAAGCTCTACTTTTCTTTCTACTGCCCATGTCTGCAGTGCTCTCAGCACTGGAAGGAGCGCGTTTCCCTGCTCTGTCAATCGGTACTCCACCCTTGGAGGAACTTCTGGGTACACCTGTCGCGCTATGACGCCTTCCTGCTCAAGATCCCTCAGCTGCTGAACCAGCATCTTTTGGGAGACACCTTTCATCGCTCGCCTGAGTTCAGAAAACCGCATGACTGGCGCGCTGAATAAGTGATACAGGATGAGGATTTTCCAGCGGCCTTCCAAAACGCGTAATGCATCTTCGAGATCTGAAGAAGAACACGATGGAGCGAGACTAACTGGCGATGCATTCATGGTTACTTAAAAGTGAGCAATGCACTTTTTTGTGCGTTCTTGTGACTTTATCACCGCGAGCCTACTTTGATGGGCTCCCCACTACCGAAGTTTGATTACATCGAGCGACGGTGCCCCACAAATCATGAAGGTGAAGACATGTCGATTGAAGACAACCAGAAAAGCCATGACAAATCAGATAGCGACCGGCAGCAATGGCTGCTGGATCGCATCGATATTCAGGACACCATTGCGCGCTACTCGTTAGGACAAGACAGTCACCAAGGAAAGGATTCGAACATCCTTGAGCAGTGGAATGAAACGTTCAGCGACGACGGTACCGTTGACTACAGCGCGGCCGGCGGTCCAAAAGCTTCCTATCGCGATCTGGCTCATTGGATGCGAGGTGACAAGGACACGGCAGGAAGTATGAGCACGTTCTCTAACTGGCAGCACATGCTGAGTCTTCCCAATGTCACGATTCACGGCAATACGGCCAAGGCACGGACAGATTTTTTCGCGGCTCACCGCAGTCATGCCGGAGAAGGTGCCCAAGTGCACTTCAACGCCGCTGGCGCCTTCGTCGACGATCTTGTCCGCACGTCAAAAGGTTGGCGTATCAAGTTTCGACGGCTGGAACTGTATTTCGGAGATCCACTGCAAGTGGTATCCATGAGCTAAATTCTGTAAGGAAGTCGTTTTCTTAGCGAACTATCCACGGTTCGAAGCGGTTGAGCTTTGTCTCTCCGCTTTGGACCGGTTCCGCTATTCATTTGTATTGACTTGGACAATAAGTTCACCTTGTCTAGGCTTTATGTTCCTACCCGGCGCTCGTTTGCTCGGCTCTCCGAATCATTAGTTTTTGCTGGCGACGCCTTCCGCTCTGGCAGCGGGGAACCTTGCTTCACTGCACCACCGTCTAGATGCAATAGCCACCGGCCACCTCGATCGTCTGTGCGTTGATCCAGGCGTTTTCGGGTGAGAGTAGCGAGCTAATAGCTCCGGCCACGTCCTCAGGCTCGCCCACTCGCCCCAATGACGTCTGTGAAGCAAGCAACGCCACAAAATCCGGATGGCTGTCCAGCCCTGCCAGGTCAGTACGGATAGCTCCTGGCGAAATGGCATTGGCGCGAATTCGGCGAGAGCCGAATTCCTTGGCCATATAACGCGTAAGTACTTCCAATCCCCCTTTGCACGCCGCATAGGCAGCGACACCCGTCGTGGCCACGCGCGTGGTGGCGCTCGTCACGTTAACGATGGCTCCGCCATCAGCCATCAGCGGCATGAGACATTGTGTGAGAAAAAAGGGACCTTTCAGATGTACCTGCATCAAATGGTCAAAGAAGCTTTCGCTGACCGATTCGATGGGTTCAAAGCCACCAACACCAGCATTGTTGACTAGATAATCAAAAGAATCCCTGCCCCAGGTTTCTTTCAGCACGTCGGCAAGGGTGGTCGAAAATGCTGAGAAGCTGGTCATTTGCGCAACGTCCAGACAGAGCGCAACGGATCGACCGCCCTCGGCTTCGATCTGCTTCACCACGGTTTCGGCGTCGCGTTCGTTGGTCTTGTAAGTGACGATGACGCCCATGCCGCGGCGTCCACACGCCAGCGCCGTCGCGCGCCCAATGCCGCGGCTTCCACCGGTAATCAAAACAATCGTCATGCAAAATGCCCTGGGCATGTTCAAGTGTTTCAAGTCTAGACAGCGTTGACATGGCGCTGTGGCCGAATACCCTCATGGGCTTGCCTAATACTCGCAGACGCATGGCGAACGCTCGAGGACACGTGCAGAATCTATCCATGGATAAAGTGATGGATGAACTAAGGCGTCTGACCGTGCATGCCGAAAACCGCCGAACCGAAACTGGTATCCCGCGCGTAGCCATGGTCAAAGGTAAAATTCCGGAACATCAGCTTGCTGGCCTGTATGAGCCGATGATTAATCTCATCCTACAAGGCGGGAAGACGCTGACGATCGGTGATCGTGCTCTGCGTTTTGATTCGGCCAGCTACTTCGTAATATCCGTCGACGTGCCAGCCACCGGCACGGTGCATCAGGGCGGCCATGGCAAGCCCTACCTTGCCGTCGCCTTGACCTTGGACCCGGAGAGGATCGCCAGCCTGCTGCATGACCTCGCTGCCGACGCGCCTGTCACGTTGATGGATCGTGGGTTCTCCGTGTGCCCGATGACACCGCAGTTGATGGGTGCCTGGGTCCGGCTGCTCCGGCTCATGCAAAGCCCAGAAGACATTGCAGCGCTGGCGCCCGCTTACGAGCGCGAAATTCTCTATCGCGTTCTGCAAGGTCCCCAAGGATGGATGCTGCGAGACATCGCCCTACCTCACAGCACGCTCGCACGAATACGTCAGGCCATTGCGTGGCTGAGAAAGCACTACGCTCAGACCGTGCACATCGATGTGCTGGCAGATGTCGCAGCCATGAGCGCTGCTTCACTGCACCGTCATTTCAAGGCGGTCACCACGATGAGCCCGATCCAATTTCAGAAGCAGCTTCGCCTGCTGCGAGCCAGAGAGCTACTCTATATAGGAGCCATCCAAAAAGCCTCCGCGGTTGCCTATGAGGTCGGCTACGAGAGTCCGTCTCAGTTCAGTCGCGAATACACGCGATTCTTTGGCAAATCTCCCCTCAAAGATGCCATTGAGGTGCGAAAGCATCTGCGCGCTAATGAGTGGTCCGTAGGTCACTTTCAACCCCATGCCTAAGCCTGTGGTTAGGTAACTTCACAGCGATGAAGAGAAAGCGCTACATAGACCTATGGTGCCAAGCATCCCGTTTGCGCTGCCCATTTCCTTGAGCCGGCTTTCCATTTAGCTGGCTGCGGCTAGCGTCCATTTCGCGGCGACGCCGCAGAAAGCTGTGCATCGGCCATGTCAAGACTCATCGGTGTCACCTGCAATGACACTTAACTCGGAAGTACCACCCGGCGCCAGGTCTTTCATCAGGTCGGTGAAGCTCAGGCCGACTAAGCGTTGTGCGCGACGCAACAGCAGCGGTATCGGGCTGGACGGTTCGTTGTTGGCGTAGTAACCGCACAATTCCTCCAGTCGATTAATCACGTCACGCTGAGTTTCAATACTTCCTCGCGCCGATGTGGGTGCACGTTCGTCGCCGATTGAATTGCCATCGGCACCGTTCTCCCCGGCTTTGCTAAGGGACGGGAAACGTCTTGCCATCTGGGCATCGAGAAAGAGCTTCAGATCGCGAATATCACCAACGAGATGCGCCAGATCCGGCCCTTGCGTGCCAAGTTTCTCGCCAAACAAGCGATCGATCTTGCTGGCATGCTCCAGCGCTTGCTGTATGGATGCGGCGGCATCGCTTAGCTGCTCTTCTGGACAATCCATGCAACAGGCTTCAATGTCGACCATAGTAGACAGATTTCCGGAATCAGCCTGTGCAACTTTGAGGACACCGTTAGCGATGCGTATGTCTCGCAACGAGAATTGCCCCAAGCGCGGTGACCGAATTAGCGGCAAATGACGGAGATAGCCCAGAGCGGCCAACGGATCGCCGATGGCAGCCGCCGCGTTGACACGAATGGTCGGATCATCAGCATCGTCGGCATCCAGCTGCGGGTGCACGTCATCCCAGAAATGCTCGAGCAATCCTCGGACCACACCTAGACCCTCTGTCCAACCTGCGAGACCGTGACTTTTTAATAGAGCCACCGTGAGATGTACGGCAACGCGAAGGTCTTTCGAGCGCAAAAACATCGCCTTGGCCCGCACGATTACCTCGTTCCAGTCCGGCTCCTCTGCAGCCTTGACGTTGTCGCCAACCGCGCGTTCGGCTTTTGGCAAGGCCAACTGCTCAAGCTCAAGAAACTCCGGGTCGTATTCAAGATTTTCACCGGCCGGAATAGGACTCAGTGGGGTGAGCAGTTGCTCCAATGCAATGAGTGACATTTCGTTTTCCTTGGGAAGCGATTGGCGCCGCCTTCTCGTAGTGAAGGTGTCCGCACCGTTGTGAGGGGAACTGCGCTCAGGGGCCAACAAACCAATAAAGCAAAAATGCCGCTGCCGCAGCGGCGATGGCCGTCAAAAACAGCGCCAGGGCGAGCCCAATCCTCTGCTTTTGTTTCGGCGGCGGTAGAACGTTTGAAGAAGGCATCGTGAGCCGAAAGCTAGTCGCCATTTCGGGTAGCTCGCATATCGGCTGCGAGGATTGTGCGGAGCGCCGAAGCGTATGCCGCGTCGTGATCGAACGCGAATCACAAAGCGAGCCAAGCAGAGTACGCCGCTGCGCGCGATAGTCGCTACGCGGCATGTTGCCGATCCGAAAAGCCTCGTCCAGAACAACCAACGCCTGATTGACCTGCTGCTCCTGATCGATCATTTCACTTCTCGCAGCAGTCGAAAGCCCACATCGGATTGCCGTGACCCGTTATCAGAACGATGGCTCTCGGCGTTACATTCCTGCGGCGAGCTTTCAAAGCTGCCCCCGCGCACGCTGATGCCGGTACCGGAAGTCACCCACTCCCACACGCCGCCACTCATGTTCACCAGACCCCAAGGATTCGCCTGCAGACCGCGCGCCGGATTCGGAGCATGAGCAGAGAACAGCTTGCCGAACAAGCCGTGTTGGGTAGGCAGCGCGCAGTCGCTGTCGCTTGCGCGCTGCCAGCCGCTGTTGGCCTCTGCGGCATGCGACCATTCCGCGCCCGTCGGTAAGCGATAGGTAAAGCCGCTCGATCGACTAATCCAGACGGCATACGCGTTGGCTTGCAATAGCGTAATGTTTCGCATCGGCGTGTTGCCGGCATCGCCAGGAGATACTGCGTTACAGCTGTGAGTATTGACGCAATAACGGTTGAAGTCGTTGGCGCTGATTTCGCCGCGCGACATTGCATAGGGCCTACCGCCACGGATGCCGGGAACGACAACGAGAGCTGGTCCGTGCACGCCTTCGCTGAATGTATCGAAACAAACGCGTCCGGTGCCGACCATGCTTCGGAATCCGCAGGGATCGGGCACACCATTTTTCGAGAAACCACGAGCCGTACTCGATGACGTGTCCGTACCCGCCGTGTTGTTCTTCAACGCGGCGAGTAACGCGGTGAATGACCCCTGCGGTAATTTGCCCTGCTGCGCCATACCGGTTTCCAGTTTCTTTAGCGCATCGGCGTCAGCTTTCTGTGCATCCGCTAATTGCGCGGCGAGGCGCTGATAATCCGCGTCGGCAAGCGGTGCACCACGTGCCTGCATCATATTCACCACCAACTGGTAACGGTTCTGGGCATTTTGAAGGTCTGGTCGGTTGCCTAGCGCGGCCATACCAGGCTTCAGCACGTTGATGGCATCCTTCCACTTACCGTGCTCGCACGTCTCCTCGGCAAGACCTAGATAAGCGTTTGCCACCAGCTGCGGGCCCTCGGTTACAAGAATGGGATTGCTCGGCTGCAGCGCACGGATACGGTCCAGCGACTCCTGCGCCTTGGCCGTATCATTGGCCGCCGAGGCCTGACGCAACGATTGAATGCGCGCGGCGACTTCGGCATTCACCGCGTCCCCCGTTGGTGACGATGGCGCTTGCTGCTGTTGTAACGCCTTTAAACGTGCTTGCTGCGCCAGTAAGGGCGCCGATGACGGCGCGTACGGCAGACACGCCGCGATCAACGCCTGATTCTGAGCGACATGGGATGGATCGTTGTCCTCCGCAACCGGCGCGGCAATACCGCTGCAGAAATTGTCGACGGTAGCATTGCTTTGTGTCGAGTTATTGCCGTGCAGCGCAACCAGCGCCTTGGTGACCGATTGCTGCCATGCTGAAGAGCGGAGGTCAGGCTTGATCACCAATGCTGCAAGAGACGTGTGCGCATCAGCGGTGCTAGCGGCTGGGGCGGGCATCGCGCCTTGCGCTGGTTTGGCATTGGCTACCTGCAAGGCCGCCAGCTGTGTCTGACGTTCTTTCAGCTTGACGGAATCAGGAAACACGCGCGTGGCTTCGCTGGTTCGCAGCTTTGCCTCGTCGATCTTGCCGGTAGCTAGTGACTGACCAATAGCATCGTCATACTTGAACTCAAGCTCCGCGTTCTTGAGCAGATCGCTATGGGGATCGATGGCTCGAATCTGCGTCATGATGGCTGCCGCGCTGTCCGGTTGATCGGCAAAAATCGCGCTGGCATCGATGCGCTGTTGCAGGCGCGTGTCCAGGGAGTTGAGCAACACATTGCGCTGCTTCTGAATATCGTTACGCGCCGTATCCAATGCCGGCGAAAACAGCTTGAGCTGATCGCGAACTTGTAAAACGTGCTGTACGCCGGCGTAATCCGTATTGCCGTGCGCCGGATCCCAATACGCGTGGACACGATCCAGCAAAAACGCCTGGATTACGCCGCTCTGATCGACCACCAGCCGCTGGCGTGCGTCCTGCGGTAAGGCATTCAAGGCCTGCAGTGCGCTGTCCTCATTCGCAAAATGATGGGGATCGCCTTTGGCGAAGCCGGCCATGATACTTGTCGCCGACTGGTGGTAGCGATAGCTGGATAAACCCGAGCCGACGCCTCCAAGAATGGCTACGGCGATGACACCATAAAAGAGATACGGCGTGGCACGCTCGCGCAGGCCTCTTGCCCGAAGGCCATCAAGCAAATCTGCGGCAGAGTTCAGTCTTCGATCAGCGGGAAAGGCAACGCTGCTGCATAAGGTGGCGTACTGACGTTTGCTGACGCCCGGTACCGGCGGCGGCCGGCGCCCCTCCTTCATGGCGACTTCGGCACTCACCTTGTCGAAAGGATGCTTACCGGTCAGGAGTTCAAAAATGACGCAGCCCAACGCGTAGATATCATCGCCGGGCGACGGATCCTTGCCCTGGATCATTTCCAGGCTCGCGTAGGCTGGCGTCAATGCGCCCAGCGTTACAGCATCGAAAACGGTTTGCTCTCCTGCCGCATCGCCAAAATGTTTGCCCGCGCGGGCGATGCCGAAATCGAAGACCTTCGGGACGCCGTCGGTCGTCACCATGACATTGCCAGGCTTGAAATCCGAATGCACGATACGGCTGGCATGAGCACGCTGCAACGCGTGCGCCATACCTTCGATCAGCGGCCATGCGGCATCCAGGCTCATTCCGCTATGCGCGCCGTTTCGGATGAGCGAACGCAGATCGGTCCCGTTGATGTACTCCATCGTCATGAAGACAATGGTGTTGTCTTTGTCGAAATCATAAACGCGAACGATATTGTCATGACCCAACTGTTGCGCTCGACGCGCCTCGCGCTGCAGGGCGATCAACGAATCGGGATGTCGTCGAAAGTCATCGTTGAGTACTTTCACAGCAAGATAGGGATCGCGATCGCGTGCCTCGACCTTGCGTTCGTCACGCGCGAGAAAGACTACGCCCATGCCTCCTCGACCGATTTCACGCTCGAGCAGAAAGCGCCCTTTCAGCAACATGCCGACACGGGCGAATTCGCCTCGGTCGGCTTCGGCAACTCGGCGCCAGCTGTCTTGTTCGATGCTGGCGTCCCCACGCGTGCCCGTGCTGCCACGAGTCCACTGGGAGGACGGCTTGACCACGGTAAGGTCGTTATCGCTAGGTGCACTTACACTAGTTCGAGCTTGGCCGTCGGTATGAACCTCCGTGGCGTCTTCCGTCGATGACACCACCGGTGAGGCTGGGACCTTCACGACGGTGGCCTCATCGTCGGAGGTCGTCGGCGGTCTGATTTCGTTGCCATGCTGTAAAGCATGCAGACGTTCGGTCAGAACACCTGCAATCGCCGGATCGATTTCGCCCTCCGAGCGCAGACGCTCGAGCCAGGTGATCTCCGTGCGATAGTCCTGCGCGGGCAGCGCTCCACGCGCCTCCAAAGCGTCGATCAGCTCGGATAGCTGCAGGGTGTGGTCGTGATAGTCTGCAACCAATTTGGCGAGTTCGGTCATAGGTGGGTACTCAGGAATCTTGTAGCCGCACGATCACGGCGGAAATGTTGTCTCGGGCCTGCCGCGCGAGAGCCAGATCAAACAAATGCGCCAGCAGCTCCTGCGGCTCCCGTTGATCGCGGCAAGCGTCCGCCAGCTCGTGATCGCTGACTTCTTTGTTGAGGCCATCCGAACAGAGAAGGAACTGCGTACCCGGTCGGCTGCCGGCCACTACCCAGTCGATGAACAGATGGTCTTCCGCGCCAATCGCACGCGTAAGCACGCCTGCGCCGGCGTGCGGCGTATGTGGTGCGAGCTGTGTCACCTCTGCCGATTCGCCGTGCACATGGTCTCGGGTCAACTGTCGGAAGCGACCTTCCTCGAAGCAGTAAAGACGACTATCGCCTACCCATCCACAAAGAACGAAATCATCGCTGTGCAAAAGCATGACAACGGTGGAAGCGATCACGTCGACGCGACGTGCGAGCGCAGCCGCACGCAGATCGGTATTAATCTGCTGCAAACTGTCCTCGATCGCTTCCATAAAATCGTGAATGTTTTCGTTGCGTGGTAGCGTACTGAGACGTTCAATGATCAGCGCACTTGCGTAGTCGCCGGCGGCATGACCGCCAAGACCATCGGCGACCACCCAGAGGCCCGCATCCTCACGCACTAGAATGGCGTCCTCGTTATGACGCCGAATTTTTCCGGTCGCGGTATGTCCTGCCGATAGATAGCGGGCAGTCATTGTCGAATCTCCATTACGATCAGCGGCCATGCGGCCGTCTGTTGACTCAACCCTGCCGCACGGGCCAACTGCCGGCTGGCTTCCTCGCAGGTCGGGAGCGCCATGGCATGTGCAAATAGCTCGCCCGGCAGCTGTGTCAATGCCTGCGTGGCCAGTAAAAGCAACCGGTCGCCGTTTTCGAGGACGCATACGGCCTCATCGATTTGCGGCAACTCCTTCGCCCCCAGACCAGCTGCGGCGGGCGAGCAATTGGCAAAGAGCAGATCGTCCAATTCACCGGAGTCACTCGCTATGGCGCTGTCGACGAACAAGGCCTTTAGTTGGCCACGGCGCCAATGCCAAGCGGAGGCCGTACCGATGCGCCAAAGGTGTGCACGGTCACGGGTGAACTGAACCGCGACGACGCTGCCATCTTCCTGCACGGGATCGATAAGGTCCTCACGTGCATGCCGTAAACGCGAATGCAGGCTCAGCAGCGAGGCCTGAAGCGCAGCGAGCTCACCACTCGGAGCTCGCGCTGCTGTCTCGCGCATGGCGGCGGCCGCCATGCGACGAGGATCCACTGGGCCATTGTCAGCAATCACCATGACTCTTTGGCCATCATCCAAGGTCAGCACGGCACAGTCGCCGAGCGCTTCCGACGATGAGCTCACGGTGTCAGGTGGCTGCGCCGGTAACAGCGTGGCGGGTGATGGTTGGTCCGTCACGTCCGCGTAGCCAGCGGTTGCGATATCAGTGACATTGAGGAAAATCGAATAAGCCGTTGGCAACCCACGCGTGACCATAACGCCCGACGGCGCCCGCGCAACGACAACCGTCCACCACAGGCAAAACGGTTCGGATCGCGATGCGAGCTGTTCCCAAGCTTCGATCAGGAAGCGGCCATGCGCATTGGTCGCGGGCAGCGGCAATCGGAAATGGTCTGCGGCGTCCCAGTCGATCCTGCCGAAGAGTGACATCGAATCCGCCGTCGCTACGGTCCATGGATCGGGCAACGCCCTGACCTTAGCGTCGAACGCCTCGGCATCTATCGATGGATCGCGCTGGGCATCGATCAGCGCCTGTTCCAGTGCATCGAACCAAACGTCAGCCTGCAGCGTCTTTGCAGCCTCCAAGGTCTCGCCGGACCAAGGCGCGGTCAGCACCATCGGAAACTGACGCCCTACCCGATCGGTTCCAGGTCCGATGACACCAGCCCATGCTTGAGGTCCACAGCAGTGAGGCGGGAGCACAAATCGCCAGATCGGACTGTCCCGATAAGCCAATGCCCAGTGCCCACCGACTACGCGACGCCCGGTATCGATAGCGCGCTCGAAATGCGAATCCCACGGCTGTACGAAGTCTGGCGGCAGCCTGCGTTGCACGAAATCGCCTACCGCTGGCAGCTTCCCGAAAAAGCCGATCGTTGGTGTCGCCGGCGACATGTCGTTCATCCTGCGCACCGAAAGCGCTGTATCCCGGTATCGCCGAACGGATTCTTCAAGCTGCTTGGCTGAATGATCAGAGTCGCGATCGCACCGGCGAAACGAAAGCTCGCCAGGTAACGAAGATCGCCCTGGCGTTGCACGCTTGCCGCCTGCAGGGCACGAAAAAATGCCCAATCGCCCTGATATGTCAGCGACGGCAAGGCGCGCCCGCTCTTGTCCCAAGCCGATATGGTCATATGGCCAGGCTGTGGCCCGGGCCACTTCATCGCCAAGCTGTCGGACGCGCCCGCCTGATAAGCGTATTTCTGTCCATCGATATCGATCAGCAACTTGCTGATGCTGGCGGCCAGCGGCAACATGGTCACTGTGAAGTCCACCTCCGGCTGGCTGCTGCCTGGATGGAAATAGGTTTGACGAATGTCATCGGCGATCTGCGCCTGCGGCAAGAGGCCAGGTGGCCCGCTGGCGGTCCCGCTCGACCAGCGCCACGTCCTGCCGCTGGTATCCACCAACTTCGCAAGCGTCTGCTTGAAAAAACTGTCGAAGCGCCCACCATTACCAAATAGCTCGGCGAAGTTCTGTATCGGTATATCTGCAGAACTTTCCGATGCGAAGGGATAACGGCCGTTGACGAAGCTGCCGCAGTCGCTACCGGCAGCCTGCTTGAACTGCATGCTCAGTGCACCACTGGCGCCGTTTGCCACAAGGGCCACACTCTTGCCGCTCAATGCCGCGATCCAGTCGGATATCGGCGGTGGCAACTGCGATGCCTCCTGACGTGCAGCAAGCAGATCTGGATTGCTTTGGGCGTTGGCATCGCTGAAGTTGCCCATGCTCAGCAAGGCTTTGCTGAGTTGACTCAACACGCCCAAAGTGTGATCGATCGGTGTGGCTCCGGCGCCGCCGGTCGTCAGTCGGTCCAACGCATCGAAATGCTGACTGATGGCCGTTCCTGGCGGCTGCGCTGACGCAGCGGCGCCATGGCTGCTGTCATTGCTTGCGGTTGACGCGTTGGCTTTGGCATTCGCGCTCGCATCGGCCAGTTCGCGAGCGAGTTGGCTACGACCGAGCACACGCTGCTTGGCGAGGTTCTTACCGACGCCAGCGGCGATGGCCACGTTGTCGGCTCCGCTGGTTGACGCCGTACTCGGCGCGGCCCGCAGCAAATCACTTGTGTTATCGCGTACCAGTTCAAGTAGGGCTTTCAATGGCGAACTGGGTCCGGAAAGTTTGGCCGCGATCACACTCGCGTCCTGAATTGTGACGATCGGCTGCAACTGGATATCGCCGAGCAAACCATCCCATGTCTTGATGTAATCCTGCTGATACAGATCGAGCACTTGCTCGCTCAAGCGCGAACGCTGTAGGGCATCGATCGGACGACTGCCGAAGACCCAATCATCCTTGACAAACTGATCGACCGCCTGATCGATTCCACCGTTGACCTCTGCCGCAAACACCGGCTGGGTATACAACGCCGGCATTGGCTGACTCATCGAGGCACCGCTTTTGCGACGGAACGCATTGCCGAGCAAACCCAAAATCTCATCCAGACGAACCGGCGTATCACCGGCACTGTTTTCAGCGAGCTTTAGATTGCCGTAGATCAAGGTCGACAGGTCGGCAGCGCGCAAGGTTGCACGGGCCTGCTCCACCAGACCCTGATCGAGTGACAGAGCACGCGGCTTTTGGGGATCATCGAGCAACGCTCGAAAGTGCTTGTCCAGCGCTTTCTGCACGGACGGATCCGCAGGGAAAACCCGCTGCCACTCGACACAAGCTAGTGCAGCAAGCTCCCGCGCATCGCGCTTGGACGGTTCGCCAAGCATCAAATAGCCCTTAAGGTAGTCGTATAGGACCTGCGGATCGCCGGCGCTGTTGCCGAGACCCTCACGAAAGCGCACGCCTACGCCAGGTAACAACGTACCGTTGAGTTCTCGAAGATAGGCACCGTGCACCTCGTTGGTCATTTCCCCGCCTTCATACAAGCCAAAGCGCATCGACCACGGCACATGGTCCTGATATTGTGTTGCTACCGCTTGGGAGCCGGAAAGAATTTCCAGCCTCTGCAGCACGCGGGCGAAGTAAATTGTGGGCGTGGCGGCGCCGGTTAAATCATCCCTTGCAGGAAAGTCCTTTAGAGCTTCCTGCACCTGCGCGACGTAGGCGCGGTTGCGTGCGTAGCTAGTCACAAAGCCGCAGATCATCAGCACTGCAAAGAGCACGATGCCCGCGTAAGCGGTAATTTGCAGAACGATCTTCCGTCGTTCGAAAGCCGGATTGGTGCCCGCAAAGCCCGATTCGCGAAACAACACGTCTTTCAGCAAGCGCTCGACAAAGAAGGTACGCGGCTGGTTTCGCGACGGTTGCACGCGTGCGGCGTCAACGCCGAAGGTGCGCGCCACCGCACTCAGCATGCGATCAATCGGCGCCCCCTCCTGCGTGCCTGAGGTGAGGTAGGCGCCCCGCAACATCGGCGTCTGGCCATACTGGTGCCGGCTAAAGACGCCCTCGACAAACTGCCGACACAGCTCACGCAACGCCCCCAACTGCTGTGGAAACGAGAGCACAGCGGCGCGCCGGCGGCGATCGCGTTCGGCATGCAGGCGTTCGAGGATGCGGGTGTTTAGCCGATCCATCAGCAGGTCGAACTCCGCGTCGAACATCGACGCGGCACTGCCGTCGATTGTTCGCTCGGCGGGGAACGTCATGCCCCAGACCTGGCTGCGTAAGTCCGGTCCCATATCGTCGAAGAATTCGCTGAAGCCCGCGATGAGGTCGCACTTGGTGAAAACCAGGTACACAGGCACACCCACGCCCAAGTGCTTGGTCAATTCATCCAGGCGGTGACGCACACTGCGAACATGCTGCTGACGGCCGGCTTCATCGGACACCAGCATATCGGACATGCTCATGGTCACAATTACGCCGTTGAGCGGACGCCGCCGCCGGTATTTGCGCAGTAGCTTGAGAAATTCTCCCCACGCAGACGCATCGGCATTCGCGTCCGAGTCCTGACTCGTGTAGCGGCCAGCGGTATCAAGGAACACCGCCTCGTCAGTAAACCACCAGTCACAATTGCGGGTGCCACCGATGCCACGCAACGCATCCTTACCGAAGCGCTCCGCCAAGGGAAAATCGAGGCCCGAATGTTGCAGAAGCGTACTTTTTCCCGAGCCCGGCGCACCGATGACCACGTACCACGGCAACGCATATAGGTTGCGACCACCGCCGCGCCTCGTTTTGCGTAAGGTATTAACAGCTTCCTGAAAACGCGTCTGCAACTGCGTGCGTTCAGCGGACATCCGATCGTCGGCCAGGGGGCGTGCATCTTGCCCAGCCATGTCTCCGGACAGCTGTTCTGCCTTGCGACCCGCACGCCATTGCGCGATCTGCCGCCACGCCACCCAGCCAAGCACCAACAGCAAGATCACCACAAGGCGCGCAGCGGGACTGGCCAATGGCTGACTTTGGCCAAAGCCGAGATAAGGGCCGCCCAGCCAGATCACTAAGGCAATAAAAAGCAGGCCCATAGCCGTGACGAACCAGGCAGACCGAAGCCATGTAAGCATCTTTTCCATCGCTCAGTCCTCCGGGGTATACATAATTTCCACTCGCCGATTGCGCGCGCGGTTAGCAGGCAGATCCGGCGGCGTGGCCACAGGTTGCGAGTCGCCCGCGCCGCTGGATTCCAGCCGATGCGAGTCGTTCAATCCTTGACTGAGAATCTGCAGCGCAGAGCTCGCCCGTGCGGCGGAGAGCGCATAGTTGTCCTTGAACTCCAGCGAGTGAATCGGTTGATCATCGGTGTGACCAACAATGATCAGACGGCCCGGCACTTGATTAAGAGCCCAAGTCACCCGATGCAATAGAGGGATTTCGTCGGCTGCAATGTCTGCGCCCCCTGAGGCGAACAGTGCAGTGGCGCCAAGACGAACACTGGCACGACCATCGGGCTGTTCCTCGACACTGAGCTTGCCGGCCTGTTCTTCCGGCGCTAGCAATTGCTTGAGCGTTTTGCGAGCGACCGGTGGTGTCAATCGGTCTGACGCTTGCGGCGGCGTAGCGGCTTCTAGCCCGATGCCGGCCAGTTGCGCGCTTACCGGCGAGGAGAGTCCGTTGAGCTTCGCGTAGAAATAAAGGAATGCCGCTAATACGAGACAGACAGCCGCCGCGCCGATGACCCATAGCGGCACGTAGCGCATCAACGGGTTGCGTTGATCTTCGAGACCGCGCCAGTGCGGTGCCAGTTCGGCGGCCGGTGCTTCGCGCAGCGAGCGGATGCGCCGGTATAGGTCTTCCTGGATATCGGTCAGACGACCTTGACCGCCGGGCTCGATCAGATAGCGGCCTCCGAATCCCAGTGCCAGGCAGATGTACATTAATTCGATCAGATCCAGATGCCGCGAGAAGTCTGCCGAGAGGCGGTCAAGGATCTGGAAGAACTTCGCACCGCCGTAGGTTTCGCCGTGAAACGTAACCAGGAGTGTCTTCTGCGCCCAGCCGCTTTGATCCCCCCACGGCGAATTGAGCACCGATTCATCCACCATCGTGCAGAGGACATATCGCGCTGCCATGATGGTCTGCGTGCTGATGCCAAGCGGCTGCGCGTGGTTTTCGAACTTCTGCACGTGCGCAACCGTTTGCTCGCGCAGTCGATCTACGGGAGGTGAGCTCGCGCTGTGGCGCAGTTGCACAGCCAGTAGTAATAGCGGATTGGCTGCACGAACCAGAGGATTGACCGTGCCACTCAAGAATTCGCTGATATCAGCGGCTGGCGCTTTTATAGTTGGCGACATCGGTGAAGGGCTGCGCGACTCACGCGACGGCGCCAGTCGGGTGGCATCGTCCGTCGAAGGCACGCCTGCCTTCGGCCGTGGCCTCACCACGGTAGCGTCGTGCATCGGATCATCGTGCGGCCCATCATGGGGCCTATCGTTAGGATTCATCGATTCAATTCCTCACCGCCCAAAGTTGCAGGTCCAGACCAGCAAAGCCGCTGCCAAAATGCATGGCGATGCCGCCGGAGGTTTTTAGGGTTTTCCACATCGGCGAATGCTTGTCGCACTCGAAATACAGGTAGCCCGATGTGTAAGGAAGCTGGCGTGGTGCTACAGCCATCGGTGACACGCCGATGCCGGGCAACTGCAGATTGACCAGGTCGCGAATTTTTTCGACCGGGCCAATCTTCGACTGGGTCGGCAGCTGACGACGCATGTCCTCGGATTTCAAATCCGCCTTCGCTGCGAGAATAAAAGACGCGGTATCGAGCAAAGTGAGATCGGACAACACACCGACCCAAACACCGAACTTTCGCTGCTGCAACGGAATCGCTACCGCGGTCTGCTCCATTACCGCACTCAAGGCGACACGCAGCGCAACAATCACTGGCTCAAAACTCTCACGTAGCGCTTCATGTCGATATGGCGGAAAGATTTCCGCACGCTTGCTGGGGGAAGTGAACGTCGCAAGTTCGCCGGCCATGCTCAAAAGCAGACGATAGAACTCCTCCGGATGCAGCAGCGGTGCCTCGGCCAGATGGGCGATCAACGGCTGATAACGGTTGATCAGCTGCAGCATCAGAAAATCGGCAATCTCGGCTGCTCCGCCGCGATCGGTTTTGGATACGCGGCTGGCTAATGCCTCGCCACGCTGGTGAAGCAGACCGAGCAACTCGGAAAGGAAGGTCGATAGCCGAGCGGTTGCCTGAGTACTTGAGGCCGTCGGCATAAAATCCTGGTCGAGCATTACGCGGCGATCGGCACGGCATTCGACGATCTGCGCCATCGGTATGCGCAGCAATCCATCCATCGGCTGCGAATGCGGCAACAGGCGCGTACTCATGCTGCCCACCTCCAGCGGAGTCAATCCTTCCGTGCTGCCAGAGGCGTCGCGCACCTCGGTCTCGCGCACGCGAAACCGGAGCAAGGCATCCTTTTGAGTGTCGGGCCATCCACTGTCTGGCTGACTGGGCGATCGCAGCGGCAGGGTCAGATAAACGATCTGGTCACGCCAGTTAGCGTCGACCTCCAGCGGGGCTGGTAGTGGATCGTCACCGGGCATCGAAAACGGCGTCCCATCGGGAAACACGCCACGCGCGTGCTTGATACCGAGCTTGCCGATGGCCAGCAGATCGCTCTCCAGCTCAAGTTCGTGAAAGCCCCAGGCATACGGGCGCAGGTTACCGGCACGCAGCTCGACAAGCCGTTCGAGGTAACGCTCCTGTTGCTGCATGTGCTGAGGGCGAAGGAACAGCCCTTCACTCCAGATCACCTTGTTGGTTTGCGTCATTGTTGTTTCCATTGGATGCTTCAAACGCCGCGCCTAGGTCGCCTAGCAGGTCTGACGAGTTGCGCTACTCAGACGTGGCGTCACGGGATCGGTGAACGCGGCGCCGTTTTCAGACGTGCCAGCTGTTCTTCGTACGCGCGTGCAAACTCATCACCGAACAAACGCCGGAAGCACTCGTCGGTATTGCTGCTCAGCTCCTCGAAGCTGGCCCGGTAACGTTCCCAAGGCCGATTTCGCGCGTTGAAGGCGAGGCGGCGTGCGCTACCGTCGCCGTCCTGTTCAAAGCGCATGGGATCAAATTGCGACAACATCGAATCGAACGCGGCGCGCACACCGGCCATCATGGCCATCTGGTGATGGCGAATATCGTCCAATGCATCATCGAGAGCAGCCGTTCCTGAGAGAAACGCACTACTTGGCGGCGCCAGTAGTTTGTCGACCGCTTCCTGCGCAGTGGCGGCAAATTTGAGCGGATTGTTTTCGGACCGCTGGATAATGGTGACCGGCAGGCGAAAACTGTTTTTCAATTCGGCCCGCGCACGCAGCACATCCATCATGCCGTCGATCACGATACGGAACATTGCATCTACGGACGCCGAGTGGATCGCAGCCGATGGCTCGGGCACGGGCGATGGGACGAAAGATGCAGCGTCCGTCGCCTGGGGGCATGGCGGCGCCATCTCGGCCTCCGGCGATGGACGATCAATCGCAATTCGGGAAGGCTCAGATAACGTTGACAGCGACCTTTCAGGTAATGCCGCTGTCGTGTGCACCGGAGTGAATTGGCTATTGGTCAAATCCCAATTTTCCGGCAGCACTTGTGGGCGCGGCTGAAAATATGGACGCGGTGGCTGAAAACGGTCTGATAGGCTGGGCGAGTGATTCCAGCTCTGCCCGGGTGCCGCTGGCGAGTTGCCGTCGGCCACTGCGAAAGAAGTGTCGAATAGTGCAAGAGGATCTAGCGCGCCCTCGGAGGCGCGCCGCTGCGCATCGGGGATCAGGCTGTCAACCCCAACGCCACCGCCGATCGGTATCGAAACCTCACCAGCAGACAGAGGTAACGATGGTTCCGAGACATCGCTTGGGGCCAGTGCAGGTGCAGGTGCCGCCCGAAGGTTCGGCGTGGTGGCCTCGGGCGCAGACTCCAAGGTCGCCGTTTGGCTGTCGGGCTCGATCCGCACGCCGACTTCGAACGTGTCGATCTGTAGGCGATCGCCGTCCTTCAACGCAGCCGGATCGGCCTTACGCAACGGCGCACCGTTGTGCAGCATGCCGTTGGTGCTTCGATCCTCGATGAAATACATGCCGTTGAGGTAACGCACCAAAGCGTGTAATCGGGATACACCATCGGCGGCCAGCACCCAATCGCAATCCTGTGACCGACCGATGCTGCCATCGCGTCCATCGAATATCTTTTGGCTCAGACGACCGAACTGCTCCGCGTCGGCGCCTTGTACGGAAAGAATTAGGCTATTGGAATTTCTCATGCTTCCGCCTCCAAGTCCGTTGCTGAAGTAGGGAGAAGACTCAGTGCGCGTCTTACAAAGCGGTCGCGGCGCTCGACGAACTGTGTGATCACTAACGCCGACAAACGGGTAATCGCAGCCACTGCCGCACAGGCGGTAAGGTGCTCGGCGGCGGGTGCCGGAGGCTCGTGGCCCAGCGGACCGACGCTCCCACTGGACCAGCCCGCCGCCGCGGCAAGCCATGCCCCGATTGAACGGCAGCGGTCAGCCTTCGCGAAATCCAGTGCCGCGCGCCGATGGCTTTCATCCGGTTCGCTCACCCAGGCCTGCGCCAACGACAAACCCAATCGATCGCGCGCGTCCAGCGTCAGACCAGCAGCGCACTGGCACAGCCACGCCACCGCGTATCGCTTTGGCAACAGGCGGGCAAGCAGCTTTAACGCGTCTTGCGGATAGTCCGCGTCGAGCAACGCTTGCACAGCGGCGTGCGGCGACATACCGGCTGTAAGCAGCGACTGCGCCGAAGGCTGCAGTTGCATCTGGGTGGCGGCTTGCGTAATGACTGACATACTCCAATTTCCTCAGGCGATGACGAGCGCGCCGCCGGTAAGCGAAGCAAGCGTGGTGCCTGTAAGCATCAGGGCTTCGGTCTCGACCGTAACCGTGGCCGCCGAGCTGATTTCCATCGCGGCTTCCGAACTCAAGGTCAAATTCGCGATGGAATTGATAGTCATCGTCGCGCCAGCCTGCAGGCCCAGATCGACTTCACCGACGAGTTTCACGCTCAGTCCCTTGATCGTGATTTCGCCGGAACTTTTCATCACGATGCTGGCATCGCCGGTAACCAGCTCAATCTGAGTGGCTGCCTCGAGGCGATAGTTGCGACCAACTTGCACGCTATGGTCGTGCTCGGACTCTTCCACTAAGTCCCTCTGAGCATGCAGCAGAAGTTCCTCACTACCTTTCTTGTCCTCGAAGCGAATCTCGTTGTAGTCCTCTAGACCACCGCCTTGATGGCTGCGGCTTCGCACGCCGCTTTGCGTCTTGTTTTCCGGCAACGCATAGGGCGGCATGTTGTCGGCGTTATAGACGCTGCCGATGATCAGCGGACGGTCCGGATGGCCGTCCAGGAAACTCACCACCACTTCTTGGCCAACCCTCGGTACCTGGACGGCACCCCAACGTTTGCCGGCCCACGACGAGGCGACGCGGACCGGACAGGAACACTGAGCATTCGGTTTACCCGGTGCGTTCCAGAAAAAATTCACTTGCACGCGACCGTACTTGTCAACCGCGATGTCTTCGCTGGTGTCACCATGGACAACCGCAGTCTGCACGCCGGATATCCGCGGCTGCGCAGTGATCGGCAGGCTTCGGAATGGCTGGCGACTCTTTATCACCGAAAAGCGGCATGCAAAGGGTTCCTCACCGTTGTCGATGCCGCCGATGCCCGCCATGTAATCGACTTCGACAAGGCGCAACTCGGTGTCGGTCACCAGATACTCTTGGTTGGCCTCGCTCAACGGAAAATCTTTGAGAGTGAAAAGAATCCCGGTACCTACGCCACATGCATCGGTAACACCCGTGCTAGTCGCCTGTGGAACGCTCAGTGCGTCCACACGCACCTTGGCGTAACGCTGACCATCCGTCAGCTGCTGACTGTCGCCCTGGTAGCCGTACGAGTAATCGTAGATATCGAGGCCGCTGATATGGTGCGTATCACTCGCATCGGAGCCTTCCTCCGTTGCTAGCAGCGACGCCTTGGGATGCAGGTAGTCGTGATCATCCAGGTGCACCTTAGTCGAATTGACGGTATGCGCCATTTCCCATTCGCTGATCGAGGCCTTCATGCGATGCCCGCGTTCGGTCGGCGGTGCGTAGGGAATCTGTTCGAAAGTGGGAACCGTTGCGTGCGCGCCCAGCGCATCAGCCAGCACCATCGTGTGCGCGCTCTGGGTATGCGAGAAGAAGTAGTAGATACCTTCTTGCTCCATAAGCCGGCTGATGAAGTCGAAATAACTCTCGCGGTACTGCACGCAGTAATCGCGTGCACGATAGTTGCCTGTCAGGCTGAGCTTGAGATCACCGTAACCGACCTCGGCAAGGACGTTACGGATAATCTCCGGTACGCTCATGCTCTTATAGATGCGGCAGTCCTGCTTGCGGGTGAGCAACCAAGGTTTGGGCACCAGTACGGCCTTGTATACGGCGTAACGAACATCCTCGATCATCACGAAACCACCCTGTTCCGCTTCGGCAACGATGCCGTTGAAATAGCGGGTATAGCCCTGAGGCGTCACCAGCTTCACCGTCATCGATGTGCCCAGCAGCTGACGCAGGTCCACCGCAGCGTTCTTACTGATCATGTCCAGCCGATAGGAAAACAGACGGCCAAGCGGCTCCTTTGCCGTCATGTTGGCAAACAGAAGCGTCGCGCCGAGGTTGGACGTCAGAGTGATTGCGTGAGCCATCAAAATGCTCCACGAAATGTCGGCCAAGCGAACTTCACGAGCCGCACCGAGCGAATACCACCCAACCATCTACCCAGCGCCCGGCTTCCTTTCGCAAGTTATCCGCACGAACGTTCACGCCTTTCAAGCCAGCCTCGGTGAGAACCCGTTCCACATAGTGACGGGTGTGCTGGTAGCGGCCGCTGGGCGATAACCTGTAAGACGAACTACGACTCAGGAGTGCCTCTAACGTAAAGGCAATACTGCCGCCAGGCCGAACTGCGGCCGCTGCGGCACAAATGACGGGATGCAAATCACCGAAATACACGAGCGTATCGGCGCACAGCATGAGGTCGTAAGCGTGCGGGCGCATCTGCAAATGCGCAGTCAGTTCCTCTAGCCGAAGCTCGTCATAGCAGCCACGCACATGAGCTTTTTCCAGCATGCATTGGGACAGGTCGACCCCAACCAGCCGACGAGCACGGCGGCGTATCAACGGGCCGCACAAGCCTGTACCGCAACCGGCGTCGAGAACGTCAAGCGCTTCGTCGGTCTCAGCGCCATCCAACGCTCCGATTAAAGCTTGGGGCGCGCGATAGCCGAGATTTTCCAGCAGCTGCGTATCAAAACTCCCCGCGAAGCCGTCGAAGAGTTGCCGGATATAATCGTCTGCCGCGCGAGACGGCGCTTCGGTCACCCCGCATGCAGACAACATGTGTCGTGGAATCGGATTCTCGGGATCACGCGCCGACCAATCCCGATAGACGCCCGCCGCCTCGCTGGAGCGACCCAGTCCATAAAACGCCATGCCAAGCGCTTCAAGTGCCGACAGGTTATTGCGATCGCTAACTAGCGCAGCGCTAAAATGTACGACGGCCTGCTCAACGTCATCGCGATCACGCGGATGGCTGCACAAAAAACGACCCAAGAGATACTGTGCCCTAGTATCTGAGGCATCACGAGCTACCCATACGCCATAGGCGACACGCGCCTCCTCTAAGCGATCCTGGGCCTCAAGCACTACGGCCAGATTGCCGAGGGCCTCCGGATGATCGGGCATGAGTCTCAGGGCATATCGATAGCAAGACTCCGCATCACCTAGCCGCCCGCACTCTTTGTAGATATTGCCAAGATTACTGTTCGGATCTGCACGCCCTGGTGCAATGCGCACGGATTCTTGAATCAGCGCAATGCCCTGCTCGCTCTGTCCACGCTGATGTGCCAAAACGCCTAGGTAGTGCAACGCATCCGGTCGCAACGCGCGCGTCCGAAGTAGCGCACGGTACATCTCCTCTGCAGCGTCGAGTTCGCCTTCCTGATGCCGTTGCATGGCATGTCTCAGTAAGCCGCAAACACCTTCAGACCCTACGCGTAGACGCCTGTGCCGAGGCAGTTTGCTTGAGTTGCCCTTTGAAATACTTGCCAAAGCAATGTCACGCTGCAGCGCGCTGCGCTCGTTATGCTCACGCATCGCCGATAGCTCCTTTGAATGAACCCCACAGGTGCTTCTTGATAAAGCCTTTGCTTGGCTTATATCCCGGCTTGTTCGGAATCTCGATCAGCAGATCCTGGCCATTGAAGGCGTAGCCAGTGTTAACCGGGCATTTGGCCTTCCAGACTTTCTGCCGATTGGCGCCACGAACAGACGCTAGCTTGATTGCTATTCGCATCCATTCTTCATGCGTCATTGAAAGTCGCGACACGTTCATGTGGTTTGCTGGCACGATATTTCCCAAAAATATATCTAGCTTTACGAGCGCCGCTAAAAGCCAACACTCAGCTGTGATATTCGTTTGATGCGTTCTTATGTACTGGCTAGCTATTAATAAGAGATCTCCACTCTTCTCGCTTTTTTTCGTAATCCTTTGGAGAGTTAATCTGCAGATCGGCACGCAGTGCAAAAAGCCAACAGCCGACAAGCCGTCCAAGTTCGCCTTTGACGAACTGTGCTAATTGTTCACACCGTTTTTGGCGATCTTGTCTCTGCGATTTGGGCGCTTCACTGATGTAATTTCTCTGAGCCTCTGGGTCGAAGCCGGCTGTCGTCAGCTCGCGCCATGCGTCGATCGGGCTATCAGACGTGCCGTTCAATGCCCATGCCACGACAGCGTTCGAAAACTTGGTCGTAGCCGTGCCGAAATTCTTTGAATTTGGATCATTGGAAGCTACTGGCTTGTCATCCTGGGTCTCATGGATGCGCTTGATTTCGGGGTGATCCTTAATTTCGTTGTAATAACGAAACGAGACGGGAAACTTTGATTGCAGCAGTGTCCTTGCGCTATTGATATCGCCGCCGCTTCCATTGATCGCATCAAACTCTCGCCCGAGATTTTGGTCAGCCAGGATGACTCGGAAGATGTTTTGAATTACCTTGTCGAAATTGTTGAAAACGTGATTTCCCTTAGCCATAACGACCTCTGCTGATGCAACCACCTACCCGCAGACGGAAAGAGTTCGATTGGCTAGTCATAGCCTAGTGACCGCGTCGTGGCTGGCCTTTCCATCACCGGTGAAGCTGGACGATAGAAAAAATCGCTGATAGTCGGTTTTCTCCAATGGCTTCCATTGGCTTGTGTAACTGCCGCTCACGCTCAGATACCCGCAATAGGTAGCAGGCTGCTTGTAAGCCTTGAAGAGAAATTCCAATGAATTTAGATCTGCACTGCCTTCCAGCTGTAGTGCGCGCGTCATCGCGATTTCGACCACTCTTGAACGCGCCGCCTCCGACGTGAGCGCAACCACACGACTTAGATTCAGATTCATCACCGTACCGCCGCCGCCGCCCTGCTGCAGCGCCCGGATTAAATCGTCTCTACGGACCGTCCCCATATCGGCGACGTGGTTGTAAGTCGTTAAATTCACTCGCCCGCCGCCGACGTCGTACGCGAGAAGCTCAAAATTTGGCGCCTTGAAATAATATTTTTTCTCTAAAACGCCCTCACCGACGTAAATAACTTCTGTCTCGCCACGGGACGGCGCGTTCGCTCTGTCGGCACGACGAAATTCATCGAGAAATGTGGCAAATTTCTTTGTACTAAGCAGTAGTTTCATGCCCAAAGCCTCGGCAGTTCCAAAGCCCATAACGAACATGCGCTATTCGCTAGATAAGCTTTGTAAGAGAAGTTTTTTATGAAAGGACCTGGAACGAAGCCGCTGCTAGGAGATTCACAGGGATCCCCGTGTGCCTCGTTCGGCAGCTGGCGGCCTAGAACGCGCAAAGACATTCGCTGTTCCTGAAGGCGCGCCGCCAGAATAGTTGTCAGGATAGGGTTCACGTCGGCTGTCCAAAGTCGTACGCAAAATCGCTGTTGACGACCGATACCGCGACCCGGACCACAGCATCGCCGCGCATCATGCGCGTAAGAAACTCGCGACTGATGTCCGGCAGCATTGTGTGGGTGAGAATCGCATCGATCATGCGACCGCCCGATTCACTTTCGTTGCAACGACTCACAACGAGTTTCACCACGTCATCGTTGTACTCAAACGGAATGCGATAACGCGCTTCAATACGTCGTTTGATGCGATTGAGTTGCAGCGTCACGATACGGCCCAGCATCTCGGGATTTAGCGGGTAATACGGAATGGCCACGAGTCGACCCAGCAATGCCGGGGGGAAAATCTTTAGCAACGGCTCGCGCAGCGCCCTGGCCATGCCTTCAGGCTCGGGCATAAGTTCCGGATCGCGGCACAATCCTGCGATCAACTCCGTGCCTGCGTTGGTGGTCAGAAGGATTAGCGTATTGCGGAAATCTATGCGACGACCTTCACCGTCTTCCATGACCCCCTTGTCGAACACTTGGAAAAATATTTCATGCACATCCGGATGCGCTTTTTCGACCTCATCCAGCAGCACGACCGAATACGGCTTGCGTCGTACCGCTTCGGTGAGTACGCCGCCCTCGCCGTAGCCGACGTAACCCGGAGGCGCGCCCTTGAGCGTGGACACCGTATGGGCTTCCTGAAACTCACTCATGTTGATAGTGATCAAGTTCTGCTCGCCGCCGTAGAGTGCTTCGGCCAGCGCAAGGGCAGTTTCGGTCTTGCCCACCCCAGAGGTACCTGCCAGCATAAAAACGCCGATGGGCTTGTTCGGATTGTCGAGTCCCGCTCGGCTGGTCTGAATTCGCTTGGTGATCATGGTCATCGCATGGTCTTGGCCGATCACACGCTGGCCCATGAGGTCGGCCAGGTTCATCACCGTCTCAAGCTCACTCTTGATCATGCGTCCCACCGGAATACCGGTCCAGTCCGCTACGACCGAGGCCACGGCTTGGTAGTCCACAGTGGCTAGGATCAGCGGGCTTTCACCCTGCAACTCGGACAACTGCGTCTGGAGTGTCTTGAGCTCCTCCAAAGCGTTAACACGAGCTACGTCATCAAGTGGCAGATCAAACGTAGCTTCGGCAGGTCTTGCTTTGGTTGCCTGTTCTACCGTGCTGGCCTTACCTTCAACCGGGGCCGCGACTCCGCGCAGGCGGGCGCGCAAGGCCAGTATGTCTTCCACGATTGCTTTTTCAGAAGCCCAGTCCGCGTCAAGGGACTGCGCGCGCAAGGTCTCCGCCGCAAACTTCTCGTTGACTGAGGCCTCGCGCTCGGTCACATCTACACCCACCGTCTTCTCGCGTGCGATGATCGCCAATTCGGTCTCATAGGCCTCAATACGCTTGCGCGTGTCGTCGACCTCTGCGGGCACCGCGTGCTGACTGATCGCCACGCGTGCGCAGGCGGTATCCAGCAGACTGACTGCCTTGTCGGGCAATTGCCGGGCCGGGATATAACGATGTGAAAGGCTTACCGCCGCTTCCAGCGCCTCGTCGAGAATCTGCACGCGATGATGAGATTCCATTACGCTGGCTACGCCACGCATCATCAGGACGGCCTTTTGCTCACTCGGCTCCTCCACCTGCACGGTCTGGAAGCGACGCGTCAGTGCCGGGTCCTTCTCAATATATTTCTTGTATTCGGCCCAGGTGGTTGCACCGACTGTGCGTAGATTGCCCCGCGCCAGGGCCGGCTTGAGTAGGTTGGCTGCATCGCCCGTTCCCACCGGTCCACCCGCTCCGACCAGAGTGTGCGCCTCATCAATGAAAAGAATGATTGGCTTCGGCGATGACTGCACTTCGTCGATCACCTGCCGCAACCGATTCTCGAACTCTCCCTTCATGCTGGCGCCGGCTTGTAACAAACCGACATCAAGCGTACGCAACTCGACATCCCTCAATGACGGCGGCACGTCGCCCGCAGCGATACGCAAGGCAAAGCCCTCGACCACCGCCGTCTTTCCCACACCTGCTTCTCCGACCAGCATCGGATTGTTCTGACGGCGCCGCATCAAGATATCCACGACCTGTCGGATTTCCTCATCGCGGCCAACGATCGGATCGATCTTGCCGTTACGGGCCTGCGTGGTCAGATCGATCGTGAATTGCCTAAGCGCATCCTGCTTGCCCATGGACGCCGGCGCCATCGCGCCGCTGGCTTCGCCCGGTGCCGTCGTACCCAAGCGAAATCCGTCGAAAGCACCTAGATCATCTTCCGGAGAGCCCGCGACGATGGAGGTAAAATCATCAGCCAACGTTTCGGCTTTGATCTTGTGGAACTCGCTGGAAATATCAGTCAACGCATGCCGAAGAGTTCGTGTGCGCAAGATACCCACCAGCAAATAGCCTGTACGGACTTGCGCCTCGCCATACATGAGCGTTGCAAAGACCCAACCGCGCTCGACCGCTTCTTCGATGTGAGCGGACAGATCCGAGATCGCATGCGCGCCGCGTGGAAAACGCTCCAGGGCGTCGGTGACATCACG
>Ga0302232_10000452_pt1 | contig 30760 bp, 27 predicted proteins | sample II_Palsa_N2_3_FD_193575 | JGI IMG/M metagenome (GOLD analysis project Ga0302232, IMG submission 193575) | Peat permafrost microbial communities from Stordalen Mire near Abisko, Sweden - II_Palsa_N2_3 | ecosystem: Environmental > Terrestrial > Soil > Palsa > Peat permafrost | place: Sweden...
GGACCGCCCGGGTCGGCAGGCCGAGACGGAAGCCCGGATAACCCGGCAGGGACATCGACGGTACCCGTTCTACCGGGTAGGGGAACGGGCCAGCCGATTGGCCCCCGGCCGGTTCAGGGGCGATGATTAGTGGCTCATGGCCGCGCCGGACGAGATGCTCGGCCACCCGCAGCACGCAGTTGGCCACGCCGTTCAGGTCAGGTGCGAACGATTCCGTAATGATCGCGATCCGCATGCTCACAACGTGAAACGTGCGGATGCCGCGACCGGCCACCACGCCCTTACGGGCACGCGAACTGTAAATGACATCTCGGCCGGCGCGCCGCGGATAGCCGGACGAAGCGACCGGCGGCAGCCGTCCCGCCCGGGCCCGGCGTGGCTACGGTAGCGAGGTGGCCGGGGACAGCGTCGGGCTCGGCTTCGGCGCCGGCGTGGCCGGATGAGACGTGGTGGGAACGGGGCGGGGCGGCGCCGGTGAACTCGGCCGGGTGACAGGTGTCGTGGCCGCCACTGGCGGTGGCGTGGTCGCGGGCGCGGGCGCGGCCGGGGAAGCAGTAACGGCCGGGGCGGTGCCCGGCACAAGAGCCGGCACGGGCACCGTCAGCAGCCCCGGCATGCCGGGTTTCCACTGGACCTGGTACTGCGGGCTGGCCAGGCCCGCCGCGAACGCGCGGCTGGCCGCCAGGTCATCGGTCACCTTCCAGTCGATGACGTTGAACGCCTCGAACCAGATGACGCCGATGATGTCAGTGTGCGCTGGCAGCTCCTGGAACATCTGCGTGATCCACGGGGCCATCTCACCGCTCACGTTGGTCGCACCGGTCTCGGTGATGACCAGCGGCTTACTGGTGAACGTCCGCAAGTCAGCGATGGTCGGATCAAAGGTCTGGTCGAACGACTTGTAGTGCAGCATGCCTGGCGTCCCGTAGTAGCCGGACAGGCCGATCCAGTCGACATAGCTGTTGCCCGGATAAAGGCTGGCGAAATCGGTGAAGCTGTTCCAGATGATGTTGGGCGACCAGACCCAGATCACGTTGGTCGCGCCGACCTGGGTGAAGATGTCGTGCACGTGCCGCCACGCCTGGACGTACTGGCTGGGCTGGTTGCCATTGGCGAAGACGGCCCACGGGTACCAGTTGCCGTTCATCTCGTGCGCGAACCGCAGGGCGATGGTGTAGCCGAGGCCTTTGACGCCCTCCGCCCATGACCGGATGTAGCCGTCGTAGCGTCCGTCGATGATGTTGGACAAACTGTACGCCGGCTCGTCGCCCTGGATCGCCGATCCCATCGTGGCCTTCTGGTAGTCCCACGGCTCCCAGGAGATGAGGGGCAGCATGCCCCGCCGGGCCACCGCGTCGATGACGCTGGCATTGAACTGGTTGACCGCCCAGCCCTGGCCGAATTCGTAGACGGACGGCTGATGGCCGACCGCGGCGGTGAAGTTGTCCAGGTCACTGAAGTTGTAGGGGCCGCTGTTGGTCATGATCCCGATGAACTTCCGGCCTGCGGGCGGGAAGGCCGGACTGTTGGCCTGCACGGGAACGGCGGGAACTGGGGGGGCTGCGGCGGTCCCCGGCGCGGCTTGCGTGACGTGAGCGGCCGGGGCGGCGTGCAGCCGCGGCGCGACCATGAAGACGTAGCCCGCCAGCATGACGCTGAACCCGAGGGCCAGTACCTTCGGGACCGTGACCCGCACTAGCGCTCCCACGGAGTTCGGGGCAAGGCTCCGGCCAGATCACGCCCGGGTGCAGGGGCGAACCAGTCATTCCTGGCCGCCGGCGGCGGCGGCGGGGCGTCGTACGTCCGGCGAGGGACGACGAGCTCGTCCGGCCACGGCGCGGCCCGGCGGCCGGGTCGGCGGGCCGCGTCAGGCCGGCGGGCCGCGTCAGGAGGCGGGTCATGGACCAGCCGGGGAACCGGGCCGGGGGCGGCCTCCCGGCCAGCCTGGGCTCCGCGGCGAAGCCGGGCCCCCGCCGCGATGAGCAGCGGGCCGGCTCCGGTGACGGCGGCGAGGCAGGCCCATAGCCGCATCGCCGTGTAGTCGTGGTGGAACCTGAAGCTGACGAAGAGCAGGCCGCCCGCGAGCGCGGCCCAGATCACGTGCAGCCGGAAAGTGCGCAGTTTATCGGCACTGCGCAGGCTGCCCTTGGCGGTGACCGCGTAGGTCAGCGGCCGGCGCGCCAGGGCCGAGATCGCGGCGGCCACGTACACCGGGCCGGTGAACAAGGCCAGCAGTATGCCGGTCACGCCGGCTTCCCGCCGCTCGTGCGGCGCCAGGTTGAACCGGCGCAGCCAGAGCCAGAGCAGCAGCCAGCTCCCCATGCTGGCCGACCACAGGGCCAGCCACTGGGCGCTGTTGACCTTGATCACCGTGATACCGAGCAGCAGGTAGACGGCCGTGGCGACGGTGCCGAGCAGGACGGTCGCGCCAACGCTCGGATAGTAGAACTGGACCAGTCCGTAGAGGAGGCGCTGCCGTGGCCGGAGCCGGATCCCGGCGCGGAGCTTGCGCTTGAGCAGGATCTCCCAGATCCCGTACGCCCAGCGCTTCTGCTGGTTGAAGTAGTCGGTCCACGACTCCGGACCGTCGCCGATGGCCAGGATGTCCGGCGTGTAGACCCCGCGCCAGGGCTGGCCGGTGACGGGGTTGATCGTGCCTTGCACCCGCATGCTCGTCAGGTGGTCCTCGATGATCGAGTCCTGGTATCCGCCGATCTCGCGCCACGCCGCCGGCCGGTACAGGTGATTCGTGCCGATGAGCAGCGGCGCGCCGAGGCCGTTGCCGCTCCGTTCCACGACCCCGCTGAACAGGTACTGCTGGACGGACGCGCCATGGGCAACCCAGTTCTCGTACATATTCCCGTACACCTGGGGAGCGACGACGAACGCAACATCGGGGTCGCGGAAATAGCCGATCGTCCGCTCCAGGAAGCAGGGCAGCGGCACGTGATCGGGATCCATCTGGGCGATGACGTCGTAGTACCGCTCGTAGTTGTCGCGCCAGGCGTTGTGGTTGCCGGCTTTCGTCCGGGCCCGGTACGGGCCCCGCGCCTGGTTGTATCGCGCGAGGCCCTTACGGCTGAAGTGGTGGACCCCCAGGCGCTCCGCCATGGCCCGCACCGCGGGGTCATTGCCCTCGTCGAGAATCCAGATGTCTACCTGGCCGCGGTAGCGGACCTGGCGCATGGCCCGCAGAGTCCGCTCCACCACGTAGATCGGCTCCTTCGCCGGCACGATCGTGGTCAGCAGCGCGACGCGCAGGCCGCGCGGCGGGGCCTTGGGCACTGGGTCCTTCATGGACGAGGCGAAGAGCCAGACGGCGGAGTTCTGCACCAGGCGGATCGTCTCCACGCTGATGATCACGCAGAACGCCACGCGGGCAGTGCCGAGGCGCCAGCCCCCGAAGCCGACCACCCCGGCGCCGGGGATGTGCACCGGCAGCAGCAGCCAGCCGATGAAGACCAGGGCCGTCAGGGCGTTGAGCCCGGCCAGCAGGGCCAGCGTGATACGCTGCCCGGCCGAAGCCACCGGGCGGAAGCTGACTCGCGGGTCAGCCGAGAAATCCAGCTCGCCCGCGAGGTCCGAGCACCGGGCGTAATCCCGGCGGACCGCTGCACTCCGTCGCTCCCGCCGGGTGGTACGGCTAGCCGTCACCGGTGCGTCCCGGTGCCGCAGAGCAGGCTGACAGGTGCCGGCCCGGTCGTGCCTGGACATGCCGGGCGCTGCACGTTCTCCCAACTTCGTACCGTTCCCCTGAGCTGCATCGAAATGCTGATCCGGCCCGGGCATGACGATAACGGACGAGCAGGAGGAGACGTACGGTGATCGGAGATAATTCGGGATAATTAACGGACCGGGCGCAGCGGCCGATAAGCCGCCCTCGCCGCCGCTCAGCCAGGGGCCAGGCCGGCCGCTTGCGCGTGCAACCGGGTCAGCCCGTGCAGGGCGTCAATGGCGGGGGTCGGCACGCCGACAAGGGCGCCGATCTCCCGCACCGCGCCGACGAGCCCATCCAGCTCCAGCGGGCGCCCGGCCTCGGCGTCCTGCAGCATCGACGTCTTGAACGCACCGAGCTTCCTGGTCACGTCGTTACGGTCCGCGGGACTCTCGGCGATGGGGCAGCCGATACGCGCCCCGATCTGCTGCGCCTCCCGCATGGCCGCCTGGCAGAAGGCCCGGACCAGGTCGTCGTCGAGGATCCGGTCGGCGGTGGCGCCGGTCAGCACCGACACCGGGTTGATGGTCATGTTGCCCCAGAGCTTGTACCAGACGTCCGCGTGGATCCCCGCTGACCGGGTGACCTCGAGGCCGCCGGTTTCCAGGACAGCGGCCAGGGCCCGCAGCCGCGCGGATTCGCTGTGGTCCGGCTCGCCGATGATCAGCCCGGCGCCGCGGTGGTGGCGGACCACGCCCGGCTCGGGAACGCTGCAGTTGAAGTGGACGACCCCGCCGATGACATGCCGCACCGGGATCGCGGCTGCGATCTGCCCGCCGGGATCCGTGCTGGCGAGGTGACGGCCCTGGCAGGGGCCGCCAAAGCCATCGAAGAACCACCATGGGACGCCGTTCATCGCGGTCAGTACCATCGTCCGCGGTCCCAGCAGCGGCCCGATGACCGAAGCTGCGGCGGCGGCGGAGTGCGCCTTGACCGCCAGGATCACCACGTCCTGCTCGCCGAGCTCGGCTGGATCGGCCTCCGCCCGGGCGGCCGCGGTCATGCGCCGGCCAGCCGATTCCGCCCGCCAGCCATGGGCACGCAGCGCCGCGAGCGTCGCCCCCCGGGCCAGCGCGCAGACGTCAACTCCGGCGGCCGCCAGCTGGATCCCGATGAACCCGCCGACGGCGCCGACCCCCAGAACGCAGACCCGCACAGCGATCCTTCCTCCAGGCAAATGCAGCTCGGCTGCCCGCGTGCGCCTTGCGGAGCGCGGCACTGTCGAGTTTGCCTGTCCCGGGCATCGGCCGTGCGGCCGGCCGCGCCTTTCCGGTCCGGGTCGCCCAGCCGCCAGGGGCCGTGCGCGCTGACCAGCAGGCCGGCCCAGGACCTGATCCGGCGGTCACGCGGCGGGGACGGCGTGATCTGGCGCTTGTTCCGTGCCCTGGAAGATGCGCCAGCAGCCTCCGCCCGCCCGCTTCGCCTCGTACATGGCCATATCGGCGCGGGCGAGCAGGCTCGGGAGGTCACGGCAGTCAGCGCACTCCGCGATACCGATGCTGAGGGTGAAGGAGACGCGCATCCCGTCATCGCTGGGAACCCGCGCCGGCGGCCCGGTCAGCTGGGCCGCGATCTCCGCTGCCCGGGCGCTGGCCGTCCTGGGGATCAGGACGATGAACTCATCACCGCCACAACGGCCCACGATGTCGTCCGGCCGCACATACTCGCGGCAGGCCTGTGCCACATCCCCGAGCACCCGGTCGCCTACGGCATGGCCGTACACATCGTTGATCTGCTTGAAGCGGTCCACGTCGATCATCAGGACGACAAGCTGCTGGCCGAGCCGCTGCGCGTGCGCGAAGGCGCCCTCGGCCATCTCCATAAAGTGGCGGCGATTGTAGAGCCCGGTCAGCCCGTCGATGGAAGCGAGCTGCTGGTATCTGATCGCGAGCCGCCCGTTATCCCGCAGAGCGGCGAACTGCCGGACGCTGACCAGAGCCGTCAGCAGAACCGCACCCAGCAGGACACCACCCAGCGGGTTGAATCTGACGTCGTGCAGTCCGACGATCGCGAGCAGCAGGTAGCTTACCGCGATTGCCAGGTAAGGCAGCGCACTGGGCCGCGCCGCGGACGGCTTCGGCGATCCGGCGAACTCCGCGGCCGGGCGGGCCCGCAGCTGGCATCCGGCCGCCACGAACAGGATCGTCAGCGCCAGGATCCAGAGGGTGTCGACAGGGTCACCGCCCAGGTAGGACGAGTGGACGATGATGTAGTCGTAGGTCATATCGGCCGCGATGAAGACCAGCAGGCCGGTCGCGAAGATCCGCAGGGACACCACGGTGGAGCGCGGGACGCCCCGCCACAGCAGCGCCAGCACGCCGAACAGCAGCACCAGATCGCCGACGGGATAGGCGAAGGTCACGAGATCTTCGAGATCGAAGCCGAACTCCGATCCCACGGCCGGCCCGAGGGCGACGTACCAGATCACCGTCGCTCCGCCTACGAAGACCGTGCCCATATCGAGCATTAGCCGGAACCGTTCCGAGCGGCTGCGGCGGCGGGCGGGAAAGGCCATAAGACCGCAGAAGGCGACGACGTAGAACATCAGGTACGCGGCGTCCGCCCAGGTGGGATACGCCCTTTCGTGAAGTACCACCTCATAGAAAAGCTGCAGCGCATCGCCGAGCAGGTAGACCGCTAGCGCAGCCGACAGCAGCCGCCACGCCCGGCAGGTGGCACGCCCGAGGTCAGCGCGCCGCGATACCCGCCAGGCGTACACGATGGCGGCGCCGTTCGGCGGGAAAAATGCCAGATCCCCGATGAGCGCCTGATCCCGGTGCCCGCCCCAGCGGAACACCTGCCACAGGCCGTAGGCGATCAGCATGGCGGCGGCCGCTGTCAGCGTGAAACCTCCGACCTGGTCCACAACCCGGCGGCCGGCGCTCACCAGCCGCCGGTAGGTGCCGCTCGCCTGGTTCCTGCGGCGGGCCTCGCCGGCCCGCGTCGAGCTGACCGGCAGCGGCGCCTGGTAGTCCGGCACGCCAGGCACGAGCTGCTCCCGCTCACGTAGCCAGCCGGCGAACTCCCCGGCGGGCATCGGGCGTCCGAGGAGGAAACCCTGGCCGACGTCACACCCGAGGGCAGACAGCTCGGACCGGATGGCCTCGGACTCGACCCCCTCCGCGACGACCTTGACCCCCAGCTGGTGAGCGAGATCGATGGTGGTGCTGACGATGGTCCGGAAGCTCGGGCTGCTGGTGATCGGCCGGACCAGGGAAATGTCGAGCTTGAGCTCATCGATGGGCCAGCCGCCGAGGCTCTCCAGCGAGGCGAAGCCGGTGCCGAAGTCATCAAGGGCGGTGCGCACGCCGAACTCGGCGAGCTGAGCGAAAAACTCCGCGCTCACCGCGGCGGTGCCCGTCTGCTCGCTCACCTCCAGAGTGAGCATGCGGCCGGACACCTGCCCTTCCCGGAGGAGCCCCGCGATATGGGCCGGGAATCCCGGTTTGGTGACGCACTCGGGCCCGACATTGACCGAGATCGGGATGCTCCATCCGTCGGCGACCCACCTCCGGTGCTGTGCGAGCGACAGCTTCAGCATCAGGTCGGTCAGTTCCCCCATCAGGCCCAGCCGCTCGGCCAGCGGCGCGAACAGCACGGGCGACAAGGTGCCTAGCTCCGGGTGTTCCCACCGGGCGAGCGATTCCGCGGCCACAACCATCCCGCTGGACAGCTCGACCTCCGGCTGGAAGTAGGCCACCACCTGGCCGTTCTTCAGGGCGTGGGCGAACTCGGCCACCAGCCGTGCCGTCACGTCCTGGAAGTCGACCACCATCGCGCGCTGCTGCCTCCGATCGCTGCCACATCTCCGGCTCTTATACGCAATGTAACGAGTCGTAACAGTTGGTCAGTAGGGTCGGTGGTCCCTGCGCGGTCCCGGGAACCCGGCGCTCGCGCAGCGCCTGCGGGGCCTGCCGTGGCCGCTGGGCGGCGATGACCCCTACCGATATCGCTCCGGAGCGACCCGGGCCCCCACCTTCCGGCGCCACGTATCCCCGGCGGCGACAGGACGCTGAGCAGCTGACGCTCGGTGATACCGGCCGGGAATGAATCAGGTAAATCTTGCATCGCGCGGGATACGTGGGACTCGGCGGCGGAGTGGAGCGGACTGGAAAGGAGCTGCCCGGCGCGGTGGCCAGAACCTTGCCACGCCCTGGAAGGCCGATACAGTCGGAACCGAAAAACTGAGCAGTTTTGAGGATGTGCGGCCTGAAAGTGATTTGATAGCAGCTTGGGGATCACTCTCTGGCTAGGGGAGCCGGCGTGAGTAACCGAACCATCAGATCGGCTCGCGATTCGGACTGCCATCTCCTGCTGCCTGCCAACGACACCGAATCGCCCGAGGTCACCGTCCTCATCCCGGCGGCGAACGAGGAACTCACCGTCTCCGACTTCGTAGCTTGGTGCCAGGAAGGACTGAGCAGAGCCGGGGCGGTAGGCGAGGTGCTCATCGTCGACAGCTCGTCGGACCGTACCGCCGAGCTTGCTCTGAAGGGCGGCGCACGGGTCCTCGAGACCCCCCGGCGAGGGCTCGGCCGGGCCTACATCGACGCACTGCCGTACGTGCGCGGCAAGTACGTGATCATGGGCGACGCCGACTGCACCTACGACTTCCGCGAGCTCGCCCCATTCATCGACGCCATGCGCGGCGGCACCGAGTACGCGATGGGCTCGCGCTGGAAAGGTTCGATCGAGCCGGGAGCGATGCCTGCTCTGCATCGCTATCTCGGCACACCCGCCACCACGTGGATCCTCAACCGTCTCTACGGCAGCCATTTCAGCGACATCCATTGCGGGATGCGGGGCATCACCCGTGACGCGCTCTGCCGCATGGGCCTGACTGCCCAGTCGTGGGAGTACGCCTCCGAGATGGTGCTGAAGTCGGTCCGCATGGGGCTGCGGACCACAGAGGTGCCGGTCACCTTCTACAAGGACCGTAACGGCCGCCAATCGCATCACAAGCGTTCAGGCTGGTTCTCCCCCTTCCAGGCCGCGTGGATCAATCTGCGCGCCATGTTCATCCACGGTGCAGAGTTTTTCCTGTTCAAGCCCGGCATCGTGCTTTTCGTCCTTGGCCTGCTGCTCACGCTGCCGCTCAGCTTCGGCGGGATCACGATAGGTCCGGTGACGTTTAACCTCTACTGGATGCTTATCGGCCTGACCCTGTCCGTGCTGGGCCTGCAGAGCATCTACTTCGGCTGCCTCGCTCATGTTTTCCTGGATTACTCGGATGAAGCACGGCGACGGTGGCGACGCGTTTTCCGCTACACAAGCACGGTCGTTGCGAGCGGGCTGCTGTTCACGCTCGGGTTCGCGCTCTCCGCGGCCGTGCTCGTGTACTACCTGACCCACGATTTCTCGCTGCCGAATGCTTCGTCCGTTATCGACCATCTCGGCATCGTCGGGCTGCTGTTCATGATCATTGGCTTTTCCACGTTCTGCTTCACCCTGGTTCTGCACGCCACCGAGGTGCGCTACGGAGAAGGAGACCATGGCGGACACTGACGTCTCCCGGGAAGCGGCATTCGGCCAGGAAGGCAGGATCACGGGCGTCGATCGTGCTGGGGTCTGGCTGTCGGGTCACCAGATCAGGCGGACTGTCGGCAGCCTCGACGACAAGGACGTCGGCGACGTCGGCTGCGGCTTCCAGGCGACGTACATGCGAACGGTCCTGGACACGGTCAGGTCGGCGACGCTGGTCGATATCTCACTGGCCGACGATCTCAAGTCGCGGCCGAACGTCACGGCGATCGAGGGGAAACTTCCCGGTGTGCTCGAGGATCTGCCGGATCGCTCCCTCGACGTGATCTTGTGCATGTCCGTACTGGAGCACTTGTGGGCGCCCGACCAGGCCCTCACGCACTTCCGCCGGCTGGTGCGGCCGGGAGGCGTGCTGGCCATCAACGTGCCGTCCTGGCGAGGTAAGCGGGCGCTGGAGTTCTCCGCCTTCCGTCTGGGCCTGTCGCCGGCGAGCGAGATGGACGACCACAAGCGGTACTACGACCCTCGTGACCTGTGGCCATTGCTGGTTACCGCCCGCTTCATGCCGCATGGCATTCGCTGCTTCAGGCACAAGTTCGGACTGAACACATTCGCCGTATGCAAGGTCGATCCGGTGGGGAGCTGAATGACATTCTCGGACGCCTTTGTCGAGGAGTCGATCGACGTTCTGAGGTCGATCGACACTCGGCTGATCGAGCAGCTGGCCGAGGGCCTGGCGGCGGCCCGTGACCGCGATGGCCGCCTGTTCATCCTGGGCGTCGGCGGCTCAGCAGGCCACGCCTCGCACGCTGTCAATGATTTCCGTAAGATCTGCGGCTTTGAGGCATACACCCCGACCGACAACGTTTCGGAACTCACCGCGCGCACGAACGACGAAGGCTGGGACACCACCTTTGCCGAGTGGCTCAAGGGGTCACGGCTGTCCGACCGCGACGCGCTGCTCGTCTTCTCCGTCGGTGGCGGTGACGCCGAGAAGGGCGTGTCGACCAACCTGGTCGTCGCGCTCCAGCTGGCCCGTGAGCGCGGAGCCTCGATCTTCGGCGTCGTAGGGCGCGATGGCGGCACGACAGCCAAGCTCGCCGACGCCTGCGTCGTCATCCCCCCGCTCTACGGCGACCACATCACGCCGCACACCGAGGGCCTGTGCGCCGTGGTGTGGCATCTGCTGGTGTCGCATCCGGCCCTCGCCCGCGTGCCGACCAGGTGGGAGTCACTGTCATGAGCCAGCGAGCCATGCGGCGGGTGGGCGTGGTGGGCGGCGCCGGTTTTATCGGCGGCCACTTTGTTGACCGGTTGCTGGCCAGCGACCGGTGCGAAGAGCTCACCGTGTACGACAACTTCTCTTCCGGGCGCGAGTGGCATCTGGCCCCGCATCGGTCCGATGCCCGGCTGAAGGTGGTCAGAGGTGATGTGCGAGACCTAGAGCAGCTGGTGGCCGCGATTGACGGCCATGACACCGTAATCCACCTTGCGTCGAATCCGGATATTGCGCGGGCGATGACCGATCCGGCGGTCGACTTTGACCAGGGAACGCTGCTCACTCATCACGTCGCGGAAGCCGCCCGGCGGGGCGGCGTGGCGATGGTGCTCTACGCTTCCGGCAGCGGTGTATACGGCGACCTCGGCCACCACGAGGCGAGCGAGGATCACGGCCCACTGATTCCCGTCTCGACCTATGGAGCCAGCAAGCTCGCGGGCGAAGCCCTGCTGGCCTCCTATGCCGCCATGTTTGGCATCACCGCGCGGGCGTTCCGGTTCGGTAATGTCGTCGGCCCACGCCAGACACACGGCGTGGGTTTCGACTTCATCCGCCGGCTTCTCGACGACCCGCGCCACCTGCGCATCCTGGGTGACGGCCAGCAGAGCAAGTCGTACATCCACGTCGACGATGTCGTCGAGGCCGTCCTGCACGCGGCCGGCCTGGCCCGGGAACCCTTCGCCGTATTCAACGTCGCGACCGGTGACTATGTCACTGTCGCCGAGATCGCCGAGATCGCCGTGGACGTGGTCGGCCTGCCCGCGGGAGGAACCCAGTTCGATTACACGGGCGGGGACCGCGGCTGGAAAGGCGATGTCCCCGTCGTTCGCCTCAGTACCGAACGCATCCGTGCGCTGGGCTGGAAGAATCAGCGCACGGCGCGGCAAGCTCTGCGGGCCTCGATGGAGTCGATACTCATCGACGCGCGCGAGGGGCGATTGGACGCATGACCGCGACGCGCCGACGACCGGCGGTCTTTCTCGACCGGGACGGAGTGCTCAACGAGGCATTCGTCCAGGGCGGCATCCCCACCCCGCCCCGATCGCTGGCAGAGTTCCGCGTTCTGCCCGGTGTTGTCCAGGCGTGCGCTGAGCTCCGGCAGGCTGGCTTCGTCCTTGTGGTGGTGACCAATCAGCCTGACGTGGCCCGGGGGAAGCTGACTTCGGCGGAGGTGGACGGGATGCACCAACGCCTGCGCAGCCTCGTCCCACTGGACGAGATCTGCGTATGCCCACACGACGACGCTGACGTCTGCACGTGCCGCAAGCCGCAGCCGGGCATGCTGCTGGATGCCGCGGCACGGCTGAACCTCGACCTGGCGCGCAGCGCCAGCGTCGGAGACCGATGGCGGGACATCGAAGCGGCGCGCCGCGCCGGGGTGAGAGCCATATACATCGAGCGTCACTATGCGGAGCCGGCACCGGTCGGTGCGGACGTGGCCGTAGCGGATCTGGCGGAAGCCGCCGAGTGGATCCGACGGCAAGAATGGGGAACGGAGGATCACCGGGATGACTGATCTGGGACTCAAGAGCGTGAAGATCTTCGCAGACGGAGCCAACCTCCCAGCGCTCCTCGAACTGGCCGATCAACCACACATCGCCGGATTTACGACAAATCCCACCCTGATGCGTCAATCCGGCGTCAGTGATTACGAGGGCTTTGCCCGCAAGCTGCTTGAGCGCATCACCGATCGGCCGATCTCGTTCGAGGTCTTCGCCGATGAGCACGACGAAATGCTGCGCCAGGCTCGTCTGATCGCCTCGTGGGGCAGCAACGTCTATGTAAAGATCCCAGTCACCGACACGCGCGGGAACAGCACGGCCGCTGTCGTACGGGAACTGAGTGGTTCGGGCGTCCACGTGAACGTAACCGCGCTCATGACGCTGAGCCAGGTCGAGGCCGTCACAGTCACGCTCGCCGGTGGCTGCCAGGCAGTCATCTCGTTGTTCGCAGGCCGCGTCGCGGACACTGGACGAGATCCGGTCCCGATAATGAAGGCGGCACTTGAGACGATGGCCCCGTATCCCGAGCTTGAATTGCTCTGGGCCAGCCCACGAGAGATCCTCAATGTCCGGCAGGCCGACAGCCTCGGCGTCCATATCATCACCGTCACGCACGACCTGCTGAAGAAACTGGTGCTGCTGGGCCGGGACCTCGATGCCTTCTCGCTGGAAACGGTCCGGATGTTCCACAACGACGCCGTGACCGCCGGGTATCTGCTATGAGCGCCCCGGACCGCGCGATCCGCAGCGGTGGATCCGAAGCTCTTGACCCGGGCGACTGGGATCATCACTGGAATGCCTACGGGGAGGCGGCCGAGGGCAGCCCGGCCAACGTCTACCGCCGTCAGCTGGTACTGCGCCTGCTCGGCCGACCAGCCGCCGGCGCGACGGTGCTGGACATCGGCAGCGGGCAGGGCGAGTTCGCCATCCACCTGCGGGAGGCATACCCGGATGTGGCGGTCTGGGGCGTCGAGTACAGCTCGGCCGGCGTCGAGCGTAGTCGTGCTGCCGCGGCCGCACGCCAAGCTGAGGTCAGCTTCACCCAGCTTGACCTGATGCAGCCGGTAACGCTCGGCCCCCAGCAGCCGGCCGCCGGATATGCCGTGTGCTCGGAGGTGCTGGAGCATGTCGCCGACCCGGTGCGGCTGCTGCGCAACGCAAAGAGCCTGCTCGCACCGGGCTGCCAGGTGGTCGTCACCGTACCGGGCGGCCCGCGCTCGGCCTTCGACCGGCACATCGGCCATCACCGGCACTTCACGGCCGTAGATCTGCGCGGCGTGCTCACCGAAGCGGGATTTGCCGTCGACCGTGTGCTTCGCGCGGGGTTTCCCTTCTTCAACATCTACAAGCTCGCCGTTATCGCGCGCGGGCGCCGTCTCATAGCCGATGTCGAGGACCGAGCGCCGGATGCGGCACCATCGGGGGCAGAGCTGGCCGCGGCGCGCCTCTTCGGCCTGGGCTTCCGGCACAGCCGCGACGACTTCCCGCTTGGCTGGCAGCTGGCCGCCGTGGCACATAGTGCCACGGCGGACCTCGGATGATCATCACCCGGGCCCCGCTGCGGATCACGCTCGGCGGCGGCGGTACCGATCTGCCCTCCTACTACGGGGAGTTCGGCGGATTCGTGTTGTCCGCCGCCATCTCGAAATACATCTTCATCGCGATCAACCGGACGTTCACGCCCGACTACTTCCTGAAGTACTCCGCGCTCGAACGCGTCGAGAACCCGCAGCAGATCGAGCATCCGATCGTCCGCGAAGTGCTGCTCGCCCATGACATCGGCCCGTCCGTCGAAATCGTCAGCATGGCCGACATTCCGTCCGGTACCGGTTTGGGCTCATCGGGGGCGTTCACCGTGGGACTACTCCACGCCGTGCATGCGTTCCGCCGTGGCCACGTGGGACCGGGCGACCTGGCCGAAGAGGCATGTGCCATCGAGATCGACCGCCTCGGCCGACCGGTCGGCAAGCAGGACCAGTACGTAGCCGCCTTCGGTGGCCTCCAGTGCTTCGAGTTCAGGCCCAGTGGCCAGGTCGGGGTGTCGCCGATCGGCGTAGCCACGGAGACCGTTTACGACCTCGAGGACCACCTGCTGATGTTCTTCACCGGCTACTCCCGCGACGCGGACCAGGTCCTGGTGGAGCAGAAGGAGCGGTCGGAGGGCGGCGACGCCGAAATGATCGACAACCTGCACGTCGTGAAGGAACTCGGCCTGCGCAGCAAAGCCGCCCTTGAGCAAGGCGACACCGAGGGTTTCGCCATGCTCATGCACGAGCATTGGGAGCACAAGAAGAAGCGATCGACGTCGATGTCCAACGGCGGCATCGACCGCTGGTACCAGATCGGCCGCGATAACGGGGCGCTGGGCGGCAAACTGGTTGGCGCGGGGGCAGGTGGCTTCCTGCTCTTCTACTCCCGTGATCACCGCGCACTTCGGCAGGCGATGGCGGCCGAGGGGCTCACCGAAGTCCGGTTCGCCTTCGATCATGACGGCAGCACCGTGATCGCCCGTGACTAGGGCGCACCGATGCAATGCGTAATTCTGGCCGGCGGCCTGGGGACCCGCATGTGGCCCGAGACCAGGACCGTCCCGAAGACCCTGCTGCCCATCGCTGGGACACCGTTTGCGGCATGGCAGCTGTCGTGGCTGGCGCGATCCGGGATTGACTCGGTCGTCTACTGCGTCGGGCATCTGGGTCAGCTGATCCGCGATCACGTTGGCGACGGCGCCACCTGGGGGCTTTCGGTTCACTACGTTGACGAGGGTGATGATCTCCGGGGTACCGCTGGTGCGCTTCGGCTCGCCTATGACGAGAGGGCGCTCGAAGAGGACTTCCTCGTCCTCTACGGCGATTCGTGGCTGCAGGTCGATCCAGCGGAGGTGCTGCGGGCGGCACGTGCGCGCCACGCGCTCGCGCTGATGACGGTCTTCCGGAACGATGGCCGCTGGGACGGCAGCAACGTGGTCCTCGAAGGCACCCGAGTGGTCCGCTACGCCAAGGGATTGACCCCACTTCCAGCCGAAATGCGCTGGGTTGACTACGGGCTGCTGGCGTTCCGCCGGGCGGTCATCGGGGAACGAGTGCCGGCCGGCGTCCGGGCCGACCTCGCCCCGGTCTGCAGCGCGCTGGCCGACGATGGCTTGCTGGCGGGGTTTGAGGTTAGCCAGCGGTTCTATGAGATCGGTTCCGTGGCCGGACGCGACGAGCTCGAAGCCCTGTTCACGGCCCGGCGTAGGGCTGGCAGCCGCAACTAGGCTGATGAAAGTCAGCTGGGCTGGCCGGGAGAAGAAACTGGCCGATCAGGAGGGAGGCGGAGTTTGCCAGCCGCAATACGGCGTTCGCTGCCTCTCGTGGCCGGACTCGGCGTCCTGGCCGGTACCTCTTACATCACGCTGATTCTTGCCGGCCGCCTGCTCGGCGCGCCCGCGTTCGCCGGCATATCAGTCCTTTACGTCCTGGTCAGCAGTTTCGCGACCGGCCTGTTCTTGCCCGTCGAACAGGAGATCGCGCGCCGCCGTGGTCACGAACGGGGCACGGCGACCTTCGATCCAGGTCTCGTCCCGCGCGCGGTCCTGATCAGCATGGTGGGCGCGATCGCGCTCTGTCTTCTCGCCCTTGCGGCCCGCCCGGTATCACTGCGACTGCTCGGCGGCAGCTGGGAACTGCTGGGCGCGCTCTGCGTAGCGCTGCCGGGCTACGCCTTGTGCTACGTGTCGCGCGGTGTCTTCGCAGGCAGCCGGGAGCTCGGGCGCTACGGACTGCAGCTGGGCGTCGAAGGCGGCTACCGCCTGGCGGGCATGCTGTGGCTGGTGATCATGGGCGTACACAGCCTCACCGCAGTCGGCTGGCTCTTCGGCGCGGCACCGTGGGTCGCACTCGCCGCGTCACTCGCCGGACGGACGGCTCATCGCCCCGGGGAGAAGGTGTCCATCGTCCCGGGTGGCCCGCTCTTGTCGGCCCTCGGGCTGCTGCTGATCAGCTCGCTCGCCGCGCAGCTTCTGGTCAACGCGGGGCCGGTGATCATTCAGCTGGTCAGCACGCCCGCCGAGCGGGCGCAAGCCGGGGCGTTTCTCGCCGCACTCGTGGTCGTGCGCGTGCCCGTGTTTCTTTTCACTGCCGTTCAGCCGAGCTTCCTGCCCGCCATGGCCACGCACTCGGCGGTGGACCAGAAGGCGGACTTCATCGCGCTGACGCGGCGGGTGCTTATGACCTGTCTGCTGCTGACGGTCGTCAGCACGGCGCTGGCCGCGGCCGTAGGCCCGACATTGATCCGGCTCCTATTCGGCTTCCGGGATGGGGTGGACGGAATCGTCTTCATGGCCATGGGGGTCTCGGTCGGCCTCTTCCTGATCGCAACGATCCTCGCGCAAGCCTTGCTCGGGCGGGGCATGCACGCGTGGACCACAGCTGGCTGGCTGATCGGACTGGCCGCCATGGTCGTCGGTGCCCTGCTGCCGGGCAGCGCGGTCGACAAGGCTACGACGGGCTTCCTGCTGGGTGCCGTCGCTGCCGCCTGCACGTACGCCGTGCTGCTCGCCACTGCGCTGCGACGCTGGGCCGCCCCCGCCACGATCGGCCCAGTGGCCCGGACGGGGCCGCCGTATTCGGCTAATCCAGCACCGTAGCCCGCTGATAGCGCTCACCGGCCGGGCCATGCAGCGCCACAGCTAAAAGAATCCTGGAATGACGCGCAGGAAGGTGAGATTCGTAGTGGGGTCCTCAATTTGCCGGCGGCCACCCGCATCTCGTGCGACAATATTCCTTCATAAATTCATCCGAAGAATGCCCCGGGCCGTCCGGGACAGGGGGATACGTCGTGGCTGAGATCGCGTCCCTTGCGCTTGCCCGCCGCTGTCAGGCGAGCCATTTCCCGCTCATCTCGTCGGAGCGAACGTCCACCGCGGGACGGCTGCGGCGAGGCTCGTCCGCAATGGTGCTTTCCGGGGTGGGCAGTTGAGCTATCAATATCTCAGCCTGAAGGAATGTGTGGCAGCTCTGCTGCTGCTGGCCGTGGGAACCGTGCTAATGGTGCTCGCTCAGCGGCGCAACTGGCGGCCCTCGCTGGCGTTCGCCGTCTACACGGCCCTGGTCCTGCGGCTGGTGATGCTGGCCCTTACTTACCACACGACGCCGTGGGACATGGCGTACGACTTCCAGAACGTCGGTTACTACACCCTGCACCACCATGACCCGATCCTGTCTACGCCGACTGTCCGCTGGAGCTACCTGCCGGTCTATGACTTTGTGCTCGCGGGGGCATACTGGGCGCATATCCATTTTGGCGTGTCCTGGCTGATCACCGGCCGGCTCCCGGCCATCGCGTGTGACGTCGGCGTCGTCGTAATGGTCGGTAGGGTGGCCGAGGCCGTGGGCCAGCCAGCGGCGCTGCGACGGTTCCAGTACGCGTGCAACCCGCTGCCTATTTTGGTGAGCGCCGTACACGGCCAGGTCGAGCCCGCGTGCATACTGTTCTCGCTGGCCGCGTTTACTGTCGTGTTGCGCCGCGGCAGGCGGATCTCCGGCCGGTCCGCCGCCGTCAGTGGTCTCCTGCTCGGCCTGGCCATCGGAACCAAGACCTGGCCGGTGCTGTTCGGGCCGGCGCTGCTGCTCGCGCTGCCGTCAGCCCGCCGCCGCTGGCAATTCACGGGTGCTGTGGCCGGCACTGTCGCGCTGCTGTTCGTAACGCAGCCGCTTACTGTGGGTACTCCCGTCAGCAAGCTCCCCAAGCTGCTCAAGATCATGACGAACTATCACCCCCCGATCGGAACCTGGGGCTGGTCCGGGGTGTGGGTGGGCGTCCATCCGACAAGGCTGCCGACCACCCAGGATCCGCTCTGGATCAATGTCGGCTCGACCGGCACCAAACTCGCGGTCCTCGGTGCGCTGCTCGCGGTGTGGTGGTGGCGCCGCGCCCATCCACTCGATATCGCGACCGCCACCACCACAGCGCTGCTGGCACTTACCCCGGCATTCGGCACCCAGTACCTGCTCTGGCAGACTCCAACGCGAACCGCTTACCCGACACAATTGTCGATGCCGCTGCAGATTGTCATTGGCACTTACGCCGCCATCTTCTACCTGCCGATGAACATGCTTACGTCGGCTAACTGGCAGTTCGCCAACAAGCTCATGATGGTCGTGAGCCTGGGGGTGATCGCGTTGATGATTGCGGCCATGCCATGGGGCCGGCGTGTATGGCAGCGCCCCCAGGAGCAGCTTCCCGATCCGGCGTTCACCCCCGATGCCGCGGCAGCCTAGGCCGGCAGCACGCCAGCCAGTAACTCCGGCAACTCCGCCCGCACCACAACCCGGGGCAGGGACGCCAATGGATCCCCCTGCGAGATCATCGTTCTGCCCTACCGGCTCACCCCCCGACCCGAATCTCTACGCTCGCATCACAACCCCGTGCCCGCCAGGCCGGACGGGCCCTGGCATCCCGGCCGGGTTAGTGGTGGACGTCTTCGCTGGCCGACGGGTTGGGCTGGGATGGCTTCCCCCCGAGGAAGTCTTCCCAGTCGGTCTGCAGGGGGGCCCAGCGCCGGTCGAAGTCGGCGGCGCGGCGCGTCGCGCGTTCCATGCGCTTGCCGCGGTAGCGATGTCGGGCCCAGATCGATGACGGGCGCGCAAGGCGGAGAGCGCCGATCAAACCGACGGGTGGCAGGAAGAGCCCGAACAATGCCGTCCGGTACTTGCCTTTAAGTACGCAGATGAACGCGAGCACGCCGTCGGCGATGAGAATCCCGGTTGCGGTCAGGCGCAGTGACAGCTCGATACCGTCGACGTCTTTCACGCCGAATGGGCTGAAGCCGACGAGGGCCAGCCCGAGGCAGGCGGCCGTCAGGCTCACCGCCTCGACCGAAATCTGTCCCTCGCCGCACCAGTAGACGTCCTGCAGATGCAGGATCAGCGCGAACTCATCCAGGACGAGCGACGTCCCGATACCGACCGCCACCGCGGCGAACGAGCGCCAGCCGAGTGAGCCAGGGCCGCCGACTGCCGTGAAGGCCCCGATGATCAGCAGGATGATGCCGGGGACAGAGTGATGAATGTGGGTCCCGCTTGCCGTCACCTGGTTCCGGAATGGGCCGCGGCCGTCGCGGATCATGCGCGTGATCGTCCGGGTCACCACAAACGTGACGACAAAAGCCAGAAAGCACAGCATCAGGGGCAGCTTGCCCGCCGCGATTACGTCGCGGTGCCACCATGAAGCCATGCCGCCACCATAGAGGCTGGTCACGCCGCGAATTGCCGGCGGCGACCGGATCACTAACACTAACGGGGTCATCCCATGCTGCGGCGCTCGCCTGATGGTCATTCGTTGCTCCTGGGCTGCCTGGGCCGAGACCGCTGGGCGCCTCATCCGATGGCCGACCCGTTGCCGTCAGGGGTGGCCGTCAGCCTCCTGATCAGAGCGCGCGGGTTCGGCCAGCTCTGCGGCGCTGGCCTGCCAGATCTCGCGGATCGCTACCTGCAGCGCGCTGGCGGTGGGGATGGCTAGCAGCGCCGCCACGAAGCCGCCGAACGTCCCGCCGATCCAGCTGCCGATAGATGCTCCGACCAGGATCGAGACCAGCACCAGCAGCGGGTTGACCCTTGCTGTCCGGCTCATCACAACGGGGTTCAGCACGTGGTTCTCTACCTGGGTGTAGATCAGGAAGACCACCAGCGTGATGATGCCCGCGGTCAATGAATGGCCCAGCGCGAACAGCACGGTGGGTATGCCAGCGAGCGCGCCGCCGATGATGGGCAGGAAGTCGACCAGCGCGACCCACAGCGCCCACAGGAAGGGGTACGGAACCCCCACGAGCAGGAGCGTGACAAACACGACCACCCCGGCGATGACCGAGGTCGTGACGTTACCGAGCATGTAGCCGGTGACGGAGCGGTTGATCTCGCGGGCAACCCGCGAGTAGCGGTCCGCGTGCGCTGGTGTCATCATCCCGAGCAGCCCAACGCGCATCTTGGGCGCTTCCAGGAGCAGCAGCAGCACGAGCACGAAGATCGTGAACAGCGTGATAACGAGCGTCGCGGCGCCCTTGCCCAGGCTCAAGGCCGGTTTTGAGAGGCTCTGCGCGAAACTCACCAGCTTGGGCGTGTTCTTCGCCACCCATGTCTGGACATGATATTTACGCGCGAGGTGGCCGATCCACCCCGTACCATGCTCGGCCTGCGACACATAGGACGGCAGTTTGTGGGCGAAGTGGCTGATGCCGTTGACCAGGGGGTAGCCGAACGCCACCGCCAGGCCGATGAAAACGAGCACACCCCAGAACGTCACGATGGTCACGGCGAACCCGCGTCGCCGGATCTTCCACCGCTGCAAGGCCACGACCAGTGGATTCAGGAGCAGGGCGAAGAAACCGGCGACGAACATGATCAGGAGGACGTCGCGCAAACGGTAGAGCACCTTACCGAGCACGTAGGTGGCGACCACGACCCCGACTGTGGTCAGGATGGCCGGCAGCGGAATGCCCCTGCGCGCTGCGGCGCGCCAGAGGCGTTCACGCCGGGTCTGCGGCAAGCCATCTCGCACCCAGCCATCATCTCAGTCCCCGCGCCCTTTTCCTGCGGCGTCTTGCCGTGTGCGCTCTTGCCTCGAGGTTTTACATGCCCACGTAACTAAACTCAAGATTCGTAACGTAGCTCAGCGGCGGCCGGCCGGACACCGATCAGCATGAATGATGGGCTGGGAGCACGAAGTGACGAACTCTGCGACAGGTGACATCATCCCGGCGACAGCGGACATCACCCCGAAGGCTCTCCAGACACCGCGTGCCGCCGGCCTGGCCGGAGTGGTGTTCGCCGTGCTGTTCGGCGTCATCGTCGTCCTGCTTCGTAAGGTCGCGCCGGCCGACCCCCACGCCGCCGCGGCGTGGCTGACAAACGCCAGCGACCGCCGTGATACCCAGTTCGCGCTCGGCCTCGTGCCGTTTTGCGGGATCTTCTTCCTCTGGTTCATGGGCGCGGTCCGCGCCCGGATCGGCGAGTCGGAGGACAAGTTCCTGTCTACCGTCTTCTTCGGCAGCGGCATTCTGTTCATCGCGATGATCTTCGTGTTCGCGGCGCTCTTCGGAGCCCTCCTCGCGGTGGCCGGACTCCACAATGGAAATCCCCCGCTCGACACCTGGCAGCTGGGGAGGACGACGACGTTCAATCTTGCCTCCGTCTACGCCGTCCGGATGGGCGCCGTCTTCATGATCGCGTCATCGACCATCGCCTTCCGGTTGCGGATTCACAGCCGGATAGTGGCGATCGTTGGCTACGCGGCGGCGCTTCTGCTGTTGTTCGCGAGCAGCTCGCTTCCCTGGCTTCAGCTGGTTTTCCCGGTCTGGGTGCTCTTGGTGAGCGTCAACATCGTCGTCTTGTCGTACCGCAATGCCAGTTGACCGGCGCAAACGACGTCCCTGACGCCGCCAGTAGCGGGCGATCGCCGCTTGAGTCGGTGACGATCGCTGGTCAGATAACGCAGCGAGACGCCCGTGACTCCACGCTGGCCGCGGGCGCCCAACATCACCTCACCCACCGAGGTAACCACACGGGACCTGCACACCGCGCTCCTTGAGAATCCGGCGGATCTCATCCAGCGCCGAGCAGGCGCGGCGCTTGACGTCGCGAACTGGGATACCGAGCCGGGCCGCGGCATCGTCAGCGGACAGATGCTCGTAGAAGGTACAGACGATCACCTGACGGTGCTCGCGCCGGAGCGAGGCCAAGGCGGCCGCCACCGCCCCGGCGTCCGGATCGTTACCGGGCGGTGAGCCGCCTCCCCGCGAGCTCATTGCCGACCACGCCGGGCGCTGCTGGCCGCCTGACGGCAACGTGAGCGCCATGTATTGGGCGATCGGCCAGGCAGACCGGAACCCATGGCCAAGACAGCGAACAGGACCACGGGCCGCGGCGGCCCAGCCGCCTGCGATGCGCTGGCGATCGGGCCAGGACGTGAGCCTTCACTTGATTCCACGATGCGTCCCTTCCGCGGTGGTCAGCTGCGAGCCGGGCGGCCCTCGTTTCTAATGGTGAGCAGTCAGGCGACAGTCAGGTTGACAGTTAGCTTGACGGCTGGTTCCCGCGCAGGTGAGGGAGCGGCGAGCGCAAGCATCAGGACTCCATCCGCCTGCTACGCAGAACATCCCAGGCCTGGCCGGCGGCGGTCGCGCGCGCTCGGGGCTCTGGTCGCCTTCGTGTTCGGCGCGTTCGCCTGGGCCGCCGCCACCGCCGTCACGGCGTTGATCCCCACCGTCGAGGCGGCTGCGCCCACGTTCCTGCTCATCTACTTCCCGGTCATCCTCGTCTCCGGCATCTTCGGTTCCATCAGCGAACCTCACTGGCTCTCGGCAGCGCAGGACCGCTGGCGCGCCGTGAACGCACCCCACCTCGTGGCGCTCGTGCGCGCCGGACTGCGCGCGGTGCCAGTCGCCGTATTGGAATTCGACTTCGAGCCCGGCGCCGCCGCATCGTAGGTGAGGGTGAGTGGTCACCCCCAGCGGGTGATTCGGGGCGAACTCCTAAGGGGAAACGATCAATGGCAAGAGTGGGCGCCGACCCGATGTGAGGCAGCGATGACCGCGGCACCGCCAGCACCGACGCCGAGCCCGCTGGGCCCGCTGGCCCGCTACGAGAGGAACCTCATCGACCGCATCGCCGATTTCAACGACCCGCGCCAGGAGTGGCGCCGCCTGTTCTCTGAGCCCTACGAGCTCGGCAAGTCCTGAAAATCTCGGCCTGGCACCGGCAGTACCCGGAACTGCGGCAGGGCCGCGGCAGGGGCGGGTGGCGATGACGCCTGAACCAGCTGGGAGCCCGGTCACCGAAGGAGCCCGCAGCCTTGAGGTGCGCTGGATCTTCCCGGGCCAGCTGGAGACTGCGGTCGCCCGATGGTTCGGGCGCTTTCCGGCCGAGACGCAGTCACGCCAGGACACCTACCTGCTGGATCCGCAGTTGCGCGGGCTATCGGTGAAGGTCCGCGGAGGCGGGGCACTGGAGGTGAAGGTGTACCGCGGCAGCGCAGGAAACCTCGAGGTGCCGGGACGTGCTCGCGGACGCATCCAGTCCTGGCAGAAGTGGTCCTTTCCCGTCAGCCCGCTCCGCCAGGACAGCGGCGACCCGGCCGGCTGGCAGCCGGTACGCAAGAGGCGGCGCATCAGCTGGTTCTCACTGGCCGGCGAGCCAATCGCGGCACGCGCCCCGGGGCTAGACGGCGAGCCGCGGTGCGCGGTGGAACTCACTGAGGTCTGCACCCATGGCCAGGACTGGTGGACCCTGGGCTTCGAGGCGACCGGCCCTGCCGATCTGCTCCGCAGCGAACTCCACGCCACCGCCGCGCTCGTGTTCGCCCAGGCCCTGCCCGGAGGTGTGGAACCCGGCATGGATGACTCCGGGTCCTATGCGGAGTGGCTGAGCCGACGGCCAGGCTCCGGAAGCAACGACGGCGTCTAAGAGGGCTGTCCGTCTGCCAAGCCGGCCCGCCGATCTGCCGATCTGCCGCCACGCCCGGCGCCAGCCCATCGGGTCCGGCGGGGCCGAACGCTTACGGTCGATCCCCGCGATGGTACGGCTTAACGATCTCGGCCTTGAACTCCGAGGGGTGAACGAACGGCGACGCCAGGCCTTCTTCCCCATGCCCTCCGTGATCGGACATCCTTCCGGGGACAATCCGCTGGTGATGGACGTCCGTCAAAGCGGGTCAGGCCCACACGAGACTGGGCCGCGAGGCGATGCGTGGCACCTGGACCCGCGGGCTCCTTACTCCATCGAGCGGCCCGGGACCTATTGGTACCTTCACCTGCATCGGTAGTCACAGTGGTGCACAATGGTGCGCGACGTGTAAGCCATCCGCTCTCGTACGACCGCGGCCATTTGGGACATCAACAGCTGCACGCCCTGCAGTCAGGGACGGGCGTCGGGGTCAGGAACATGCGGTGGCCAGGGGTAGGTGATCATATCGCGGCTGCGCGGATGATCGCAGAGCCGGCGGGGAGGAAGACGGCGGTGGCTAAGCATACGAGGTCGGCGGGCCGGCTGGATGCCTCTGAGGCTGTTGCTCAGGTGGCCCCAATATTGCCAAATTCCCAACTTCTGCAGTACAGGGCCGCGGTTGATGACCTGGTGATGGAAGCCAGCAGACGCTTGGTGCACTCCGATTTGCTCACGGCCGAGGCGTTTGTCGTCGAGCGCCTTGGACAACCTGAGTTCACGTCTGTTCTCTCGCGCCTCGTCGGAGGTGTGGATGCTGTCACGGCACGCCTGGTGGGTGAGACTCGCACCTACCGGCCTAGTATCCGCAGCTCGGCGAGCGACTTGCCGGCGTTTATCCGGATATTCCTGCTTTCTCAGATCGACTCGGCATGGTGGAGTGGGATGGCTCCTTTCGTTTCCGACATCGATGTGCTGCGCTCGACCGAACTGGTGGATCTCACGCCGCTCAGGTCGGCCAATGTGCTTCAATTCCAGTACCGTGGCCAGTCGGCCGGGTTGCCGGGCCGGGCTCGGGACTGGGCGCAGCGGCGGACGCTACCGACGATCCGTCCTCACACGGCCGGATTGCGTTTCACACGTTCGCGGCCGCCAGTTATCGCAGTCGTCAACGAGGTCGCTCGCGAGCTCGCCGCAGCTCTTCCGCCACGTACCCCTCGTCTTTGGGTGACCAGCTTGGTACGTAGCGTCCAGCATCAGCATCGGCTGCGATCGCTGGGTTACGCTGCCGTGCTGCCGAGTTCTCACTGTGTTGGATACGCCTGTGATGTGGAAATGCAGTGGTTCCGCCGGTTCGACCGGGACAATTTGCTTGCCCGGCTACTGATCGAACGGCAAGAGGCGGGCCAGCTCAATGTCATCGATGAGGGTCAGGTGTGGCATTTGTGCGTAATCCCGCATGCGTGTGATGAGCTGCAGGTCGCCTACGACGCCCAATTGGCCGACCGCTAGCGTCGGCAGGAAAGGCCTCAATATGTGCGGTATCGCCCTCATTATTGGGCCGGACCCGAACACAACGGTCTTTGACCGGATGCTGGACGCGATCGCACCGCGAGGAGACGCGCGAGAGACGCTCAGCGGTGATCGGTACCACCTTGGCACCCAGCGCTTGAAAATAGTTGATCGGGAGCGGGCCATCCAACCCTGGAACTCGCCTGACGGCCGATGGGCGGTTTGCTACAACGGGGAGGTTTACAACTTTCTTTCCTTGCGGTCAGAGCTTGCTGCACTCGGCCACGAACTGCGAAGTGACAGCGACACCGAAGTGATCCTGGAGGCGTTCCTTGAGTGGGGGGAACAGGCGGTGCATCGCCTGCGTGGCGAGTTCGCGTTCGCCGTGGTTGACCGGGCCTTCGACCGGGTCTATCTGGCTCGTGACCCGCTCGGCGTTAAGCCGCTCTACTGGTCTCGCTTCGGCGGCCACCTGTACGTAGCGTCGGAGCTTAAGGCGCTTGTCCCGGTGGGCGGGCCAGTTACTGAAATTCCTCCTGGCCACCATGGATGGGGAAGTCCCGTCGAGGACCCAGCCGTTACCGCGTATGTCGACTTGCTGACCATGGGGGACGGCGACGAGCCCATCACCGATGTCGGCCAGGCCGCCGAGCTGGTGCGGGCCGCGCTGGAAGACAGTATCCGAGTTCGGGTCGACACCGATCTGACGGTCGGCGTCATTCTCTCTGGCGGCCTCGACAGCACCCTGACGCTCCTGCACGTACGTGAACTGCACCCCAAATGCGTGGCATTCACGATCGGGACTCCCGGCAGCGATGACGTGTCGTACGCCCGCCGCGTGACCCGCGAGCTCGGCGTCGACCACGAGGTCATCGAGCTGGTTCCGGGGGATATCCACCTCTCAGACGTACGCGAGGCCATCCGGCTATCGGAACTCACCGAGTACGGCGACGTCATCAACGCTGTCATCTCCAGGCTGCTCTTCGCCCGGGTCCACAGTAGCGGTGTCAAAGTCGTTCTCTGCGGGGACGGTTCCGATGAACTCTTCGGTGGCTACGAGATGTACCGGCAGCCTGACCCGGTCCTGCGGCAGCGCCTGTTTCAGCACAAGCTGCACAACCTCGGGCGCACCGAACTGCAACGTGTCGACCGCACCAGCATGGGGCACGGCGTAGAAACGCGGGTACCGTTCCTCGATCTCGCGCTTGTCCGGCTGGCGATGCGTCTGCCCATCGAGCTGAAGCTGCGTAACGGCGAGGACAAATGGATCCTGCGCCACGCCTTCGCCGACATCTTGCCGGATTACGTCCGTCAGCGCCCGAAAAATCCCCTGTCACACTCGTCCGGTCTTCACGAACGAGTGCGCCTTTACCGATCCCAGTTTCCCCGCATCTATCGTTCCTTCGGATATGGCCAACTCAGTCCGATGCGTCGGGACTTCTCAATTGTGCTTGAGCAACACGGCCTCAACCTCGACCAGGCACTGCGTGACGTCGACACTCAACCTGACTACTCGATGGCCGAGCACGCACGCGACCTGGCTGGAGCCGTCCGCTGGAACGCCGTCGACGCGCTGCGACGGCGAAGCGGTCTCCCTCGCCGATAAGGCCGATATGTCCGTTACCTGTTCGTGTGCTGACGTGCCGAAACAACGCTGACCTCGTGGTGTTCTGCGAAGCCGCGGTGACCGGGTTCGCTGGCCGCGATTATCCCCATCATGATGTTGGGCTGGGCGAGCCGGTGCCGGGCCCGGCCACGGCCGCTCTTGGCTCCGTTGCCCGCCGCCTGGGCCTTTGGCGCCGTGGTCATGGTCACCGATTACGGGTCCTGCGCCGTCCTGCGCCGTCGCCCCGACCGCACTCTTGCCCCTGCCCAGACCCCTCCCCCCAACCCGGCCGGGTTCGGGGGAGGCCACCACATTTCTATCGGCATGCCGACTGCCGCACCCACTCTTGCCGCCGCCATGGCTTTTCCCCGGCCCTGTATGGACCCTACGAACGGAGGTCCACTACGCGACGAGATGGATTTCCCGGGGCTCTGGCTGAGTTTCGCCGGGCGGGTCGATCGGCTGCCAGCACAGTGTCAGTCGCCCGGTCTCATCGCATATCCATGTTCCGCGCAGCCGGGGCGGCGCCGCCGGATTGCCGCTTGTGGTAGTCGGAGCCGCCGTGGCCACCGCCGGTGTCTGTTCGGGAAGATGCGCCCGGGGGTGGCGGTGTCTTAGCCACAGCGCGGGTGCGACCCACAGCGAGGCGAAGACCGCGGCGAGCGTCGCACCAGTGATTATGGCGGCGGAGCCACCGAAGAACACTTCGAGCACCAGCAGTAGCCCGCCCACGATCGCGGTGAGCAACCCGCACAGCCCGGCGATTGCGAACCGGTGCCCGATCCGGACCAGTTCGCGTTTGAACCCGCGCTGGAACAGCAGGCGGTGTGCCATGACCGGTGCGACTAACTAATAGGGCACCGGTTAAGGCGGAAGCGGCCAGGGTGGCGATGTAGATGTCGCGTTCCGTGGTGCCCAGCTTGGCGAATCGGTCGGTGAACGCCAGTCCGAGCAGGAACGCGAACAGGATCTGCACGCCGGTCTGCGCGACCCGCAGTTCCGGCAGCAGCTCGGCGAAGTTGCGATCGGCCCGCTTCAGCGGCATCTCGCTACGCTCACCGGCGTTCCAGGTGTCGTCGCGCCTTGAGGACGCCGTCCGGTGGGCTCGGCGGGCGGATCTGGCTGTCGCTTCGTCCCGGTGGATTGGCGGAACCGGCAACAGGGTCGAGGATGGTGAAGAAGCCATGAATTGATCGTGAACGACGATTCGTCGCGATGTCGACGATTCTGTCGGTCTCCTAACGACGCGGACGCTGAATCTCACGCCTTGCTGACATCGGCCTTCCGGCGCAATCGGCAGCATGGTCACGGGGCGACGCTGGATTGGACCGCCCCGGGTTCCTTGGAGGCTGTGACCTCTGGGAAAGTTGGGGCTCATGGCATCACGGAAGGCGCATCCCGCGGAGCTACGAAGGCTTCAAGAAAGTGCCGGAGCCTGCGCTAACCACCCGCTTCGGCGGCAACGGCACAGTGGTGTTCTTCGGCTTGGCGAAGCCGGTGAAGACACCGTTGATCGCGCCGTCAAGCACTAACTACTCCGCGATGCTCACGTCAAGATCATCCCGTGGACCGCTCCATCCCAGAGGGATGGTAACGGGCGGGTAGTTGTTAGTGCACCAGATTCGCTTTCGCGCTGGACTTGTCGGCGACGTGCGGCTTTGAGCCGCTAAGGTCAGCGGTTGTGGCTCAGGATGAGGTCGCCGATGCGGCGAGACGCCTGGGCGCAGTGGAACTGTTCGTGAAGGCCTCCTGCGCCACGCGCGCCCGGCTGCCGTGGCTGCTGTGCCGCCGCCGCACAGTGCGTGGGGTCGCCGCCTACTTCGATTTGATCACCGACGATGGGCGGCTGTTCTTTGGCGACAGTTTTCATTTCGGGTTCTTTCCCGATGGCCGGCAGACCCTCGCGCAGGCGCTGGACGCTCACACCGATCTGGTCTGCGAGCTGGCCGGGATCCGGCCGGGGATGCGGGTGCTGGACGTCGGCTGCGGCATCGGCGAGCCCGCGCGGCGCATCGCCTCCCGTATCGACTGCGAGATTGTCGGATTGAACATCAGCCGCGAGCAGGTCCGTCAGGGTCGCGAGCTGATCGCCCGGGCCGGGCTTGCCGCACGGGTGGAGATCCGCCACGGCAACGTGCTGCAAATGCCCATGCCCGATGGCGGCTTTGACGCCGCGATCTGCCTTGAGGTCGCCGGCGATATCTGCGTGCGCACGGCGGACAAACCGCGGCTGCTTGCGGAGCTGCGCCGGGTGCTGCGCCCGAGCGGGCAGGTCGGTTTCAGCGACCTGGTGTTTAACCGCCCGCCGACCGCGGCCGAGGACCGGGCGCTACGCGCGCTGCTCTATCACTCAGGCCACGAGCTGCTCACCGACTGGCCGGCCCTGTTCGCCGCTGCCGGGTTCCAGTTAGGGGCGGTGCGCGACATCCAGGCGCAGACGCTGCCGACCTGGCAGCACGTCCAAGCCGTGCATGGCCAGCACGCGGCGTACGTACAGGCACGCTACGGCCGGCGGCTCGCCCCCGTTATCGGCCGCCGTATCGACCGCCAGGTCGCCCTGGTCGCCGCAGCGATCGAACGCTGCGGCAGTTACCCGGCGCTTAGCGCGACCGCGCCCAGCGCGCCGCTAACGTCCCCTTAGGTGCAACGGTGTAGACCTACGCTTATTGACATTTTTCCGGGCTCGGCGTTGACTAAAAATTGAACTGTGGCCACGTCGGGACCCCGCGGGCTCAAGGGAGATCCTCCCAGGAGCACAGGGAGTCACGACCATGATCGTCTTAACAGCAACGCTCATCCTGATCATCGCGGCCGTCGTCGCACGTGCGGGCGTTGCAACCAGCAGCGGCAGCATCCACTCGCTGGGCGGCCACTTCGCGCTATCCGGTCATCAGCTGAGCGGTCCGTCCGCCGGCAAGCTGTTTGTGTACGGCATCGTCGTGAGAATCGCGGGCCTGCTGGGATTCAGCATGCTGCCCGGCGCCCCGACCCGTGCACCTGGTCTCCCGAGGATCGCAGCGGGCCCGGACGGGATCCCGGCGCGAGACCACGGTGCGCTGCGCCTGGACCGTGACCGGCTCGCCTGCGAACCCATCCAGCGCTCGGCCAGCCGGCATCGCCAGGCCTGGGCGAGGTGCCGCACGCTGCTGCGGCACGAAGCAAACATCGTGATCATGTCCGGCCCGGCGGCGCAGACGGCCGCTGGCAGGAATTCAGATCCTTGCGGAACGGCCCTTCGCCGGTGTCCTGCAACGGGTATCACGGCCCGTCATCACGATGGCGAGCTGTACCCGGGGCGTCATCACCCGCGACAGCGCCGGCACCGACGTGCCTGCGGCCGCCCGCAACCGTGTGGCCGGCTCGGTGAATGCCGGTCGCCGAATCGGAACGCACCGCACTGAACCGGCCCGGTTCGGCGAGATACCTCCAGCAAGAAGGAAAGACGATGAGTGCTCCCCCCCAGGCACCTCCGCGTGTGCCGGCAGCCGGCGCCGCGGCGTCATCTAAGCTGACCGGCCTGCTACTGATGGCTGCTGTAGTTTCGGCGATTTCGGCGCTGCTGTACGGCTATGACACCGGGATCATCTCGGGTGCGCTGCTGCAGATCGCGAGCCAGTTCCACACCGGGACCGGGGTGGAGCAGATAATCGCCTCGAGCATCCTGCTCGGTGCGGTTATCGGGGCGCTATCGTGCAGCCGGCTCTCGGAGCAGTGGGGACGGCATCGTACGATGCTGCTTGTCTCGGCTATTTTCATCGTCGGGGCGCTGGCCTGCTCGGTAGCCCCCACGGTCTGGGCGCTGTCGCTGAGCCGGGTCGTGCTCGGCTTCGCGGTCGGCGGTGCGACGCAGACCATCCCGATGTATGTGGCCGAGCTGGCACCGGCGAAGCGCCGCGGTCAGCTGGTCCTGACATTCCAGGTCGGTATCGGCGTCGGCATCGTCGTCTCCACCATCATTGGCGCCAGCCAGCATTTCTCCTGGCGGGTATCCCTCGGGCTGGCGGCAGTGCCGGCGACGCTGATGCTGATCTTGATGCTGCGGCTGCCGGAGAGCCCGCGATGGCTGGTCAAACGCAACGACCACGACGGCGCGCGGAAGGTCCTGGAACGGATTCGACCGGCGGGGGCCGACATCTCGGGCGAGCTGCAGGACATCGTGGAGGTCGAAGACCTGGAGCGCGAGGCGGGCGTAAACCGGGGCTGGCACGGGCTGCGGCAACGGTGGGTTCGCCCCGCCCTGATCACGGGCTG
>Ga0302232_10000467_pt1 | contig 30259 bp, 16 predicted proteins | sample II_Palsa_N2_3_FD_193575 | JGI IMG/M metagenome (GOLD analysis project Ga0302232, IMG submission 193575) | Peat permafrost microbial communities from Stordalen Mire near Abisko, Sweden - II_Palsa_N2_3 | ecosystem: Environmental > Terrestrial > Soil > Palsa > Peat permafrost | place: Sweden...
GCGACGATCAGATCGAGGACGATCTCAAGCTGCTCGGCCGCTATACCTCCCGCATCGCCACCTACTCGATGCTGGAAAACCCCCAGGTCACGCGACTGGCTGAAAAACAGGGTCTGAAGGTGATGGCTGGCGCCCAGATCCTGAAAGGGCTGGACGGCAACGAGAAAGAGATTGATGCGCTGATCGCCCAAGCCCGACGCTATCCAGGCACGATCGATCGGGTAATCGTCGGCAACGAAGTCCTGTTTCGAAACGATCAAACGCCCGAGCAAATGATGGCTTACGCCGATCGGGTGCGTGCCGCGTTGCATCAACCGGTATCGATCGCCGAACCCGACTTCATCTGGCTTAAATATCCTGAGCTGGCCGACCACGTCGACTTCATCACCATCCATTTGTTCCCTTTCTGGAACGGCGTGACGGTGACCGGGGGTGAGGAAGGCAAGTCAGACGCCGTCGAACAGGCAGTGGGAGCTTACGAGGCGATCCAACACCGTTTCCCGAACAAGCATATCGTCGTCGGCGAGATTGGCTGGCCGTCCAATGGCGATCGCCAAAAACAATCCTATCCATCGATCTCCAACGAAGCGATCTTCGATCGCGTTTGGCTGAATAAAGCCAAAGCGTTGAACATCGACTACTACCTATTTGAGGCCTTCGACCAACCCTGGAAAGAAGACCTCGGCGAAGGCCGCACCGGCGCTTACTGGGGTATCTTCAACGCCGACCGCCAGCTGAAGTTTCCGTTGACCGGCCCGATCATCGAGGACACCAATTGGCCGTGGAAGGCGATCGCCGCCAGCCTGCTCGCCCTGCTGCCGATGATCTGGTTTGCGCGCCGCTTCAGCCGCTTCAAGCCGATGGGTCGGCTGTTTTTCTGCATGCTGATCCAGCTCGCCTGCGGACTGCTGACGTGGTCGGCCACCTTACCGTTCAATTTCTATCTCAGCTGGATCGACTGGACCATGCTGGTGCTGTTGTTCCCGGCGCAGATCGCGATTCTTGCCATCCTGCTGATCAACGGTTTCGAGTTCACCGAAGTGCTATGGCGCCGAAGCTGGGTGCGTAATGCCGGCATGCTGAGGCCAGACCGCCCGGAGAAGCAGCCGTTCGTATCGATTCACCTGGCCTGCTACAACGAGCCGCCGGAGATGGTGATCATCACGCTCGATTCGCTGGCCGCACTCGATTACGAGAACTACGAAGTGCTGGTGATCGACAACAACACCAAGAACCCGGACGTGTGGAAACCGGTGCAGGCGTATTGCGAACAGCTCGGCAAGCGTTTCCGCTTCTTCCATCTGGAGCCGTGGCCGGGCTTCAAGGCCGGCGCACTGAATTTTGGTTTGAAAGAAACCGATCCGCGTGCCGATGTTGTCGCGGTGATTGACGCCGACTACGAAGTACGCCACGACTGGCTGTCCACACTAACCGGCCACTTCCACGATCCGAAGGTCGCCGTGGTGCAGTGCCCACAGGCGCATCGCGAATTCGAGAACAACACGTTCCGCCGCATGACCGCCTGGGAATACGACGGCTTCTTCCGCATTGGCATGCATCATCGCAACGAACGCAACGCGATCATCCAACACGGCACCATGACCATGGTGCGGCGCTCGGCGCTGGAAGGCACCGGTGGCTGGTCGGAGTGGACGATCTGCGAAGACGCCGAGCTGGGCCTGCGCCTGATGCACTCCGGTTACGACCTGGTCTACGTCGACGAACTGATGGGCAAGGGCCTGACCCCGGCCGACTTCAAGGCGTACAAGAGCCAGCGCTATCGCTGGGCCTTCGGCGCGATGCAGATCCTCAAAGGTCGCTGGCGCTGGATGACCAAGGCCGGCCCGCTGTCGGGTGGCCAACGCTTCCACTTCCTCACCGGCTGGTTCAGCTGGTTCGCCGACGCGCTGCATCTGCTGTTCAGCCTGATGGCGATTTTCTGGACCGCCGGCATGGTGGCCTACCCCGAACTTTTCAGCCTGCCGATGCAGCTGTTCCTGATTCCGATCATCGGCTTCTTTTTTGCAAAGGCGATCTTCGGCATCGTGCTGTACCGCGCCCGCGTGCCGTGCAGCTGGTACGACACGCTGATGGCTTCGCTGGCCAGCATGGGCCTGAGCCACGCGATCGCGCGCGGCATCCTGCACGGACTGACGCGCGAGAAAACCTCGTTCGTGGTGACTGCAAAAAGCCGCCGTCTGGGCGAATCGAGCTTTGCCGCCTTCGCGCCGGTGCGCGAGGAAATGATGATGGCCTTCGCCATCAGCATGTGCGTGGTTGGCATCGCCATGGGTTACGCCTCGCACCTCATCGAGGGCCGCCTGTGGATATTCATCCTCTGCGCGCAGTCGATTCCCTATTTTTCAGCGGTCGCCGGCGCGTGGATCGCTCATCGTGCGGGTGACAAGGCTGGCTGATAAAGCCGATCGCGACGATTTGCAACACGCTATCGCCGTCGCGCAGAGACACTCCAACGCCGGTTCTCAGGTACTAATTCAGTACAGTGGCGATAACACTGTACTGATCAGTGCTGCATCGGTGCGGTACGTTCATACTCCGCGGACATTTCTCTGAACCAAGCTTACGGCTTAGTTTACGTGCACACGCCCTTGAGGACGGAACCCCCACGCATGCGCCGATTTACCCAACGTCAGCGATTGCTGCTGGCGCTGAATTTGCTGCTGCTGACGCCGCTGGCGCATGCCGGTGTGCAACTTGTGGTGGATGGTGTGGATGACACACTCAAAAACGCAGTGACTGCGAGCGTGGAGTTATCGCAATACGCAGCACGCGACGTGAGCGACGCTCAGGCGCGCCGTCTCTACGAACGCGCGCCGGATCAGGTGAAAGCGGCGCTTCAACCCTACGGTTACTACGAAGCCACCACCACCGGTGACATTCAACAGATCGGCAAGGACTGGAAAGTCACCCTGCACGTGACGGCGGGCGAGCCGGTGAAAATCACGACCGTCAATCTGACCATGGACAAGCAGGCCGCGACCATCGCACCGATCCGTCGCGCCATGCGCGCACTGGAAAAGCTCAAGGACCAGCCACTGAACGATGGCGCCTACGATGATCTGCGTGATCGCGTCAGCGGCGCGCTCACCGCGAATGGTTTTCTCGATGCCAGGCTGGTGACTCATCGTGTCGAAGTGAATCGAGCGGAGCACCACGCCGTCATCACGCTGGCATGGGAAGCTGGAGAACGCTACCGCTATGGTCAGGTGCACTTTGACAACTCCCAGTTCCGCGAGGATTTTCTCGATCGCTATATACCGTTCAAACCCGGCGATTATTTCTCACAGGATCAGTTGCTGGAACTGCAGCAAGCCTTGAACGGCGCGGATTATTTTTCAGTAGTCAACGTGCTGCCCGATGTGGACAGCGCGAAAAATGGTGTCGTCGATATCAGTGTGCAACTGGCGCCGGCCAAGCGCACGATCTACAGCGGCGGTCCGTTCATTGGCACAGACACCGGCGTAGGCGTACGCGGCGGCATCGAGCGTCGCTGGGTCAACCGCCGCGGGCACAAGTGGAAGAACGAAGTGGTGCTGGCGCAACGATTGAAAACGGTGTCCACGCTGTATTCCGTTCCCCTGCCCGGCACCAACCAGCGTAGCCTCAACTATGGCGCCACTTATCGCGACTCCAATACCGATACCTCGCAGTCGCGTACGCTCGAGCTGGTCGCCAACGAAACCGAACTGTGGCACGGCTGGACTCGAACGCTCGGCGTGCATGCGCTGTCTGGTACGTTCACCGTGGGCAAGATCGGCAACGAGCCGGACAGCACGCCCGGCATCGAGCACGGCCGCAGTACCGAGGTATTTGGCGAAGCGTCGCTGTCGCGCAAGAAGGCCGACAATCCCAACTTCGTCCATCACGGCTGGTCACTGAGCCTGACCGCACGCAGCACCGCCGGCACACTGCTCTCCGATGCGCGCTTCAGCCAGCTGATGGCCGATGCCAAATGGATCGACGCGTTTGGCGCCAACGATCGCAACCGACTGATCCTGCGTGGCACGGCTGGCGTCACCTGGACCAACGACTTCACTGCACTGCCTCCGCAACTGCGCTTTTTTGCTGGTGGCGATCGCTCGATCCGAGGCTATGGGTTTCAGGAAGTCGGTCCGCTCAACAGTTTCGGTCGCGTCATTGGTGGCGAAAATCTGCTGGTCGCCAGCACCGAAGTGGAGCATTACTTCACCCGCACCTGGGGCATGGCGGCATTTGTCGACGCCGGCAACGCGTTCACCGGCACCAATTACAGCCCGGTCATCGGCGCCGGTCTCGGCGTACGCTGGCTGTCGCCGGTGGGCATGATCCGCGTTGATGTCGGCACACCGATTCACAACTCGCGCGAAAGCGGCTTTGAATTGCACCTCGTGATCGGACCGGATCTATGAGTGATGTGAATGCCATGAACCCGTCCGCTTCTTCTGCCAAGCCGCCACTGCGTCACCGGCTGCGCTGGATCGGCGCGATTTTATTGCTGCTCTTTGTATTGATCGTCGCGGCCGCCGCATGGCTGCTCGGCACCTCATCCGGTCTGCGCTTTGCGCTGGCACACGCGCAATCGATGACTCATGGTGCACTGCAGGTACAACAAGCCGACGGACGTCTGATCGGACCGCTCGATCTCTCCGGCGTGCGCTATCGCGACGGCACCGGGCTTGATGCACAGGTCGCCACCGTCCATCTCGATCTGCGCATCTGGCCCCTGTTGGGCAAACGGTTACACGTGCTGGACCTCGATGTCGATGGCGTCAACGTAGCCCTGCCGTCGAACGCACCACCAACGGAAAAAAGCGACTCGACCTTTTCATTGAGACCGCCGCTGGATCTGTTGCTGGATCGCGTGCATGTCGGTTCCGTAACAATCACCCAGGCCAAGCAGACCGTGTTCGCCTCGAACAAGCTCGACCTCGCCGGCAGCTGGACCAGCAAGGGCATCGAACTGCACCAGCTCGATCTGCAGGCACCGGATGGCCACGCCATGCTCGACGGCAAGCTGGCCGTGGGCAAGAATTACCAGGGCAACGGCAGTGCCAGCTTTGCGTGGAAGATCGACACCACGGACTATGCCGGCAGCCTCACCGTGCATAGCGACGGCCAGCGCGCGCATGTGGATTTAAAACTTCAACAGCCAACAGTCGTACAATTGCAACTCGATCTGAGCCAGAGCGGCGACTACGTCTGGACGGCCAAACTCGATGCGCCAACTTTCGATCCCAAACCGCTGCTCGGCGAGAGTTCGCTGAAGACGCTCGCGTTGTCGTTGCAAGGCCACGGCGACCGCTACAGCGCTGTTCTCGATGGCACGCTCAACCTCAACGCCTACAAGCTGCTGTTGCAACCGCTCAGCGTGCAGTTCGATCACGACCTCAAGACGCTGACCCTGCGCCAGCTCAACCTGGGCTCACCGCAGATCAAGGGGAGTGTGGCGGCCAGCGGCACCGTGCAACTCGATGCGCAGCCAGTAAGCGCCGAGCTGGCCATCCAGTGGAACGACCTGCAACTACCGGCGGAGTTGGTCGGCCAGCCGCTGACCAGTCACGGCACACTGAAAGCCAGTGGCAGTTCCAACAACTATCACGCGGAAGGCGATGTCGCGATCGGCCCACCCGGCAAGCTGGCGTCACTGGCGCTGAATCTCGACGGCACACCGCAGCAGATTGCTTTGCACACGCTAGCGCTGAAGCAGGTGCGTGGCGGGATGCAGGTCAACGGCACGTTGACCCTTCAGCCGGCACTGGCCTGGCAGGTCGATGCCACCGCCGATCAGCTCGATCCCGGCCAGCTGCTAGCTGGCTGGAACGGCGCGCTGAACTTCGACATCGCCAGCCACGGCACGCTGCCGCAGAACCGTCCCGACGTGACGCTGGAAATCCGCAAACTCAACGGCACGCTGCGCAAGCGCGCGATCAAGGGCGACGGCATGCTGCATCTTTCGCCCAACGAAGTCGTCGACGGTCAACTCAATCTCTCCTCGGGGGGCAGCACCGTACGTGTGAGCGCGAAAAGTTCAGGCGGCGGCGCTGCCAACAATATTGCGCTGGATCTTGCCGTCACCTCGCTGGGGGATTGGCTGCCCGATGCCAGCGGTCGATTGAATGGCGCGTTCCATCTGCGCGGCCGGCAGCCGAAGCTCAGCGTCGACGGCCAGCTGCAGGGGCAGTCCATCGCCTACCAGCAGCAGCGCGTCGCCAGCCTGCAGCTCGATGCCAACGTGCCGGACATCAGCAACCCCGGCGGCAAGTTCAACCTGCAGCTGCACGGCGTGAATGCCAGCGGTCTGCTGTTTTCGCAGATCAGCCTGCTGGCCAGCGGCACAGCAGCGCAGCACCATCTGAATCTCGATGCGCGCGGCACGCAGCTTTCAGCAGTGCTGGCGTTGAGCGGTGCGCTGAAAGGCTCCGACTGGCGCGGCACGCTGTCCACGCTAACACTGGAGCCGCAAGGCTTGCCTGGCCTGCGCTTGCAGCAACCGGCGCAGCTCGCCTACGTTGGCGGTGCAATGAGCATGTCGGAAATGTGCCTGAGTGCTGGCGATCCGCTGCTATGCGTGCAGGCCAAACAGGACAAGGCAGGCAACCTCGATGCCAGCTACCGCTTGCGCCAGCTACCACTCGCGCTGCTGATGAATGCTGCCGGTGAAGCCAATCTGCCGGTGCGCGCTGACGGTACGCTGGAAGGCAGCGGCAACATCCGTCGCAACGCGGCTGGAGCGCTGAGCGGCACCGCATCAATCACCTCGGCAAACGGCAGCGTGACCTATACCGACCACGCCGACGAGCCGCTGCTGACCTACAACCAGTTGGGCATCAACGCTACGCTCTCGCCGGACAGCCAGCGCGTCGAGCTGCACGGCGGCCTCGACGGCGGTGGACGTCTGGACGGCCAAATCATCGTCAGCGGTGCGCAGCAGTCGCTCAACGGCCAGCTCGATCTGCGCCTCAACAAACTCGGTTTCATCGAGCTGCTGACCAGTCAGGTAGCCAACGTGAAGGGCGCGCTAGGCGGCAGTTTCCGTATCGGCGGCACGTTGAAACAGCCGTCTGTTCTCGGCAACGCCACCCTCAGCGACTTTGCCGCCGAAGTGCCCGCCGCCGGTCTCAAGCTCACGCAGGGCAAGGTGGTGGTCAGTGCGCTGGATGCGCAGCACTTCCGTATCACGGGCAACGTGCAGTCCGGCAAGGGCACGTTGGCGATCGATGGGAGCGGTGACCTTGGTGCCAGTGCGCAAACGACGATCACGCTCAAGGGGAGCCAGTTCACCGCCGCCGACATTCCTGCCGCCAAGGTTGTGGTCTCACCGGATCTGACCATCAAGCAGGATGCTAAAGGCATCGATGTTGGCGGCGGTGTCACGCTGGACAGCGCTGACGTCAATCTCGACAAGCTGCCCGGCGCCGGCGCCACCAAAGCCTCGCCAGACATCGTGGTCGTCGATCAGGAACAGCAGGAGCAAGCTGCCAAAGGGCTGCCGATCAGTGCGCAGGTGAAAGTCGATCTCGGCTCCAAGACCCACCTGATCGGCAAGGGTCTGGATGGTCACCTCAGTGGCCAGCTCACGGTCAGCGAAATACCCGGACGCGCCACTACCGGTCGCGGCCAGATCGGTGTGGACGGCACCTATAAAGCCTACGGTCAGAATCTGCAGATCGAGCGCGGTCAGCTGCTGTTCGCCAGCATGCCCATCGACAACCCCGGCCTCAACATCCGCGCCGTGCGCAAGATCAACCCGAACGCCACCGTCGATGACGGGCAAGTGGTCGGATTACTGATTGCCGGCACCGCGCAGCGCCCAAGCGTTACCGTGTTCTCCAATCCCGTGATGGAACAATCCGACGCACTGTCATACCTGATCACTGGCAAGCCGCTATCGGATGTGAAAGGTGGCGAAGGCAGTGCCGTCAGTTCCGCTGCGCAGGCACTGGGCTCGGCCGGCGGTAATTTCCTGGCAAAGCGGATCGGATCGCGCTTGGGCGTAGACGATATCGGCGTCAGTAGTAGCGACGCACTGAACGGCAACTCCGCGTTTACCGTGGGTAAGTATCTGTCACCGCGGCTTTATCTCAGCTATGGCGTTGGCCTGTTTGAATCTGGCCAGGTAATTACGCTGCGTTATCGCCTCACCCAACGCTGGAACTTCGAGGCGCAGAACGCTACCGACTTCAACCGCGCCAGCCTGAACTATCGCTACGAACGGTAACTGTCGCGACAGCAACCGTTCAAATCACGCCCTGATAATCCACCTCACGCCACACTTCCGCTTGAAATCACGAGTGCGGACTAAGAAAGCTGCAAGTTCTCGATAGGAAGCGTCTTCGAACAGAACGTCTCCGAAAGGAATTGCAGGAAGGATTTGGATTTCCGTACTTTCACCCATTTACCTGAGAGGTTGCCCCGTGCCCCGTATGCCGCTTGCACGAAACACGATGTACACCCTGCTCTGCGCAGGCTTCGTAGTGATAGCAGGCTGCAATCAGCCAGCCACGCCGGCGCAGCCTCTTGCTAGTTCCGCATCGGCCCCCGCACCGGCACAGACAGCCGCGGGCGCCCAACAGGCGGCCTACACACCGCCGTCCGCCGATCAGCTTTATCAAATGGTCGCGCCGATCGCGTTGTTCCCGGACAAACTCGTGGCGCAGGTGCTGGCCGGCTCGACCTATCCTGACCAGATCACCGCCGCCGATGGCGTGGTCGACCAGAATCCGAACCTGAAAGGTGACGCGCTGCAGACCGCCATCGCCCAGCAGCCATGGGATCCCAGCGTCAAAGGCCTGACCGTTTTTCCCAGCGTGCTCGATCAGATGGCGAAGAACGTTGACTGGACGACTTCGCTCGGTGAGGCGTACGTCAACGATCCGACTGACGTGATGAATGCGATCCAGGTCATGCGCCAGCGTGCGTCGTCGCACGGCAGCCTGCGCAGCTCCACGCAGCTGACCGTGCAGACACAGACGGCAACGCCCGTCGATTATCAGAGCGATGGCGGCCAGCCGGTATATTCCGTCGTGCCCGCACCGACCCAGGTGATCGAAATCCAGCCGAGCAATCCGGACACCGTTTATGTGCCGGAGTACAACCCGCAGGTCGTCTACGGTGAAGAGGTTCCCTATTATCCCGGTTATGTCTATGAACAACCGCGCGGATACAGCGGCGGCGATCTCATTGCCGCAGGCGCCATCGGTTTCGGCGCAGCGATCCTGGTCGGCTCGCTATTCGGTCACCACCATGATGGTGGTTATGGCGGCGGTGGTGGTTATGGCTGGAACAATTGGGGCATGAACTGGGGTGGTCACGGCGGCGGCGGTGGTGGCTATGGCGGCGGCTACGGTGGCGGCCGTCCGGCTGTGGTCTACAACAACAACACCTACGTCTCGCGTTCCACCACGGTGATCAATCACAACAACGTCACCAATAACAATTACGGCAACAACCGTACGGTCAACAACATCAACAACAACCGGAACGTTGGCAACACCGTGGTCAACAATCGCCCGGGTGCAGCCGCAACTCCTAACTTCGGCGCTAACGCCGCCGCCCAGCGTGCTCTTCCGGGTCAGCAGGGCGCGCGCGGCATCGCCGGCAACCCGGCCGTGGCTCATGCAAATGTGGCCGCTGCAGCACACGCCCCGATGAGCATGCCGCACTTCAACGGCGTACCGCAACGCGGTGTGACCACGGCGCAAAGCGAGCGCGCCGTGGGACACGCAGCGCCGAACAACCTCGCACATTCCAACGTGGCGAACACGCAGCACGGCTTGCCCGGCGCTCAGCAAAATCGTGAGGCAGTGAATCGCGCCAACGGTGCCGAACAACATACGGCGGCACAGCAGACTCATACTGCCTTTGCACCCCAGCAGCACGTGAATACACCAGCGCAGCAACACGCAACCGCACGACCGGTCGAAGCACAACATTTCAACCAGCCGGAGCGGCAGGCGCCGCAGCAACGACAGGCCGCGGCTCCTCGCGAGACGGCTGCGCCACGCCCAATGGCGCAGCCGCGTCCGCAGGAAGTGGCCCGCCACGAGCAAGCAGCACCGCGTCCGCAGCCGCACAACAGCGGTGCTGCTCACCCTGCGCCACATCCCGCCGCAAAGCCAAAGCGCAAGGATGACGACAAGCACCGCTGATTGCTCTTGATAGCTCACCGACCGATCAGGTGAGGCGCCATGGACGGCATCACGGCTTAACAACGATCACTGCCTTGCCCTAAGCAGTAATCGCTTTACCTGAAACGGCTGACTGTTTGGACGATGCATGAAAGCATCGGATCCAGACTCGTCGGCCGTTTTATTTCACTGCGCGCTGGTCGCCAGATAAGCCGACGGCGTTTTTCCAAAGCCTGCTTTGACATTCCACGAAGTGTTGTCGGCAATCACTTCGGTGTCGCCTGTTTCGAGGTCTTTCATGACGGCCTTGGCAACGTGCTGTTACCAAGGCCCTTGGTCATGTCGGTCTCGATCAGTCCGGCATGTACGTCAATCACCAAGATATTTTCCCCGCTTGGATCGTTTCGCAGGCCATTGGTAAGCGACCACGCTGCCATCAGACAACAGCGTTTCACCACGCACCGTGATGCCGGCGTTGTTGATCAGCAGCCCCACATCGACGCACTGCGCTACGCACGCGGTCGTGCTAACGTCAACGCAGGCTGCTGAATCGACAGGGTCCTTGATGGAGATTGTCTGATGTTCGCCAAATTCTTTTTCCCTGCAATGCTGCTGATTGTCGCCACTGCAGCACAGGCGCAAAACCCAGCGCCGGCCATCAAACCGCCAACAGCTGAAACACTGACGCCGCAACAGAAGGCGTTGCAGGCAGAACTCAACAATGTAGGTCCGCAGCTAGTCGCTCTCGCTACCCAGGTCGCCGAACTGATCGACAAGAACAAGGCCGACGAGGTTTGGGACAACGCATCCGGGATTACCAAGGCCATCGTTACCAAAGACGTCTTCGTGAGCCAGATCACCGCAGAACGCGCGCCGCTCGGCGCGGTCAAATTGCGGCAACTCAGCGGACTTGGAAGCCTCGTCTCCGACGGTCGCGTGGCCGCCAAGGGCGGACCCACCACTCCGGCCGGCATTTACATCAACGTAGCCTTTGCAACACAGTTCGGTACCGACCCAAAGCCTGTACGCGAACGGGTGTCGTTCCATCTCGACACCGACCAGCGATGGCGAGTGACCGGCTATACGCTGCGCTAAGTCACTCGTCGTAATAAGAGTGCCGAGACAAGCGCACCTTTTGTTTGCGCGCTACCTCACCCAATGCCCAAGCCGTCGATGCCTGTAATAGCCACGCTATCGAAGCCGGCCAGCTCGGTGAAACGGCGGCCGCGCTCTGCGTAATCCTGGAATTGATCAAAGCTTGGTGCGCCGGGCGAGAGCAGAATCACGCCACCGTTGCTGGTTCGCGCTTTTGCCTCGGTGATCGCAGTGACAAGATCATCGACACGCACCATCGGACAGCGGACGTCGACGGTACGCAGCGCGGCTTCAATGCGCGTGCCATTGCTGCCCATGCAGATAATCGCATGGGGTGGCATGGCACTCATTGCCTCGACGAAAGCGGTCCAGTCGACACCGCGATCGTAGCCGCCGACAAGTACCGTCACCGACTGACCGCGCAGGCTTTCCAGAGCGGCCAGCGTTGCTTGTGGCGTGGTGCTGATGGAATCGTTGATCCAGTGAAATCCGCCGCGTTCACCCAGCGGCTGCAGGCGATGCGGCAAGGGAAGAAAATTCGCCAGCGACGGCGCCGCTGCCAGCGCATCCATGCCGATATCAGCCAATGCCGCGAGCGCGGCGCAGGCGTTCAGCGCATTGTGCAAACCGGGCGCAGCGAGCTGGGCGGTCGGAAAAACTTCGTCGGCACCGCGACGGATAAAACCATCGGCCACATGCCAGCCGGATAGCTGTCCGAACAGCAGGCGATGTGGATGCTCCTGCGTGCGCTCCATCAGCACGGGCTGCAGCGCATTGACCAATAGCTGGCGAGAGGCATCGACCAGTCGCAGCTTGTCGATAACGTACTGCTCGCGCGAGCCGTGCCAGTCGAGGTGCTCTTCGTATAGGCTGGTTATGACGCCCAGCTCCAGCGAGGCGGCTTCGCCGGTCTGGAAACTGGACAGCTCGATAACCCAGAGTTCAGCCGATTGTCCGCGCAACTCAAGCAGAGGCAAACCGATATTGCCGGCCAACGCCGTGCGCACGCCGAGCGATCGCGCGAGGTGAGCGATCATCGCACTGGTGGTGCTCTTGCCCTTGGTACCGGTCACGGCGATCACGTGTGCACCGGGGTTTTCCGCAAACCACAGCGCGGTACCCGAGGTGAACTGCGTACCGTGCGCCTGCGCGGCGAGGATGGCCGGCTTGTATGCGGAAATGCCCGGCGATTTCACCACTACGTCAAAAACACTCAACGCGATAGCATCCGGCTCCTGGCCACGGACGATGAGTGCATTGTCGAAGCGATGCGCAGCGTCGATTTCCGATTCACTGCAATACAGCGTCAGCGGCAGGTGAGGCAATTGCTCGCGCACCGCGGCGATCGTCGCCCGGCCCTCGCGACCAAAACCCCAGACCGCGACGCGCCGATCCGCCAGTTCGGCAATACGCATCAGCCGATGGTCGCCAGCGCCGGCTGCAAACGTGCCGGCACGCGATGCTCGGTATCCGGCCGCAGCCATGGTTCCAAAGCCAGCTGTGAGGCATCGAGCTGCGGCAAAATTTCACTGCGGAAGCGTGCAACCAGTGCATCCTCCTGCCACTCCGGTCGCTGGCTCAGCGCAAACATTGCGGCACGCGCCTCGGCACCTTCGCCCACGCATTCGAACGGCTTGTGGTCCTGGTACTCCATCAGGGCATCGAAGCCGGCCGACTGCGTTTCGTCATCGAGCAGGTTGCGTCCAAAAATACCCAGTAGCCGTGGCTTGGAAAGGAACGGCGCCAGTGCAAGAAACACAAAGTGGCACTTCGGGCAGTGCCCGCACCAGCGATCGGCCGGCTTGGGCCCGAGCAGCTTGAAGTTGCGGTTGCAGCTGGAAAACGTGTCGAAATACGGCGTAAGTTTGGCAAACGCGCGCGTGATTGCCAGCTCCGAATACGGACGCAGCAGCGAGCAGTAATCCAGATCAGCAGCAACGTGCGTGTGCAGCCAGTCGCCCAATAGCTGCTCGAACGCGTAGCCCTTGCTCCACTGGTGATTCACCTGCAGACCGTCGTACTCCAGCGTAGCCACCGAAGCCGAACGCTCGTTGGCGAACGCAATGGAATCGTAGCCATAGAGAATTGCTGCCGCCGCGAGGATAGCCGAGTTCACCGCCGTCACCGGGATATGACCGTTCCATGCACCGAGCCGGTTCAACTCGAACAGGCCCGGTGCAAGTTCGCGCTGAATATTGAGCATGGGCAGGCCAGTACGCTCGGCGCAGGCCGCGATCAACGGCGAGTTGCCGACCCATACCGCGGTCGCCTCGCCGCCGATGGCCTTGATCGCCTCAACTGCCACCAGCGAATCCTTGCCACCGCCAATCGGCACCAGGGTGCGCTTTGGCAGGCCGAGAGATGCTGCTGCCGACTGTGTGGAACCACCTCGCGGAAAGATGATGCGTCCGCGCAGATCCAGAGCGTTGCGATACGCGAATTCGGCCAGCCCGTGCAGGTACAGCGCATCGAGTACATCGGCGGTTGCGTCGTCCAATGGGCCATCAGCCACTTCGATCGTTGGCGGCACGCCTGCCTTGTAGTAGCTGACGCCGGCAATCAGGTGCAGCAGCTGCAGCGCACGCCCGAAGGCTTCGGCTCGCTCGGGCGGCAGCACCGGCACATCGGGAAAGTAAATCTTCTCGATCAGCTCATCACCGTCATCGAACGCATAGACCAGCTCGGCCACGCCATCGGCATAGGCGTGACGGACGAAACGAAACACCTGGGTCAGGCGGGGTTGAATCACGTTTATCACCTGCTGTTGTTTCCTAGCCCGAGTACGACATCAATCAAGAATGATCTCTTCTGCCGGACCACGCAGATTATATGGCGAGGACATCACTTGGCCGTAGGCGCCGGTGGTGGCAATCAGCACCACATCACCCTCATGGCTTTCCGGCAGGCGGCGATCATTGCCCAGCACGTCGCCGGATTCACAGATTGGCCCCACGACCTGGTACATCGCCGTGGCTGGCTCGTTGAAGCGAGTGAGATTGACGATTTCGTGCCAGGCGTCGTACAGCGCGGGACGGATCAGGTTGTGCATGCCCGCATCCACGCCCAGATAGCGCCAGCTGCCCTTGCCCTTGAGCTGGGTGACCTTGGCCAGCAGCACACCCGCCTCGGCCACCAGAAAACGGCCCGGTTCCATCCACAACTGGTAGCGTGGATACAGCCGCTTCACCTCGACCAGCGCTTCACCGACGGCATCGAGATCCAGCGGCTGCTCGCCGGGATGCGATGGCACCCCGAGGCCACCGCCGATATTGAGAAACTCCACCGAAGGAATTCGCTCGGCGAGACTGGCCAGCTGCGCGTAAACCTCGGCCCAATGGCCCGGCTCCAACACGCCCGAGCCCAGGTGTGCATGCAAGCCGACGATACGCGCGTGACGTGCGGTAGCCAGGTGCACGAAGGCATCGAGCTGATCCAGTGGCAGGCCAAACTTGCTGGTACTGCCTCCGGTACGCACCTTGTCGTGGTGGCCGGAGCCGCGACCCAGATCGATGCGCAGGCTGATGTCGTGGCCGTCGAACGTTTCGACCCAGTGCTCCATCGGATGCAGCGAGTCCAGCGTCACCATCACACCAGCCTCCAGCGCATCGCGGTAGTCACTGCGCGGCGCGAAGTTGGGCGTGAACAACCTCGGTGTCGAGGCAGGCACGGTCTCGGCAACACGCGCCAGTTCGCCTGGCGACACACACTCCAGCCCCAGCCCTTCCTCCGCCAGAACGCGCAGGATCGCCGGATGCGAGTTGGCCTTGATCGCATAGAACAGGCGATCCACTGGCAGCTTGGCCTTCAAAGCACGAGCGCGTTCCCGTACGGTGCCTAGGTGATAGACATAGCGAGGGCTGCGCTGCTCAGCCAGTTGCATCAGCTGCGTGCGTGCGTGCAACCACCACGCTTCATCATGCGCTGCGGCCTCGGCACCGTAGAGCCGCTCCCAAGTCGGACCGAACAGGTCGGCATCGTCGGTGCGCATGGCGCCGGCGCGCACCAGTTGCTCGTGCAGCTGCGGCAGCAAGTCGTCCACGACATTTTCATCGACCACGAAGGTCAAGTTGAGGTTATTCGACGACTGCGAAATCATGTGTACGCGATGCTGGCCGAATTCGGCCATTACCGGATTCAACCGATGCAGCATCGAGCGCATGCCGCGTCCCACCATGGTCACCGCTGCGCATGGCGCAATCACCTTGACCCGGCAGACCTTGGCCAAATCGGTGGCCAGCGCGGCCAGAACATCGGAATCGAGCAGGTTTTCCGTAGGGTCCAGCGACACGGTCACGTTGGTCTCGGCCGAGCCGATCAGGTCCACCGACAGGCCGTGCTGCTTGAACTGGTTGAATACGTCGGCCAGAAAGCCGACCTGCTGCCACATGCCGACCGACTCCATCGACACCAGGGTGATGCCTTTGCGCGTGCTGATCGCCTTGATGCTCGCCGCTTCCTCGCGCAGCTCCGGCCCGATCCGCGTGCCGGCCAGCTCCGGTCGATTGGTATCCTTGATCAGCAGCGGCACACGCGGCAGGCGCAACGGCGAAAGGCAACGTGGATGCAACACCTTGGCACCAGTAGTGGCGATTTCCTGCGCCTCTTCGTAATCGAGCCGTCGCAGCAGGCGCGCACCCGGCACTTGCCGCGGGTTGGCGGTAAACATGCCGGCCACGTCGGTCCAGATTTCCACCCGCAGGGCCTTGAGCAGTGCACCGAAATACGATGCCGAGGTATCCGAGCCGCCGCGACCCAGCAGCACGGTGCGACCGCCCTTGTTCGACGCATCGTCCGGATCGACGCCTTCACGCGCGATGAAACCCTGGGTGATGAACACATCACCGCGTGCAGCGAGCTGGGCTGCCAATACCGGATCCGGCTGCGAATCGACGATGGCTGAAAGCAGCCGCGTGCGTTCGTTCTGGTTCGGCAGAGTGACCGCCTCCAGACACTCGCGCGCGTCCAGCCATTCGGTTGCCAAGCCATTCGCGCTGAGAAAGGCCGCGCCGAGTGCGCTGGACATCAGCTCGCCATGCGCCTGCACTTGCGCCTGCCAAGCCAGATCACCACTGCCGTGAGCAGCAAGACCCGCGAGATCATGCAGCCTCGCCGCCAGCGTGTCGGGCAGGCCCAACTGCATGTGTTCCAGCAGATCGTGATGGCGCTGCGCGATGGCCTGCGCTGAGTCGATACGCGCATCCGATGTGGTCTGTACACAGAGATTCTTCAGCGCATCGGTGATGCCGGTCAGTGCGGACACCACCACCAGCACACGCGCGCCCTCGGCACGACGACTGGCGACCAGTTCGAGAATGTTCTGCCAGCGTGGCAGCGTCGCCACGCTGGTGCCCCCGAACTTCATCACGATCCAGGGGGCGCCCGCAGGCAAAGGTACAAGATTGGTCTGGGTCACGGGCGTTGGTTGTCAGCGAGGGAAAAAGTCATCCAGCCAGTGTTGCGCTGCAGAACGAAAATGGCAATGGTCTTTGATTATTGGATGTTTAGACGTTTAGACTTCCATAGAACTCTGCCATGGAAATCCATCCAAACGCTTACACCACCGCGACGGGAATTCGCCCGATCTTCGCCTGCCATTCCTTCGGCCCCGTCTGGTGCACCGAGCTGCCGAGCGAATCGACCGCCACGGTGACCGGCATGTCCTGCACGGTGAACTCGTAAATCGCCTCCATGCCGAGATCGGCAAAACCGACCACCCGCGAGGCCTTGATTGCCTTGGAAACGAGATAGGCCGCGCCACCCACCGCCATTAGATACACCGACTGGTGTTTCTTGATCGCCTCGATGGCGGCCGGGCCACGCTCGGCCTTGCCAACCATGCCAAGCAAACCGGTTTCGGCAAGCACCTGTTCGGTGAACTTGTCCATGCGCGTCGCTGTGGTCGGACCCGCGGGACCGACCACTTCGTCGCGTACCGGGTCGACCGGGCCGACGTAGTAAATGAAGCGCCCCTTGAAATCGACCGGCAACGCCTCGCCCTTGTTCAACATCTCGACCATGCGCTTGTGTGCCGCATCGCGACCGGTCAACAGCCTGCCGTTGAGCAGGAGTACATCGCCGGGTTTCCAGCTGGCGACGTCTTCCTTGGTCACGGTGTCCAGGTCGACGCGACGACCCTTCGAGGTGTCGTAGGTAAGCTTCGGCCAGTCTTCCAGCGACGGCGGATCGAGCATCACCGGGCCAGAACCGTCCAGCGTGAAGTGCGCATGGCGCGTAGCCGCGCAGTTTGGGATCAGCGCCACCGGCAGGTTCGCCGCGTGGGTCGGGTATTCCTTCACCTTGATGTCGAGCACGGTGGTGAGTCCGCCCAGACCCTGCGCGCCAATACCCAGCGCGTTGACCTTGTCGTACAGTTCGACGCGCAGCTCTTCGCCGCGATTGCTCGCACCGCGTGCAATCAGCTCCTGGATGTCGATCGGCTCCATCAGCGCCTCTTTCGCCATCAGCATCGCCTTTTCGGCCGTGCCGCCGATGCCGATGCCCAGCATGCCCGGCGGGCACCAGCCCGCGCCCATCGTCGGCACAGTCTTCAGCACCCAGTCAACGATGGAGTCGGACGGGTTGAGCATGGCGAACTTCGACTTCGCCTCGGAACCACCGCCCTTGGCCGCGACGATGACATCGAGCTTGTAGCCCGGCACGATGCTGACGTTGATCACCGCCGGCGTGTTGTCTTTCGTGTTGGTGCGCTTGCCGGCCGGGTCGGCCAGGATGCTCGCACGCAGCTTGTTGTCCGGGTCGTTGTAGGCACGGCGCACGCCCTCGTTGATCATGTCGTCCAACGACATCGTCGCATCCCACTGCACGTTCATGCCGAGCTTGATGAACACCGTCACGATGCCGGTGTCCTGGCACAGCGGTCGATGCCCTTCGGCGGCCATGCGCGAGTTGATCAGGATCTGCGCCATCGCGTCTTTGGCGGCAGGGCTTTCTTCGCGCTCATAGGCAGCAGCGAGCCCCTTGATGTAGTCGACCGGGTGGTAGTAGCTGATGTACTGCAACGCATCGGCAACGGACTGGATCAGATCGTCTTGCTTGATGATGGTCATGGGGCGGCTTTTGGTGGTTGGCCGGTACTGGCCAACGTTGATGGAAAAGGTGCCATGCGCCGGCGTGATCTGCCGCGCACCACCCGCCTATTGTGCCGCAAGCGGGCCATGCGAATCTGACTGTGTGGTGGCAAGGGCGAGGCGCTTGCCACTCAAGGCATGCCAGTGGCATGGTTCCGGGCCTTTCCCCGCAACCGCCATCGCCATGCCCCGTCGTTTCCAATACACCCAGCTCGACGTCTTTTCCGGCCGACTGTTCGACGGCAATCCGCTGGCCGTGGTGATCGATGCTGACGGGCTGGATACCGATACCATGCAGCGCATCGCGCGCTGGACCAACCTCTCCGAAACCGCCTTTCTGCTGACTCCGACACAGCCACACGCAGACTATCGCGTGCGCATTTTTACCAACCGGCAGGAACTGCCGTTCGCCGGGCATCCCAGCGTGGGTAGCGCGTATGTGGCGATCGAATCGGGCAAGGTCCGGATCGACAAGCGCTCGCTGGTGCAGGAATGCGCGGCCGGGCTGTTGCCCGTGCGGGTCGACGGCGAAGGCGCATCGCGCATCATCCATGTACAGGCGCCATCCGCAACGATCGGTCGCTGCGATGAAGCGTTTGCAAATCGCGTGGCTGATGCCTTGCACACACCGGTGAACGCAGCAGCGATACGCAAGGTCAACAACGGCCCCGTATGGATAGTCTGCGATCTCGACGAGGCCGGCATTGTGCGCGCGCTAAGTCCAGATTTACCTGCCATCGCAGCGATCTGCGAGCGTGTGCCCGCCGTCGGTGTCTGCGTATTCGGGCGCGAGCACAACAGTAATACCGCGATGGCCGTGCGCGCATTCTGCCCAGCTGACGGCATGCCCGAAGATCCCGTCACCGGCAGCGCAAATGCTGCGATAGCGGCGTATCTGCAGGAAACGAACGGACTCGCCGCTTATGGCCAACGCTATCGCGCAAGCCAGGGCCGCGAGGTGGGCCGCAATGGCCTCGTGGAAGTCAACGTCGATATCGCCACATCGGCGATCACGATTGGCGGCGCCTGTGTGATCGGCGTACACGGAGAACTACGGCTGAACTGAACCGGCTGTGCATTCACAACCAGGTTAAAAACAACAACGGCCGCGAATGCGGCCGCTGTTGTTTTTACAAAGACGCTGCCTTAGAAGCGGTATTCAGCAAAACCGGAATACACGCCAATGCTCTCGTTGCCTTTCACTTCGCCGCTATTGATACGAGCGTGATAACCGTCGTACGCCAGACCCAGGCTGAAATGCTGGTTGAAATCGTAGCCCACCGCGGCACCGACATAACCGCCGTTGCCATGGAAACGCTCCGAACCGAAGTCTTCGACGTTGGCATCTACCGATGAATGAAAAAGACCTCCGCGCGCGGAGACAAACATCTGGTTCTCGAACTTGTACTTGATGTTCAGACCCACCAGCGGCCCCTTGACTTTCACGCTGAATTTCTCGGTCACACCCGGCAGACCCGTGGACAGATTGGTTGTGGCCGTACCCAGACCGACATAGCCGGCTTCCACGCCGAAATCGACCTTGTAGCTCTGCCAGCTGTAGCCGGCGCGAATCGCACCGCTGGTGTCCGTGTTGTCGTTGAATCCGCTTTCGTGATATGTCGACTGGCCAAGATTGCCGTTGATGAAAAATGCTCCCTGATCGGTGGCCAAAGCGCTACCCGAGACAGCCGCCAGCACGCCAGCAACGGCGATCATTTGAATCTGCTTCATTATGTTTCCCCTGTGTTGTTGCTTCCAGCCCGCCGCCTCATGCATGCGGGCGACGCATATTACAAATTCGGGTCAAATTAAGGAATTCATGTTTATGGCAGGGGTTCTGATGGCATCGACGGTATTGCGCATCACGCCGTGATGCCGCCATCGCTGCCTGTCCCGTTGAAAACGCAGACTTCTCCCGGCACGGACAATTTCGCAAGAACTTTCGACTTCAGCCTTGCCCACTTTCACACCGGACTGCGGTAATTTGCGACGAGGCGTGGCACCGAACGACAGGGGGGACGTGTTTCGCCGCTTATAGGGTATTTCTTGATGTAGCGCTTACAGCCTGACCGGAAGCGATGCCGCCTGGCAGCGATAAACCAGGGTCGTGTCGTGGATTAAGTGTCAGCGTCTTCTATCCTAAGAAGGAACTCCGATGACCCGCCATTTTCATCGCACGGCCCTGGCAACCTCCCTCGCCGTGGCATTCGCCAGTTTCAGCAGCGCCTCCCTTGCCGCCAACGCACAACCCGATGTCGACATGGGAGTGGCTTCCGGCAGCCAGACGACCACCGTCACGCTGACGCTCAAGTTGCATAACCAGCCGGCACTGGAGCAATACATCCAGGACACCGTGACACCGGGAAGCGCCCATTTTCAGCAATTTCTGACCACCAGCCAGTTTGCCAGCCAGTACGGCGCCACTGCGGCGGAAATTGCGCAGGTACAGACGTTCCTCAAGCAGAAAGGATTGACCAGCCAGGTGCTGGACAACCACATGACGATCCGCGCCACCGGCACGCTCGCCCAGTTTGGTGCAGCGTTCAGTACGCCCATCCACAGCTACGTATCGACGGCGTCCGGACAGCGGTTTCATCGCCCTTCGTCCACTGTCCTGCTGCCATCCGCGGTGGCCAATCTGGTCGTGGCGACGTCCGGCCTGAACAGTGAGAAAAAATATCTGTCACACCGGATCCAGGCACTGAACGTATCCGGCGTACCCACCAAGCCAAGCCTGAAATCGAAGCTTGCCACCACGGCACTGACAGAAACCGCCAGCGCTTCCACCGGCAACCCCACCGCCACGGGCGAGCCCGGCAGTTTCACCGTCGGCGATGTCGCCAATTTTTACAACATCAATCCGTTGTACAAGCATGGTGTTACCGGCAAGGGCAGTACCGTCGCCATCGTAACGCTGTCCAACTTTTATCCGGCCGATGCGCAGACCTACTGGACCGATATCGGCCTGACCACCAAGCCCAATCGCATCACCCAGGTGCATATCGACGGTGGCGGCGTGATCGACGACGGCAGCGGCGAAACCGCACTCGACGTGGAGCAGTCTGGCGGCCTCGCACCGGATGCCAACATCATCGTGTATGACGCGCCCAACGCAGGCAACGGTTTTGTCGACGCATTCGCGCAGGCCGTCTCCGACAACAAAGCCGACAGCATTTCCACCAGCTGGGGCGGCCCGGAAATCTACAACTTCGCGGCGCTCAATGTCACCGGTGCCAGCGTTACCGACACCAGCGACGTAGGCGACCTGCAGACGTTCCACCAGATCTTCCTCGAGGCGGCGGCGCAGGGACAGTCGGTATTCGCTGCCAGTGGCGACTCCGGCGCCTATGACACCGTGCGCGGCCTCGGCGTGGGCACCACACCAGGCACCTACACGGCACCACTGACGGTGGACTCGCCCGCTTCCGATCCGTACATCACCGCGGCCGGCGGCACCACGCGTCCCTATACCTACAGCTTCAGCGGTGGACCCACCGCGTCGGTCACGCAGGAAAGTGTCTGGGGTTGGGATTATCTACAGAACTACTTCGACACCAATTTCGGAGTCGGGGTCGTCGACGTGTTTTCGGTCGGCGGCGGCGGCGGCGTCAGCGTCTACTGGCATACGCCGTTCTATCAGCTGTTCACGTCGGGCATCCGTACCAGCGAAACCAAGCAATCGCTGTCGTATGACGACCCCAGCGCCGGTCCCACCACGCTGCTGGAATTGCCTGCCCACTTCCGTGGCCGCAACGTGCCGGATATCGCGCTCAACGCGGATCCGGAAACCGGCTATACGGTGGTATCGACCTCCGATGGTGGCCTGATTTCCGAAGGCGGCACCAGCTTCGTGGCGCCGCAGCTCAACGGTATCAGCGCCCTGCTGACACAGAGCAATCATCATCGTATCGGTCTGTGGAATCCGCAGGTCTATGCAATGCAGAACATCTTCGGCTACGGCAAATACACACCGTTCACTGACATCCGTGCAGGCGACAACTGGTTCTACCAGGGAAAACATGGCTATGAGCCGGGCGCCGGCATCGGCACGCTGGACGTCGCCAATCTGGATCTGTACCTGAAAAGTGGACTCTTCAGCTTTCGTCGCTGATTAGTCGTGGAAACGGGACGCTGACGGTGGCGATATCACCACCGTCAGCGACTTGCAGGACGTGCGCTGATTCGTGCGTAACGACGGCGTTGCAGGGACTTGCTGCCACTCCATTGAAACGCCATGCTCTTGCGTTGTTTTCAACCATGGCCTGGTGAATGAGTTCCTCTCCGATACCCACCGGTTATCTCCGCAGCCTTCGCCCGTGGGACGCCGCCCTGATTGTGGTGGGCGGCATTATCGGCGGCGGCATTTTTCTCAACCCCGGCATTGCCGCGCAGCGCACTGATTCGGGGCTGACGCTTTTGCTGATGTGGGTGGGCGCCGGCGTGCTCACGCTGATTGGTGCACTCTGCTATGCCGAACTGGGGGCACGACGGCCGCAGGCGGGCGGCAGCTATGTCTATATGCGCGAGGCGTTTGGCCCACTGGCCGGCTTCCTGTTCGGCTGGACGATGCTGCTGGTGATCTATTCAGGGTCGAGTGCCGCTGTGGCGACGATCTTCGCCAGCTATGCGTGTGCTCTGTTTGGCCTGCCTCCGGCGGCGTGGGGACTGCCACTGACGGTTGGCGCATTGGTTATCGTGGCCGGCCTCAATTTATTTGGATTGAAGCTGGGCGCGCAGATCCAGAACCTATTCGCCTTACTCAAGCTGCTGGCAGTGGCTGCGCTGGTGGCGTGCGGACTGTTTCTTGCTGGCGCGGGTCACGGCCAGGTGCTGGCGGCGGACCCTGCGCGTCACGGCGTGGGCTTCATGGGTGCGGCGCTGCCGGTGCTCTTCGCCTATTCGGGTTTCACCTACCTCAACAATCTGGCCGGCGAAATCCACGATCCCCAGCGTACGCTGCCCCGCGCGCTGATGCTGGGCATGCTGCTGGTGATCGTGGCCTATGTGCTGGTCAACGTGGCTTATCTGGCCGTGCTGGGACATGCCGGACTGGCGGCCAGTCACGCGCCCGCGGCGGACGTCATGCAACAGGTGTTCGGCCCGATCGGTGCGCGGGTGATCGCGCTGGGCGTAGCGATTTCCGCGCTGGGCTTCTGCAACATCACCTTGGTTGCCGGTGCGCGCGTGCTGCAGGTCATGGGCGAGGATGGGCTGTTTTTCCGCTCGGTGGCACGACTGCATCCGCGCTATCACACGCCGAACATCGCGCTGCTGCTGCTGATCGCATGGTCCATCGTATTGACCCTCTCGGGCACCTACGGCCAGTTGCTGGATTACGCCACCTTCGGCGATTGGCTGGCCTGCGCAGTGGGCGTGTCCACGCTGTTCTGGTATCGCCGCCACGACGATGCTACAGCGCGCTTTCGAGTGCCTGGCTATCCCTTGATGCCGCTGATATTCATTGCCGTGATCGCATGGGTGGTACTGGCGACGATGCGCGACAACCCCATGAACGCAGGCATCGGGCTGGCGATTATCGCCGCAGGCGCGCCGGTGTATTTCATCTGGCGTCGTCTATTCGGCCTCAAGCCGTAGTGTTTGCCACAAGTGGCGTCGCTTATTCGGCCTCAAGCCGTAATGTTTGCCACAAGTGGCGTCAGCTGTTCCGCAATGCTTGCCACAAGTGGCACAGGTTGTTCAGCGGTTGCCGCCTAAGCAATGCGACAATGCGTGGACAGCTTTTGAGGAGATTTTGAATGGCGCTTGCGCAAGCCCAGGCTCTGCCGGCAACCACCGGCACCATCGTGCCCGACAAAATCCGTGACGGCATCGACCTGCTGATCAACGGCGAGAACTACCGCCACACGGGTGATCCGCAGATGCCGCTGCTGTGGTACCTGCGTGACGTACTGCGACTCACCGGCACCAAGTACGGCGGCGACCACGGCGAGAACGGCGCCGACCTGATACTGCTCAAGGGTAAGGCGACCTCCGCGATTTCGGTAACCGTCGCCAAAGCCAGCGGTATGGATATCGTCACCATCGAAGGCCTCGCCGCCAATGACGGTACCCTGCATCCCGTGCAGCAGGCCTTCATCGACGAGGATGCGATCGGCTGCGGCTACTGCACGCCTGGCTGGATCATCGCCTCGGTCGATCTGCTCAAGCGCAAGAAGCAACCCAGCGACGACGACATCGACACGCTACCCAACGTCTGCCGCTGTGGCTGCCAGACGCGCGTGCGCCGCGCGATCAAGCGCGTGGCCGCCGGCAAGGCAGGCCTGCCATGAGCGACGATCTCTTGAGCGATCACGTCAGCAATCGCGGCATTCGACTGTCACGTCGCCGCTTTCTTCAGGTGCTGGCTGGCGGCGCTGGTGCGTTGATGATCGGCATCCGCATGGCTGACGCGGCCGATGTCGACGTACCGTTGCCACCATCGCTGCTCGGCGACACCTTTTACGGCATCGGTGCCTACGTGCGCATTGATACCGACGGCAATGTGCTGATCGGTGTGCGCGATCCGGACACCGGCACCGGCGTGGCCACCTCACTGCCACGCATCATCGCCGACGAGCTCGACGCCGACTGGAACCGCGTCAGCGTGGTGTCGCTAGGCCTGGGCGTAACCAACAACAATGGCGAGCCGAGCTGGATCTACGGGCGCCAGGTGGGTGGCACCGGCGGGTCGATTTCAGCCGCGTGGGCCGACCTGCGCCAGGCTGGCGCAGTGGCGCGTTGGCTACTGCTGCAGGCTGCCGCGCGTCGACTCGGCGTACCGGCCGACCGACTGCGCTGCGAATCCGGCACTGTGATCGCGCTGGACGGCCGCCGCTTTACCTACGGCAGCCTGATCGAAGACGCCAGCAAGATCGACATGCCCAACAGCGTCCCACCGCTGAAAACTGCCGAGCGCTATCAGCTGATCGGTAACCCGGCCGGTGATGTTGACGCCCGTGAAATCGTCACCGGCCAGACGCGTTTTGCGATCGACCAGCAGTACGGCGACACGCTGACCGCCGTGGTGGTGCATTGCCCCTGGCCGGACGGCACGTTGGATGGCATCGACTTCACCGACACGCTCGCGGTCAAGGGCGTGGTGAAGGTACTGCAGCTCAATCCCGAGGCTGGGCAGCAGACTGGCACTACGCTGAGCACGATAGCCGTGGCCGTGGTCGCCGAAGACACCTGGTCCGCCCTGAAGGGTCGCCAGAAGCTCAAGCTCAAGTGGAAACCCGGCGCCAGCAACAGCGAAAGCAGCGATGCGCTGGAGCAACAGGCTGTCGCACTACTCGCCGGCAAGACCGACCCAACCACTCGCGTGCGCAACGATGGCGACGTCGATGCCGCGGGCAAAAAGGCCGCACGCCGGCTGGAAGCCACTTATTTTCAGCCGTGGCTGGCGCACGCCACTGCCGAACCCATGAACTGTCTGGTTCGCGTGGAAAAGGACAAGGCCACCCTGGTCGTGCCGACGCAAGCGCCGCAAAAAGCATGGGCGGTGGTACATCGCCTCACCGGTCTCACACCAGACCAGATCCAGATCAGCGTACCGCGTGTCGGCGGCGGTTACGGTCGCCGACTCGATCACGATTACGTGGCCGAAGCGGTCATGCTCGCAACCAACAAGGACATCAATAAATCCGTGCGGCTGATGTGGACGCACGAGCAAGATCTGGACCACGACTACTACCGCTCCGGCAGCGTGCATCAGCTCAGTGTCGTGATCGATCACAAGCGCCAGATCACCGGCTGGAATCAACGCATGGCCAGCGCCTCCACACTGGTCAACCGCGGCGTACCCGACAGTCGGCTGTGGACATCGGAAGTCGACGTCGATCAATTGCCCGCCGCACTGGTGCCCAACTACCGCAGCGACTGGTACGGGCAAACCTCGGCGATTCCGCGCGGACCGGCCCGCAGCATGCCGCACCTGAGCAACGCCTTCGCGGTGGAAAGCTTCATCGACGAAATTGCGCACAGCATGAAAGAGGACCCGCTCGACACGCATCTGCGCCTGCTCGGCGAAGCGCGCGAGGTGCCGCTCAGCGGCGGTGGCACGTTCGATACCGGCCGGCTGATCAATGTGCTCAAGTTGGTCGCCGATCGCATCGAATGGAAAAACTGGCTGCACAGCGTCAACGGTCTCGGTATCGCCTGCTGGCATTTCAACGGTGCCTATGTGGCGCACGCCATCGAAGTGGCGTCGAAAGATCAGAAGCTCGTGATCCAGCGCGTGGTCTGCGCGGTCGATGTCGGCCGCATCATCAACCCGATGGGTCTGGAAGGTCAGGTCGCCGGCGCCACGCTCGATGCGCTGTCTACTGCACTGAATCTTTCCATCACCTTCAAGGATGGCCAGATCCAGCAGCGCAGCGGCAAGGATTACCCGCTTGCCAGCATGGCGCAGCTGCCCGATGCGGTGGAAGTGATTACCGTGTCCGGTGACCGCGACCCCGCCGGCGCCAGCTTCCTGGCCATGCCCACCGCCGCCCCGGCGCTCGCCAATGCCGTGTTCCGCGCCACCGCCGTACGCATCCGCCGATTGCCGCTGACCAAGGAACTGTCGCGACTGTCGTAATATCTGTCAGCGCGGATAAATCTGTTGATAGTTTCATTCGGGAAAGCGGGTCTTGAAGACCCGCTTTCTTAATTTGCGACGCCAGCATTAGAGACGTTACGACAGGTACCTTTCTCGCTGTCGATACCGCGTAGTCAGATCAGCGGAAGGCAAGACAGCGCCAACGTACGTTCCTCCAGACGCCGCAGCGCGCCCTGCATCATGAGCCACAGACACTTCCCGCCGATGATTGGCCTGCCTTGGTAGATGGAGTCGGGCAACTTGTCAGCTGAACAGAACTAAACGATACTTATTCGTATTAACAGGTGGCCAGCCAACGCCAGCAGCCTGATGGCGTTGCTCGCCTTGGCCACCCCCACAAGCCTGGCGATCAACCGTGCTGACTTGCCAGGGACTTCCTCTTGTGAAAAACGCTACGCCTCAGCGTCGCTTTGCGCCGTTTGCTTGTTCGTTCAACCGCCACAACCGCTACGTTCCCCACGCTCGCGCGCACCGCATGTACCTATTGGTGGCTGCCATGACGATCGCCATGGCAGGGCATGCCAGCGACACCACACCGCAAACGACTGTCGACGCCGCTCCAGCCGACGTAAAGACCAGCGCCAGCGCACACGCAAAGACACTTTCCAAGGTTACCGTGACAGCGCAGAGCGCCACGGGGTACGTCGCCAACGACGGCAGCGCAGCGACAAAAACCGATACGCCGATCATCGAAACACCGCAGTCCATTTCGATCGTGACGCGACAACAGATCGACGATCAACAACCGCAAAGCCTGAACGAGGCGCTGCGCTATTCCCCCGGCGTAGTGCCGGAAACGCAAGGAACCGCCTCCAACTTCTGGGGCGCCAACAGTCTGCAATTGCGCGGATTTACACCGGGCGTCTTTCTGGATGGCCTGCAAGACGACAGCTCAACCAACGACATGGTCGATCCGTATTTCTACCAAAGTGTGGAGGTGCTCAGTGGACCGCCTTCGGTGTTGTATGGGCAAGCCAGCCCGGGTGGCATCATCGATGTCGTCAGCAAGCAGCCCACCGCGACACCGCTGCACGAAATCACGTTCGGCCTCGGCAACTACGATCGCTACCAGGCTGGCTTCGACTTCAGTGGCCCGCTCGACCAGGACGATCACTGGCTCTACCGACTGACCGGCATCGGACTCACACAGGCCACGCAGACGCCGTGGATCAAACACAAGCGTTACGGCATTGCGCCTGCGCTCACGTGGCGCCCCGACGAGAACACCTCACTGACCCTGCGGGCGAATTTCACCTACAGCCCCGACATGGGCGACTATTCCAATAGCCCTGCTGTCGGATCGGTACTGCCCAGTCCATTGGGCAAGGTCTCCGCGGACTTCAATCCCGGCGATCCGAGTTTCAACAAGGCCGAACAGCGCATGGGCATGATCGGCTATCAGTTCGAACATCATTTCAACGACATCTGGACGTTTCAGCAGAACGCACGCTTCACCGACAACCGCAACGAAGCCAACATGATCTGGCCAGATGGTCTGGAAGCCGATGGCGAGACACTCGATCGCTACGCGTTCGTTCGGCACATGAGTGCACGTTCCTACCTTATCGATAACCGTCTCACGGCGCAGTTCGATCTGGGTGCCATACAGAACACCATGCTGCTGGGCATCTCGTATTCGCGCTTCAACGAAAACTGGGTCTACGGCAGCAGCGTGGACGTACCACCGATTAATATTTTCGACCCGGTGTATGGCGTATCGGTACAAGGACCCAATCCGGATACGTTCAGCGCCGAGAACAATCACGCCAGCCAAACGGGCGTGTATCTGCAAGATCAGATGAGCCTGGATCATTGGCGCTTGCTGCTCGGCGTTCGCCAAGACTGGGTAAAGGAAGATCAGACAAGCAATGAGCCCAGTCTGGTCATCCCCAATCAACCCAGTAACAAGTTCACCTGGCGCACGGGCCTGGTCTATCTGTTCGATAACGGCCTGGCACCTTACGTGAGCTATGCCACATCGTTCCAGCCACAATTTGGTTCGATCACCACGAGCGGTGCGCCGGCGGTGCCGACCACCGGCCAGCAATACGAAGCGGGGCTGAAGTTTCAGCCGGCAGGGAGTAACAGTCTGCTTACCGCGGCAATCTATAACCTGACCGAGCAGAACGTGCCCGAATCCGATCCGCTCGATCCGGGTTTTGTGATCCAGGTCGGCGAGATCCGTTCGCGCGGACTGGAGTTGTCCGATCGCACCAGCCTCACCAATGATCTGAATCTGATCGCCAGCTACGCTTACACCGATTCGCGCTACACCAAGACTCCGGCTACCGACACAGGTTACAACGGCGTCTCGGCCGCGGTGCAAGGCAACTACCAATACGCGGTGCCGAAACAGACCGCATCGTTATGGCTCGATTACACCTTGCATGGCCATGTGTTGCAGGGTCTGGGCATGTCCGCCGGCGTGCGCTACGTCGGCTCGTCCTACGGCGACGATGTCAACTCGTTCAAGGTGCCAGCCTTCACGCTGCTCGATGCCGCCATTCGCTATGACGTCGGTGCGATTGATCCGGCGCTGCGTGGGTTGAAACTGCAGCTCAATATTTCCAATTTGCTGGACAAGTCCTATGTGTCGGCGTGCGACAGCAGCACCACCTGCAATTTCGGTGTTCGCCGCACCATCTACGCCAGCGCAACCTACGACTGGTAAACGACCGTGATCGCCTCGCATTCGCTCAAACGCTGGTATCTCATCCACAAGTGGAGCAGCCTGATTTGCACGGGGTTCCTGTTGCTGATCTGTCTGACCGGTTTGCCCTTGGTCTTTCGCGACGAGATCGATCAGTGGCTGCAGCCACATCACTATGTGACGCTGCCCGCTGACACACCCCGGGTCAGTCTCGACCGCCTGGCCACGGCAAGCCATCGTTTGTATCCAGGGGAAGTGATCGCCTCCATGTTCGCCGACGATGACGAACCACAAATCTATGTCTGGATGGCACCCTCGTTTGCGCAGATGCGCGCGCAACCCGAGACGATGCATTTCCTCCGCTTCGACGCACGCACGGGGGAGGTTCTGGAAACAACAAAGTCCGCGGCTGAGCAGCCAAAGACTTTCATCGACATCATGCTGGCCCTGCATACCGATCTATTTGTGGACTTGCCGGGCGAGCTCTTCCTTGGCTCGATGGCGTTGTTGTTTGTGTTGGCGATCGTGTCCGGCGTCGTGTTGTATGGCCCCTTCATGAAGAAGCTGGCATTCGGCACGGTAAGAGCCGATCGCTCGTCACGTTTGAAGTGGCTGGACCTGCACAATCTGCTTGGCATCACCGTCATGGCGTGGACGCTGGTGGTCGGCGCAACAGGCGTGATGAACGAACTATCCA
>Ga0302232_10000468_pt1 | contig 30232 bp, 24 predicted proteins | sample II_Palsa_N2_3_FD_193575 | JGI IMG/M metagenome (GOLD analysis project Ga0302232, IMG submission 193575) | Peat permafrost microbial communities from Stordalen Mire near Abisko, Sweden - II_Palsa_N2_3 | ecosystem: Environmental > Terrestrial > Soil > Palsa > Peat permafrost | place: Sweden...
CCTTGAGGCTGGAGACGGTGTGCGCCTCCTGGTATTCGCTCATGTTGATGGTGATCATGTTGCGCTCGCCACCGTAGAGGATTTCGGCCAGCGCGATCGCAGTCTCGGTCTTGCCCACGCCAGAGGTGCCGACCAGCAGGAATACACCCTTGGGCTTGTTTGGATCCTCCAGGTTCGCGCGTGAGGTGCGCACGCGCTGGGCGATCGCATCCAGTGCATGGCTCTGGCCGATCACACGTTCTTCCAGTTGCTCGCGCAGCTTGAGGATGTTCTGGATTTCGTCGGCGACCATCTTGCCGAGCGGGATGCCGGTCCATGCCGCGATGATCTGCGCGGCGGTATTGCCATCGACCAGTGCGTTGACCATCGGTGCGTGTCCCTGCAGCGCCTTGAGCTTCGCGCGCAGCGCATTGAGTTCCTCGATCAGGCCAGTGTGCTCGGGCGCATCGGTAGCGAGTGCCTCGACGGCATCGAGCTTGCCGTGGATCTGGCCGACCAGGTCGAGCTCTTCCTTCCAGCGAATTTCCAGCGCGGCGAGCGTGGTCTGCAGTTCGGCTGTCTCGATATCGATCTCGGCGAGTCGCTTGCCGTGGTCGCTGCCACCAGCGGCTTCCTTGGCCAGCTGTTCGCGTTCGGTGGCGAGGATTTCCAGTCGCTTGCGGCTGTCCTCGACCGGCGCGGGAATCGAGTTGAGGCCGATGCCGATGCGCGCACATGCGGTATCCAGGACGCTGACCGCCTTGTCCGGCAGCTGGCGGCCGACGATGTAGCGCGCGGATAGCTTCACCGCCTCGGTCACCGCCTCATCCAGCACGCGCACCTGGTGATGCTTGGCCATCGCCTTCGCCACGCCGCGCAACATGCTCACTGCACGGGCTTCGTCCGGCTCGTCGACTTTCACCACCTGGAAGCGGCGGGTGAGGGCAGCATCCTTCTCGAAGTATTTCTTGTATTCGCCCCAGGTAGTGGCGGCGATCGTGCGCAGCTCCCCGCGTGCGAGTGCGGGCTTAAGCAGGTTGGCCGCATCGTTCTGGCCGGCCGCGCCGCCGGCGCCGATCAGCGTGTGTGCCTCGTCGATGAACATGATGATTGGCTTGGCGCTCGACTTCACTTCGTCGATCACGCCCTTCAGGCGCGCCTCAAATTCGCCCTTTACGCTCGCGCCGGCCTGCAACATGCCGAGGTCGAGCGAGAGCAGCTCCACGTTCTTCAGGATCGGTGGTACGTCACCGGCGGCGATGCGCGCAGCGAGGCCTTCGACCACAGCAGTTTTGCCGACGCCGGGTTCGCCGGTGAGGATCGGGCTGTTCTGGCGGCGGCGGGTGAGGATGTCCACCATCTGGCGGATTTCCTCGTCGCGGCCGAGCACCGTATCGAGCTTGCCTTCGCGCGCCCGCGCGGTGAGGTTGCTGCAGTACTTGTCCAGGTTCGGCGTGGCGCTGGGCTTACCACCGGCACCGGCATCACCATCGCTGGCCGAACTTGTCGGCGCGCCGTCGCCTTCCTGGAAGCTGCGTGCCTCGCGTGCCTCCACCGAGGCTTCGACCAGCGCGTGGAAATTTTTCTGCAGCGTTTCGACGTTGATGTCCTGCAGCGACTTCGCCGCTACCAGCCGACGCAGTTCGGGCACCGCGACCAGCGCCACCAGAAGGTGACCGCTGCGGATGCGCGTCTCGCCGAACTCGATCGAAGCGTAGGTCCACGCCTGTTCCAGCAGTTCGGGGATGTGGTTGGAGAGTGCCGGTGTGCGCGTGTTGCCGGTCTTGAAGCTAGCGAGGATCTGGCCGAGTTCCTTCTCCAGTCGCTCGGGCGCGACGTCGAACTGGCGCAGGATGCGGCGGATGTCGCTGTTGTCGACCTCGAGCAGTTTCAGCAGCACGTGCTCGATTTCCACGTCGTAATGCGTGCGCGACAGGCAGAGCCCGGCGGCGCCTTCCATCGCACCGCGGCAAGTGGTGTTGAGCCGCGCTACCAGCGCGCGCAAGTTGACTGCCATGACTGCTCTCCTCAGTTATTTCCTTCTCCCTTTGGGGGAAGGTGTCCGTAGTGCCTGCCCCGGACTCGATTCGGGGACGGATGTGGGTTCGGGCGACGCGTATTGCTGAAGTTTTGCGCAAGTCCCGGACTCTCATCCCGACCCTTCTCCCAAAGGGCGATGGGTTTAAAATCACGTCAATCCCGTAAACACGAAGTGGCACTCGTCTGCCGGCCGCTCGCTGCGACGGCCGGCCAACCAGCTGTTCCAGCCCAGTCGTGCCGCGCGCGCGCCGCCCAAGCGCGCGCGCGGCACGGCTTCGGCCTGGAGGACAAGCTGGATCTCCAGGTCGAGCGCGAGGCCAGTAAGAAAGCGCAACAGTTCGACTACGGCGCCAAGCAATTCACGTTGCGGCAGCAGGGCATCGAAGCCGCGCAGGCGCATCGGTCCGATGCGCACGCGCACCGTGGTCTGCCGGTCCCAGAAACGCGAACCCAGCACGCAGCCATCACCGAAGCGCTGGTTGGTTTTGCCGAGGCGTGTGCGATCGCGTGGCGGAATGCGTTGCCAGGTACCGTGGCAGCCGATCACTTCTACCGGCGCATCGACGACGTCACCGATCACCTGTGCCAACGCACCGACGCCGTGCGGGTGTTGCGCCACGAGGCCGCTGTAATAGCCCAGTGCGGCGGCTGGCAGTTTCGTTTTCGTGCTGCCGCCCCTTGCACGTGGCTCCACCAAAGCGTGCAGGGCCGGTGTGCCCAGTCCGATCAGATCGTAGATGTGGCGCAACACGCCACTGCCACCGCCACCCTTTTCGCCGGCGAATTCCTGGCTGAGTTCGGTGCGGTGCTTTGCCCACGCGCGCCAGAACAGGCTGAGCAGGCGATGGTTGAAGATGTCCAGGAAATCACGCGATGCCGGATCGCGCGCCTTCTGCTGTGCCATCAGCCATTCGGTGTAATGCCGTGGCAGCACACCGGAAGGGCCGGTGAGGCCGAGGAAATTCACACTCATCGTGTAACGTGGCGACTCGCTGTCGTCCTGCGTGGCGCGATCCAGCGACTGCAGCTCGCACGGCGGGAAGTTCAGCGAGGGCGGCACGGTGAAGCGCAGCGCATCGTGGGCAGATGACACGCCGGCGCGCGGTGGCATGCCGTGGGCGCGATACAGCAGTCGCACTGCCTGGAAGAAGCTGTAGCGCTCCGGCTCGGCCATCAGTGCATCCAGCGGCGCATGCGGCAGCAGGCCGGGTACGGTCAAGGCACCGGCCAGCAGCGGCAGTGGTGTTGATGCTTCGGCTTGCATGGGATCGCTCAGCTCGTCCATCAGCGCGTGTCCATCAGGTCATGCTCATCAAATCAGCGCCTGTGCGCCGGCGCGCGGCGCGAAGGTGGCCAGCGGTTCCTCGCGCTGCACGCTGCGCGCGGTGAGCCGGGTGTAGGAGTTGGCGGTGCAGTACAGGCCGAAGAACAGTTCGAGTACGCGCGCCAGCAGGTAGGCGCCGGAGCCTACGTACTGTTCTTCGTCAAAGGTCAGCTCGATATCGGTGCCGCGTACGAACGATTGCCGTGGTGCCTTGCCGACCCGGCTAAGCGACGGTTGGCTGCTGACCCCGACGATGCCGGCGATCTGTTTGCGCAGCGTCGCCGACTCGGCAAAGTTGTACAGGCTGAGGATTTCCAGCAGCGCGTCGCGACCGCCATCGATGATCGACAGGTGGTTCAGTGACAAGTGCGAGATCAAGCGCCACTGGTTGGCCATGCGCATTGGCGCACGCCAGGTCGGCGTGGGCTTTTTCAGCAGTCGAGCACGGGCGATCACGCCGCCGTCCTCCACCTGCAGCACGCTTTCCTCGCCGCCGAACGGCAGCTGCGAGGGCAGGTCGCGGTTGGTGCAGGTCAATGCGAGCGAAAGGGTTTCCACTGCCGGCACCCGCGGGTCCATCTGCCGATCCACCAGCGCGATGGCCACTTCGGTGCCATCGTCGTTGGGCCGCGCTGATGGCAGTCGTTGTGCGTACCAGTAGCAGCCGCTGTCGTCGCCACCCAGGCCGTGTTTGGTCGAAAAGAACGGCAGGAACTCGCTGCCGCTGCTGGACTCGCCGCTGCGCACCAGCCGCTGCACGCGGTCGATCGAATACACCTCCAGCCCCAGCGGCCGACGCACGTCGGGAATCACCTGGTACTGGCTCAGTTCCTGGCTGACGCGGATCGGCTCGGCCTGCTGGGTGAACAGGTTGACGATCGGCGTGCAGTGCAGCCGGAAGGTATCGCGCCCGACGGTCTGTTCCATCCGTGCGGTGCGTTCCGGTCGTCCGAACGAGCGTAGTGCAATGCGCAGTTCCACCGCGGTACTGAAGCGCTTCAGGTCGAGTCCGCCGATATCGATGAACAGGAATTTTTCCGGTAGCGTGAAGTATTCCTGCAGCAGACGGTAGCCGAGGAAGCTGCGCGGGTCGTAGTCGAGCAGGCCTTCGTCGAGCTGGAAGCCGACCGCCTGGATGCAGTCATCCGGCAGCCGTTGCGGGGGCACCTGCGGCTGGCCATCGGGCGCCACCACGCTGACCGATGCCACGCTGTTGAGCAGCAGCTCAAGCAGCGCGTGCACCAGCGGGCTCTCGCCATCGAGATAGAAGCGCAGCTGGTGCGGGTCCAATGCGGCGAAGGTGGTCTTGCCGACCACCTCGAGGCGGATCCGCACGCTGGCAGCGACGTCGGCGCTGCGCACCGCGAAGGCCGAGCGCTCGACCGATTCGAAGGCGGCATCGGTCACCTGCAGCGGCCAGACATCGACCGGATACGCGGTGCGATAGCGCACCGGCATGCCTTGGATCGCCCGCGTCAGCAGCTGGGTGCCGATTGGTATCTGCTGCATCCCGGTCAGTTCCGCACCTGCTGCGGGCGACAGCTGCGCGATCGACATCGATGGCACCGGGCGCAGGTAATGCGGATACAGCACTGACAGCAGTGCTTCGGTGATCTGCGGGAAATCGTCGTCCAGTTTCTTGTGGATGCGCGAGGCGATGAAGGCGAATGACTCGATCAAGCGTTCCACATGCGGGTCTTCGCAGACATCGCCTTCCAGCGAGAGCCGCGCGGCGATCTTGGGATAGCGTGCGGCGAACTCCTTCGACAGAGAGCGCAGGCTGGTCAGCTCGTTTTCGTAGTAGGGCAGCAGTTCGTCAAGCATGGCCACGGCCGTCGTCGCGGCAGTCGCGCCGCGGTCCGCAGAGTCTCGGTCAGCTGGCCGGCGCGCTCTATTCCACGAAGGGTGTAGAACCTATGGCGTCGTGATCGCACAACGCTGGATCACGGCTCAGTTCTCGACGCAGCTCTGGTCATCCGGGATGACGCAGTCCGGCGCGGTGGCGGCACTATCCAGGCCACGCGTGCGCACTTTCGGATTCAGCGCGCCCAGCGTGAGGCCCTTGGGCAACAACAACCACATGCGGCCATTCGCATTCATCGACGCGGCCATGCTGCCGGCGTCGTCACCGAAACCCCAGAAGAAATCGCCGCGCACGCTGCCACGGATCGCGCCACCGGTGTCCTGTGCGAACATCAGCCGATCGAGGTTGCCGGCGCCGCCGGGCGCCGCGGTAGTGACGAAGACCGGCGCACCTAGTGGAGTGGTGCGTGGATCGACGGCCAGTGAACGGCCGGCGGTAAGTGGCACGCCGAGCGCGCCGAGCGGGCCTTGCGGGCCGTCGGGAATCACCCGGAAAAATACGTAGCTTGGATCGCCGATGCCGCTGACACTGCCGGCACCGCCGCTGCTGGCGGCGAGGTGTTTTGCCGCGCCAGTGTGATGCGGATCGGCCGCCAGCCGCGCGGCGTCACTGCCACTGATCCCGCTGCCGTTGTGCGTGCTGTCGGTGCTGTAGGAGCCGGCAGCCGCGGGTGGCGGCGCCTTGCCGAGTAGCTGCGCGATCATGGCTTGCACCTGCGGATCGTGAGCCTTCGGCGCCACCGCTGGCGCGGTTGCCGGCATGGGTGTCGGCGTGCTGGCGGATGCATTGCCGCTGCTGCTGCCGTGTTGGAGCTGGGCGATGATCGCCTGCACCTGCGCATTGCCTGAACTGGCGCCATTGCTGTCGGCCGGTGGATCGTTGTGTATTTCGGTGTGCGTTGCAGGCGCTGCCGCGGGCGTTGCGGCCGGCGCGCCACCACCGTGATTGAGTTGCGCGATGATCGAGGCGACATCCTCGTTCGGCGCATTGGCTGCGGTATCCGCGGCGCTGGCGGCACCGAGCCGCAGGCCACGGGTCTTGATCGCGCTGGTGGCCAGTGCGGTATCGCTGGCCGAGGCATTCGGCAGGAACGGCTGGCCGTTCTGTTCGGCATAGGCCACGCGCACAATCCGCCCGTCTTCCAGCTTGATCTTGCCCGAACCCTGTACCTGCATCGAGTACAGCGCATAGGCGTCGTCCACCCAGGCCAGTACCGGCGCGTCGATGCTTTGCGACTCGATCTGCTGGCGGTTGAAGTACGGCACGATGCGATTGCCGTCAAGGCGCACGCGATAGCGTTTGTCGGCCAGGCCGGGCATGTCGTTGTCGAGTGCCAACTCGTATTCGTGCGCATCGGCGGTGTCCGGCGCGGCGGCCAGCAGGCGACCGTCCTCGATGCGGAACCACTGGTGGCTGGCCCCGCTCAGCGAGCGCGCGTCGAGCTCGTATAGGTCACGCGGCGCGCCATACACCGGAAAACGGAATTGCGCGGTGCGTGTGCTGTGGCCTTCCAGCTTCGGCTCGTAATAGCCGGTGATGCGGCCGTCCGCGGTGGCGTCCGGATTCATCACCTGGTAGACCTGAAAATGCATTTCGAAGAAATGCCGCGCAGCGTCGTCGCTACTTGCATCGGTCGCATTGAGATCGGAACAGGCTTCACTCCAGGCACTCTTGTGCGACAACACCTTGCAGCTGCGGCTGAACACATCGAGGCTTTCGCGCAGTGCATCCGTGTTCCAGCCGGGCAGCGTGTTGAACGGCACCGGCTGGAAGCGGGCGTATTTCGTCACGAAAGGCTGACCCAGCACATCAGCGCTGGTGGCAACAGCCGGGTTGGCGCTGGCCGCCGTGCTGGCGGCTGGTCGCGGCTGGGTTTGCGCCATTAGTGAAGCGTTGCCTGCGACCAACAGGCCCAGCGTGAAGCGGGCGAGCGAACGGAGTGACGCAGCAGGGCGTGATGTCATGGCGGACTCCCATGCATGAGGATGTCGACCATGATTGGCGCACGCGGCGTACGTTGCCATACCTCGGAGGCGCTATGGCGGCGGAGGGGGAATGGTGACGCTCGTCGGTAGACCCAATCGGCTGGCGCGAACGGCAGGAGAGCCGCTGATCAGGGCCCATCGCCGCGATACGGAAGTTCCATCGACTGGTTTGTCTTGAGTCGCTGCACCAGCTTCTGGTGATCGCTCTCGATCTTCTGCAGGTGCGTCTGCATCGCGGCGTCATTGACCCATTGCGCGCTGAGCGTACGGCGGCGCTCCAGCGTGTAGTTGATATCGGCGAAGGGTATGAGGGTGGCGTCGTTGGCCGGTATGAAGCCGCTGATATCGTGGATCAGCTTCAGCTTGGCCAGTTCCGCCGTCAAATGCGGGCCGCTCTTCGCGTAGTGGGTGATGAAGTTCGCAATCGACGCACGCAGCTGCGGCGACAGGTCGCTGCGCACGATGATGACGGCATGCGGAATCAGGGTGGATTTCCACAGGATGCGCAGGCGCGCGTACTGCTCGGGGAAGTGCTGAGCGAAGCGCTCCAGGTCGGCAGTATTGTTGGTGGCCACGTCCACTTCGCCGTTGGCCACCGCCAGCGCGTTGTTCTGGTGGTTGTTCACCACCACGTTGGCGAAGAACGTGTCCGAATCGATCTTGTGGCTGGCGAACAGCTGGGTCTCGGGCACCAGGTAGCCGGAGGTCGACAGTGCTTCGCCACGCGCGAAGCGCCAGTGGCCGGGCTGGCGATACAAGTCATCCAGCGTGTGGATCGGCGAGTCCTTCTGTACCAGCAGGACGGAGTAGTAGCCGTGCGAACCATTGCCACCAACGAGCTGGGCGATCACCTGCATGCGGTCGCGACTGACCGCATCCAGTGCCAGCACGCCGGAGACGAAGGCGACGTCCACGCGTTCCTCCGACATGGCCTGGGCGAGGCCTTCATAGGTGCTCACCGAGATGCTGTGGACGGGCCGCTGCAACGACTTGCTCATGTCGTCCAGCATCGGCCGCCAGGCCTCCAGCGATTCGGAAGGGCCACCGATCGGCAGGATGCCGAACGTCAGCGGCGCCGGCGACTCGGTTGCAGAAGAAGCATTTGCGGCATGCAATGAAAAGCAGCCCAGCGCCAGCGGCACCAACAACGCGGCACGCCACAACATGACCCAGGAGCCGCGGGGCTGTCGGTTGTCAGTGCTGCGTTTTCCCGGCACGGAACCACTCCCCCTGCAGCCGATGACAGCATGGCCACTATGCGCACAAAGTCATCCCCGACCCTTGTCGATCTAGCTTACGCTGTGCCGATGCACGCCGTGTTACGCCTGTCATGACAGGCATGTGCCCCGATTGCTGCTGTCAAAGTCCGCTAATGCGCCGCGAGGCAACCACGGCCTCGACCCGGTTGCGCACGTTGAGCGCGCGGAAGATTGCCGCGAGGTGGATCTTGACGGTGCCTTCGCTGATGCCGAGGTCGCGCGCAATCACCTTGTTTGGCTTGCCTTGCGACAACAGCCGCAGCACGTCGATCTGACGCTCGGTGAGCAGCTTGCGCAGCCGGTCCTCCAGCGAGGCTGCCGGTTCGCCATGCGCAGTGGCAGCACCAGCAAAGTTGCCTAGTTCCTGCAACAGCATTGGCGGCACATAGACTCCACCACACAACACCAGCCGTACCGCCGACAGCATCACCTCGGGTGAATAGGCCTTCGGAATGAAGCCCTGCACGCCCATCGCCAGCAGTTCCTTGATCAGCGATGGGTCTTCCGAGCCCGACAGCACGATCACCGGCACGCCGGGAAGATGGCGGATGGTTTCGGCGAGATGTGCATTGCCATCGCCGCCGGGCATGGTCAGGTCGATCAGTGCCAGGTCGGGCGGTGGATCGTTCTGGATCGAATGGCGCAGTTCGCCCACGTCCATGGCCACCGAGAACTCGGTGTCCGCACCGAGTTCGGCGAGTTTGACTTTGACTCCCTCGACGATCAGTCGATGGTCGTCCGCGATCAGTATCCGCATATCCGTTCCCCGTGGCGGTATCGCGGCACTCCCGCCGCGGCACGTCTGAGTCCGCAGCAACATAGCCCCAGCGCGTGCCGGCAGCAACTGATCGAAGCCAAACCGAACGGCCTAGGCTCTCCGTGATATGGCCGTTGCGACGGGCCGTCGTGAGAATCGCTGATGATTCACGACAGGGAAATGGCCATGGCAATGGCGCTCACAGCGACACGGCGGCGAGGCTGGCAGGGCCTGCTCGTGCTGTGCGCTGGCTTGCTGGCTGGAGCGCCGGCATGGACACAACCGCTGGTGCAGACGTCATCGTCGCCGCAATCGATAGCGCTGCCGGTCGTACCGGCGGTTGCATCCTCGGCCAGGACGCCTTTGCCGTCTTCGGTGCAGATAGCGCGGTCGCCAGCTGCGCCCGCCGTGGTGGCGAACGGCGATTTCGACTGGCGTGCCGCGCGCGGCGTGCTGTTCCGTATCCATTCGCCGCAGCCCGGCGCACCGGACAGCCTGGTGTTCGGCACGATCCACATCGGTTCGCCAGCCGAGCTGGGGCTGGATGCCGAGCGTGTACGCCATGCGGTGCAGGCCCAGCGCATGCTGATCAACGAAGTGGATGGCGATGCACCGTGGCAACCAAGTTACGACCGCTATCGTTTCCTGGCGCCGGGTCAGAATCTGGCGATGCTGATCGGCGGCACCCAGTTCATCGAGCTGGCCACGCTGCTGCCCGAGCACAAGGGTCCGCAGCTCAACCGCTTCAAGCCATGGGTGGCGATGACGCTGCTGGAAGAGGGGCTGGATGCGCCGGAGCCGAATGCAAGGGATGCCAGCCAGCGCAATATCGACAGCGTGGTGGAAGACACCGCGCGTGCGCATGGCCTCAAGCTGGTGCATCTGGAAACACTGGAGGACCAGCTCGCCGCGCTCGACTGCACCTCACCCGCCGAATACGCGCGGGTATTACAGGAGCGGCTGGCCGATCCACAGGAATTGCGTGCCGAAACCGAGCGCTCGCTGGCGTTCTATCGCACTGGTGATCTGCCCGGCTGGCTGGCCGACATAGACGCGATGCATGGGCTGGATGCGCAGGCGAAAGTCGCCGAACAGCATGCGCGCGGCTGTCTGATCGAACAACGCAACGCACGCTGGATCGAGGAGCTGGAGCCACTGCTGCGCGGGGGCGGCTGCTTCGTCGCGGTGGGCGCGATCCATCTCACCGGCCAGGAAGGGTTGCTCGCCGGGCTCGCCCGGCGCGGCTTCGAAGTGAGCGCGCAGCCATGGTGAACGGCGTACGCATCACACGGCAACACTGACAAGGGACGCAGGTCATGCAGGTAGCACGGCAGGTACATTGGGCGCAGGGTGGTTTCCTCACCCCGCAGCATCTGCAGGCACAGGATGCCTGGCAGCAGGCGTATGCACTGCGGCTGCACCGGCAGTTCTCGCCCTACCACTGGGGTTACGAAGCACTGGCGCTGCGCGAGGATGCGCTGGCCACCGGCATGGCTACATTGGAGCGCTTCGTACTGCTGACCCGGCAGGGCGAACTGATCAGTGGCGGCGTTGCGGCCACCGCCGAAGGCGGCGGCAATGCACGTGTACCCGAACGCAGCCTGCTCGAGCTGAGTGTGCCAAACAACGATCCGATCTCGCTGCATCTGGTGCTCAAGCGCGAACGCACGCTCGACGGCCTGGGCCGCAGCGACGAGCGCGGCCGCCTGCCGGCGCGACATCGGCTGGAGGGCGAATCGCGGGTCGATCCGTACGATCCACAGGCGCCCGCGGCCGAAGTGGATTTCCTCGGCTACCAGGCGCAGATCGTCAGTAGCCTGGACGAAGGCGCCGAGGCGCTGCTCGCAGCATGCGAATCGTACAAGTTCGCCGAGATCGTGCCGAACGGGCCGGGCCGCTTCAAGCTGTCGCCCGACTACATACCACCACTGGTGGCGCTGCAGGGTTCGGTCAACCTCAGTCGCTGGACGCGCAGCCTGCGCGACCTGCTGGTTTCGCGCGGGGCGGATTTCTCCAGCGTGAAGCGCCAGCGCGGCATCCGTGCCGCCTCGACCAGTGCGCAGGAAGTAATGCGCGTGGTGATGATGCAGACCTTCGCACGCTACATCGCCGACCTGCAGGAGGCGGTGCGTGGTGGCGTGATCTCGCCGTATCCGCTGTACTTGCAGCTACGCGAGCTGGTGGCCGAGTTTTCGGTGTTCTCCGAGGAAATCAGTTTTGCCGGCGGCCTGCGTGAAAACCCCGCCGAGACCGAGCTGCCACCGTACGACCACGACAACCTGCGTGCCTGTTTCCGCATCGCGTTCCAGCGTGCCGAGACGTTGATCAAGGCGCTCACCGTGGGTGCCGAAGTGGGCATCACGCTGACCTACGACGGCAAGCTGTACAAGGCCGAGTTGCCGCCCAACCTGTTCGACTCGGACAAGACGCGCTTCTATCTCGCCTTCGAATCCGAACTGCGCGGGCAGGATCTGTTTGGACGGCTGTCGCGCACCGGCAAGATCTGTTCGGTGGAGGAGATGCCACGCCTGCTTCAGGCCGCACTGTTTGGCCTGAAGATCGACCTGCTGCCGGTGCCGCCGGAAGAGCTGCCGCAGAAGACGCCGAACACGACGTACTTCCTGATCGATACCCGGCATCCATTCTGGCAAAACATCCGCAACGCGCGAAACATGGCGGTGTTCTGTGACCTGCCGCCGGATCAAACGGTGATCAAGTTGTATCCCGTGGGCGCGGAGGAGTAACGGCGATGGCCCGCATGCTCGAGTACTTCACTCCGCTGTTTTCGCTCGGTCTGGCGATCGACGAACAGGTCGCTGCCGGCACGGCGCAGGGCAGCGTGGATGAGGCATACGCGCTGGCGCGCACACTGATCGAGCAGGCGCGCAGCGCAGCGCTGGCTGCCGGCAAGCCACCCGCGGCGGTGGAGTCGGCGGCGTTCGCGGTGGTCGCCTGGTTCGACGAGATCATCACGCGCAATCCATCCTGGTGGAGCCAGGCCAGCCCGTTGCAGGTGTCGCTGTTCAACACCAACAACGCCGGCAACGAGTTCTTCGAGCACCTGTCCAATCTCAAGGGCGGCGACGACGAAGTGCGCGAGGTGTACTACCACGCGCTACTGCTCGGCTTCGTCGGCCAGTACTACTTCGAGACTGGCGACCACGGCGAGCTGGGAAAAATCAAGGAATTGAACAGCCGCCAGCTGCCGGTGGCGCCCGCGCCGCTGCACACGCTGCGCGAAGAGCAGATCACCCCGCAGCCGTACCAGATGAAGGATCCCGCCGGGCCGCGTTATCCCAAGCAGTGGGACGCGCTGCTGATGAAGGTCGGTGCGGTGGTGGCGCTGCTGGTACCACTGGCCTATCTGGTGTGGTTCTTCCTGTCGCCGGCGCGGGTGGCGGGCCCCACGGTGCAGCAGCTGGTGGATCAGGAGATCGCCGGCTACAGCTGTGCTGATCTATCTGCCACGGTGGACAAGGACGGCGTGACTGCAGTGAACGGTTACGTCTCCAAGCCGGTGGACCTCGAACACCTGCGCGGCGACATCGACGCGATCAAAGGCGTGAAGAGCTCGAACTATCAGGTGAAGGTGCTGATCTGGCCACACTGCGAAGTGGTCAAGCTGCTCACGCCGTACCGGCAACGCAACCTCGATCGCCACGACGGTCTCGCGGTGACGCCGACCACCGGCCACAGCGACCGCTTCGTCAAGGACGAGCAGGTGATCGTCAAGCTCACCCAGGCCAACCATGACGGCTATCTCTACGTCGACTACTACACGGTCGAAGGCGAAGTGATCCACCTGTTCCCGAACACACGCGAGCCGCACAGCGGGCAGGTCATTCCGGCCAGTCAGCAGATCGACGTGGGCCAGGCGGGCGTGGAGGGTGGTGGCTGGATCACCGTCGATGCCCCATTCGGGCAGGAGCTGATCACCGTGGTTGCCTCGCCCACGCCGCTGTACACCGGCTTCCGGCCTGACCAGGAGCCGGCCAAGGATTACCTGCCGCTGCTCAAGCAGGCCATCGACACCAATCGCAGCAGCGACAAGTTCGTTGCCGATTTCATGACCATCCAGACCGAACCGGCACGCTGAGGACTATTGCGATGAGCCTCACTCAGAAAACCTGGTTCCGGCCTGCGCTGTACGTGCTCGGCGGCATCGTGCTGCTGGTGTTGATCGTGTTCGTTGCGCCGGCGCTGATCCCCGGCGTGCCGCCGCGCTTCTGGCAACTGCTCGGGCTGTGTCTCGCCGCACTGGCGGTGCTGTGGTGGTTCACCAAGGGCGCGCGCAAGTATTCACGCGCGGGGCGTGCGCGGCAGCGTATCGGTGATCTTGGTCCGGGCAATCCGGACGACGAACGCGAACCGCTGGCGAAGATGAGTGCCGCCATCCAGGCGGCCAAGCACGCGATCCAGCGTTCGCCGGAAATGGCCGGGGGGCGCAATTCGCTGTACCGCGTACCGTGGATGCTGTTCCTCGGCGATGCCGACGCCGGCGTGCATGGCCTGCTGCAGGCAGCGAGTACCGCATCGCCGTTCCCCGAGCCGGCGGGCAGTGATGCCGACGCGGTGTGGCGCTGGTGGTTCTTCAAGTCGATGATCGCGATCGAGGTCAGCCCGAAACTGGTCTGCGACGCGTCAGCGCGGACCGAACGCGGGCTGTGGTACCAGGCGCTGATGCAACTGGCCAGCGAGCGCGACCAGCTGCCGCTCAACGGCATCGTGGTGTGCATAAGCGCACGCAGCCTGCTCGGCAACGGCGATGCGTTGAAGGATGTCAGCATGCGCTTGCGCCGGCTGGTCGACGAAAGCATGGAGCACCTGCAGATCCAGTTGCCGGTGTATGTGGTGGTGACCGGGCTGGAGGTGTTGACGGGTTACGGCGCCTTCCGTGCCGCCGTGCCAGCCGAGGCGTTTGCGCAGGCGATGGGCTGGCGCTTGCCAGAAAGCGAGACTGTCAGCGCCGGTACAAGTGCGAAGTTCGACAGCCTGTTCGCGCCGATGGCCGAGCGCCTGCATGCATTGCGGCTGACTGCGCTTGCGGCACAGCACGAGGTGAAGGGACGTCGCGGCGTGTTCGAGTTCGTGCAATCGATCATGCGCCTGCAGGGCGGGCTGCGGAAATTCGTCAGCCTGCTGCTGGAAGACAATCCGTTCCAGCGCACGCCGCGCTGGCGCGGTCTCTACTTTGCCGGCGGTCCGGTCCCCGATACGCCGGCCGGTGCGTTTGTCGCCGACCTGTTCACGCGCTTCCTGCCAGCCGACCAGCCGCTGGCGATGCCGAGCCTGAAGGGCAGCGCCGGACGGATGGGCGTGGCTGCACTCGGCGTCGCGGCCTTGCTGGGTTTGTCCGGCTATCTCACCTACGGCCTCAGTCAGGCGCGCACCGACGATGCGCAATTGCTGGCGCAGACGCGGGCGGCCTGTCAGGGCCGCGAGAATGCCGGCGCCAGTGGGCGCATCGGCTGGGTGGCGGCCTGTGGCCGCACCATCGAGCGGCTCGAAGCGAGTACCGACAAGAGCCAGCTCGGTTTCGGCCTGCGCCGTTCCGATCGCGATATCGAACAGCTGAAGCAGGAAGTGGTAGGTGATTTTTCCAGCCTGATCCTGGCGCCTTACGACCAGATGCTGGACAGCGACATGGCCAATGGCCGTGCCGGCATCGAGCACGTGCTGGCGATCACCCAGCGCCTGCGCATCCTGCAGCACTGCCGCGGTCGTGGCGCCAGCTGCCTGGACAGCGAATTGCCGCACAACGTGGTGTTCGATCCGCGCTCGCGCCTGTTCGCACCATTCTTCACCGCCGATGCGGATACGCGCCGCGACCGCGACAACGCGGATGCCTTGCTTACCACCTACCTCGGCTATTTGCGCTGGCAGAAAAGCGAGGTACTCGACGATGAAGAGCATCGCCTGCAGGGCGAGCTGCAGCGCTTGCTGACCGCGTACACACCGCGCCCGCAGGATCTCGAAGCGTGGGCCGATGCGCGCATGACCGGCCCGCGCCTGCAGGATTACTGGCTGCCGGCGGATCGCCTGGTCGGTGTGGACGCGGGTAGCCTGCCGACGATTTCCGGTGCCTATACGGTGGAAACATGGAACGGCGTGGTGTCGCCGATGACCGACACCATCGGCGACACCCTGGCGGAAAAAAAAAGTCTGGCTGATGGCTTTCGCAGCGCTTACTTCACCAGTTACTTCCATGCCTGGGCGCAGTTTCAGAGCCGCTTCTTTGATGGCGTGAACCTGTGGAAGGGACATACCGACGAACTGGCGACGCGCGCAGCCGGCAACGACAATCCGTACCGCTTTTTTTTTGACAGTGTGCAGCACAACCTGCTGGGCCTTCCGCTGCAGTTGCCGCTCTCGTTGCGCTGGCATCAGGCCTGGGCGCAGACCAGGGCGGCTGGCTGGGGCGGCTGGAAACCGTTCGGCGCGTTTCTCGGGCATACCGTCGGCGGCTGGTTCAGCAGCGCCAAGCTGACCCCGCCGACCTGGCTGCTGGCGATGCTGGATACGCGCCGCGACGTGCTGGACAAGCAGCAGGCATTGTTCGCCAACGGTTATCTGCGCCTGCAGGCGCAGGGCGGCGATCAGAACCTGTACCAGATCGTGGCCGACATCTATCACGCCAAGGGTGCGCCGACCCAGCCACCGGCATCCGAATACGCCACCTTGCTGCAGTCGGTCGATCGACCCGATGACAGCTACGCCGCGAAGTTCATGGGCGATGACCTTGGCGCGTGGTCGGTGGTGCAGGGGCCCTCGCATCTGCTGCTGTATCTCACCGTGCAACGCGCCGCGGCCTATGTGCAGCAACGCTGGAACGACGGCGTGGCGACGGCGCTGAAGCAGCTGCCGCCGGATCAGCAGATGGCTGCGCTGTATGGCGCGCAGGGCAAGCTCAATGCCTTCGTCAACGACTGGCTGGCACCGTTCGTCAGCGAGAAGGAACACACGCCGATCAAGGTCGGTGGTATCGCGCTGCCGTTGACGCCGGGCTTCCAGGCGATGATGACGGCGCAAAGCCAGGCGCAGCCCGCGTTGAATGCCGATCAGCCATTCCTGGTCGGCAGCTTCAGCTTCACCGGCCCGAGCCAGCTCGGCAGTCTCGCCGAAGGCGCACTCGGCACGGTGCTGCAGATCGACTGCAAGGACCGCAGTTTCAGCGCCAGCAGCAAGGCGCAGTCGCTGGCCGAGTCGAAGGTCGCGGTGTTCTGGTCGCCGGCCAACTGCCTGCAGGCCAGCCTGCGCATCAGCCTTGAACAAGCCGGGCCGGCCGAAGTGGCGCTGGTACCGGCCGGTTCGGCCAGTGCCGCGGGCGCCGCCGCACCGGCGGCAGCCGAGCCGCTGGTGCTGACCAAGCTCTACTCGGGGCAGGATGGCTTCCTGCAATTGCTGAAGGATTTCGCCGGCGGCTCGCACAGCTTCGCGCTGGCCGATTTCCGCGATTCGTATACACCACTGCAATGGGCCGACATCACCGGGCGCCTGCACGACGTTGGCTTCAGTCAGGCGCGGGTGTTCCTGGGCGTGGACCTGTCCGATGCGATGAAGCAGTACCTCAGCGCACGCAACACGCCGGTGACGATGCCCAGCGCCATCATCGAATAGACCACGTCGAATAAACCACGACAGCATCGAACCAACGAGCGGGCAAGCGGGTCCGCAGGGAGAACACCATGAGCATCGATATCGCCGAACTGCTTGCGCCGATCTCACCCGACCGTCCTTGCGGCGAGGATGTGAGCTTCAACGATGTCTATGACCGTGTGCGCGATGCGCGCCGCGCCGACGATCCCAACCTGCGCCAAGGTGAGTGGCAGACCGACCTGAAAGTGGCCGACTGGCGGCTGGTGATCCGTCTCGCCAGCGAAGTGCTCACCAAGCAGAGCAAGGATCTGCAGATGGCGGTGTGGCTGGGCGAGGCATTGATCTCGATGGAGAGTCTGGCCGGTGCCGGACAGTCGTTCGAACTGCTCAGTGGCTTGCTGGAAAACCTGTGGGATGGCCTGTTTCCGGAACTTGATGGTGACGATGCAGAAGAGCGTGCGGCCAAGCTCGCCTGGTTCAACATCTATGCCAGCGATGCGTTGCGCAAGATACCGTTGACCGGCAGCACCAAGCCGATGACCCTGCTGGCCTGGCAGGATTCGCGCGAGGTCGACAACCTGGCGCGGCAGAATCAGGAGGCGCACAAGGCGGCGCTGGATGAAGGCCGGCTCACCGGCGAGGCCTTCGACAAGGCGATGCTGGAGTCCACCAATGAGGTGGTGCTGCGCATGCTGGAGCAGGCGGATGCCGCGTTGACCTCATTCGACAACTTCAAGCGCATCGCCGACACCCGGCTCGGCCGTGCCGCACCCTCGCTGGCTGCCGTGGAAGAGGCGTTGAAGCGGATTCGTCAGCTGGTCGGCAAGGTCGCACAGGCCAAGGGTGTCGGTGGTACCGCTACCACCATCACGGGCGATGCTCAGGAAGCTGCCGCGAGTCCGCTCGTGTCGTCGCCTGCCACCATGACTTCGGGCGGCGGTCCCACCCTGGATCTCTCCGGCAACAGTGCCGCCAGCAAGCAGGCGGCATTACGCACGATCAGCGACATTGCGGTGTTCTTTCGCCGCACCGAGCCGCACAACCCGGTCGCCTTCATGCTGGAGAAGGCCGTGGCGTGGGCAAATACGCCACTCGATGCATGGCTCAGTGAAGTGGTTCGTGACAGCGCTGTACTTGCCTCAATCCGCGATCGGGTGGGTATTCCAGACGAGTGATTGTTTTGCTTCCTCTCCTCTTGGGGGAGAGGAAGCAAAAGCGTGGCAATCAGCGTGGATACGGCGTTCCATCCCTGTGCGAATACCCGTTCTCATCCGCACGTAGATCGATGTCCGGGTAATTGCATACATCATCGTCCGAGCGTGTCCCGATTTCCAGGTACACCGCCACCTCTGCACTGCGATTGATGAAGTGGTGGCCATCGGGCACGTTCTTGGGAAAAGCGGCGCAATCGCCGGCTCGCAGGATCTGTTCGCCGGCATCGGTGATCAGAGTCAGCTCGCCGGACAGGAGATAGACGAACTCATCTTCGAGCGCGTGCCAGTGGCGCTGGCTGGACCAGGCGCCGGGCGGTAACCGGCTGAGGTTGACGCCGAAGTCGACAAGGCCGCCAGCCTGACCGAGCGCCTGCTTGCTGCGCCCGGCGGCTTGCTCGGCGAAGGGGTGGGGATAGCTGGAGCCTGTGCGTGGGCTTATCTGGTTCGGGTCGATACGTGGCATGAGGAGTCTCGGTGGGGGCTGCTCTGACTGAGGTCATGGCCGGCCTCGCCTGGCATGCGTGGCGTGGGCAGACGGTATGAAAAGGTACACCACCCCCAAAGTCATAGGCCACCGACTGGCCGTACGGCTAATTCTCTCGCGCCCGGCGGCTTCCTAGACTTCTCTGCCATCGCCGTTGCGTATTCGCGCAACGGGCACCGCCCAACTGCCGGGGAGTCGTCATGGCCAAGAAAGAAAGCACGCAGCATAAGCTGGATCGCGTTCGCGCACCGCGCGTGCAGCTCACCTACGACGTGGAAGTGGGCGATGCGATCGAAAAGAAGGAACTGCCTTTCGTGGCAGGCGTCATCGGCGACTTCACCGGCCAGCCGGCCGAGCCGCTGGCGAAACTGAAAGAGCGCAAGTTCGTCAATGTCGACAAGGACAATTTCGACGAGGTGCTCAAGGGCATGAAGCCGCGCGTGCAGATGCAGGTAGACAACAAGCTCAAGGGCGACGGCTCGAAGGTCGGTGTGGAACTGAACTTCAAGAGCCTGGAAGACTTCACGCCGGAAGCCGTGGCAAACCAGGTGGAGCCGCTGCGCAAGCTGCTCGAAGCGCGCCAGAAGCTGGCCGACCTGCGCAACAAGATGGCTGGCAACGACAAGTTCGAGGAACTGCTCAACGAGGTGTTGCAGAACACCGACCAGATCACGCGGCTGACCAAGGAAGTCGGCTCCGGCGGCGGCTCGGAAAGCTGAGCTGTTCGTCACGCCGGGCGGTGGAACCGAGCCATCGTCCGATCGGACGGATACATCTCTCCATCACGGATATCGCAGGGATCAAGACATGGCCAGCACACAGCAAGAATCCGCGCAGGGCACCGCCGCCGCACAGGAAGGCAGCCTGCTCGATTCCATCCTCAGCCAGAGCCGCATCGCCAAGACCGACAGCGAGCGCGACCGCACCCGCGACCTGATCGCCGAGTTGGTGAATCAGGTCACCGACGGGCAGATCAGCATCTCGCACGATGCGATCGCTTCGCTCGATGCGCGCATCGCCGACATCGACAAGTTGCTCTCCGATCAACTTTCGGCGGTGATGCACGCGCCGGAGTTCCAGAAGCTGGAAGGTTCCTGGCGCGGCCTGAAGTATCTGGTCGACAATTCCGAGACCAGCACCACGCTGAAAATCAAGGTGCTTAATTGCAGCAAGAAGGACCTGATCAAGGACTTCAAGAACGCCTCGGACTTCGACCAGTCAACCCTGTTCAAGAAGATCTACGAAGAGGAATACGGCACCTTCGGCGGCGCCCCGTTCGCCACCATGATCGGCGACTTCGAATTCAGCCGGCAGCCAGAGGACATGTACCTGCTGGAAGAGATGTCGCACGTGGCCGCGGCTGCTCATGCGCCACTGCTGTCTGCGGCATCGCCGGAACTTTTCGGTTTCGAAAGCTTTACCGATCTGGCCGGCCCGCGTGACCTGGCCAAGGTGTTTGACACTGTCGAGTATGCGAAGTGGAAGTCGTTTCGCGGTTCGGAGGACTCACGCTATGTGGGCCTGGCGATGCCACATGTGCTCGGCCGCCTGCCGTACGGGCCGGATACCACACCGGTGGAGAGCTTCAACTTCGTCGAAGATGTATCCGGCAAGGATCACAACCGCTACCTGTGGACCAATGCAGCCTATGCGCTGGGCAGCAAGGTCACTGACGCGTTCGCCAAGTTCGGCTGGACCGCGGCGATCCGTGGTGTCGAGGGTGGTGGTCTGGTGGAAGGCCTGCCCACGCACACGTTCGCCACCGACGATGGCGAGGTGGCGTTGAAGTGCCCCACCGAAATAGCAATCACTGATCGTCGCGAAAAGGAATTGGCGGATCTTGGCATGATCCCGCTGGTGCATTGCAAGGGCTCCGACTACGCGGCGTTCTTCTCCACCCAGTCCGCCCAAAAAGCGAAGGAATACAACACCGATGCCGCCAACGCGAACGCGCGGCTGGCATCGCAGCTGCAGTACATCTTCGCCGTGAGTCGCATCGCGCATTACCTGAAATCGATGATGCGCGACAAGATCGGCAGTTTTGCCTCGCGCTCCAGCGTCGAGCGTTTCCTCAACACCTGGATTACCCAGTACGTGTTGCTGGACGACAACGCCTCGCAGGAGATGAAAGCACAGTATCCGCTGCGCGAAGCGAGCATCGAGGTAGTGGATATCCCCGGCAAGCCGGGGGCTTTCAAGGCGGTGGCCTTCCTGCGGCCGCATTACCAGCTGGACGAACTGAGCGTCTCGCTGCGTCTGGTGGCCGAGCTTCCGAAGTCGGCGCGTTGAGAATCTATTGAGGATTGATCCATGGCAACTGATTTCTACCTGAAAATCGACGGTATCCAAGGTGAGGCGACCGACGAAAAGCACAAAAACGAAATCGAGATCGAGTCGTGGCACATGAGTGCCACCAATGTAGGTTCGGGCGGGAAAAACAGTGGTTTGGGGACCGGCAAGGCCGACTTCTCGGACTTCAGCGTAACCAAGTTCGCCGACAAGTCCACGCCCAAGCTGCTCAACGCGGTAGGGAGCGGCCTGCACATCCCCAAGATATTGCTGACCTGTCGCAAGGCGGGTGGCAAGGGTGGACAAGTGGAGCATCTGACGGTGGAAATGGAGGGAGTGTTTGTTTCTGGCTATTCGGTCTCGGCCAGCGATGAACATTCGGTTCCCCGTGAAACAGCAGTCTTCAATTACAACAAGGTCACCTTCTCGTATGCGCCACAGAAGACTGACGGTTCACTCGAAGGAAAGATCGTCGCCGGTTACGACAGGGCCCTGAATAAAGCGATCTGATGAAGTTGCTGCGGCGCCCTCGCGGGGTGTCGTACGACACCTCGTGAGGGCGCCGTGCGAGGGTATGACAGTAGCCACCGGGAATGGGTTTGATGAGCAACGATTTCTTCCTCAAGCTGGATGGCATCCAGGGCGAGTCAAATGACGAGGAACACGCTGCCGAGATCGAAATTGACGGCTGGTCTTTCGGTGTCAACGAGGAGACTGCCGAGGACAAGACGCCCCGTACCTCCGGTGGTCGCGATAACCTTCCGGTATTCCGTCGCGGTGGCGACGCGGCAGGTTTTGGCCAGGCACTGGCCGGCAGCGTGCGGGTGGGTGACCTGCATCTGCGCAAGCGCATTGATGCCGCGTCCGCGCCCTTGCTGAAGGCTGCCACCACGCGTCAGAAAATCGCCAAGGCGATTCTCACCTGCCGCAAGGCATCAGGCGGGACAGCACTGGAATATCTGCAGATCCAGTTGCAGGATGTGCTGGTTTCGCGCTGGTCATCAGGCGTCGAAAGCGACGCGGTGTTTCCGAAAGAGCAGTTTGTACTCAGCTATACGCGGATCGAATTCACCTACCAGCCGCAAGGTCGCAAGGGAACCTCCGAAGGCAAGAAGCACGCCGGCTGGGACCGCAAGCTCAATGCGGCGATGTAAATCACACGGACCAGCCTGATGCGCTCCGTTCTCGATCGCCTGTCCGACAAGCCGCTGCCCGAAGACAGCGGTCGTGGCATGTCGCTTGCCGACTTCCGTGATCTGGTATCGCGCGATCTCGAGGCGTTGCTCAATACGCGTTCCGAAGCGGCGCGCGTGCTGCCGGAGGCATTTGTGGAATGTCGCAAATCTTCGCTGACGTTCGGCATCCCGGATTTTTCCTCCTACAGCCTGCTCAGTCCGCGTGACCGCGACCGCATCCGTCGCACGCTGGAAGTCGCGATCGGCCTGCACGAGCCGCGGCTGACCCGGGTGCGCGTGGTGCTGGAATCGCAGCGCGCCTATGAACGTGCCCTGCGCTTCCGGGTGGAGGCGCTGATGAACCTTGGCCCGGAGCGCGAGAAAGTGCAGTTCGACGCGGTGCTTCAGCTCAACACGCAGTCGTACCAGGTGCGATGACGGCGAAGAAGCGTACGCGGCCGCGCCGGCATCATGTGACCACCTCATGCCAGGTGACGGCGAATATCGCGCTGCGCGTCGATGGCGAACCGCTCGCGCTGGAGCTGACCGTCCCCGGCGGCACGGCAACCGCGCAGCAGCTGCTGCCGGCGTTGCGCATCCTGACCGATCAACTGGTCGATGCCGCTATACACAAGGTGGAAGCTGCGGGCCAAAAGGTGTCATGTCAGAAAGGGTGTGGCGCGTGCTGTCGGCAGCTGGTACCGATCGCGCCGGCCGAAGCGCATCGTCTGCAAACGGTGGTGGACGCATTGCCTGAGGCGCGAAGGGCCGAGGTGGTGGTGCGATTCGCGGAGGCCCGCAGCAGGCTTCAGGCTGCCGATCAGCTCGATACGTTGCTCGATCCATCGCCTATGACGCTAGAACAACGACGCAGGTTCGGTCTCGACTATTTCCGGCTGGGCATTGCCTGTCCGTTCCTGCTGGATGAATCGTGTTCGATCTATCACGAGCGGCCGCTGGCCTGTCGGGAATATCTGGTCACCTCGCCGGTGGCGCATTGCGCGCAACCGAGTGCCTCGACCATCGACTGCGTGCCGATGCCGGTGAAAGTCTCGGTGGCTCTGCAACGGCTGGAGTCGGCACAGGACACAGCGAGCGCAAGCTGGGTGCCATTGATCATCGCGCCGGAATGGGCGCAGATGCATCCGGCAGCACCGCCAACCAGCAGCGGGCCGGCGCAACTGGAGTCGGTATTCGAGCTGCTTGGAGCGACGCAGTCGGTTACTTGAGCGAGTGTTCCAGGTCACCATGCACCGGTATCAGACCACGTTGCGTGAAGACGTCCAGACGGCCATCATCGCCTCGCGCAGCTGCTCCGGCGACACCGGTTTGTAGAGCACCGGAATCTTTGCCGCCTGGATTTCGCGCAGGCGGTCGCTGCGCGTTTCGCCGGTGATCAGCAGGCGCGGGAAAGGCGGCATGCCATCGCGCATGTAGTAATGATCCAGCGCGGCCAGTGTATCCAGGCCGCTCTCGCCGTCGCGCAGGCGCAGGTCGGAGATCACGATGTCGGGCTGGCCGGGCCAGTTTTCCGCGGCCTCCAGTGCCTGTATGCGATCTTCGGCGGTCGCCACATCGCAACCCCAGCTGCGCAGCAGATAGCGGATGCCGGAAAGGATCGCCGGCTCGTCGTCGATCACCAGCACGCGCATGCCCGATACATCCAGCGGCGCTTCCTCGGTCTGCACCAGGTGGATTTGCTGCGCCGGTACTTCGCATACGTGGAAGCTGAACACGCTGCCGCGCCCCGCATGGGACTGCAGCACAACACGGGTATCCAGCAGTTCGGCCAGTCGCTGCACGGTAGCCAAACCGAGGCCGAGGCCGCGGTGCTGGCCACCGGAGTTTTCGGCGCTGCCCGGGTTATCCACCCGATAGAACTCGTCGAACACGCGTTCCCGATGCTCGGGCGCGATGCCGCTGCCGGTATCCCACACGTCGATCCGCACGGTGCCATCCAGCCGTCGGCGTGCGCCGACCAGCACGCCACCCTCCTGGGTATAGCGCAGTGCGTTGCTGACCAGGTTGTTTAGGATGCGCGCGAGCATGGTGCGGTCGCTGCGCACCCACAGATCGGTCGTGCGTACGGTCAGACGCAGGTCCTGCTGCTCGGCGATCATGCGGAAATTGCGGCTCACTTCCTCGAATACCGGGTCGAGCGGGAATTCGCTGATCTCGATCTGCATCGCGCCGGTTTCCAGTCGCGACAGGTCGAGCAATTCACTGAACAGGTGGTCGAGCGCCTCCACGCATTCCTGGATGTGCGCAATGCGGTCCAGCCGTACCGGATCATGCTCGTCGACCGCGAGCGCAGACGAAAACAGGGTCAGCGCATACAGTGGCTGACGCAGGTCGTGCGAGGCGGCGGCGAGGAAGCGCGCCTTGGCCACACTGGCCGCCTCCAGCGCCGTGTTCTTGTGTGCCAGTTCCTGGGTGGCGTGTTCGATTTCCTGTTCCATGCCGCGGTGCATGTCGAACAGGGTCGCGGCGGCGGTGTTGAAGCCATGTTGCAACTCGCCGATCTCGGTCTGGTCGGTGACACGGACGGCAACCGGGCGATCGCCACGCCCGAGTTCATGCACCGCGTGCGCCAGTCGCCGCAATGGCGCGCTGATCCAGCTTGCGGCCTGCCACGCGATCACTGCCGCAACCAGCAGGCTTGCCGCCAGCGCGAGCAGGGCAATGCGCAGGCTGGCACGTTGCGCGGCAATCGCCTCACTCAGGCTTACATCGACCATCACCGAGCCCAACGGCGGCGCTTGCGGCTGATCGCTGTCGAGTACGTCGCGCACCACGGTCAGGCTGTCTTGCGGCGTGGCCTCGCTGCGACCGTGGCTGTCAGCGAGGATCTCCCCATTGGCCGCGCTGATCTGCACGCGTGCCACATGGGGGAGCTTGGCAATCGATTGCGCAATGCGGATCAGTTCGCGACGCTGCATATCGTGCAGCGGGCCCGCCGTGATCGATGCCGCCTGGGTGGCAACCGCATCAGCCGTGTTCTGGCCCATGCTGCGCAGTGTGATCAACTGGTAATGGGTCAGGATGGCCGCCAGCAGGGACGCGGTGACCAGGGTGGGTACCAGGGCAACGAAGCCCAGCCGCTGCATCAGCGAGGCGCGACGCCAGAGCCGTTTCATCCAGAACCTGGCCATCTTGTCTGTCCGACCCCCGGCACGGTACCCGTCGACACTGAGCCTAGCGCGAAAAGCAGAATCCGGCAGCCCGACCGAAAGGCGTCGGCTGGACGGCCAGGCTCAGCCTTCGTCGCTGGGCCGGGATGATTCGGCGTGAGGCGGTTCGGGATGGTGATGCCGGTATCTCAGCAGCAGGCGCTCGATCAGGAACGGCAGCAGCGAGAGCAGGGTGACGCCGCACAGCGGCAGCCAGATCGGGCGGTACAGCAGCAGGCTCAGGCCCAGGTGGTCGCCGTGGCTCAGGGCTTGGCCGACCCCGGCGCCGATCAGGTTCTCGAAGACCAGCATCACCGTGCCGCCCACCCAGGTGGCACCAAGGAACAGCCACATCGGGCAACGCAGCCACGCCAGGCTCACCGTGACCATGCCGAACGGCACGATCGGCACGAAACGCAGGAACAGCGTGTAGCTCACCGGGTGGCGCTCGAAGCTGTGGTGCAGCTTCGCGACGATCGCCGGAGGATGCTTGCTGCCGGCGCCAAACGCGTAGCGACTGGCCAGGTAGAGAATCAGCGAGCCAAGGGTCAGTCCGATCGACGAACACATCGTGCCCTCGATCGTGCCGAACGCGAAGCCGCCGGCAAGGATGATCACGATCGTGCCGGGGATGCCGGTGGACGTGGCCAGGGTCAGCAGGCCGATGAAGATCAGCCGGGCCAGCCAGGGATGTTCGGTGATATGCACATGCAATAGCTGCTGGTGCGCCACCACGTTTTCCGGACTCAACCGGTCGAACATGCCAGAGGCGAACAGCAGGACACCTGCCAGCAGCAGCAGGATCAGCGGCAGCGCGGCGCGCCAGCGGCTCAATACGATGTGCCGCTGGCGCCATAGGCAGCCAGCACGGTGCGCGCATGGTCACGCAGGATGTCGCGGCGGACCACGATGTTGCGGCGCTGCAGTTCGCCGATCCAGTCGGCCGGCAACGGGCCTTCGTCGAACTCGGTGAGTTCCTCGACGTCTTCCGCGCGCGCGCCGATCAGCAGCTCGTCGACGCCGGCCCAGACCGTGGCGCCGTAGCACTGGCAGCACGGCTGCGCGCTGGTGGCCAGGATGTAACGGCCGCCTTGTTCGTTGAGCCGGAACGCGGCGAGCCGCTGCTGCGCGGTCATGTACGCCATCATTTCCGCATGGGCCACCGAACAGGTCTGCGGCACCACGCGATTCACGCCGACCGAAATCAGCCGCCCCGCCTCGTTGAACACAGCTGCGCCGAACGGGCCGCCGTTGCTGTGCTCGACGTTGTGCTTCGACAGCTCGATCGCCAGGCCGACTTTTTCCTCATCGGTGAGATAGATCCGGCTTTCGTCGGCAACGTCGCCAATCCATGGCGGCAGGGTCAGATGGATTTGCAGAGGAAGCATGGTGTTTCTCCGCTTACTGGCCGGCCGGTTTCGCCCAGACGTCGCGCAGTGTCACGGTACGATTGAACACCGGTGCCGTGGCACGATGATCGACGCGGTCGGCCACAAAATAACCCAGTCGCTCGAACTGGTAGCGTTGCTCCGGCTCGGCGCAGGCTGCGGCCGGCTCCAGCCACGCCTGCACCACGCGCTTGGCCTGCGGGTTGACGTGCTCGAGCCAACTCTTGCCGTCTTCCTCGCTGTCAGGTGCAGATACGTTGAACAGGCGGTCGTAGATGCGCACTTCGGTAGCGACGGCATCTTTTGCGCTGACCCAGTGGATGGTGCCTTTTACCTTGCGGTCAGCACCGGGCATGCCGTGACGGGTTTCCGGATCGAGCGTGCAATGCAGCTCGGTCACGTTGCCATCGGCATCCTTGATCAGTTGTTCGCACTTGATGATGCCGACGCCGCGCAGGCGCACTTCACCTTCCGGTTTCAAGCGGTGGAAACCCTTCGGCGGCACTTCGGCGAAATCCTCGCGCTCGATCCACAACTCGCGTGCAAATGGCACTTCGCGCGTGCCGAAGCTGTCGTCCTTCGGGTGGTTGGCGAAGGTCAACGTTTCCGCGTGGCCTTCCGGCAGATTGGTCAGCACCAGCTTCAGCGGGTCGAGCACGGCCATCCGGCGCGCGGCGGTGACGTCCAGATCCTCGCGGATGCAGTTCTCCAGGATCGAGTAGTCGATCACGCTGTTCTGCTTGCTGACGCCGACGCGCTCGATCAGCAGGCGCAGCCCGGCCGGCGTGAAGCCGCGCCGGCGCAGGCCGCGCAGCGTGTTCATGCGTGGGTCGTCCCAGCCGTCGACGAAGTTCTCGCTGACCAGCTGCGCCAGCTTGCGCTTGCTGGTGATGCAGTAGCTGAGGTTGAGGCGTGAGAACTCGATCTGGCGCGGCTTGGCCGGCTTCGCCTCCAGACCTGCGGCGACCACCGACTGCCACAGCTCGGGATGGTTCGGCAGGTCGACCTTGTCGACGAACCAGTCGTACAGCGGCCGATGATCCTCGAACTCCAGCGTGCACAGCGAATGGGTGATGCCTTCCATCGCATCGGACAGGCAGTGCGCGTAGTCGTACATCGGGTAGATCGGCCATGCATCGCCGGTGTTCTGGTGGGCGATTTTGCGGATGCGGTAGATCGCCGGGTCGCGCATATTGATGTTGCCGGCGCTCATGTCGATCTTCGCGCGCAGCGTCTTGGCGCCATCGGCAAATTCACCCGCGCGCATGCGGCGGAACAGGTCGAGGTTCTCTTCTACACTGCGCTCGCGGTAGGGCGAGTGACGCCCGCCAGCGGTCAGCGTGCCGCGGTACTCGCGCATCTCTTCGGCGCTGAGGTCATCCACATAGGCCACACCGTCCTCGATCAGCTTGAGCGCCGAGCGGTAGAACACCTCGAAATAATCCGAAGCGTGGCGCAGCGAGTGCCATTCGAAGCCGAGCCAGCGCACGTCGTCCTTGATGCCTTCGACGAACTCCGGGTCTTCCTTGCCCGGGTTGGTATCGTCCAGCCGCAGGTTGCACCAGCCGTTGAATTGAGCCGCGATGCCGAAGCTCAGACAGATCGCTTTGGCGTGGCCGATATGCAGGTAACCGTTCGGCTCGGGCGGAAAGCGCGTATGCACCGCGTGGTGTTTGCCGGCGGCGAGGTCCTCGCGCACGATCTGCCGGATGAAATCCTGTTGCACGGCGGCCGTTGGCGTGGCGGGTGCGATGGTGGGATTTTCAGTCGACATCAGGCAAAGCTCGCGTGCGGTGGCGGAAACACCCAAGTTTACCCTGTCGACGCTACCGGGCGCAGATCGCCGCGGATGCGAGGCGGGACAAGGCGTCGCTTGCCTCGCGCCCATCCCGGGGCGTAGCGTGCAGGCCATGCACACCATTTACCGAGCTCAGAACCTGTTCGACGCCCATCTGGTCAAGGATGCGCTCGAGGCGGAGGGTATTCCGGCGTTCATTGCCGGCGAATACCTCACCGGCGCGGTAGGCCAATTACCGGCGATGGACTACATCGCGGTGATGGTGCCCGAATCGAGCCAGGTGCTTGCCAGCGGCATCGTGGGCGCGGTTGAGGCGCAGTTGAGCGAGGCGCGGCTCGCCATTGACGAGATCGGCGATCTGCCCGATGGTCCGCAGCTCATGCCCTGCTGAACTAAGGTCAGCCACCGCGGTTCCGCGGTCGCCTCATCCCCAAGGAAGCTCCATGCAAGACCTCGCCGCCCTGATCCGCGCCGTGCCCGATTTCCCCACGTCCGGCGTGATGTTCCGCGACGTCACCCCACTGCTCGCCGATGCCGGCGGCTTCGCTCGTTGCATCGACGCGCTGGCCGAACCGTGGCAGGGCAGCGGCGTGCAGGCCGTGTGCGGCATCGAGGCGCGCGGCTTCATTTTTGGCGCCGCACTGGCGCAGAAGCTGCACGCGGGCTTCGTGCCACTGCGCAAACCCGGCAAGCTGCCGCCGCCGGTGGTGGCGGTGGACTATCAGCTGGAATACGGCAGCGATCGGCTGGAAGTACAGCGCGATGCGTTGAAGCTTGGTGAGCGCGTGTTGATTGTCGATGACGTGCTGGCTACTGGTGGCACGCTGGCGGCGGCGCGTGCGCTGGTCGAGCAGCTCGGTGGTGAGCTGATGGGTGCCAGTGTGGTCATCGAATTGCTTGCGCTGCGCGGGCGAGATCGTTGGTCAGGGGGCCAACAACTGCACAGCCTGTTGCGTTATTGAAGCTTGGCTTGGGCATCGTGACGACTCCTGAAGTGTTAGTTCAGAGCGTCCGCTTGGAACTGTTAGCGCTCACTTGCTCCAGCCTGTTCGTGAACGCCAATATCTTTTGAGAATGCCTGCATAGCGTGTGCATACGCGAGCTTTATACTCGTAGTATTAGCCACATTTTCACTGAAAAGACTATCCCAAGAAGCTTGCCAGTCCCCAGAATAGTACTCGCGGCGACGTTCACATTCAGTGCGGAGACGAGCATCACGCCCCCAGCCAGTGAATGTCTCAAAGCAAGTATCTTGGAACGCAATAAGCGCCTTGAAGAAGTCTTTGCCGAAAAGCGGCGCGGCGAGATGGATCTCTTTGTCTATTGAGCGCTTAAGTCCTACGACGGAAGTTGGTGACATGTCTCGCCACGCACCGACATATGTGAAGTAGCAAAATAGATCGTTGAGTTTTGGAGCAAGAGAGTCATACACCGATAATCTTTTTTCAGTGAGCTTTTGGTTGCGCCATTGTAGATACTCAAATCGCTTGGCAAGTCGATGCAGGTATATGCCAAGCACTGCGAGTGCAATCGGAGTGAGAATCCCTGCTACGAGTTTGGCAATTTCTAGTGAGTTCCAGCTGTTTGGCTGCATGGTTTGAGCACTAACGTGAAGTAGCCCCCCGGATCCGGAGCATTGCATCGAGTATGTAGTCTTGATCGCGCCTCGTACAAGCAGCGGATTTCCTTGTTATGCAACGTTTTGTATTACTGCAGATGCGCTACGCAAATAGCCGCGCTCCGTTGTCATTCGGCACTTTGTAGATGTAAACCGAGTTACGCCTGTGAATCCGCGGGTGTAACAGGATTTACGGTGTGACGATGCCAAGGCTCTCCACATAAACCAGCTCGCACGCACCCGGACCAACATCGTCGCGGGTCATCGAGGTTTTCCAGCGCCAGCCGTCGGG
>Ga0302232_10000469_pt1 | contig 30214 bp, 26 predicted proteins | sample II_Palsa_N2_3_FD_193575 | JGI IMG/M metagenome (GOLD analysis project Ga0302232, IMG submission 193575) | Peat permafrost microbial communities from Stordalen Mire near Abisko, Sweden - II_Palsa_N2_3 | ecosystem: Environmental > Terrestrial > Soil > Palsa > Peat permafrost | place: Sweden...
GGCCTGTATTCGCTCGGCGAACTGCTGGTCAGCGGCCTCGGACTGGCGATGATTGCGCGCTACGTGCCCTCGCGCATGGGCGGCTTCATGATGGGCGCCTACTTCGTGGCGGTCGGCATCTCGCAATACCTCGGCAGCGTGGTGGCCAATGGCGCGCACATTCCGGACAACATCACCGATCCGGTCCAGTCGCTGGTGATCTACACCCATCTGTTCAATATCCTGGGCTTCGTCGGTCTGGCCTGCACGGGCGTCGCGCTGGTGATGCTGCCGCTGATGAAAAAGTTGTCGACCGGTCACGCCGATGCAGCGGCCAGTCATCATCCGCTGCCGGCCGTACGCAGTGAGGAGTTCGACGCACCGCCCCTGCATTGAGATCAATCGTTGCACTGGGCTAAATCCGTTGCACCACGCGCGCGGGATGTATCCCAGGTCTGAACGAGCAAGCCACCATGCCGCACCGACCCGCCCAACGCATCGGCCCCTTCGCCCTGGCGCGCACACTGGCCTGGCTCAGGCTGTGTGCGATTGCCGGACAAAGCGTGGCGGTGCTGGTCTGTGCATGGTGGATGCAGTTGGGGATTCCGCTGTTGCCGTTGCTTGTCGGGATCGGCCTGCTCGCGGTGTTTTCGGTATTTGCGGCGTGGCGGCTCAGCCAGCCGTGGCCCGTGCCCGAGTGGGAAACCATCAGTCATATAGCCGTCGATACGCTGGTGCTGGGATACCTGCTGTATTTCACGGGCGGCGCCAGCAATCCGTTTATCACTCTTTTGCTCGTGCCCATTGCACTTAGTGCAGCGGCCTTGTCGGTACGCTCGATACTGGCGGTATCGGCGCTGGCGGGTATCGCCTACCTGGTGTTGTTGTACTGGCACGTGCCGCTGCCGATGCCGATGCACGACGAATCACATGGTGGTTTTTCGCTGCATGTAGCGGGCATGGGCGTGAACTTCGTCATCAGCGCGCTGCTGCTGGGCTTCTTCATCAACCGCCTGGCTCACGCGCTGCGTGGGCAACAGCTTGAAGTGCAGCGCATTCGCGAGCGTGCTTTGCGCGACGAGGGCATCCTGGCTATTGCCACCCAGGCTGCCGGCGCCGCACACGAGCTCAATACGCCGTTGTCGACCATGCGTACACTGCTGCCTGAACTGCGCCGCGAACATGCCAATGACGCCTTGCTGGCCGAGGATCTGAAGTTGCTCGAAGGCCAGGTGGATCGTTGCCGCACGATCCTGCGCGAGATGGTGGCGTTCGGTAAGACGCAGCTATCGCAGGAGCCGGAACGACTCAACGTGGCGCAGTTCATTCGCAGTTGTCTGGAGCGCTTCCAACTGCTGCGACCAGAGGCCGACGTGACACTCGAGATGGACGAGGGCACATCGCACACTGTATTGCGCACTCCTCCTGGCCTGCGCCATGCATTGATCAATCTGCTCAACAACGCGGCCGACGCTTCCGCCAGCCGGGATTCGAACGCGGTGGCCCTGCAGGTTTTACGCGATGGCGGCTGGCTGCAGTTGAGCGTGCGCGACCACGGCCCCGGGTTCGCCACCACGGGCGAATTGGCACTGCTCGGACAGTCGCAAAAACAGAGCGGCCTTGGCATTGGGCTGGCCCTGGCCGAAGCCACTGCGGAGCGCCTCAGCGGAGAACTGATCGCCGGCAATACCGAACACGGTGCTGAAGTGTGCCTGCGGCTGCCGTTGGCAGTCATCGCCGATAACTGAACCGTAGAGCTGCGACACGACGCCACACGTGCAAGCGATGCCGCATCGGGCAAGAATGGGCACTGATCCACCTCGAGGGAATGTCGTGATGACCGAGTTACCGCAAACCGTCACAGCACGACCGCTGCTGCTGGTCGATGACGATGCCACGTTCGTGCGTGTGCTGGCGCGGGCACTTTCCTCGCGCGGGTTTGAAGTCATCACGGCCACCAACTTCGACGAAGCTCGCGCGCTCACCCGCCGATATCAGCCGCGTTACTGCGTGCTGGATCTCAAGCTCGGCGAAGAAAATGGACTGCGCCTGATTCCCGAACTGCATGCACTGGTGCCTGACCTGCGCGTGTTGCTATTGACAGGCTACGCTTCGATCGCTACGGCCGTGGAGGCGATCAAGCGAGGTGCCCACGACTATCTTTCCAAGCCGGTCGACGCCGATGCGGTTGTGCGTGCGCTGCTCGACGGCGACAACGCCGATACCGACGACAGCGATCCACCCGATGCCCCCGAGGCCCCACTGGCGTTGCGCCGACTGGAGTGGGAACACATCCAGCGCGTGCTGACCGAATGCGACGGCAACATCTCCGAAACAGCGCGCCGCCTCGGCATGCATCGCCGCACCCTGCAGCGCAAGCTGAGCAAACATCCGGTGCGCGAGAGGCCTGAGCAGTAAGGTCGTGTTCGGCGCATACATCTCGCGCAGGCAGTACTGAGAAGCCATCCGTTTTGCACCTCTCCCTGCTTGCAGGAGGAGGTGGGAGGGGGTGCTTTTGATCTTCTCCGCGAAGAGCAACCCCACCCCAGCCCTCCCCTGCTTCACATCGCAGAGCTGGTGGCGGCAGCGGCAGCGGCGGCGCAGTCGTCGTCGCAAGCGGCGGCAGCGGAAATCAGGGTTGCCCGGTGCTATCCGGTGACGCCGGCGCCGGCGGCTCCGCGATGCCATCGTCTTCATCACCGTAGATCGCCACATGCGGTACGCCATCGGCGCCGATCCAGCCGCGATACATGCCGTCGGTGTTGAACGGGATCGCGATATGGCCGTCCGCATCCAGCGCGATGGCGCCGCCGTTGCCGCCCATCGACGGAACCTCCTGGTTGATCACTTCAGCGGCCGCGAGTTTGATCGGCTCGCGCATCTGGGTGACCTTCATGCAGATTTCGTGCGCGGCCACCGTGCGGATGTAGAACTCGCCCCAACCAGTGCCAGACACTGCGCAGCCCGCATTCGCATAGGTGCCGGCGCCGATGATCGGGGAATCACCGATGCGGCCCCAGCGCTTGTCGGTCATGCCGCCGGTGGAGGTGCCCGCGGCGAGATGGCCTTGCGAATCCAGCGCAACAGCGCCCACGGTGCCGAAATGTTTGGCCGTCTCAACGTCCGCATGCGACTGCTTCGCGGCGTCTTCCTTCAAGGCTTTTTGCAGTTGCTGCCAGCGCTCCTCGGTACGGAAATACGCGGGATCGACCAGCGGTATGCCGACACTTTGCGCAAACGCTTCGGCGCCTTCGCCCGCCAACATGACATGTGACGATTTCTCCATCACGGCACCTGCCAACAGGATGGGATTCTTGATTCGTTGCACGTCGGCGACTGAGCCGGCGCCCAGCGTGTTGCCGTCCATGATCGCGGCATCCATTTCGTTCTTGCCGTCGTGGCTAAATACCGAGCCCCTGCCCGCGTTGAAGTTTGGATCGTCCTCCAGCACGGTGATCGCGGCCGTCACCGCGTCCAGTGCCGGTTTGCCAGCCTTGAGCTGGGCATAGCCATCGTGCAGAGCCAAGGTCAGCGCGGCGCGTACGGCCTTCTCCCTGGCCGGCGTCATGTCGCGCTTGATGACACCCGCGCCGCCGTGGATCACCAGAACGGGCGAGACGGCGGCGTGGCTCATGCTGGCGATCCCCAAGGTGGCAAGGGCAACGAACAGGCGGTGCAGCTTCACTTCCATCTCCCCACTTCACTTTCCCCCAAAGCAACGGCGCGAGTATAGCGAGCTGAATGATGCGGCTTGATGGCACTGGCCACATCTGCGTGAAATCGGCTGGCGCGTTTCGACAGGGCAGCTCGTCACCAATCCGTCGTATCCTTGGCAGCTGACTCTCCCTGCAGGAAGGCACAGCAATGGACAAGGTGTACGCAAGCGCGGCGAAAGCACTCGATGGGCTGCTGGTCGACAACATGACGATCGCCGCCGGCGGCTTCGGCCTGTGTGGCATTCCCGAGAACCTGATCGGCGCGCTGCTCGAGGCCGGCACCAAAGGGTTGACCATCGTTGGCAACAACGCCGGCGTGGACGACTTCGGCATGGGCCCGCTGCTCAAGACGCGCCAGGTCAGATGCGTGTATGCCTCCTACGTGGGCGAGAACAAGGAATTCGAGCGGCAGGTGCTGGCCGGTGAACTGGAGTTGCATTTGGTACCACAGGGCACCCTGGCCGAAAAGCTGCGCGCAGGCGGTGCCGGCATTCCCGGCTTCTATACGCGCACCGCCTTCGGCACCAAGCTGGCTGAGGGCAAGGAGATGAAGGCCTTCGGTGGCAAGGAATACGTGTTGGAGGAGGCGATCCGCGCCGACCTTTCTATCGTCAAGGCGTGGAAGGGCGACGCTCACGGCAACCTGGTCTTCCACGAGACGGCGCGCAATTTCAATCCCATGATCGCCACCTGCGGCGAGATTTGCGTGGCCGAAGTGGAGCAGCTGGTCGAGGTCGGTGAACTAGCACCAGACGCGATCCATGTGCCGGGCATCTATGTCGATCGCATCATCCAGGGTGAAAAATACGAGAAGCGGATCGAGTTCCGCACGATCGCCGGCGTCGCCGGTGGCAAGGAAAGTCCGATCCGCGTCGCGATGGCCAAGCGGGCCGCCCAAGAGCTGCAGGATGGCTTCTACGTGAACCTTGGCATCGGCATTCCGACCATGGTCGCTAATTACATTCCCGCTGGCGTCAACGTCACCCTGCAGTCGGAAAACGGTCTGCTCGGCATCGGCCCGTTCCCGACCGAGGAGCAGATCGATCCGGATCTGATCAACGCCGGCAAGCAGGCCATCACTACCCTGCCCGGCTCCAGCTTCTTCTCCAGCGCCGAGTCGTTCGCAATGATCCGCGGCGGGCATATTGATCTGTCGATTCTCGGCGGTCTTGAAGTATCCGCACACGGCGATCTGGCGAACTGGATGGTGCCGGGGAAGATGGTGAAGGGACCGGGCGGCGCGATGGACCTGGTCAGTGGCGTCAAGCGCGTGGTGGTGTTGATGGAGCACAACGCGAAAGACGGCACGCCAAAAATTCGCACCGAGTGCGAGTTACCACTGACCGGCAAGCAGGTGGTCGACTTGATCATTACCGACCTGTGCGTGTTCAAGGTCAACAAGGGTCACGGGCTGCTGCTGATCGAGCTCAACGACGGCGTCACCCTCGACGAAGTGAAGGCGAAGACAGGTTGCGAATTCGACGTGGATCCATCGCTGCAGCGCTGAGGTCTGCTCTCGATTTCCAGCGCGTTCCGATTTTCCTCAACCCGTAGGAACGCACCCTGTGCGCGAAAGGTCTGCGGGAAATCCTTGCAAGAGCATCGCGCACAGGGTGCGCTCCTACAATATTTCGACCACGGTGGCCGCCGTCACCATGGCTCAGGCTTCGGCTGACAACGGCTGTGGAAAACGGATATGCGCGATGTTTTCCTGTCCAGGTCGTGTCTGCAATTCCAGCGGCCACGCGAAGCGATCGCTGATGCGTTGGGCGATGGCCAGTTCAAAGCCATGCCGGTCGGCGCCATGCACACGCTCTGGCCGTGACGCATCGCTGCTGATCAGCGGATCCGCATGATTGCTCACGCTCACCTCGCCGGGGAGCACGCTGATCACCACGCGACCCTGTTCGGTTTGCTGGCAGGCATTGCGGATCAACTGCCAACACAGCACTGAAAACACCCGCGATGATCCTTGCAGCGCAAAACGGGTGGACTCCTCCAGTTCCAGCTGGATCGGACGTCCGACCAGCAGTTCACGGGCGGACTCCAGCTCGTGCCGCAACACATCGTTGACGACGAAGCGCTCGCTATCGAGACCTACGTCGGACTCCCGCGCGAGTATCAACAGCGCCTCGACCAACGCCTCCATTTCACGCGCGGCACGTTTGATCCGAAGCACTGAGCGTGCTCCGAAATCGCTGAGGCCGTCTTCGTCACCAAGCATGTCTGCCGACATCTTGATCACCGTGAGCGGACTACGCAGCTCGTGACTCGCATCACGCGTAAAGTTGCGTTCGCGCTGGTTGTATCCGGCAATCCGCGTGGCAAATCCGTGCAGCCCATTCGCCAGCGCCGCGACATCGGTATCGTCATTCGCAGACAACTGAGTCAGTTGCGACGTCTCCGCTTCGGTTTGTTGCTTGTCCCAACGACTGATGATATCGGCTAGCGCGCGCACTGGGAGCCACCCTCTGTGCGTGGCCGACCACGCCAGAATGGTGGTAATCACGATAAGCGCGATCACCGCCGGCAGCGGCGCGACATTGTAGGTGCCCATCACACAGATGATGGCCACAGCCACAAACTGCAGGCCAAACACCCACGCAATGCGCTGTCGAAAGGTGCCCACACGAAATGTGACCGCTGTCTTTCGCCTATTATCCATTACCTTCGCTGCTTCCGTCTCAAACCGACTGGGCGGTCGTTGCCACCTCTGATTCCAGATCCGCGAGGCGATAACCGGCCGAATGGATGGTGTGTAACAGGGGCCGCGCGAAGGGTTTGTCTATGACTCGGCGCAGGTTGTAAAGATGCGAGCGCAAGGTATCCGAGTCAGGCAACGTATCGCCCCAGATCTCGCGTTCGATGTCGCGGCGGCTGACCACGCGCGGCGATTCGCGCATCAGGATCGCCAACAGCTTCAGGCCGATCGGCGACACTACCAGCTCCTGGTTTTCCCGGGTCAGTCGCAACGTCGCGGTGTCCAGGGTCATGTCGCCCACAGTGAGGACTTCCGTGGAAACCTGGCGGCGATCGCGGCGGATCAATGCGCGCAGTCGCGCCTCCAGCTCACGCACTTCGAACGGCTTGACCAGATAGTCATCGGCACCCGCCTCAAGGCCCACTAGCTTGTCTTCCAGGGTGTCACGCGCTGTCAGCATCAATACGGGCGTGGATTTTTTCGCTTCCTTGCGCAGCTTGCGACAAACTTCCAGCCCATCCAGGCCGGGTAGCATCAGGTCCAGCACCATCACGTCGTAGCTGTTGGAAACCGCCAGATGCAGCCCGCTGACGCCATCGGCGGCGTAATCGACCGAGTAGCCGCGGCGCTCAAGGAATTCGCCGACCATTTCGGCGATCTGGCGATTGTCTTCCACCAGCAAAATCAGTCCTGCTTGCTCGTCGTGTACGGTCATGTCGTCTCCCTCGTTTGACTTCACAAATGTGAAGATCTAACCGTTCACAGGGTGAGCGCAACGTGAAGCCCATGCAAGTCATTCAGAATACGTTCGATTATCGGCTTCACTGCAGCAACGGATGCAGCTGATTCCAAACTGTTTCGAGCACTTTCGGCTCGGCACTTGCGACCGGATGAAGGCCGTCTTCCTGCATCAGCGCAGGATCGAGCGCGACGCCGTCGAGCAGGAACGGTACTAGGGCAGTGTGTTTTGTTCGGGCCAGATCCGCATAGACCGCCCGCAGGCCATCGCGATATTGCGGGCCGTAGTTCACTGGCAGCTCGATACCTACCAACAGCACGCGGACCTTCGCCTGCTGAGCCGCATCGATCATGGCCACCAGGTTGTCGCGCAACAGCGGCAACGGCAGTCCACGCAAGCCGTCGTTGGCGCCCAATTCGAGCACCAGCACTGACGGATGGACCTTCTGCAGCAAGGCCGGCAGGCGATTGCGTCCGCTCAGCGAAGTTTCGCCGCTGACGCTGGCATTGACCGCGGTCCACATCGGCACCATGTTGCGTAGACGCGCGTCCAGCAACGATACCCAACCGGACTGGACCGGTATGTTGTGCGCGGCGGACAACGAATCACCCAGCACCAATACGGTATGCGGCGTTGCCGCCTGCGCCGTGCCGATAGCACCCACAAGTATCAAGCCGCTCCACACCAACCAGCCAAGGCAACGACGCATGAGTGATTCTTCCCGTTTTCTTCTTGAGGCCTGCGATGTTAGCAAGTCGGTCAGCGGCCCCGAGGGGAAACTCGACATCCTGTGCAACGTCAGCCTGCAGATCGGTTCAGGCGAAAGCTTCGCCATTGTCGGCGCCTCCGGTTCCGGTAAGACCACTCTGCTCGGCCTGCTGGCCGGGCTGGATACTCCCAACAGCGGCAGTGTCCGGCTCGACGGTCATGCGTTGGAACAACTGGGCGAAGAAGCGCGGGCAGACCTGCGCCGCCAGTTGGTCGGGTTCGTTTTCCAGTCGTTCCATTTGCTGCCCGCACTGACAGCGGAAGAAAACGTGATGCTGCCGCTCGAGCTGGAGGGCAGCAGCGCTGCCCGGCCGCGCGCGCGCGCCGCACTTGAGGCGGTAGGCCTGGGAGCGCGGCGTCGGCACTATCCGGCCCAGCTTTCCGGTGGAGAGCAGCAGCGGGTGGCGATTGCCCGCGCGTTCGTGCACGGTCCACGCGTACTGTTTGCCGATGAGCCCACCGGCAATCTCGACCAGCGCACCGGTCATCACGTGTGTGACTTGCTATTTGCATTGAACCGCGACCACCGCACGACGCTGGTGCTGGTCACTCACGATGCGGCGTTAGCCGCGCGCTGTGATCGCCGGATCGAGCTGGAAGAAGGCCGCGTGGTGCCGCCCGCAACGAGCACACCCGCATGAAGCTTCTGCTGCTTGCCCTGCGCAGCCTGCGTCGCGAATGGCATTTGCCGGAGCTGCGCACGCTGGCCGCTTCGCTGCTGCTGGCGATAGTCGCGCTCGGTGTGGTGGCCACGCTGGCATCGCGCACCGAGCACGGTGTGCTGGCCAGCACCGCCGAATTGATCGGCGGCGACGTGGGCATCGCTTCGCCGCAAACCTTGCCGGACAGCTTTGCCAGCGAGGCCCGCCAGCTCAATTTGAGCGCGACCCAAACGGCAAGTTTCCCCAGCGTGGCGTTCGCCAACCAACAGACCCAATTGCTCGACGTACTGGCCGGCGACCAACAGTACCCGCTGCGTGGCACGCTGGAATTGGGCGACGCCGCAGGTCGCTCCTCCAACGGTCACGCTCCAGCCGCGGGTGAGGTTTATCTCGATCACCGTGCGCTGGTGGCATTGAATCTCAAAATCGGTCAGCAGGTGCAAGTGGGCGGCCGCGGGCTGACCGTCGCTGCCGAACTGTTGCGCGAACCCGACGGAGGCGAGCTGTTTGCGATGGCCCCCCGCGCGATGATGAGCCTCACCGACGCCGAACAAGCCGGATTGCTCGGCACCGGCAGCCGGGCGCGGCATAGTCTGCTACTGGCCGGCACGCCCGCCGCCGTGCAGAGGTGGCGGGACTGGGTGGCGTCGACCGCGTTGCCCCAGGGGGCTGAACTGATTACGCCCGAACAAGTCCAGGAGCGCATGCGTACAGCGTTCGATCGGGCTGGCGCCTTCCTGCGACTTACCGCACTGCTGTCGGCGCTGCTGGCCGGCGTCGCGATTGCGCTGGCCGCGCAGCGCTACGCGCGGCGCAAAACGTCCGAGGTGGCGCTGCTGCGCGCGCTCGGCACGTCGCGACGGAAAGTTCTGGGCTTGTTGCTGGGCACCCTCGGTGCACTCGCCTTACCTGCTGTCGTGCTGGGCCTTTTTTTGGCGCTGGGTCTGTCGCAACTGGCATGGGTGTTTGCCAGTCAGTTGTTCGGCAGCGTGCCAACCGCGCTGCCACTGGCACCGTCTTTCGCCGCGGCGGCGATGGGTGTCGCCGTGCTGGTTGGCTTTGCGTTGCCACCGCTGGTGCGACTGGCAGAGGTACCGCCGGTAGCGGTGTTCCGCCAAAGCGTGACGCGACGCGCGCGCCGTTTTGACGCGCTGTATCTGATCCCCGTACTGGTTGCGCTGGGACTCATCTGGAGCCAGAGCGACTCGCTCAAACTGGCCGGCATTCTTGCCGTAAGCCTGTTCGGTGTGGCCGTCGTGGCTGCGCTGCTGGCGGCGCTCCTACTGTGGGTTGCGCGCCGTGTGGCCCCTGGTGCGCACCCCGCGCTGCGTCTTGGCCTGGCGGCACTGGCGAGGCGGCGGACGCTTAGCCTGATCCAGGCGACCGCTCTCAGCATTGGCTTGTGCGCCTTGCTGCTGCTCGCGATCGTCGCCCCTTCGCTGCTTCAGGGATGGCGCCAGGAGTTGCCCGCAGATACACCGAACTGGTTTGCATTGAACCTGCAGGACGACCAGCGCACCGGTTTTGAAAAAGCGTTGGCGGCGATCGGCGGCGAGCAACTCAATATGCTGCCATTGGCTGTCGGCAAGCTCACGGCCATCAACGGCAAGCCGATCGATCAGATCGCGTTCAAGGACGAACGCGCGAAAGATTGGACCGATCGTCAATTGCGGCTGTCATGGGCCAGCAGCCTGCCACCAGCGAACCAGGTGGTCGCCGGCGAATGGGCTGGGCCGCACGCAGCGCAGGCCGAGGTGTCGATCGACACCATGTGGCGCGACATGTTCGAGTTGAAGCTGGGCGACACCTTGAGCCTGGATGTCGGCGAGGGCAACGTCCAGGCGAAAGTCGGCAGCATCCGCAAGGTCGACTGGAGTTCCTTCCGCGTCAACTTTTTCCTGCTGCTCGATGCGGCCCATGCCAACGGCCTGCCGCATACCTGGCTGGCCAGTTTCTATCTGCCGCGAGGGCATGCCACGCAACTGGCGCAACTGTCACGGGATTATTCCAACCTCAGCCTGATCGACGTCGATTCGCTACTCGACCGCGTGCACGAGATCGTGGATCGCGTCGGCAGTGCCGTGCGCTGGATTCTCGGTTTCAGCCTGCTTGCCGGCGCCTTGGTGCTGGCTGCCGCGCTAGCTGCCAGTGCGGCCGAGCGGCGCCATGAGGCCGCTTTGTTGCGCACGCTCGGCGCACGTCGCAATCAACTGCGTGTCGCCGCCGCCTGCGAATTCGCGCTGCTTGGGTTGATCGCCGGCCTTACTGCCGCCTTCGGTGCTGCTGGCGCCGGAATCTGGCTGGGTCACTCGGTGTTCCATATCGAGGGCTTCGTGCCGCCGCTGTGGCCTCTTGCATTCGGTGCGCTCGGCGCCGCGTTGGTGGTGATGCTGCTGGGATTGGCCGGAACGCGGAAGGTGACGCGGACATCGCCCATGCGGCTGTTGCGAGAAGGTTAGTATTCCGCAGAAATGCTCCCTCCCATGCTTGCAGGGGAGGGCTGGGGTGGGGTCGCTCTTCGCCGAGAAGGTCACGAGCATCACCCCTCCCCTCTGCGAACGAAAGAAGTCGCTTCTTCGGGACAATCAGGGGAAGGAGCAAAGCGGCTTTCGGCAAACCAGAAGTTATAGTTTTCACTAGAACTCTTCGTCTCTCACCCGCGAGCAAAGGCCCACCATGTACACCCTCTACTACTCCCCCGGCACTGCCAGCATGGTGGTACATCTGGCTCTGCTCGAGATCGGCGCACCGCACGAATTGCGACTGATCGATGTCGAGACCATGGCGCAGCGCGATCCGGGCTATCTGCGACTGAATCCACGCGGAGTGGTGCCTACCCTGGTGATCGACGGCCGACCACTGTCGGAATCGGCGGCGTTGTTGATGGTGTTGGCCGACCGTCACCCGGAAACAAAACTGGCACCGCCGCCCGGCACACCCGAGCACGAGGCGTGGCAGCAGTGCGTCGTCTATCTCAGCAATACGCTGATGTCGACGTATCGTTTCTGGTTCTATCCACCGGAGCTGGGTGCAGCCGAGCACACGCCTGAAGTGCGCGCCGCCTTGCAACGCAAGATCGAAGGCGTGTGGGATCTGCTCGATGCACAGCTCACGGCGAACGGCCCCTACCTGCTCGGCGATGACTTTTCCGGCGCCGATCTGCTGCTGGGCATGCTGATGCGCTGGTCGCGCAACATGCCGCGCCCGGCGACCGAGTGGCCCGCACTGAAGCGACTCGCGGACTTGGTCCGCGCGCGGCCAAGCTGGCAAAAACTGCATGAAATCGAAGGGCTCAGCGGATGGTGATCGACATGCCGGGTGAGGCGCCGACGCATGAGTGATGCGGCAGCACCATCCGAAGCGTCCTCGTCGTGGGCGCAAAAGCTGAAGGCCGAATGGCTGTTGTTGCTGTTCGCCGCGTTGACCATCGCACTAGCCCTGTTTGACCCGCAATCGGCGGCGAAGTATCAGCACTGGCTGCAGCTACCGACGCTGGCCGGCCTGATGGGTCTGCTGATCGCGATCCAGGGCATCCGCGACAGCGGCCTGGTGCAGCATGCAGCGGTAACGGTCGTAGCGCGCGCGCATTCGTTGCGTAGTCTCGGCCTGCTGTTGGTGACTGCGACGGCGCTGTTGTCGATGGTGCTGACCAACGACGTCAGTCTGTTTTTAATCGTGCCACTGACACTCGCGATCGGCGGCATGTCGAACCTGCCGGTATTACGCATGGTCGTGCTGGAGGCGCTGGCAGTGAACGCGGGCTCCACGTTGAGCCCGATCGGCAACCCACAAAACCTGCTGCTATGGCAGCACTCGCAACTGCCCTTCCTGCACTTCACCCTGGCGATGCTGCCGGCCGCGGCCGTGATGTTTGTCCTGGTGGCGGCGTTTACATGGCTATGGCTTCCACGCGACCGGATCGAACTGGCATCGGACAAGATAGATGGCCAAGTGAGCTCCCGCCGGCTCGGCGTGTGGTCGATCCTCGCGCTGCTGGCGATGGTGCTGCTGATGGAATATCACCACGCACCGCTGGGCGCTGTGCTGATGCTGGTGCTGTTTGCGCTGCTGGCGCGCTCAAGTCTGGCGCGAATCGACTGGCTGCTGCTGCTCACGTTCGCAGCGATTTTCCTAGGGCTGGGCCACCTCGCCGAACTGCCGCAGGTGCGACACGCGCTTGACCAGCTCGATTTCAGCCAGCCAATAACGTTGTATGTCAGCGGCATCATCACTTCGCAACTGATCAGCAACGTACCCGCGACGGTGCTGCTGCTCGACCGCACCACTGATGCAATTGCGCTGGCGGTCGCGGTGAACGTGGGCGGCTTTGGTCTGGCGATCGGTTCGCTGGCGAACCTGATCGCACTGCGTCTGGCGAATCAGCCGCGTGGCCTGCGGCAGTTGCAGTTGGTGTCGATCCCGTTTCTGCTGGTGTGTGCACCGCTGGTCTATCTGGCCTGGCGCTGGCTGGGCTGAGCTCCCGACGCGCCGCCTTGATGGTGATTCAGCCCGCCGGCACCACCGGCGAGGCCACCGTTGGCGATGAAGGCTTCGGCGGATTGGGCACGCTCGGCAACGGCGCACTCTGCTTGACGGGCGCCGACAGCGCATCGACCAGACTCAGCGTGTTGCCCGATACCTCGATCTTCACCGGATCGGTCTTCTTCCACTGCGCCTTGGGCACCACCAGCTTCCAGGTCGATTCCTTGCCAGTATCCCGGAAGAACGCGACAACACCGACCACCTGCGCGTCCTTGTTCATCGGCTCACTGATACTCGCACTCGCGTCCGGGCGCAGCACAACATCCTTCGTCGCCAACAGGTCCGCCTTCAACTCGTCTCTGTCCCCCGTCTGCATTTGCGTGTAATTCAGCTGCTCGAACGCCTGCGGCGATTTCAGCTGGTAGATCCGCACCACCGTCGACAACGATTGCCCGCTACCGCTGGTGTTCAATGACGAGCGGCTGACGAGATCCACATTCATCGTCTTGACCTGCGTCGTGAACGCCCAGGTCGCCGCGCTCACCGTGCCGTCCTTCACTGCCTGCCCAGCGCCGCATCCGGCGATAACAAGCACCGCGCAAATCATCGTGAGGATTTGAAGTTGTCGCATCATGTGAGGTAACTCCCTTGATATTCCAGTGGTCATGTCAGTGCGCCCGGTGCCGCGCATCGTCGCCGGCGTCGCTGCCACCGCTCCAGCGACCCAGTTGCACTCGGGTGAGCACGCCCGTTGCACCACGCGTGTGCGGTGATGGCAGCTGGGTCGTGTAGCCGAGACTGACCTGATCCGAATTCAGCATTTGCGCGGGCATCAATTCCGGCGCCACATGCATTTCCAGATGCGCATGCGCCTCGTACGAAAAGATCACGTGGGCGTATAAGGACGGCAACATCATCCATGCCGACAGCTGGAACGAGCGCTCGTAAAACCGCTGGGCCCGGCGTCCTTTTCCTATCTCGATCCATCGTGGAAGGGGCGCCGGTTTTGTCGTGCCAACCATGGCATGTCGCAGCAAGAGGCCGTCAGTTATCGAGCAGTCCTTAACTGTCGTCCGATCCGCTGGGCGGTGTCTGACTTGACCCTCGTCGTGGCGAGTTTCCGCGCCCCAGGCACAAGTCTGACTCGGGGCAATCGCTGCGCTGCCCTGACGCAACGGCCAGGCACGTTTCCCCAAGTTGGATTCCATGCCGCAAACCATGTGACGCGCACGCCTCCCGATCGACTGGTGACGCTGTGCCTCTGCGCTTTTGATTCCGAATCCCCTCTGATGCAGACGATTGTCCATGCATCGCTTATCTCCTGGTCCCTCGCCCATGACTACCCGCAACCTTTCGCCGCTCCTACGTCGTCTCAACGACCATTGCGCACGCGCGCTCGCCGATGCAGCGGGCCTGTGCGAAACGCGTGCCCATCGTGAGATCGAGGTCGAGCACTGGCTGATCAAGTTGCTCGAACTGGGCGACGGTGATCTGGTGGCCGTCATGCGTCATTACGAACTCGACATGGACGGCATCTGGAATGGCCTGCTCAGTGCCATCGACCGACTGCCTCACGATTTGCGCGGCAAACCCGGCTTGTCGCATCGGCTCGGACAATGGCTTGAGGCTGCATGGATGCGGGCATCGCTCGAACAGGAACAGCCCTCCATCCGCTCAGCGCATTTGCTTGCCGCGCTTGCCGACACACCACAGCTGCTGCGTGCACCGGATGCGTGGCCGCTGCTCTCAGTATCTGCCACGCAAATCGAACGCCTGAGAGCCGAACTCGACCGCGTCTCGGTGGAAGCAGAAGCGGCAGTTCACGCGGATGCGCCCCCTCATGCCCCAGCGCGACAGCAGGATACCTTCGCTACCACTCCATTGCCGAACGAGCAGCTACAGACCGAATCGGAGGCATTGCGACGCTTCACCATCGACGTCACCCGCAAGGCGCGCGAAGGCAAGATCGATCCCGTCTTCGGGCGTGATGTGGAAATCCGCCAGATGATCGATATCCTCGCGCGACGCCGCAAGAACAATCCGATCCTGGTCGGCGAACCGGGCGTTGGCAAGACTGCCCTGGTCGAAGGACTGGCGCTGAAGATTGCCGAAGGTGACGTGCCAACGGTGATCCGCAACGTCAGTGTGCTGACGCTCGATCTGGGCTTGTTGCAAGCTGGCGCGGGCGTCAAGGGCGAGTTCGAACAGCGCCTGAAAAACGTGATCGAAGCCGTCCAGCAGTCGCCAACACCGATCCTGCTATTCATCGATGAAGCGCACACGCTGATCGGCGCAGGCAATACGGCCGGCGGCGCCGACGCCGCGAACCTGCTCAAACCGGCACTCGCGCGCGGTGAGTTGCGTACGATTGCCGCCACTACCTGGTCCGAATACAAACAGTACTTCGAGCGTGATGCCGCGCTTGAACGTCGCTTCCAGATGGTCAAGGTCGACGAGCCCGACGATGACAACGCGTGCCTGATGCTGCGCGGCCTGAAGGAGCGCTACGCAGCGCACCACGGTGTGCACATCACTGACGCCGCGGTCGCCGCGGCGGTACGCCTGTCGCGCCGCTATCTGACTGGGCGCCAGTTACCCGACAAGGCGATTGACCTGCTCGATACCGCGGCGGCTCGCGTGCGCATGAGTGCCGAAGCCACGCCGATGGTGATTTCTGCCCGCCATGCGGAATGCGCCGCGCTCGCCGTCGAGCGCGCGGCCCTGATCGCCGACCAGGGCGCCACGTCGGCGGACGTTGGGGAACGCCTGACGACGATCGATGCGCGGTTGACCACGCTGGCCGGGGACCTTGAAACGCTCGAACGCGCCCTTGCCGAACAGAAGGAAGCGGCTGCCACGCTGGTCGCGCTGCGCGGGCAATGGCAGGCCGAAACGAACGAAGCAGCGCGCGAAGCACTACGGCAATCAATCCGTGCCGCCTACGAGGTGATGACGAAGCCAGGCACCGATACCCTGATCCACGCCGACGTGGACGAGGCTGTGATTGCCCACGTGATCGCCGACTGGACCGGCGTACCGGTCGACAGCCTGCTTGAGGACGAACTAGCCACCTTGCTCGATCTCGAAACCCGCCTGTCGCACGTCGTGATCGGCCAGCAGGACGCGCTCGCCGCGCTCGGCAAAAGCCTGCGCGCTGCCAAGGCCGGCCTTAAATCCGACGACGCGCCATTGGGTGTATTCCTGCTGGTTGGGCCATCCGGTGTAGGCAAGACCGAAACCGCACGCACCTTGGCCGACCTCATGTTTGGCGGCGAGCGCGCGCTCATCACGATCAATCTTTCCGAATATCAGGAAGCACACTCTGTGTCGCAGTTGAAGGGCTCACCCCCAGGCTACGTGGGTTATGGGCAGGGCGGCGTGCTGACCGAAGCCGTGCGCCAGCGTCCGTACAGCGTGATCCTGCTCGATGAAGTGGAGAGGGCACATAAAAATGTACTTACTCTGTTCTTTCAGATTTTTGACCGCGGCTTCATGCGGGACGGCGAAGGCCGTGTCATCGACTTCCGCAATACGGTCATCCTGATGACCTCCAATCTCGGCAGCGAGCAGATCATCGCCGCGACGGAGGCGGTCGCCGATACGGGCGGAGAGGTCACCACGCCCATGTTGATGGAGGCGATCCGTCCGTTGCTTGTCGAGCACTTTCAGCCGGCGCTGCTCGCACGCTTCCAGACCATTGTGTATCGGCCACTGTCGACCGACGCATTGGCGCTGATCGTAAGGATGAAGCTCGGCAAGGTTGCTCAGCGCATCAAGCATCGATTCGGCATGCCGCTGGTATGCGACGACGCGCTGGTGACCGAGCTCGTCAGTGCCTGCCTGTTGCCTGATTCAGGTGCGCGCAATATCGACAGCCTGCTCGACCAGCAGATACTGCCTGTGTTGTCGCGTGAACTACTGACACGTATTGCGCAACATCAAATGCCAAAGCGCATTCGGCTTGTCTGCTCGCAGGAAGGCGACATTGACGTCGAATTCGATGATGCGAACTCATGACACACGGCAGGCCAGGGCTTTTCGAGACAATAACCGGGCACTTCGCCAACGGCGCCCCGGTGGAGATCTTCGATGCGCAGACACAGGCTTTCCTGTCGGTGCAGGACAATATCCAGCGCATTCTCAATAGCCGACGCAACGGGCTCGCGCATCTTCCGGATTACGGACTTGATGACCTGTCGGAAATCTATCGTCACCTGCCGTCATCCGCGCACAAGCTCAAGCGCGAGATCGAAACGACACTGCTCAAATACGAACCACGCCTGGCGTCGATCGATATCGATATCGAGGAGACTGAGCCAGGCATGCTGCTCAGTTTCACGCTGAGCTGTCATCTGCGGCAATCGGGGCTGGTTCGATTCGGTACGCACTTCATGCCGGATGGTCAAACGCGACTGAAGATGCTCAAAGCCAACCACGATAGAGACTGAGTGAAGACCGCGGTGAGCGCCCTTTGCCTGTAGCCTGATCAGCAATATTCCAGCGACAGTATTTGCCGGGACAGCTGCGCCGGCATCGAGCCTAATCCTGCAGATACCCGCGACGCTGCCGATCCGCTTGCTACATCTCGGATTCCGACACCGGTGCCCGGACAATCGGCCTATCAATCGTCGTCGCTCTTCGGCACGCTGACCTTTCCTTTGATGCCGGAATGATTGACGTCGCCGCTGCCCTTGGCGCTCAGGGTGAAGTCACCCGCTACATCGCTGGCGGTGAAATCGCCGGAGCCCAGCGTATCGGCGCGAACGCTGCCGCCTACTTTGCGCAAAACCACATCGCCCGAGCCCACGCTGCCAACTTTGGCGTCGCCACGGATGCCGTCGGCCTTGAAGTCGCCGGAACCGACGGATCCCAGTTCGAGGCTGCCGATATCAGTCGCGTCAATGTCACCGGAACCCACGCTGGCACCGAACTTTCCGGAGATCTGCCTGACATGCAGGTCGCCAGAGCCGACGGTACTTTGCAGCTGCTGCAGTCCGCTGACTTCGGCGTCGCCCGAACCCACACTCAGCGTTACCGGAACATTCGCCGGCAGCTGTCCAGTGATATCGAGATAGGCATAGGAGTCACCGAACAAGTGAAAGCTGAAATGGTTGTCATTGCCGATATCGATCAGCAACTGATCCCCCACGCGTTGCTGGGTCACCGTGAGGTGCTCCAGCGTTGCGCTGTCCGACGCACAGGCACGGCCGTTGAGGGTCAGTCCACCGGCACTGCCACTGCCGGTCAGATGCAGGTTCTGACTGTGTAGTTCGATCTGCACCGCCTTGATGCCGGCCAGGTCAGCCTGAAGGTTGCGCGGCGCCTGGAATTTGCAGGGAGCGGCGAAAGCGGCAAGCGGGGCAAGCAACAGGGCAGCAGTGACAAGACGGCGCATGGTGAACTCCTTGAATGATCGACAAGCTTAGGATGCGGCTGGCGACCAAAGGGTTGCACAGCGATTGCGCCAGGTGGATAGCCATCTCTGGCCAGCATCCCATGCTTACGCTTTAGATGGGGGTTCACTGGCCTTGGCGCGCAGCCACAACTGCTCTTGTTCGGCCAGCGTCCGCTCACGAAACTCGCCGCCATCGGCGGCGGCCAGCTGTTCCATCTGGCGGAAACGGCGTTCGAATTTCGCATTGGCGTGACGCAGCGCCTGGGAGAAATCGACGTTGGCGTGGCGCGCGAGATTCACCATCACGAACAACACATCACCTATCTCGTCCTGCAGTCGCTCCGGGTCGGCACCCGCGGCAAATTCGGCACGCACCTCTTCGACTTCTTCAGCCAGCTTGCTCAGCACTGGCTGCGGATCAGGCCAGTCGAAACCTACGCTGGCCGCTCGCTGCTGCAATTTCAGCGCACGCTTCCATTCCGGCAGTCCCGACGAAACGCCTGCCAGCGCGCTCTCATCGGTCGGCTCACCCTTATCCGCGCGTTCGGCCGTCTTGATGTCTTCCCAGGCCTGCTTCTGTGCCTGCAAGTCGGCATAGCGCACGTTGCCAAATACATGGGGATGGCGGCGGCGCATTTTGCTGCTGATCGCATGAGCGACATCGGAAAAATCAAACAGCCCCGCTTCTTGCGCCATCTGCGAGTGAAACACGACCTGCAACAACAGATCGCCCAGCTCGTCGCGCAGGTCGTTCCAGTCCTGCCGATCGATCGCATCGGCAACCTCGTATGCTTCCTCAATGGTATACGGCGCTATGGATGCAAAATCCTGCTGCACATCCCACGCGCAACCGCGCTGCGGATCGCGCAATCGCGTCATGATCGCGAGCAGATCGTCGAGGCTGTAGCTGGCTACGTCAGTCATGCAGCACTAAATTCCACAGATACGGGAATCCCTACTCCCCTCGGGGAGAAGGTCGGGATGAGAGGCCAATCTTGCCGCGCCCTTCACCGAAATCAGCACTCGATCAAAGTCACCCTTGATCAATGCCAACATTCAAAATCAGCCTTGCGTAGCCACCCGCAACCGCTCCGCCCAGTCAACTGTCCGGTCACCCACAGCGATGAATTCCGGATTGAGCAAGGACTCGCCACGGTTGTAACTGAACGGTCGTCCTTGCAGATCCAGCACGGCGCCGCCGGCTTCCTGCAGTACGCATTGCGCCGCCGCGGTATCCCATTCGCTGGTCGGCCCCAGACGCAAATAGACGTCCGCATCGCCGCGAGCGATCAGGCAGAACTTCAACGAGGAACCGAGTGGCACGAGTTGATAATCCACACCCACCAATGCCTGCAGCATCGAATCCTGCAGACTGCCATGCGAACGGCTGCCAGCCAGCACCGCAGGTTGCGCAAAGACTCGTGCCTGGATGCGCTGCCAGCTTCCACCAGAGCGCTTCTGCAACCACGCACCCTGACCGTGCTCGGCGACATACAACTCACCTGTCACCGGCGCCAGCACGACGCCAAGCACGGATTGGCGGTCGTCGATCAATGCGATGTTGACGGTGAATTCGCCATTGCGCTTTACGAACTCGCGGGTGCCATCGAGTGGATCGACCAGCCAGTAACGCGACCACCGTCGGCGCTCGGACCAGGCCAGGGTCTTGGCTTCTTCCGACACGATCGGCAATACCGGATCGAGCTTGGCCAGGGCCGTCATGATGACCTGCTGGGCAGCCAGATCGGCAGCGGTCAGCGGTGAGGCGTCTGCCTTGGTCTGCACCGCGAAATCACTATGGTAAATCGACAGAATCGCCTCGCCGGCGGCGCGCGCAATCTCGCCAATCTGTTGCGCAAAAGCGGGAGCGCCGCTCATGTGCGCTGAAAACGGCCGGCGAGATACTCGCGGGCCATGAACAGGGCGGCAATCGAGCGGCCTTCGGTCACGTCTTCGCGACCGAGCAAGGTGTGCAGTTCAGACATCTTCCATGGCACCACGTCGAGTTCCTCCGGCTCATCGCCGAGCAGTCGTTCCGGATACAGATCCTGCGCCAACACCACATGCGCCATATGTGTCATGTACGAAGGCGACAACGACAAGTTGTGCAGGATTTTCAGCCGGCGCGCGCCGTAGCCAATCTCTTCCTTCAACTCGCGCTCCGCGCCCTGTTCGGCCGTCTCGTCCTGATCCAGCCGACCTTTCGGCAAGCCGAGTTCATAGCGGCCAACACCGGCTCCGTATTCGCGCACCAGCAATACGGTCTCATCGTCCAGCATCGGCACGATGATCACCGCACCCAGGCCGCCACCCTTCAGCCGCTCGTAAGTGCGGCGCTCGCCATTGGAGAATTCCAGGTCGAGCTGCTCGACGTGCAGGAAGTGGCTGTTGGCGACGTCTCGCGTGGCATGGATGATGGGTGGCTTGCGCATCAGGTCATTCTAACGCGTCAGCTGGCGGCACGCAGGCGCTGCAATGTCTGCTGGTGTATGGCCGGCGTACCCGCCAGTACGCTGCGCGTGTCCAGGCTTAGCGGCGCGCCATCCAGCTCGGTGAACACGCCACCGGCCTCGCGTACGATCACCGCCAGTGCGGCGATATCGAGAATATTCACGTCCGATTCGATTACCAGGTCCAGGCTGCCACGTGCCAGCAGATGGTAGTGACAGAAATCGCCGTAGCCGCGGATCCGGTTGCTGTCGCGGATCAATGCGCCAAGCGCGTCCCAGCGGGCATCGGCGGTGAGCGTCTTGATGTTGCCAGTGGAAATGGATGCCTCGCCGATCAGCGTGGTGTCCGCCACTCGCAGGCGCTCCCCATCGAGCCACGTACCGCCGCCGACGGTTGCCCACATCGTTTCGCCGTAAATGGGCGCACTGGATACGCCGAGCACCAGTTCGTCGCCATCCATCAGTGCGATCTGGGTGGAAAAAAATGGCGTGCGACGCACGAAACTCTTGGTGCCATCGAGCGGATCGACCAGCCACAACAGCCCTCCACTCTCGCCCTCCAGTCCAAACTCCTCGCCATGGATCGCCGCTTGCGGCAGTGCCGCCTGGAGGATTTTTCGGATCGCACGTTCGGCCTCGCGGTCCGCCACGGTTACTGGGGTCGCATCCGCCTTCAACTCCACCTCGACGCCACGCCGCCAATAGTGGCGGATCACTTCGGCGGCAGCGGCGGCGGCTTCACGCGCGGCCGCCAGAGCCGTTACGGTGGTATCGGAGTTCATGATTTCTATTTTTCCTGGTTAGCGACCGGCAACGGCAAACTGGCGCCCAGACCACCGCCGCGTTGAATGTGCACCATGCCGTCGGCATCCGGTTGCCCCAGGGTGGCCAGCCAACGGCGCAGTGCAAGGTCAGTCTGTCGGGCGCGCAGCTTCGCGTCCAGTCGCCATCCAAGCGGGCTCAGTTGCAGCTGACCGTTGGCCTGCAACGGGCCATGGCCATCGTCACGCAGTTGTACCGCGATCACGCCACCTTGCGCTTGCGCCTGCCATTGCAGATCGCCCAGTGCTACATCGCCATTGCGCGTGCGCATGACCGCGCGCAGCCATTGCGCATGTGCCTGCAGTTGCAGTGGCCAGCCACCTTGCAGCAACGCCTGATCGGCCCTCAGCTGCAGCTCGCCAAGTGGCCGGCCCGGCGGTACAGCCACTGGTGGAATCAAGCCGGCAAGCTCCGCGCGGACGCTTACGTCGCGCCATTCGACCTGATGGTCTGGCAGGCGCTGCATGGTGCCGGAGAAATCCAGCTGCGGCCCATGGAAGTTCACTTGTAGCTGCACCTGCCCGAGCATGGCGCGCCGGGAAAGCTGCCACTGCAGCTGCCCCAGGGGCTTACCCTCGACCATTAGTACCTGGTTCGCCCGACCATCCCATAGCGAACCCTGCACCTGTTGCAGGCGCAGTCCGTGCAGTTGTGGTTCGATCCATGGCAACACCCATCGGGCCGGAAGGAACCAGGCCAGCAGGCACGCCACCAGGATCAGCACGCCCAGGCCAGCCAAGCAATTTCTCAGATACTTCAAACGCGATTCCCGCAGCTGCTCGTGAATGGACCCGAACGCCCATTTTCCACGATTGGACTTGAGCGTCCATGACGCAGCAACGATGATAGCCGGATGACTATCCCCGCAAACAACAATGCCGCACTCGCCCGGCGTGATCTGAAACACCTGTGGCATCCGTGCACACAAATGCAGGATCACGAAAGTGTGCCAATGGTGCCGATTGTTCGCGGCGACGGTGCATGGCTGATCGACGCCGATGGACGTCGCTATCTCGATGGCATCAGCTCGTGGTGGACCAACCTGTTCGGCCACGCCAACCCCCGCATCGCCGCAGCACTGGCTGAGCAAGCACAGACGCTGGAGCACGTGATCTTTGCCGGCTTCACACACGAGCCGGCGATCGAACTGGCGGAGGAACTTGTCCGCATCACGCCCGCCGGGCTCGATCGCGTGTTCCTGGCGGACAACGGTTCGGCAGCGGTCGAAGTGGCATTGAAGATGAGCTTCCACTACTGGCTGAATCAAGGCCATGGCGAGAAAACTCGCTTCATCGCCCTCACTGGCAGCTATCACGGCGAAACGCTTGGGGCGCTGTCGGTGAGTGACGTGGCGCTTTATCGAAAGACTTATGCGCCACTGCTGCTGACACCATTCCTGGCGCCTTCGGCGGACACCTACGAAGGCGAACCCGGTGAATCGCCCGAGCAGATTGCCACCCGTCGGCTCGGTGAACTGCGCACTTTGCTGGAGCAGCACGCCCACGAAACCTGCGCGGTGATCGTCGAGCCGCTGGTGCATTGCGCCGGCAGCATGCGCATGTATCACCCCAGTTACCTGAGGGGATTGCGCGCGTTGTGCGACGAGTTCGCGGTGCACTTCATTGCCGACGAGATCGCGGTGGGTTTCGGTCGCACTGGCAGCCTGTTCGCCTGTGAGCAGGCCGGAGTGAGCCCTGACTTGATGTGCCTGTCCAAGGGGCTCACCGGCGGCTTCCTGCCACTGTCGGCGGTGCTCACGACGGATGGCATCTATCAGGCGTTCTATGCGGAATACAACGCTGGCAAGGCGTTCCTGCATTCGCACAGCTACACCGGCAATCCACTGGCCTGCCGCGTGGCACTGGAGACGCTGGCGATCTTTCGTGATGAGCCGGTACTTGAACGCAACCGGGTTCTAGCGGCGCATCTGGCGAAACGGCTGGCGCCACTTCGCGACCATCCAAACGTCGGGGACGTGCGTCAGACCGGGATGATCGCAGCGGTCGAACTGGTCGCCGACAAGGCCAGCCGGCGACCGTATCCGCCCACCGAACGACGCGGCCTACGTATCTACCTGCACGGCCTGAAACACGGCGTATTGCTGCGGCCGCTCGGCGACGTGGTGTATTTCATGCCGCCGTATGTGGTGAGTACGCAGGAAATCGATCTACTGGTCGATACGGCCATTGCCGGTATTGAACAAGCCGTAAGAAATTAAGCCTGTGCGGCGCAATCTATCCGCTGCCGTTCAATGCGGCAGCGGATCAGCGAAGCACCTCTCAGTGCCCAACGCTTACGCTGGGATCGAGCATCTGCAGCGCACGGGCGTTGTTGCCGTTGGTGCCCTGACTGCGCAGTTCATCCCCGGTGTAGCTGCGACCCGGAACCGCAAGGCACTGGTCCTTCTTCGCCGGAAACAAGCTACCGGTGTCGCGGATGCAATCGCGGTCTCCGGGTTTCGGAACGTGGGTCGACTTCTGGTTGTCCTGGCTGGTCTGGCCGGCAACCGATGATGGCGAGCTTTGGGCGAAACCCAACGCACTGAACCCCAAACCGGCAATCAAGGCGAGCGAGAGGATGGATAGTTTGGACATGGCGGACTACCTCGGTAGCAGCGTTATCTGCCACTCCATGGTGCACCCATAGGCCGTATCCGGGCAATCCGTGGCGCCAATCCATCTCGCTGGGATTCAGATTCCCCCCACCTGCTCGATATCGGCCGAAGGTGATAGCTCAGCTATGCTTCGTTTTTGCCCAAAACGACGTTCATGCGGAACATACGAATCCACGTTGACCAGCCGCTTGCGGTGGGCGCCGATTTGCCGCTGCCCGCGCAGGCGAGCGAACACGCCGCACGCGTGCTGAGGCTGGTCGTGGGCGATCCACTGACGTTGTTCAACGGGGATGGCTGTGACTACCCAGCCACTATCGTTGGGCTCGGCAAACGCGAAGTGGTCGTGCGGGTGGAAGCGAAGCAGGCGTTGCACAATGAATCGCCGCTGTCGCTGACGTTGGCGCAAGGGGTTGCGCGTGGCGAAAAGATGGACCTGATCGTACAAAAGGCCACCGAGCTGGGCATCGTGCGTATCGTGCCGCTGTTGACCGAGCGTTCGGAAGTGAAGCTGGACGCCAGCCGCGCCGAAAAACGGCTGCTGCACTGGCGGGCAGTGGCGGCCAGCGCCGCCGAGCAGAGCGGTCGCGCACGGGTACCGGAGATCAGCCCGGCGCTGTCGTTGCCGCAATGGCTGGATGGTCTGGGCACGGATGGCGCGTTGCGCCTGGCGTTGCTACCGCAAGCCACGCGCTCGTCGCGCGATCTGCGCTTCACGACGGCCGGTGGACTATTGGTCGTAGGCCCTGAAGGCGGTTTGGGCGAACGCGATATCCGCGCGCTGACCGACGCAGGTTTCGACGGACTTCGGCTCGGCCCGCGCATCCTGCGCACAGAAACCGCTGGGTTGGCCGCCCTCGCGGCGTTACAAGCGCTGCACGGCGACGGTTAGAACGCCACCGCTGTTTGCGACGATGTCAGTTCGTGCTGTCGGCCGGTTCCACCGGTTCTGGAACTTCCGGGGCTTCCGTCAAATCGTCGCCGAGCAAATCGAGCAGTTCGGTTTCGATCCATTCCAGATCGGGAATCATCGCAACGTCGTCGCGCACCAGCACTTTTGCTCGCACGCCCGACGGCAGCGCGCTACCGTCATGGGTGGGAATGATCAGCTCGGCATTCAACGTGATCAGGCGCGGGAAGCCCTGCGTCAACACCGCTATGAACGGCAACTTGGGGTTGCCACCGAGTGCCTTGAGCACGGCCACGCGCACGCTCAGATCGGCATCGCCTTCTTCGGTTCCGGCCAGCTTGGTGAACGACACCAGTGGCACGCGCCAGCCGCGCCAGGCGATACGACCCAGCAGCCACTGCGGAGCATTGGCAACCGGTTCGGGCTTAGTCTGGGTGATGACTTCGGCGACGGTAGCATTCGGCAACAGCAGACGCAGGTTGCCCACCGGCACCAGGACGCAACGGATTTCACGCGGCAGCGGATCACTCATGGAAACACCTCGATCAGGCGCGCCGCCAGCTCATGCGGCGTACCGGAAAAACTGACCAATCGTTCGGCGAACAGTCCGCTGACCATGTCGGCGGAATATGTTTCGGGCGATGACTCTACCCATACCTGGCCGCCTCGATCATGGATCGCCTGCGAACCGGCTACCGCGTCGTTGGCCCGCCCGGAGAACACGATGGCCAACGCATCGCGACCAAATATATTGGCTGCCATGGTGAGGCTGCCGTCGATGGACGGAACCTGGCCCGCATCCGTCTCGCCAGCCTGAAGTTCGATGCTGCCGTCGCGATTCAAACGCGCGTGATGCCCCGAGGGCACCACAAGTACCTCGCCAGCACGGGCCCGTCCCCCACTCTCTGCCAGTCGCACCGGCAACAAGCAATGCCCGGCCAGCTTTTCCACAAGCGTTGTCGCCGACTGATCACCCCAATGTTGAGTGTGCAGAAAGGTCAGCCTCGTGGTAACCGGAAGCGCGGCCAGAAAGGCACAGACGGATTCCGTACTGTTGGCCGCAGCACCCAGCAGCACGATGCGGCTCAGCGCACCATCGAGATCGTCCAGCAGCATCTCGCTTTCTACTACAAACGCCTGCGGCGCGATCGCCTCTTCCATGGACACGAGTTGCAGGCTCATGATCGGCTCGAAACCCTCGGCAGTCTGTTCGACGTCAGGGGCGAGATAATCCGCGGCGCTCAATTTCTCGATACCAAACGCCGCAGCGTCAGCGGTTTCTGCTTCTGGGGATGCCACTGGCGGGGTCTCATCATCAAGCAGAGCCCATTCATCGGACATTCTGGCCGCTGATGTCATCGCATCGTTCGGGATATGCGTTACCGCTGCTGCCGCATTCATCACCACCTCGGTGTCGTCCATCGGCGACAGCTCCAGATGGTCGAGCTGGAACACCCGGGACGGCGCACTGGACGGCTTTTCATTGACTTCGTCGACAGCGGCCAGTGAACGCGTATCGACACCTTCGAGATCGAGCCCTGCATCCATCAAATGGTTGGCCGACGTTGCCGCTGGGCCACCAAAATTGCCATCGTGCAACGGCGGCAGATCTTCGTCGTTGATATAACGCAGGCCGGGCCCGGTTTCATCTTCTTCGCCGTCGGGCGATTCGTCAGATGCCAACAATGCTTCCAGCTCGGCAGCCAGGCTTTCGGATTCAGCGCTAGCCGTCTGCTCGTGTTCCTGGTCGGCGTCTTCGCGCACCGACGGCTCGGACTCCGGCAGCGGTTTTGTGGCAACCTCGGGCTCGACGACCGACGCAGCCGGCTCGATCTCAGGACGGCTTTCAACCGGGACGGCCAGCGCCTGAGGTTCAATTTCAGCAACGGGCTCGATGACGGGAGGTGTGTCGATCGACGCGGCAACCTGCGTTTCGATGTGACGGGCGTTATCGGGACGTGGCGGATCGACGTCGCCCGTCGCCATCACCTTCACTGCCAAATGGCGAGCCCAACGTGCGCGATCCCAACCGACCAGCGACCGACTGGCCTGCGCATCGTTGAAAACGATCCGCGGTCCGTTATCGCCGTCGATCGCTTCGTACAGATCATCGAGTGCATCGTCGGCAGCATTGTCCAGATTGACCACCACCACTTCGGCGCCAACTTGCTGCAATAGCTCGCGGCTGAGACTGGACACTTCGCCCTCGTGAACGATCCGCGCACCACGTTCGTGCAACGCCTGGCGTAGCTGTCCACCCAGTTCAGTGTCGTCGAACAACAAGGCAACGGCGGGTGCCGCTTCAATCATGACTCGGCTCCAACGCACGCTGTTCCAGCACTTCACTGATCTGCGCCAGCAGCTCGGCCTCCTGGTAAGGCTTGCCGAGGTAGCGATCGACACCCAGGTCGAATGCCCGCTGGCGATGTTTATCGCCGCTGCGCGAGGTGATCATGATGATCGGCACGTTGCGCAGTCGAGGATCGGCCTTCATGTGCGTGGCCAGCTCATAGCCGTCCATGCGAGGCATCTCGATATCCAGCAGCATCAGATCCGGCACGCGCTCATGCAGTTTCTCAACCGCATCGACACCGTCTTTGGCCGTGCTGACTTCGTACTCATGACGCTCGAGCACTCGACCGGTGACCTTGCGCATGGTGATCGAATCGTCCACCACCATCACCAGTGGGCGTATGCGGATCTCTTCGATGATCGGCGCCTGCACCGCGCTGAGGCCATCGGACAGACGCTGCAAGCGACGGGTGATGCCATGGCGAACCAGCGGTGCCAGATCCAGAATGATCAGCACCGAACCATCACCCATGATGGTCGCGCCGAGCAGGCCGGGCACCGAACTGATCTGCGGACCCACCGACTTGACCACGATTTCGCGTGAGCCCAGTACCGCGTCGATACGAATGGCCGCGCGCAGATCACCCGCACGGGTCAGCAGCAGCGGCTGCTGTTCGCCCTCAGCCGGCAGGCCGGGCGGCAGGCCCAGCAGTTCGGCGAGGTCATGGATGCCGTACTCCTCGTTGCCGTACTGGAACGACGGCTCGTCCTGGGTCAGACGCGCGGCGAGGTCATCCTGATCGACCCGTGCCACGCCTTGCACCGACGTCATCGGAATCGCAAATGTCGCTTCGCCGATGCGCACCAGGATCGCCTGCGTCACCGCGAGGGTGAAAGGAAGACGCAGCACGAAGACGCTGCCCTTGTTCGGTTCGGACTCGATCGAGAGCGAACCGCCAAGTTGCTTGATTTCGTTCGCCACCACGTCCATGCCGACGCCGCGACCAGCCAGCTGAGTGATCTTGCTGGCCGTGGAGAAGCCCGGCTGGGTGATCAACGAAAGCAGCTGGTTATCAGTGGGCTTGATATTGGCGCGCAGCAGTCCGCGTTCGATGCCGCGTTTGCGGATCGCCTCGCGATCCAGGCCACGGCCATCGTCGCTTACCCGGATCACCACCTCGGTAGCTTCGCGTGCGACCTGGATATGCACCGAGCCTTCGGCAGGCTTGCCCGCCTTGCGACGCTCGGCCGGCGTTTCGATGCCGTGCGCAATCGCGTTGCGCAACATGTGTTCGAACGGTGCCTTGATGCGGTCGAGCAGGTTGCGATCCATTTCGCCGTGCGCACCGTCCACATACAGCTGGGCGTGCTTGCCTTGCTCCTGCGCCGCCTGACGCAGCGTGCGCCGCAGATTGGGCACCATGGTGTCGAATGGCAGCATGCGTGTGCGCAGCAGGCCGTCCTGCAATTCCGTACTGACGCGTGACTGCTGGATCAGCAGTGTTTCAGCCTGTCGGGTCAGCTCATCGAGCATGTTCTGGATGGACACCAGATCGGATACCGACTCGGCCAGTGCACGCGAATACTGCTGCAGCTGCGAGTAACGGTCGAGCTCGAGCGGATCGAACGCGGTCAGGCCTGCTTCGCGATGCTCGCGCTGGAAACGGGCGATGATCTGCGCTTCGGTCTCGATCTCCAGCATGCGCAGCTGACTGCGCAAACGCGCCACGGTCTGCTCGAGTTCCACCAGATTGAAGCGGTAACCGGCAACCTGCTGTTCCAGTCGCGAACGGTAGATGGCGACTTCGCCGGCATGGTTGACCAGGTTGTCGAGCAGGTCGGCGCGGACACGGATCTGCTCCTGCGAGGAGCGGACCTCTTCCTCCATTTCCGGCAGCAGCTCGGGCAAGTCGAGCGTCGACTCACTCGGTGTTGCCGGTTGCTGGGTCGTGCGAACCAGCTTCAGGGCCGGCATCGCCACAGCGGCCAGGGTCTCGTCGTCAGTCAGGGTCTTTTCGCCCGCCAGTGCAAGCAGGCGATCGATCATGGCTTGCGGATATTCCGTTGCCTGACTTTGCGACACATGTTGTACCAGCGCATGCATCTGATCGAACGCCGCTTCCAGCGCAGCGATCAGCGGGCCTGTCTTGGAGGCGTAGCGAGCCGGCTTTTCGAGCACGGTCTCAATCGCGTGGGCGAGATCACCCACGGCCGCCAGACCAGCAATACGCGCGCCGCCCTTGAGCGTATGCAGATCACGCTGCAATTCGGGCACGTACTTCAATTCACTCGGATCATCGTGCCATTGCGCGAGCACGCCATCGGCGTGATCGAGAATTTCACGCGCCTCGTCGATGAACACTTCAAGTAGATCGGCGTCGATATGGCCCGCGCCAGCGTGGGCCATGACCTGTTCCAGCACGGAGCCGGATTTGATTTCATCGGACTCCGTAGCAGCGGCCTCAGCTGCGGCGTGCTCGGCAGCCGCATGTTCCTCGGCGGCGCGCTCGGCGGCGGCATGCTCCGCTGCAGCTTGCTCTGCTGCTGCATGTTCAGCTGCCGCCTGTTCGGCAGCGGCCTGCTCTGCTGCTGCCTGCTCTGCTGCTGCCTGCTCCGCTGCAGCTTTCTCAGCAGCAGCATGTTCTGCTGCCGCTTGCTCTGCCGCTTGCTCTGCCGCAGCTTGGGCA
>Ga0302232_10000470_pt1 | contig 30202 bp, 29 predicted proteins | sample II_Palsa_N2_3_FD_193575 | JGI IMG/M metagenome (GOLD analysis project Ga0302232, IMG submission 193575) | Peat permafrost microbial communities from Stordalen Mire near Abisko, Sweden - II_Palsa_N2_3 | ecosystem: Environmental > Terrestrial > Soil > Palsa > Peat permafrost | place: Sweden...
GGCGTGCTTGAGGCCGGCCTGCCGCTGTAGAAGCGGGCGCGGCTTACGTGCGGCCGGGGGCACCGCTCGGCATAATGGGCGTGGACTCACAGGTGGGCCGGGAAGTCTGGTCGGCACGGATCACGCTCGGAGGGCCGGCCATGTACCGTGGCGTTCTGTCCTCGGCGCTAGCCTCGCACTGGCGCCGGGAGGTGCTGCGCACCAGCTTGTGGTTCGTGCCCGCCATCGAGGTCGCGGCCGCGATCGTGCTGTTCATCTTCACGCTGCTCGCGGACCGGGCCAACTACCGCGGCGACTTCGCCATCCCGGGCTGGGTGATCAGCGGCAGCGCCGACGCGGCCCGGGAGATCCTGACCGCGATCGCGGCCGCCATTATTACGGTGGTCGGGGTGGTTTTCTCGATCATCCTGGTCACGCTGACGCTGGCCTCGACCCAGTTCGGGCCGCGGATGCTGCGCAACTTCATCCGCGACCGGGGCACCCAGCTGACCCTGGGCACGTTCGTGGCGACGTTCGTCTACTCGGTGCTGGTGCTGGCCTCGATCGGGACCGGCTCGCACGGGGACTTCGTGCCGCATATCAGCGTGACCATGACGCTCGGGCTGATGGTCGCCGACCTCGGCGTGCTGATCTACTTCATCCACCACACCGCCGTCTCGATCCAGCTCCCCCAGGTCATCGCGAGCATCGCCGCCGACCTGGCCGAGGCGATCGCCGAGCAGGGCAGCGGGAACGCCGAACCGCACGTCAAGAACGGCCCGACCGCGACCGAACTGGTGGCCAAGGCCGAACGGGAAGGCGGCGTGCTGCTCGCGCCGGACAGCGGCTACGTGCAGTTCATCAAGCACCAGAACCTGGTCAGGCTGGCCACCGCGGCGGACGCGGTGATCAACCTCGAGCACCGCCCCGGCCACTTCGTGGTGCGCGGCCAGCGGTTCGCCACGGTGTGGCCGCCGCAGGCGGCGCCGATGGTGCGCCAGGCCCTGGGCGGCGCGCACATCGTCGGGCCGTACCGGACGCTGACCCAGGATGTGTCGTTCGGCATCGACCAGCTGGTGGAGATCGGCCTGCGCGCCCTTTCCGCCGCGGTCAACGACACCTTCACGGCGCTGACCTGCATCGACTGGCTCGGGGAGAACCTGTGCAAGATCGTGACCGGGTGGCATCCGGCCCGGGTGCACCGGGACCGCCAGGGCTTCATCCGGGTCATCGCCCCCGAGCCGGCCTACGACCGGCTGGTCCAGCGGTCCTTCGAGAAGATCAGGCAGAGCAGCCTAGGCATGCCGGCCGTGATGATCCGCCAGCTGGAGGCGCTGGCCCGGATCATGGCCGAGACGACCAGCAGCGGGCAGCGCCGGGTGCTGCTCGATCAGGCGGCCATGATCGAGCGGGCCTGCGAGCGGTCGGTGCCGGAGGGCGCCGACCGGACCGATGTCCGGCGGCGCTACGAGGCCATCTTGACCCTGGAGGCCAGGCTGACCGGCAACGGGTAGAACGCGTAAAAACTGTGGCGACCGATGTCGGAAACGCGGTCGCCTCGTTCGTGGAACAGTTGAAGGGGGCGCCACCGGGGGCCCCACTGATTGGGAGGCGACCGTGAAGTACGTCATTCTGCTCATGAACACCGAGACGGTCAGGAACATCACCGAGGCCGAAGGCCAGGCATGGTACGCCGAGATCGGGACCTGGTACGAGAAGGGTGGGGGCGGCTCGGGCAAGCTGGTCGAGACCGGGTACCAGCTGCAGCCGCCGGCCACCGCCAAGACGATACGGGCCGGCGGCGTTACCGACGGCCCGTTCGTGGAGACCAAGGAGGTTCTCGGCGGGTACTCGGTGCTCGAGACCGACACCATCGAAGAGGCCGTGGACATCGCGAAGACCTGGCCCGGCGTGGACCGCGGCTGGATGACGATCGAGGTCCGGCCGACGGTGGAGATGTGACCGAGTAGGCCCGTCAGAAGGACAGGTCGCGGGCGAGCAGCTCGCGCTCGGCCGGGTTGCCGGCCAGCGCGAGCGCTCGCTCGCGGGCGGCCCGGGCCTCGTCGTCACGTCCGAGCCCAGCCAGCAGCCCGGCCCGGAGCGCGTGGAAGAGCCGGTATCCGTCCAGCTCGGAAGCGAGCGGCATGATCTCGGCCAGCGCGGTCTGGTGGCCGACGACGTAGCGGGTGGCGACGGCCCGGTTGAGCAGCACCACCGGCGACGGAGTCAGGGACTGCAGCCGGTCATAGAGCAGCCGGATCTGCGCCCAGTCGGTTTGCTCGTAGCCGGGCGCCTCCGCGTGCAGCGCGGCGATGGCCGCCTGGACCTGGTAGGGCCCGGGCGCGCGCAGCGCGAGCGCCCGGTCAAGCAGCCGGGTGGCCTCGGTGATCAGCGCCCGGTCCCACCGGGCCCGGTCCTGGTCGGCCAGCCGAACCAGCCGTCCCCAGCCGTCGAACCGGGTGGCCGCCCGGGACTCGTGCAGCAGGAGCAGCGCGAGCAGCCCGAGGACCTCGGGCTCGCGCGGCATCAGCCGGTGCAGCAGCCGGGTCAGCGTCACGGCCTGGGCCGCCAGGTCACGCCGGGCCGGCTGCCGCCCAGCGCTGGCCAGGTAGCCCTCGTTGAAGACGAGATAAATGACGGCCAGCACCTCGGCGAGCCGGCCTGCCAGCTCGTCGGGGTCGGGCACGCGCAGGTCCGCATGCGCGGCGCGCAGGGCCTTGCGGGCCCGCAGCAGCCGCTGCGTCATCGCGGGCTCGGCGGCCAGGAACGCCGCCGCGATCTCGGCGGTGGTCAGGCCGCAGACGGCCCGGAGCGTGAGCGCGATCTGCGACTCGCGGGGCAGCGCGGGATGGCAGCAGGCGAAGATCATGCCGAGCAGCTCGTCATCGGCGGCATCGGCGGCCCCCTCGCTGCCGTCCTCGCTGTCGGTCATGGTCGCCGCGAGCAGGGCCAGCTTCTGCTGCCCGGCCCGGGCCCGGCGCAGCCGGTCGATGGCCTTGCGCCGGGCGGTGGTGGCCAGCCAGCCGCCGTAGTTGGGCGGCACGTCGCCATCACGCCAGTGCTCGATGGCCTCGATGAACGCGTCCTGCACCGCGTCGGCGGCGAGCCCCACGTCACCGATCCGCGCGGCGAGGGCGGCGGTAATCCGCGCCGCCTCCTGCCGGTAGACCTGCTCGAGCCGGGTCACGTCCACGATCTCAGCCGGGTTCTGCGCTTAATGTGCGTGCTCCGCCGGGCACCGGGTTTCAGCCGCCGGTGAAGCGGGGCGGCCGCTTGGCGGCGAACGCCGCGAGGCCCTCGGCGAAGTCGCCCGAGGCGGCCATCTCGCGCTGGATCCCGGCCTCGAACTCGAGCTGGGCGTCCATCCGCTCGTACAGCCAGTGGTTCAGCTGCCGCTTGGTCCCCGCGTAGGACTTGGTGGCACCGGCGGCGAGCCGGTCAAGCAGCGCGTCGGCCCGGACGGCGAATTCGGAGTCCGGGAAGACCTGGTTGATCAGCCCCCAGTCGACGGCCTTGCGGGCGTCAAGCCGCTCCCCCAGCATGGCCAGCTCGGCCGCCCGGGCGAAACCGACCCGGGAGGGTACGAACAGCGACGAGCCGCCGTCCGGGACGAGCCCGATGTTGACGAAGGCGAGGGAGAAGTACGCCGACTCGGCGGCGACCACCAGGTCGCAGGCCAGCGCGAGGGAAAGGCCGATCCCGGCCGCCGGGCCGTTCACCGCGGCGATGACCGGCTTGGGCATCTGCCGGATGCCGGTGATCAGCGGGTGGTACCGCTCGGTCAGCTCCCGGTACACGTCGAACGGGCCGCCGTCCGCCCGCTCGAGCGCCTCCTTCAGATCGGCGCCGCTGGAGAAGGCCCGCCCGGCGCCGGTGACGAGGACCGCCCGGACCTCCGGGTTGCCGGTGACCTCACGGATCGCCGCGAGCAGGTCGACGGAGAACTGCTCGTTCCACGCGTTCATCCGCTCGGGGCGGTTGAGCTCGATCTTCGCACCCGGTCCACGGCGGTAGAGGTTGACTGTCTCATACTGGCGGTAAAGCTCATCGTCACTCACGCCGGCCATGCTATCGCGGGGGTTCCGGGGGATTACGGGTTCGTCCGCCCGGGGCCCGCCGCAGCGGGGTCAGCGGTAGGCCGATCAAAGGAGAACACGTCGATGGCAGGCAGGAACTCCGATCACGGCAAGAAGCCGGCCAGGCCGCGTGAGGCGACACCGAAGTCAGCCAAGCTGCCCAGGCAGTTGTATGAGACCGAGCTGTACCGGCTGCAGGGCGAGCTGGTGAAAATGCAGGAGTGGCTGCGGGCCGAGGGCGCCAGGCTGGTGGTGATCTTCGAGGGCCGCGACGCGGCCGGCAAGGGCAGCACGATCAAGCGGGTGGCCGCGTACCTCAACCCTCGCGTCGCCCGGATCGTGGCCCTGCCCGCGCCGACCGAGCGGGAACAGGGTCAGTGGTACTTCCAGCGCTACACCGGCCACCTGCCCGCCGCCGGCGAGCTGGCCCTGTTCGACCGCAGCTGGTACAACCGGGCTGGGGTGGAACACGTCATGGGATTCTGCACGAAGGAGCAGTACAGCCGGTTCATGCACCAGTGCCCGATCTTCGAGCGGCTGCTGGTCGAGGACGGCATCCTGCTGCGCAAGTACTGGTTCTCGGTCAGCGACGAGGAGCAGCAGCGCCGGTTCGCCTCCCGGCTGCACGATCCGATGCGCAGCTGGAAGCTCTCACCGATGGACCTGGAGTCGATCACCAGGTGGGAGGACTACTCGCGGGCGAAGGACGAGATGTTCGTGCACACCGACATCCCCGAGGCGCCCTGGCACGTGGTAGAGAGCGACGACAAACGGCGCGCCCGGATCAACATGATCGCCCACCTGCTCAGCACCATCCCCTACCGCGACGTGCAGCCGCCCGCGCTGAAGCTTCCGCCGCGCCCGCCCGCGCAGGGATACATCCGCGTGCCGAGGGACATGCAGGCCTTCGTCCCCGACCACGCCGCCGAGATGCTGGCCCAGGACCGGCGTTAGGGCCCGGCGCCGCTGGAAGTTGACGAGACCGACGCACCAGGGCCGTTCGGATGAAAAGATCTTGAACTTGGCGTCGCGCAGCGACATCGAGGGCTTTCACCGTGGTGCTGGATGATTATCGGGGCTGCCGGAGGGGAGCGTTTCTGGCGGGCACTTACCTGGCTGGGCGGAGTTCGGGCATTGTTATCGCTGGGCCGGGGGCTGTCGGGCCGCCGGGCATGAAACTATTCCGTGGGGAAGTACGACGCGAGGAGGCAGGACATGGCGGTCCCACCACTGCCTGAGCGCACGGCGTGGCAGGCGCTCAAGCGGCACTACGACGACATCGGCGGCGTTCCTCTGCGTGAGCTTTTCGCCGCGGATCCCGGGCGTGGTGAACGGCTGACCGCGGAGGCAGCCGGGCTCTACCTGGACTACTCGAAGAATCGCGTCACCGACGAGACCATGCGGCTGCTGGTGGCGCTGGCCACCGAATCGGGCCTGCCCGAGCGGCGGGCCGCGATGTTCCGCGGCGAGCACATCAACGTGTCCGAGGACCGCCCGGTGCTGCACGTCGCGCTGCGCATGCCGGCCGGCGAGCACCTGGTCGTGGACGGCACCGACGTGGTCGCGCAGGTCCACGAGGTTCTCGGCCGGATGGCGGACTTCGCCAACCGGGTCAGGTCCGGGGAGTGGAAGGGCCACACCGGCAAGCCGGTCAGGAACGTCATCAACGTCGGGATCGGCGGATCCGACCTCGGCCCGGTGATGGCGTACGAGGCGCTGCGGCACTACACCACGCGGGACATCACGTTCCGCTTCGTGTCCAACGTGGACTCCACCGACTTCGTCGAGGCCACCCGGGACCTGGAGGCGGAGGAGACGCTGTTCATCATCTCGTCCAAGACGTTCGGCACGCTGGAGACGCTGACCAACGCCACCTCCGCGCGGGACTGGATCGTCGGCGAGCTCGGCAGCGAAGACGCCGTGGCCAAGCACTTCGTCGCGGTGTCCACCAATGCTGAGCGGGTTTCGAAGTTCGGCATCGACACCGGGAACATGTTCGGGTTCTGGGACTGGGTCGGCGGGCGGTACTCGATGGACTCGGCGATCGGGCTCTCGACCATGGTCGCGCTCGGGCCCGATCAGTTCGGCGAGATGCTGGCCGGCTTCCACGAGATGGACGAGCACTTCCGGACCGCCCCGCTGGAGCAGAACCTGCCCGTGCTGATGGGGCTGCTCGCGCTGTGGTACCGCGACTTCTTCGGCTGCCAGACCTACGGGGTCATGCCGTACGAGCAGTACCTCAAGCGGTTCCCGGCCTACTTGCAGCAGCTGACCATGGAGTCCAACGGCAAGCACGTCACGCTGACCGGGGAGCGGGTCGGCAACGACACCGGCGCGGTGTTCTGGGGTGAGCCGGGCACCAACGGCCAGCACAGCTTCTACCAGCTCATCCACCAGGGCACCACGGTGATCCCGGTCGACCTGATCGGCTTCGCCAAGACGCTGAACCCGCTGCGTGACCACCACGACATCCTGTCCTCCAATGTGTTCGCCCAGGCGCAGGGGCTGGCCTTCGGCAAGACCGAGGAGGAGGTCAGGGCGGAGGGCACCGCTCCCGAGGTGGTGCCGCACCGGGTGATGGAGGGCAACCGGCCTTCCAACGTGCTGCTCGCCGAGATCCTCACCCCCCGGATCCTCGGGGCGCTGATCGCCTTGTACGAGCACAGCGTGTTCACCCAGGGAGCGATCTGGGACATTGACTCGTTCGACCAGTGGGGAGTGGAGCTCGGCAAGGTGCTCGCGGTCAAGATCATCCCCGAGCTGACCAGCGCGGCCGAGCCGACGCTCGATCACGACTCCTCGACCAACACGCTCATCCGTAAGTACCGCGCGCTCAAAGCTCGCTGACATTCCAGGGCCCGCTGACCACAACAGGTAAGGACGAACCAGCCATGCCAACTGATACGCCGATGCAGCTCGGGATGATCGGGCTGGGCCGGATGGGCGCCAATCTCGTCCGCCGGCTCATGCGCGACGGCCACCGCTGTGTGGCCTACGACGTCAACCCCGACGCGGTCAAGGCGCTGGAAGCCGACGGCGCGCGGGGCGCGGAGAGCCTGGCCGACTTCGTCGCCAAGCTGGAGACGCCGCGGGCCATCTGGATCATGGTGCCGGCCGGCATCGTCTCCAAGACGCTGGAGGAGCTGCGGCCGCTGCTCGAACCCGGCGACATCGTGATCGACGGCGGGAACTCCTACTACCGGGACGACATCACCCGGGCCAAGGACCTCAAGAGCGCCGGCATCCACTACGTCGACGTCGGCACCAGCGGCGGCGTCTGGGGCCTGGACCGGGGCTACTGCCTGATGATCGGCGGCGAGGACGAGGCGGTGGAGCGGCTGAACCCGCTGTTCCTGACCATCGCCCCCGGTAAGGGCAGCGCGGAGCTCACCCCGGGACTGACCGCGGGCGGCACCGCCGAGCAGGGGTACCTGCACTGCGGCCCGAACGGCGCCGGGCACTTCGTCAAGATGGTGCACAACGGCATCGAGTACGGCATGATGGCCGCGATCGCCGAAGGCCTGTCGATCATCAAGCAAGCTGACGTGGGCCTGCACCAGGACGAAATCGACGCGGAGACCGCACCACTGCGCGACCCCTGGGCCTACCAGTACAACATCGACGTCGGCGAGGTCGCTGAGGTATGGCGCCGCGGCTCGGTGATCAGCTCCTGGCTGGTCGACCTGACCGCCGCCGCGTTCGCCAAGTCGCCGGACCTGGACGACTTCAGCGGCCGGGTGTCGGACTCCGGTGAGGGCCGGTGGACGGTGCTGGCCGCGGTGGACGAGGGCGTGCCCGCCTCGGTCATCGCCGCCTCGCTGTACGAGCGGTTCGAATCCCGGGACATGGGCGCGTTCACCGGGAAGATCCTGTCGGCCATGCGCTCGGAATTCGGTGGCCACGCGGAGAAGAAGGCCTGAGCGTCGCGAAAGGGTAAAAAGTGAGCAACAACGGATCTCCCCGGCCCGAGAACCACGTCCTCGTGCTGTTCGGCGCCACCGGCGACCTGGCCAAGCGCAAGCTGCTGCCCGGGCTGTTCCACCTGCACGCGGCCGGGCTGCTGCCGCGCGAGTACCGCGTCATCGGGTCCTCGCCGGCCGCGTTCGCGCTCACCGAGGAGCAGTTCCGTCAGCGTGCGGAGCAGGCCTGCGCCGACTTCTGTATCACCAAGCCGACCGATCCGTCCTGGCCGTCCTTCGCCGAACGCCTGTCGTTCGCGGCGGCCGAACCAGGGAACACCGCCGACCTTGAGGGGGCGATCCAGCGGGCGGAGAAGGAGATCGGCGGCAGGCCCCGGCGGCTGTACCACCTGGCCGTGCCGCCGGCCGCGTTCACCTCGGTCGTCGGCATGCTCGGCGAGGCGGGCCTGGCCACCAGCCTCACCCGGGTGATCATCGAGAAGCCGTTCGGTACCGACCTGGCCTCGGCGCGCGCGCTCGACCAGGCGGTGCACGCGGTCTTCGAGGAGTCGCAGGTCTTCCGCATCGACCACTTCCTGGGCAAGGAATCGGTCGACAACATCCTGGCGTTCCGTTTCGCGAACGGGCTCTACGAGCCGATCTGGAATCGCTCCAACATCCGCTATGTGCAGATCGACGTGCCCGAGACGCTGTCGATCGAGGGCCGGGCCGAGTTCTACGACGCGACCGGCGCCTACCGGGACATGGTCGTCACCCACCTGTTCCAAGTTCTGGGGTTCGTGGCGATGGAACCGCCGGTATCACTGTCCGCCCAGCAACTGCGGGACGAGAAGCTGAAGGTGTACCAGGCGCTGCGGCCCATCGATCCCAGGCACGTCGTCCGCGGCCAGTACGAGGGATACCGATCCGAGCCCGGCGTGAAGCCCGATTCGGACACCGAGACCATGGTGACGCTGCGGGTCGAGGTGGAGAACTGGCGCTGGCACGGCGTGCCGTTCTTCCTCCGCTCGGGCAAGAGCCTTGGCGCCTCGCGGCAGGTCGTGACGCTCGGCTTCCACGAGCCGCCGCTGCGCATGTTCAAGGCGCACCGCAGCGACATCCCGGCCGGCCGGGTGAACGAGATCGTCATCGACTTCGCCGATCCCGGCTCGATCACGACCGAGTTCCTGGCTAAAGTGCCCGGTCCCCAGATGAGCTTGGGCAGCGCGAAGATGGTGTTCAGCTACCAGGACTCGTTCGCCACGGCAAACGCGCTCGAAGGCTACGAACGGCTCATCCTGCTCGCCATGATCGGCGACCAGTCGCTGTTCACCAGCTCCGACGGGATCGAACGGCTGTGGGAGATCTCCGAGCCGCTACTGGAAAAGCCGCCGCCGGTCGAGCCCTACGATGCCGGGTCGTGGGGCCCGCCGTCGGTTAACAAGCTGGTCGCGCCGTACCGCTGGCACCTGCCGGAGGTCAAGGTCCCTACCGCCATGTAGGGGACCGTCTAGGACTGCCCGCTGCCTCATCCGTTCGCGGCCCCGGCCAGGCGGTTACCTTACTCGCCGTTCCGGGGCAGCGGACCGGGCTATCTGCGGGCGTGACGACGCCTTAACCCCCGCCAGGCAGGTCAGATCCGGCGGCGGCCGAGCCGCCAGAAGCAGAACCCGGCGAGGGTGACCGCAAGGGCCAGCAAGATCCCAGTCTCGATCCACTGCAGGGGCCAGTAGCGGCTGGCGGGCTCGTAGGTGATGGCCTCCCGGAAGCCGTGGCTTTCCAGGCAGGGCCCTGGGGAGGAGCCGACCTTGAGCCCCAGGGTCGTCGCCCCCAGGCAGGCGGCGGGGAGCGTGCCGACGGTCTGGCCCGCCGCGTTGATCGCTCCGCTGGAGAGGATCCAGGCGCCGGGCTGACGGGGGACGACGGTCGCGGTCAGGTTGCCGAAGTCCAGGTCCACAGACTCGATCGTGGCGACCGTGTGGTCGGGCGGGATGAGGTGCGGGCGGACCCCCAGCGGCATGGCAATCTGGGCGGCGGCGAAGATGGCCAGGGTGACGGCCATGGCGGGCACGGTGCGGCGGATGAGGGCGCCGATTGTGGTTCCGAGGGTGAAGGCGAACGCCGCGTAGCCGAGCGGGGTGATGCCGTGGGTGGCGAAGATCAGCGAGCTGAACCGGCCCCCGCTGAACAGAGAGGTGCTGCCGCCGAGATCGATGGCCTTGCCGATGGGATCGGCCCACCAGGCATAGATGAGGCTGAGCGCCTCGGTGACGGCCATGGCGGCCAGGCCGGTCAGTGTGAGCTTGACCACGAGCCACCGGGTGCGGGTGATGCTCTGGTTCCAGGCCAGGGTGAACGTCCGGGTCTCGAGCTCGCGGGCGATCAGCGGGGCGCCCCAGAAGATGCCGGTGATCGCGGGCGCGATGAGGATGAGCGCGATGCCAAGCAGGTACACGATCGGGTAGGGGCTGGTGGCCTGCAGCTGGCTGAGGAACGTGATGGCCGCGGTCCCGCAGGTGCCGCCGTGGCAGCCGGTGATCGCGCTGGCGGCGTACAGGCTGGCCAGGTGCGGCCCGGTGGCCGCCAGCAGGATCGCGAACGCGGCCAGGGCCGCGGCCGCGGTGAGCGCCTGGACGCGGAACTGCCGCCAGGTCAGCCAGATCATTTCCGTACCTCCAGGTGGTGGCGGTTGTCGCGGCGGCGGCGTCCGGCGGCCTGGCTCATGTAGGCCAGCACCAGGTCCTCCAGGCCGACCTCCGACATCGTCCAGGCCGGGTCCATGACCGGGTCGCTGGTACGCACCAGCAGCGTGGTCTGCACGTCGGTGTGACTGGCGGAGATGACCTCCAGCCCGTCCGGCAGCGTGGCCGGATCGCGGCGCGGGCCGGACAGCAGGTGATGGGCGGCCAGCAGCTCCTCCACCGGCCCGGCGACGCGCACCCGGGAGCCCACGAGCACGATCAGGTAGTCGCAGACCCGTTCCAGGTCGCCGACCAAGTGCGAGGACAGCACCACGGACAGCTCCTGCTCGGCGACGGCCTCCATCAGGTCGGCCAGGAACTCCCGCCGGGCCAGCGGGTCCAGGCTGGCCACCGGCTCGTCCAGGACCAGCAGCTCGGGACGCTTGGCGACGGCCAGGGTCAGCGCGAGCTGGGCCCGCTGGCCGCCGGACAGCGTCCCGGCCTTCTGCCCGGGATCCAGGTCCAGCCGGTCCACCCGGCCGCGCGCCAGCCCCGCGTCCCAGCCCAGGTTGAGGCGTGCGCCCAGCTTCAGGTGATCGGCCACCGACAGCCCCGCGTACACCGGTGCGTCCTGGGCGAGGAACCCGACCCGGGCCAGCTGCGCCCGGCCGGCCCCCGGAACCCCGCCGAGCACCTCGATCGTGCCCGCATCCGGCGCGAGCAGGCCGACGGCCAGGCTCAGCAGAGTGGTCTTCCCCGCGCCGTTGGGACCGACCAATCCCACGACGTGCCCGGCGGGGACCGACAGCGTGCAGTCGGTCAGCGCCCACTTCCGCCGGTACCGCTTGCCCAGCCCGCCGGTTTCTATGACGGCACTCACGCTATGTCCTCCTCGCTAGCGGACCGAAAGGTGCTGGCGAACAGCGCCTCGATCGACTCGTCGTCCAGGCCGGCCCGCCGTGCCCGGGCCAGCCAGCGCGCCAGGTCACGGCGCAGCGGCCCGTGCGCGGCCAGCGACCCGCCGTCCAGCGTCCCGGTCACGAACGTGCCGATCCCCGGGCGGGCCGCCACCAACCCTTCGTACTCCAGCTCCCGGTAGGCCTTGAGCACCGTGTTCGGGTTGATCGCCAGCCTGGCGACCACGTCCTTGACCTTCGGCAGCTGGTCGCCCTTCCGCAGCAGGCCCAGCCGCAGCGCGTGCCGCACCTGGTGGATCAGCTGACGGTACGGCGCGACCCCCGAGCGGGCATCCAGGTGGAACTCGATCACCACGACCTCACTTTAACTAGGTACGTAGCACTATAGCTTTTTACCTAGCTGGCATGTCAAGAAGGTCAGGATCGCAGTTCACCCAGGACGGCAAGGCGGTCGGAATGTCTGCCTACGTAAGACTGAGAGATTTGCTGCCGGTGCCCGGGATCTCCAGCGCGATAACGGCGGCCAGGCCACGGTCGCCGCGACCAGGGGTGGCGTGTGCCGTCTGAGCTTGTCTTCAGGGCTGATCTGTGCGCAGCAGGTCGAGCACGACGCCGCGGACTGCGTCGTCGGTCGCGGCGGCCCGGATCATGGCCCTGATCCCCCGGGCCAGGGTCATTCTGTTGAGCGGCTGATCGAGCTCGACGGCAGCCCTGGCTAGCCAGCGGTTCAGAACCTCAAAGTCGGCCGGCCCTAGGTCGACCGTAATCCGGACGGACTTAGTGCGGGACTTCCGGTCGGGCTTAGTGCTGGACTCCGAGGGATTTGGACCGTACGGCATGTACCTGGTCTACTGCATAAACCGCGCTTACCGCAATCGGGCGGCTAAGGAGTCTGGGCGTCCGCGGTTGGGATGGCGGCGGTTTCGATGGCGGCGGTTTGGATGCCGACGGCGCGGAGCCGATCGGCGTTCTGCTCGTCGAGGGCGGAGTACGCGCGGATCTCGTCGGGATAGAGCTCGCGTTCTCCCGCGGCCGGCAGGCCCCGGGCCAGCGCGGCAGGATCGACGGTGGCGCGGTAGACGAACGTCGCGTTGCCCTCAAGGACCGGGTGCCACTGCCCCAGGCGGACCCGCAGCGACGCCGTGGCCATCCCGCCGGCGTTGCGGATCAGGACGCTGCGCTCGGGATCGATCCGGCCGGAGCGCGAGTACACCGCCCGGGACGCGGCCATGCCGGAGCCGCACGAGGCCGTCAGCCCGGCGCGGCGCTCGTACGTGCGCACGAAGATCTCGGTGGGGGCGAGCGGGAGCAGGACCGACAGGTTGGCTCCGGCCGGGAACACGTCCTGGCGGGCGGCCACCCGCTCCCCCATCGCGATCAGGTCGGACTCGACGTACGTGTCGATAAGCGCGACCAGGTGAGGGTTCGGGATCGATACGGCGGTGAACTCAAGCGCCGGATCGAGCTCGGACAGGCGGGCCTGATAGAGCCGGCGACGTCCGGCCACCACGGGCGTGTCCGGGGTGAAGTCGACGGCCGGATGCTCCAGGCTGATCTGGCGCACGCCCTCGGTGGTGGTCGATTCGCGGCGCACCGTGTACTCCCGCGGGCCACTGCGGATGGTAGCCGCGTCCGCACCGCGCAGGTCCAGGATGACCCGACCCAGGCAGCGCATGCCGTTCCCGCAGAACTCGGCGGAGGAGCCGTCTGGGTTGAAGAACCACGCCTCGGGTACCCGCGGCCCGGCGTCGTAGAAGTAGATGCCGTCGCCGCCGAACGGGCCGTTCCGGTCGCACAGGCGCCGGACGAAGGCCTGCAGGTCGGCCTCGGACGTGAAGTCGCGTGGCGGCATCGCGGCCACGAAGATGTCGTTCTTCGAGCCGTGCGCGTTCAGGATCTCGGTCATCGCGGCCAGCCTATCCGGATCCGGGCTGGTCCGGGTTTTACCGGGATTCAGGCGCTGAAGGCGCCCTGCCAGGGCGCCGAGGCCGCGCCGAGCAGCGCGGACCCGCCCAGGCCGGCCGGCCCGAACGCGGGATAGGTGGAGAACCGCATCCCCTCGGCGTAGTTCCGCAGCGCCACCCGGGACCGGTCGAGCATGTTCGTGGGCAGCTGGTCCAGATCGAACCAGCGCGCGTCCGGCGAGGTGTACTCGCCCTCCCAGCCCGACACGGTCAGGAAGAAAGCGATGCGCCCGCTGCCTGAGACGTCCTGCATGACGTGCGCCAGCGACACGTTCCCGGCGCTGATCATGACCCCGGCCTCGGCCATGGCGACCCGGACCGCCGTCTCGACGATCGTCTCCCGGTCGGCCAGCTGACCGGTGGGCGGTTCGTACGCGCCATCGCCGTAACCGGTGTTGGCCCGCTCCCGCAACAGGATCCGCCCATTCCTCACCAGCAAGAGGATGACGTCCACGACGACCCTGCGACGTTGATGAACGTCGACAGCGAACGCGACCTCGCCCGCTCTGCTCATAGTGACCGCCTCGCCGCGCGCCCCTAGCCACCCCAATCCTGGGTCCCTGCCCGGCGCATATCGATGTCATACGCACTACCCAGGAGTGAGCACGGTACCTCTGGCCGGCTGTGGATCGCCATGTGCACAAAGCCCGCCATCCTGTGGAGGACGAGAGGGAAACGAGCGGCGAGCTGTGGACACGATCACGCCAGTGCCTTGATCGGCAGGCATCCCGGGTTGTGGAGAACGGAACGCACATGTGGACGAGCCCGGGCCGAGAATAGTTGAAAAAACCACTGACAGTAACTTACCAACGTGTAACTTAGAGTAACGGCAGAAGGCTGGGCGGATTACCTGCGGGTCCCGCGAATGCGGACAGAGGAGAACCTAGCGCCTTCGGGATGCAGCTGTTATCTGGCTGTAGGGTTTGGGCCGCGGAGAACGGCATCTGGACTGCTTAGTGGGCGCGCTTGAGATGCCTCACGTGTCCCAGAGCCCGGATCCACCATCTTCGCGGGGTGGGCCGCACCACCGCACACTGGCGCCTCACAGCACGCAGGGGAATCATCGCCCGGACGTAACCCCGTCACGGCTGACGTTGCGAGCGCGATAACTGGGCGTTTGGTGCACCGCCGCCGCCCCGGCCAGACGAGAACAAGCGGCTCGCTCAGTCCTGGACGCGGTGGCGGCGGCGCAGGGACCAGAGCTGAGCGCCGCGCTCGACCTCGAGCGCGGCCGCCCATGGCAGCCGGGGCGGACCGAGCTCGATGCGCAGGCTAGCCGTGGCCTTTCTGGCCAGCTCCGGGTCCTGCGCGGTCCGGAGGGCCAGCTCGGCGGCCCGATGTTCGACCCGCTCCGACGGCAGTGCCTGCCAGGCCAGGCCGAGCTGCATGGCTCGCAGGCCTGATATTTCCTCGCCGAACAGGCCGGCCGCGGCGGCGGCCTCGGCGCCGGCACGCTCCGCGAGCAGCCCGAAGTGCCCTCCGCCTGGGTGCAGGCCGATCCGGAGGAAACCGCTGATCAGCCGGGCGTCTTCGGCGACGATCCGCAGGTCGGTGGCGAGCATCAGGTTGATCCCGGCGCCGACCGCGGCGCCGCGGACGGCGGCGATGGTCGGCACCTGCAGCTGGCCGACCCTGGTGAAGGCCCGGTAGATGCCGCCGAGGGACGCGTACCGCCGTTCCTCCGCCGGGTCGCGGCTGACTTCCTCCAGGTGCCCCCGCTCGGCCCCCGAACAGAACGTGCCGCCGGCGCCCTTGATGACGGCGGCCCCGACGGCGGGGTCACGGTCCACCACATCGCACGCCATGACGACCTGCTCCGCGATCTCGTTGTTGAGGGCGTTCCTGGTCGCGGGCGCGTTCAGCGTGATGAACGCGACCCCATCGCTGATCTTCAGATCAATCATGGGCTCAGTATCTCGCTGCGGCCTGGAGTAGGCGGGCGGCCAGCGCCTGGCATCGGTCGCGGAGCTCGGGAGGCTCGATCGGGGTGAAGGGCACGTCGAGCAGGGCCAGGTGCAAGGCGATCGCGTCGAGGGAATCCGAACCCGAGGTGAGCACGCACCGCCGGTCGTCCACGGCCTCGACGACCGCGACGGTGGACGGCACCATGCGCGCGATGACGTCGACGGGAGCGTCCAGCATGACGCGGGCCCGCCAGCGATAGGGCCCGGAGGAAATCGCCTCGCTCACGAACCTGGCGGCGTCCGGCGGGTCGGCCGGGCGGGACCTGACGCCACTCGGCCGCGGGTCGCGCAGCCGGTCAAGGCGGAACGTCCGCCATTCGCTCTTGTCCAGGTCGTGCGCGACCAGGTACCAGCGGCGGCCGGTGGAGACCAGGCGGTAGGGCTCCACGTGGCGGCGGCTGTCTGCCCCGGCTCCGTTCAGATAACCGAACCGTAGTCGCTCGCCGTGGGCGCAGGCCAGGGCGAGCAATGCCAGCACGTCCGGTTCGATGGCCGGCTCGGCCGTGGGCAGCGGCACGGTCGTCGCCGTGAGCGCCTCCACCCGGCGGCGTAGCCGGGGCGGCATGACCTGGTCCATGGCGGCCGCGGCGCGGGTGGCCGCCTCCTCCATGCCGCGCAGCTCCGGGTCGGCGGCCGCGGCCCGGAGGCCGAGCGCCACCGCGACGGCCGAGTCGTCGTCGAGCAGCAGCGGCGGCAGGCTGGCCCCTAGGCTGAGCGCGTAGCCGCCTTGCGGGCCCGGGATGGCGCGCACCGGATAGCCGAGCTCCCGGAGGCGGCCGATGTCGCGGCGGACGGTTCGCGTCGTGACGCCGAGCCGGGCCGCGAGTTCCTCTCCGCGCCAGCTCGGCCGGGTGGTGAGCAGCGGCAGCAGCCGGAGCAGCCGCCCGGCGGTATCGGTCACGTCCCCATCATGCCGCGTCACGCGTTTTCTCGGACCAGCCTGGCGACCGCCGCATTGCGGACGTTCCCTGTCCGCGTTGCTTCGTAAGGTAACGGCATGGCTGATATTGACTGGAACTTCCAGCTGGCTGAGCAGCTGGACTGGCACTGGCGTGAGCAGCTGCGACCGCGGCTGGACGGGATGACCGACGCGGAGTACCGCTGGGAGCCGGTGGCCGGCGCGTGGAACGTGCGGCCGCGCGGGACCGGCTCGGCGCCCCTGTCGGTCGGCGGGGGCGAGTTCACCATGGACTTCGCCATCCCCGAGCCGGTCCCGCCGCCGGTGACCACGATCGCCTGGCGGCTCGGGCACATCATCGTCGGCGTGCTCGGCATGCGGGTGGCCAGCCATTTCGGCGGCCCGCCGGCCGACTACTCTTCGCACTGCTATCCCGGTGACGCCGCCACGGCACTCGCCCAGCTCGACGCCGCGTACGCGGCGTGGATGGCGGGCGTGCGCGGGCTGGGCCCGGACGGGCTGGCCCGGGCCTGCGGCCCGGCCGAGGGCCGGTGGGCGCAGGCGCCGATGGCCGAGCTCGTCCTGCACATCAACCGGGAGGTGCTGCACCACGGCGCCGAGACCGCGCTGCTGCGCGACCTCTACCTTTGGCACTACGACGGCTGGCACATTGACGGCGGCGGCCACGCCTCGATGACCGGCGAGCCGGCCTGATCTCACCCGTTCCTAGGAGGTTTACCATGCACACCAAGATCCAGGTCGTCTTCGACGCCGCCGAACCGGAAAAGCTGGCCGAGTTCTGGGGGCTTGCGCTGGGCTACGTCACCGAGCCCCCGCCCGAGGGATTCGGCAGCTGGGAAGAATTCGCCCGGGACGCCGGGATACCCGAGGAGGAGTTCGGTGCGGTGGCCTCCCGGATCGATCCGGCCGGGGAAGGTCCCCGGCTGTACTTCCAGCGCGTGCCGGAAGGCAAGACGGCCAAGAATCGCGTGCACCTCGACATAGCCGCGGCCCCGCGGCACGTGCGCGGCGAGGAGCGCAAGCGGCTGGTCAGCGAGCACGTGGAGCGGCTCTTCGAGGCCGGCGCCAGCCTGGCCTGGCGGACCGACGACATCCGGGGCAGCGCCGTCACGCTGTACGACCCGGAGGGAAACGAGTTCTGCGTGCACTGACGGGCTGAGGAACTTAGGGCCTTGAGGAATTTACGTGGCGGTCACGCGGCGGCGGTCTGGGCCGCCTCCTGCCGGACCCGGCGCCCGGCCAGCACCGCGAAGAACACGATGAACACATAGGCCAGGTAGAGCAGGATCTTGCTGATCGTCGGGTGGCCGAGCAGCGGCACGATCATCTGGATGAGGGCGGCGACGATGATCACCACGATCTTGGCCTGCCCGCCGAGCTTGCTCCCGTGCAAGGAGAACAGCAGGATCACGGTGGCGACGACGAAGTAGATGCCCTCGATCTCGAATCCGACCTGGGTCGCCCAGTTGAACAGCGCCACCAGGCGGTTACCGTTCTGGCCGAACGGCGCCCGGCTCACCATGAACGCGGTGGTACCCGTCTTCGTGCCCTGCAGGCTGGCGAGACCGAGCAGCGCGTAGAACAAGTTGCCCACGATGATGGCGAGGATCGCCTGGGTGACCGTCAGGCCGAAGGTCATGATCAGCGTGCCGTAGAACAGGGACTCCACATTAAACACCGCGCCCGACCACAGCCACCACAATCCGGATGGCCGCATCTTGCGCTCGGAGTCGGGAATCAGGTCGATCCCGCGCTGTTCGATCTTGAACGCGGCGTACTCCTGGGACACCTCCGCCCGCGGCTGACCGCGGCCAGGGCCGCCAGCGACAATGTTGCCACTCATGTGCCCTCCAGGCCCGGTTTGATCAGGCCCGGTTTGATCAGGCACTGCGCGAGTGCGCAGCGGCGCTGCCGGTCACGCAAGAAGGTCCGCTGTGGAAGCCAGAGGCCCATCCGGTGCTCCTCCGCCAGGGCATCAGCCTGCAGGACGGCGGGCTCACCGGCTCCGCCATCAGTCACTGGCAGGCAATGCTCGCGACCAGCACCCGGTTGCTCGGCGCCGGGCACGCCCAGGCGGTGGCGGCCAGGGACCGGCTCGCCGTCGCCCTCGCGGCGGCCGGGCGATCCGGTGACGCCATCGCCGTGTTCCAGACCGCCCTGGCCGACCGGGAGCGCCACCAGGGATACGAGCCCCCGGACACGATCACGGCGCGCGGCCACCTGGCCAGCGCCTATTCAGCCGCCGGCCAGCCGGCCCAGGCGGTCGCGGCGTACGAGCAGATGGTCGCCGACGCCAGCAGACAGCTCGGCGGGTGGCACCCGGTCACGCTGACCGGCCGGATCGGCCTGGCGCAGACCTACCTCACGGTCGGCCGGGACTCCGATTCGGTTGCCGCCTACCAGGAGCTCATGACCGACACCGAACGGATCCTCGGTCCCGACCACCCGATGACCAGGACCGTCCGCGAGGACCTCGGTCACGCCGCGGGGACGGGCTGAGGTCGGGGATCGCCGCGCCGGGTGCACCGGTGTGGTCAAGGGCTTGCACAAAGCCCTCGTCGGCTGCGAGAAATAGCTAGGACCGCCCAGCAGACAGCACGCCAGCAGAAACCACGCCAGCAAAAACCACGGAGGCACCATGGCATCCCATCCCTATGACTTCGTGATCATCGGCGGCGGATCGGCCGGCAGCGCCCTGGCGAACCGGCTCTCTGCCGACCCGGGGAACCGGGTCCTCGTGCTCGAAGCGGGCCGGCCCGACTACATCTGGGATCCGTTCATCCACATGCCCGCCGCGCTGACGTTTCCCATCGGCAGCCGCTTCTACGACTGGAAATATGAGAGCGAACCGGAACCGCACCTGAACGGGCGGCGCGTCTACCACGCCCGGGGCAAGGTCCTCGGCGGGTCGAGCAGCATCAACGGGATGATCTTCCAGCGCGGCAACCCGCTGGACTACGAGCGCTGGGCCGCGGACGACGGCATGGGCGACTGGGACTACGCGCACTGCCTGCCGTACTTCAAGCGGATGGAGAACTGCCTGGCCGCCCGCGACGACGATCCGTTCCGCGGCAAGGACGGACCGCTGGTGCTCGAGCGCGGCCCCGCCGACGGCCTGCTATTCCAGGCGTTCTTCGCCGCGGTGCGCCAGGCCGGCTACCACCTCACCGACGACGTGAACGGCTACCGGCAGGAGGGCTTCGCCGCCTTCGACCGGAACATCCACCGGGGCCGACGGCTGTCGGCGGCGCGCGCCTACCTGTATCCGGTGATGAGCCGTCCCAACCTCACCGTGGCCACCCGCGCCTTCGTCACCAAGATCATCTTCAGCTCCAAGCGCGCGGTCGGCGTCGAGTTCCGCCACGAGGGCAAGGCCAAGCGGGTCCGGTCCGGCGAGCTTATCCTGTGCGGCGGGGCGATCAACTCCCCGCAACTGCTCCAGCTGTCCGGCGTCGGCAACGCCACCGAGCTTTCACCACTCGGCATCGACGTGGTCGCCGACCTGCCAGGCGTGGGCGAGAACCTGCAGGACCACCTGGAGGTGTACGTCCAGTACGGCTCCAAGCTGCCGGTCTCCGTCGCGCCCGCGCTGAAGTGGCGGAACCGTCCCATGGTCGGCGCGAAATGGCTGTTCGGGCGGACCGGGCCGGGCGCCACCAACCACTTCGAAGGCGGCGGCTTCGCCCGCAGCAACGACGACGTGGTGTACCCGAACCTGATGTTCCACTTCCTGCCGATCGCGATCCGCTACGACGGTTCGTCTCCGGCGGGCGGCCACGGCTACCAGGTGCACATCGGCCCGATGTACTCCGACTCGCGCGGCACCTGCAAGATCACCTCGACCGATCCGAAGGTCCATCCCGCGCTCCGGTTCAACTACCTGTCCACCGGCACCGACCAGCGGGAATGGGTGGAGGCGATCCAGATCGCCCGGAAGATCCTGACCCAGGCGGCCTTTGACGACTACAACGCGGGCGAGCTATCCCCGGGTCCCTCGGTGCAGACGGAGGAGGAGATTCTGGCCTGGGTGGCCCGGGACGCCGAGACGGCGCTGCACCCGTCGTGCACGGCCAAGATGGGCACCGATGCGATGGCGGTGACCGACCCGGCGTCCCTGCGGGTGCACGACATCAACGGCCTGCGGATCGTCGACGCCTCGGTCATGCCGTATGTGACCAACGGCAACATTTACGCGCCGGTGATGATGACCGCGGAGAAGGCCGCCGACCTGATCCTGGGTAACTCGCCGCTGCCGCCCGAGCCGGTGGAGTTCTACCGCCGCGATCGAGCCGGAGACCGGACCGGTGAAAGTCCGGCTCGTTCCGACGGTTTAAAGATCTTTCCTTGACCGAACGGCATGGGCGTCGTGCGCACCACAAGGTGGGATTTTCCCCTGGAATATAGACAACTCGGAGGGTTTGTCACGATGATCGAACTGCACCGAGGAGCGGGAGGGGATGACCATACCGAACGGGTCGGTCGGAGGTCTGTCGCAAGACGCCGCGCGTGACCCGCTGCCTGAGGCGCTTTCCCTGGTCCGCGGCGCGGCGGACGCGGGTCACCGGCTGAAGATTCTCGGCGGCCTCGGGGTCCGCGTGCTGTGCCCTGACTTCCCACCCCGGCTGCGCGCGGGCCAGGACATCGACCTGGCCTGCCTGGGCAAGACCCGCCGCCAGATCGCTGAACACCTCGAACGCGCGGGGTGCCAGCCGGATCGCCGGTTCAACAACGCCCACGGGGACCGGCAGATGTACTTCACCGCCGCGTCCGGACGCCCTATCGACGTCATGGTGGACCGGCTGTCGATGTGCCACACGCTGGATTTCCGGTCTTCGTTCGGTTCCGTGTCCCAGAGCCTTGACCCGGCGGACCTGCTGCTGTCCAAGCTGCAGATTGTCGAGCTCAACGCCAAGGACGCGCACGACATCTTCCACCTGCTTTCCGGGCTGCGAGTCGGCCGGGACACGGCCCGCCCGGCCATCGACCCGGATCGGTTCGGCGCCGTGCTCGCTGCGGACTGGGGCTGGTGGCGGACCGTGACCGCCAACCTGGCCAAGCTCGGTGACCTGCTGTCCTCTCAGCCGCACCTGGCCCCCCCGTACCCGCGGTTCGACGTCCTGACCCAGGCCAAGGAGCTGCAAGAGGTGGCCGACACGGTGCCCAAGGGGCTCAAGTGGAAGCTGAGAGCAGGTGTCGGCGACCGGGTCCGCTGGTACGAACTGCCCGCCGAAACCGGCCGGCGGGGCGCGTTTTCATGATCGCCGGGCGGACGTTCCTGGTGACCGGGGGGAACACCGGGATCGGACGGGCGACGGTGACCGAGCTGGCGCGGCGGGGCGGTCGCGTCTGGGTTGCGTCGAGGTCCGCGGCTAAGGGCGAAGCGGCCGTCGAACAGACCAGGGCCGCGACCGGGAACGACGCGGTCTACTTCCTGCCGCTCGACCTGGCCGATACCGATTCGGTGCGGGCGTGCGCGTCGGCCTTCCTGGCCGCGGGCGAGCCGCTGCACGTGCTGGTGAACAACGCCGGGGTGGCGGGACGGCGCGGCCTGACCAGGCAGGGCTTTGAGCTGATGTTCGGGGTCAACCACCTGGGCCACTTCGCGCTGACCAACGCCCTGCTCGGCCGCCTGACCGCCAGCGCGCCTTCCCGGGTGGTGACCGTGTCCAGCGACGCCCACTACTCGGCCCCCGGCATCGACTTCGAGGCGCTGCGGCGGCCCGCGCGCGGTATCACCGGGATGCGCGAGTACGCGGTCTCGAAACTGGGCAACGTGCTGTTCTCGGCCGAACTCGCCCGCCGGACGGCCGGCACCGGGGTAACCACGTACGCGCTCCACCCGGGCGTGGTGGCCTCCGACATCTGGCGGCGGGTGCCGTGGCCGGTCAGGCCGCTCGTCACCCGGCGCCTGCTCTCGGTGACCGAAGGGGCGCGGACCTCGCTGTACTGCGCCACCTCGGACGCGCCTGAGGTGGCGCAGGCCAGCGGTCAGTTCTACGACCGGTGCGCGCCGCGCGCCGCCAGCGCCGTCGCGACCCCGGAACTCGCACGGGTGCTGTGGGAACGCAGCGAGAAGTGGACCGCGGCTTAAGCTGGGCGTATGGATCTTCCTGTCAACCCGCCGGTGGCGCCGATGCTGGCCAAGCCGACCGACGCGATCCCGGCCGGGGACTATGTCTTCGAGCCGAAATGGGACGGCTTCCGCTCGATCGTGTTCCGCGACGGCGGCGAGATCGAGATCGGCAGCCGGAACGAGCGGCCGATGACACGTTACTTTCCCGAACTGGCCGCCGCCATTGCGGCTCAGCTGCCGGAGCGTGTCGTGATCGACGGGGAGATCGTGATCCCGGACGGCTCGGGTAAGCGGCTCGATTTCGAGGCGCTGCTGCAGCGGATCCACCCGGCGGCCAGCCGGGTTGAGATGCTAGCCGCGACGACTCCGGCCCACTTCATCGCGTTCGACCTGCTCGCGCTGGGCGATTCCGATCTCACCGGGCAGCCGTTCACCGAGCGGCGGGCAGCGCTGGAGCGTGTACTCGCCGCGGCGGGCCCGCCGCTGCACCTGACTCCGGCTACCACCAACCGGGACGTCGCCACCGGCTGGTTCCGCCAGTTCGAGGGAGCGGGGCTCGACGGGCTGATCGCCAAGCCCGCCGCGGGGATCTACGAGCCGGACAAGCGGGTGATGCTGAAGGTCAAGCACGAGCGCACCGCGGACTGCGTGGTGGCCGGCTACCGGACGCACAAGAGCGGCGAGGACCGGATCGGCTCGCTGCTGCTTGGCCTGTACACGCAGGACGGGAAGCTGGCCAGCGTGGGCGTGGTCGGCGCCTTCCCGATGGCGCGGCGCCGTGAGCTGTTCGGCGAACTGCAGCCGCTGGTCACCACCTTCGAGGCGCACCCGTGGAACTGGGCGCAGCACCAGGCCGGCGAGCGCACCCCGCGCAAGGCCGAGGCCAGCCGGTGGAACGCGGCCAAGGACCTGTCGTTCATACCGCTGCGGCCCGAGCGCGTGCTCGAGGTCCGCTACGACCACATGGAAGGCCCGCGGTTCCGGCACACCACCCAGTTCGTCCGCTGGCGCCCGGACCGCGAGCCGCGCTCGTGCACCTACGCCCAGTTGGAGGAGCCGGTCAGCTACGACCTGGCCGAGATCCTCCGGACTGCTGGGGGGCGTCATGGCTGAACCTAAGAAGATCTTGCTCCAGGTCGCGGGCCGCGAGGTCGCGATCAGCAATCCGGGCAAGGTGTTCTTCCCGCGGACCGGGCACACCAAGCTGGACATGGTCCAGTACTACCTGGCCGTCGCACCGGGGGCGCTGGCCGGGGTGGGCGGGCGGCCGATGGCGCTTAAGCGGTTCGTGAACGGGGCGGAGAGTGAGGCGTTCTTCCAGAAGCGGGCGCCGGACAAGCGCCCGGACTGGATCGAGACCGTCGAACTCCGCTTTCCCTCCGGCCGGACCGCCGACGAGGTCGTGGTCAGCGACGAGGCCGCGCTCGCCTGGGTGATCAACCTGGGCTGCATCGACCTGAACCCGCATCCGGTGCGGGCCGCGGACGTGGACCACCCGGACGAGCTCCGAGTCGACCTGGACCCGGTGCCCGGCGTGGAGTGGCCGCAGATCAGGGACGTGGCCATGGTGGCCGCCGGCGTACTGGCCGACTTCGGGCTGACCGGCTGGCCGAAGACGTCGGGGTCGCGCGGGCTGCACGTATATGCCCGGATCGTGCCTCGCTGGTCGTTCGGTGACGTGCGGCGCGCGGCGGTGGCGGTCGCGCGGGAGATCGAGCGGCGGACGCCCGAGCTGGCCACCTCCAAGTGGTGGAAGGAAGAGCGCCACGGCGTCTTCGTCGACTACAACCAGAACGCCAAGGACCGCACGGTCGCGTCCGCTTACTCTATCCGCCCGGTTCAGGACGCCCGGGTGTCTACCCCGCTGACCTGGGCGGAAGTGCCGTCCTGCGATCCCGCCGAGTACACCATCGACACCGTGCCCGGGCGCTTCGCCGCCCTCGGCGATCCCTGGGACGGAATGGACGAGGCGGCCGGGTCGCTGGACGGGCTGCTCGAGCTCGCGGCCAGGGACGAGGCCTTGGGCCTGCCGGACGCGCCGTGGCCGCCGCACTACGAGAAGCAGACCGGCGAGGCACCTCGGGTCCAGCCGTCGAAACGCCGCAGCGCGCAGTCGCTCGCTGCCCCGGCTTCCGCTGCCCCGGCTTCCGCTCCCCCGGCTTCCGCTGCCCCGGCTTCCGCTCCCCCGGCTTCCGCTGCCCCGGCACCCACTCCCCCGGCGCCGGGCAAGAGCAGCGGGCCGACCGGCCGCCGGCGCAGCACCATGCCGCTGATCGAGATCGCCCGGGCGGCCAGCAAGGACGAGGCGATGGCGGGGCTAGAACGTTGGAAGGCGCGGCATGGCGCAGTGTGGGCGCGGCTCGAGCCGGCCGACGTACTGGTCGACGGGATGCGCGGGCGCAGCTCGGTCTGGTACCGGATCCGGCTCAACCTGTGGCACGTCCCCGAGGCCGAGCGCCCGGCGCAGGAGCCGCTGGAAGTGGACTACGACCCCTGGCAGAACCTCAGCCGCTAGCACCAGCAGCTGGCCGTGATCGCGGATCGGTACCGTCTTGTCATGTCAAGACGGTACCGATCCACGGTCATGCGGCGGCGCGCGATCGCACCCGCAGTCGGCATACCGCCGGGCGAAATGTTCCTTTTGCGGAGCTTTAAGCGGGCCGGGATTGTCATCGTGTGCAGTTGCCCCCCATCCGGCGGGGGGTAACTGCACACGATCAGCGAGTGACCGGCACGCGAAGGCGAAATGCACCTTTTGTCCGCATGGCGGACCGGTCATGGTGGCATGTCGGCAGCGCGGGCGCGGGCGCTCGCCGGCTGGCGCCGCCTCTCCCGCGCGCCAAGTCTCCTCGATCCGGACATCATGCCGTAAACGGCTATTAACCGGTATGTCGGTGTTTGCGGGTAGGTTGACGATGTACATACTCTTGAACGGGGTGGGAGCGCTATGACAGGAAGTTTGATGACACGAGGGCCAATGACGAGAAGGCGCGGCCTGATGGGGGAATGGTGATGGCGAGTAACGGCGTCCTCGACGCCCGTGACCGTGACGCAATGCTCGGCAGGCTGGCCGCCGAGCGGTTCGACGTGCTCGTCATCGGCGGTGGCATCACCGGTGCGGGAGCCGCGCTCGACGCCGCGTCCCGCGGCCTGCGGGTCGCCCTGGTCGAGGCGCGCGACCTGGCCTCTGGCACCTCGAGCCGGTCGAGCAAGCTCATTCACGGCGGTCTGCGGTACCTGGAGCAATTCGACTTCAAGCTGGTCTGGGAAGCCCTGCACGAGCGCGACCTGCTGGTGTCCAAGCTCGCCCCGCACCTGGTCAAGCCGGTTTCTTTCCTGTACCCGCTGTACAAGAAGGTGGTGGAGCGACCGTATGTCGGGGCGGGACTGGTCCTCTACGACGCGATGGAGGGACCGCACAGGCCCGTGCCGCACCATCGGCACCTGTCCGCTCGCAGCGCGCTCAAGCGCGCCCCCGCCCTGTCCCCGGACCGGCTGGCCGGCGCCATGCTCTACTACGACGCCCAGGTCGACGACGCGAGGCACACGCTCACCGTGGCCCGCACCGCGGCCGCGCACCGCGCCGTGATCGCGACCCGGGTCAGCGCGGTCGGCCTGCTTCGCGGACCCGACGGGATCCGGGTGACCGGCGCCCGGGTCCGCGACGAGGAGTCCGGGCGCGAGATCAGCGTGGCCGCCGAGGCCGTGGTGGTCTGCGCGGGCGTGTGGACCGACCTGGTGCACGAGTTGGCCGGCGTTCGGGCCGGTTACCACGTCCGGATGTCCAAGGGCGTGCACATCGTGGTGCCCCGCGAGGCGGTGCAGGCCGACACCGGGATGATCCTGCGGACCGAAAAGAGCGTGCTTTTCTTCATCCCGTGGGGCGAGCGCTGGATCGTCGGCACGACCGACACCGACTGGTCAGGGGACCGGGCCGAGCCCGCCCCGACCGAGGAGGACGTCGAGTACATCCTGTCCGCCGCGAACCGGGTGCTGGCCCGCCCGCTGACCCGCGCCGACGTCATCGCCGTGTATGCGGGCCTGCGGCCGCTGGTGGCCCCCAACGAGGGGACCGGGTCCAAGCCCACCACCAAGCTGTCCCGGGAACACGTGGTCGACGTTCCTGCGCCCGGCCTGGCGAGCATCGCGGGCGGCAAGTTCACCACCTACCGGCTGATGGCCCGCGACGTCGTGGACGCCGCCGTGGCGGACTTCGACCGTGAGGTGCCGGCCTCGGTCACGCACCAGGTGCCGCTGCTCGGCGCGGACGGGCTGGCCGCGGCTGCGCCCGCGGCGGGACGGCTGGCCGAGGACTATGGTGTGACCCGCGGATGCGTGGAGCATCTGCTCGGCCGGTACGGGACGCTGGCCGAAGAGGTGCTCAACCTGACCCGCGCCGACCCCGGGCTGGCCCGGCCGCTGGCCGAAGGCCACCCGTACCTGCGGGCGGAGGTCGCCTACGCGGTCACCCACGAACACGCGCTGCACGTCGAAGACGTGCTGATGCGGCGGACTCGCCTGTTCATCGAGTCGGCCGACTCGGGCACCGGCGCGGCGGCCGACGTAAGCTCGATCATGGGCCGCCTGCTCGGCTGGAACCGGCGTAAGCGCGCCGCCGAAACGCGCCGCTACCTGGAGCTCGTCGCGGCTGAGCAGACCGTGGTGACGCTGGATTCGAGCCCGGTACCCGTGGCGGTACTGGCGAGCGCCACCGCGGGATGAGCAGGCAGGCCCCGGGGATCACCAAGGGTTCCCGGGCAGCGCAGGGCACCCGGCGGCTGCTGACCTTCCGGCTCGACCAGGAGCAACGGCAGCGGCTCAAGGCCCGGCTGGCCCGCGAGGGCCGGACCATGTCCGAGGTGGTGACGCAAGGCCTGCGTCAGTACGTGCAGCACGCCCGGGCGGCCGGGAGCGCCAAACCCGCGGTCACGAACGCTAAGGACACTCAGAAGCTGGTGCTGCCCGACCGCATCGCCGCCCGCCTGCGCGAGCTTCGGGCGACCGGGCACAGCGATCTGCTTTCTGCGACGCTGGCGGCGCTCAACGAAGCCGGCTGGCCGCTACGCCCGCTCGCGGACGCCCTGGGCATCAGCCGGCAGGCGGTGCAGGCCCGGGTCCGCCGCCGAGCCGCCGCGGCGCTGCGCGAGCACGTGACGAACTGCGAATCCCCGCCGCCGTTTCCGCATCGGCGGATGGCCAGCGCGGCCGGGTTCCGTCCGCACCTGACGATCAAGATCGACCATTCGCTGCGCGCGTCGGCGCACCAGGCTGCGGCCGACGAGGGTAGCTCGCTCACCCAGGTGATCGAGGCCATCCTGGACCGCTACCTCAGGCACGGCATCGCGGACGCGGATCAGCCGCCAGCACCAGCGCCCCGCCGCGTCTCCGGCCGTGTCACCGACCGCGTCTCTCGCCCGGCGAGCCGCTCGCGGTAGGCCGCCACGTGCTGCCGGTTGCCGCAGTTGCCCGTATCGCAGTAACGGCGGGACCGGTTCTTCGACAGGTCGACCAGTACGGCGTCGCAGTCCGGCGCCTCGCACCGGCGCAGTCGCCCCGTCTCGCGCATCCGGACCAGGTCCGCGAACGCGAAGCCGGCCTGCGCCGCGATCCGGTGCTCGAGCGCGGCGTCGTGACCGGTGACGTGCAGATGCCAGCCCCAGCCGCCGCCGTGGTCGGTCAGCCGGGGCCGGGCGCCTGAGTCGCTGAGCAACTCGTTCACCAGCCCGGCCAGGGCTTCGGTGTCCGTGGCCTGCCAGACGGCCCGGAACTTGGGCCGCAGGGCCCGCACCGCGTCCAGGTCGGGCGCGGTGGCCCGCCGCCGCGGCTCGACAAGGTGCTTGTCCAGGAACCCGTCGAGGGCAGCGACGTCGGTGAGCTCATCGGAGTTGACCAGATCGGCGGCGAGCACCAGAGCAGCCGTCGTGTCATGAGCAAAAACCATGTTGACCCCTGACCATGACGCAGGATAGCGTCACCACCATAACCCATTTTTGGTCATGACATGCCGGTCGTGACCTCAGGGTGAGACCATCACCGGAGGACACCGATGCCGAGCAGGACCATGTCACCGGCGGCCGCGGCAGCCGCGGGAGCGGCCTGTATCTCCAGTTCGGCCGTGCTGATGCGGCTGGCCGACACGTCCGCGAGCATCACGGCGCTCGGCCGGTGCGCGTTCGCCCTGCCCGTCCTGGGCGCCCTGGCCCTGGGAGAACGCAGGCGGGGCGGGCCGCGCCTGCCGTCTCGAAGCCGCTGGCTGGCCCGGCTCGCGGGGGTGTTCCTGGCCGGCGACCTCATCCTGTGGAGCCACGCGATCACCGCGATCGGCGCCGGGCTCGGCACCGTGGTGACCAACCTTCAGGTGCTCATCATCTCGCTGCTCGCGTGGCTCATTCTGGGCGAGCGTCCGCGCCGCTCGCTCGTGCTCGCGTCTCCGGTCATGCTGGCAGGCCTGGCCCTGGTCGGCGGGCTCGGCGGCCTGGGCGGCCCGCGTGCCTACGGCACCGATCCCTCACTCGGCGTCGTCTACGGCATCGGCGTCGCGATCCTGTACGCGAGCTACATTCTGCTGCTTCGCCAGGCCACCTCGGCCCGCGGCACGCGGTCGGGTCCGGAGGCCGGGGGCACACGTACCGCCGTGGCCGGGGTGCTCTTTGAGGCGACGGCCGGCGCGACGGCCGGGTCCGCGGTGCTCGGGTTCGCATTGCACGACTTCCACCTCGGGCACGCCTGGCCGACGCTCGGCTGGCTCGTGCTGCTCGCCCTGACGTCGCAAGTTCTCGGCTGGCTGCTGATCACCGTGTCCATGCCGCGGTTGCCTGCCGGGATGATCGGCGCGCTGCTACTGGTCCAGCCGGCCGGTTCGGTGGCGCTCAGCTACGTGATCCTGGGCGAGCGGCCTTCCGCTCTCCAGCTAATCGGCGTGGCCCTGGTACTGGCCGGCTTGCTGGTCGCGGTCAGCGGCGGGACGGCTAAGAGCCCCGCCGCTCCGCCCGCCCCCGCCGGGGCGGTGGCTCCGGCCGGGGCAGTGGCTCCGGGCGGGGCAGTGGCTCCGGGCGGGGCAGTGGCTCCGGGCGGGGTGGCCGCGACGGACGGCCAGGCTGACTACTGGCGGCGGAGCACGAGGATCATGCGCCACGCTTCGGGCGCTTCGACGGGCAAGTCGGCGTCGAAGTCCCCGTAGCTGGCCGCGACAGTAAACCCGCCGGCCAGCCGGATCGCGGCCGTCATCTCGGTCGCGGTCCAGAACCGGTTCGGCACCACATCGGTGACCGTTCGCACCGGCCCGTGCCGCTTGTGATAGGTGACGCTGACATGTTCCCTGGTGATCTGCGTGACTGGGTCGATCTGGTCCTGCGCGCCCCAGCGCACGCTGACTATGCCATCGCCGACTTCCGTGCTCCACTCGCTGCTGGTCCGGTGCTCGGCCGCGAAGAAGTCCGCCGGGTGCGCGAGCTCGATGATGTACAGCCCATTCCGGCGGAGGTACCGCGCGACCGAGGCCAGATGCCGCAGCAGGTCGTCGAGCGACAGCAGGTGGCACAGCGAGTTGAGCATCGTGATGGCGAGATCGACATCGCCGGAGAGGTGGAAGTCCCGCATGTCCGCCTCGACGACGGTCAGGCTGAGCTCATCCGCCTTGGCCAGCTCCCGGGCCCGCGCGCACATCGTCGCGCTGAGGTCAAGAGCGGTGGCCTCGAGCCCGCGGCGCGCTAGTTCACGGGCATGCTCCG